>ENA-UERU01000036-UERU01000036.1-human-gut-metagenome-genome-assembly--contig:-NODE-36-length-120124-cov-6.111298_pt1 | contig 120124 bp, 165 predicted proteins | sample MGYA00242988_ERZ507989 | MGnify/ENA primary metagenome ERZ507989 (study PRJEB26167, sample SAMN06115519) | human gut metagenome | host: Homo sapiens | place: China:Hunan | collected 2015-08-21...
GCCTCTATAACCGGGAACAGGCCGCCGGTCAGCTCGTTGGTTATCCAGTCGTTCACCTGAACGACGACTCCGTTTTTATCGACTAAGGCCATTCGTCTCTCCTTTGCTTCGTTCCCTAGAATTATAGGGCACAGTCTGCTGGCCAGTAAATGCTGCCGAGACAGCTCGAACGCTTGACATACCCCCCCCCCGCTCTACAATCCCTCCTAAAAGAAGAAGGGATTGCCCGCATGACTTCAATCAAGTACCGCAACTCGAACGGGACGTATGCGACCCTCCTGGACGTAACCAACACCCTGTCCCGCATATCGTCCTTGGAAACGAAGATGGCCGCAGTCGAGGCGAAGCTGACCATCAAGGCGGACGGCTCGTGGCGCTACGTCGTGAACGGCTCGTACGTCATAGGCTGGCGCACGGATCGCGTTACGGTCACCTCATGGAGCGTATGGGGAGGCATCTGCGAGGGTTACCCGAAGTTCCCCTCTGTCATCTATCCCGGAGGCTATCAAGGCAAGTTTTCGCAGGTTGCGCTGTTCGCCCATGCGAAGAACGTCGGAGAAGTCACGTCATGCGGGGTCGAGCTGGAAGACGCATCGACGCCTGCCGTGCTCACATCGTTCCCCGGCGGCTACATCCTGCGACCGAACAACCAAGGCACGAACGTCACGTTCGACCTGTACCGGCTCTTCTTCGGGCAGCTCGCATAAGCCGACCGACAAAAAAAGAACCCCTCGCGAGAGGGGTTCTTTCGTCTTTACAGGTAGATGACCTGTCCGGGGTAAATCTTATTCGGGTCGCTTATCCCGTTCTTGGAGGCGAGGCCCATGTAGTCGCCTCCCCATCCGTTGGCTGCGGCTATGCCGCTGAGCGTATCGCCGGACTGGACGGTGTAGGTTCCTCCGCCGCCGGACGAGCCGCCGCTCGCGCCCGGGATTACGAGCACCTGTCCGGGATAGATTACGTTCGGGTCGCTTATCCCGTTGGCGGACGCTATGGCCTGGTAGCTCACTCCGTACTTCGCTCCGATGCCCGACAGGGTGTCGCCGCTCTGAACGGTGTAGGTGGCACCGCCACCGCCTCCGCCGCTTCCGCCAGAGCCGCCGGGAATCGTCAGCACCTGTCCGGGGTAGATTGTGTAGGGCGAGCCGATTCCGTTCGCAGACGCTATCGACGTCCAGTCGACGCCGAGCTTCGCGCCGATTCCGGACAGCGTGTCTCCCGAAACGACCGTGTAGGTCGAGCCTCCGCCGGTCGAGCCTCCGCCTCCGCCGAGCCTTGCGTTGACGATGGCCATAACGGCATCGTACTTGTCTCCGAGCGCGTTGATTCGGTCCTGGCCGTTGCCGTAGTCGCCGCGTATCACGGCGTCCGCAAGCGCTTCGAGGTCGTCGGAGCCTCCGCCGCCGGGCGTCGGCGACGGCTTCCAATCGGGGTCGACCTCCGCTCCCGCGTACGCATCCCATGCAGCGCCGTCTCCGTAGAACACGTTGAGGTCGAGGTTCCCGCCCCATCCGTTCAAACGTCCTTCGGACGTGTACTGGTAGATTGCGGCTCCGCCCCATGCGCCGGTTCCGCCGATTAGCGGGGCTTCGGGGTTGTAGCCCCAGAACGTCGTGCCGTACGCATAGTACCCGGCGTTCCACAGGCCGTAGTCTGCGTTGACGACGGGGGACCAGTCGTATCCGTTCACGACGCTGTTGCTCATGTAAATCATGGGCTTGACGCCGATGCGCTCACGCACCCTGTCGAGGAACGTCTTCGCCCAGCCGACGCCGAGTCCCGTGTCCTGCTCCCAGTCGAGCACGAACACGGCCTTGCCGGCGTACCCCTTGCAGTTGTCCACGAAGAAGTCGGCCTCTGCGGTCGCAGAGCCTTCGTACCCGACCTCTCGCGCGTAATGGTACACGCCGACCTTCTTGCCCGCGTTGACGGCGTTCCAAAACGCCCTGTCGCAGTCGGGGTTGACGTACCCGGTTCCGCCGGTCGCCTTTATTATCGCAAAATCGCATGGGACGACAGACAGGTCTATCCCCGCTTGCCAAGACGATATGTCTATGCCGTTGAGCGACATGTTACCGCCTCCGTTCTATCTCGTTATCTTGTCTTTAAGTGTCTGCCACGCCTGAGGGTCGACGTAGCGTTTCGGGCACATGGCCCCGGAGACGTCGAAGTGTCGCAGAACCCTGTCCGGCTCGACGCCGTATCTCTCCATGAGGTCGACGACGATGCCTCTCAGCTTCTCGACGTCTTCCTCGCCAAGCTCCTCGTCGCCAATCTCGATGGCGAGCGAGCGCATGCAGCAGTGCCAGTTGCCGAGGTGCCAGGCGGTGTCGCCCTCGTCGACCTCGAATCCTCCGCAGAGGTCTTTGTGCACCGACAGCGGATGACCTCTGCCGTGCAGGACGATGGTGTCCACCGTCCTAGTCCGTCCCTCTGTGAAGTCGGTCCTATCGAAAGTCCGGTTCCCGGTACCTTCGATTGCGGAGATTTGCTCCGCTGTCGGCGCAATCATAATTATTCCTCAGTGCTCTTCGAGGCGGTGAAAGCCTCGACGACGTTCTTGAACGTCTCGTAAACCCATGTCGCAACCGCAGCTGCGAGTATGCCGGCCAGGACGTTGATGCCGTCTAGTCCAAGCAGCACAATCATCATGACGATGGCGAATGCCATGTTTACGATGGGAATGAGCCAGTCGGGCACCTTCGGGATGCGCTTGACGACCTCTCCCAACGCTCCGCAAGCCGCTGCGACCACCCAGAACTGCCATGTCAGGATGACGCTGAAATCGATGAACTCGGTCATTTTACCTCTCCTTTCCTGTTATCGGGGCCTCTTCCAATTCTACTCCCTCTGCGGGTTCACAACAACGTCGGCGTCAGCTCGACGTGTCTATCCATATGTCGACGCGCTTGTCCGTCGGAGCTGTCGAACCTACGAACACCGTTCCGATGGAATCGAGGTCCCTCTTTATCTCGTCGATATCCTCGATTATCTCGTCGTTGCCGAAGTAAGACTGTATCAGCGCCCCGGTGTTCGCGTCCCTGCGCTCGGCTATCGGGACAGGTATGCCGTTGACCACCTTGACCCCGTAAAGGACTCTTTGGAGCGGGTGAGTCGCATTGCCGGTCTCGTATATGCGCGAGACCATTATGTCGATTGACTTATCCGCGTCCGGCGTGCTCATGGAACTCCCTCTCGCACCTCTCCTCGTCGGCGTACAGCCACAGCTTCGCAACGCGCCCCTGCCTCACTTCCGCGAATGCCGGTATGCGGCTCCGTAGAAGCTCGTACGGCCCGATGGCCGTTTTCGTGGATGTGGAGTAGGCAATCCTCGCTATCTCCTCGTTAGAGGGGTTCACGCGGTCCGGGTCCTCGATTTCGATGGAGACGTCGCCGTCATCGTCGTCCACGAGGTCGTTCTCCTCCTTTTCGAGGTTCCAGCCGAGCATCTCCTCCATCTCCTCCTTGGTGAAGGTCTGGACCTCCTCGGCGGCATCCGCGATGTTCACGTATTTGAGTTCGACGCTGTTGTCGCGTATGTCGACGACCTCAGCGTAGTCCCATTTCGCCCAAGGGAAGTAGTAATCCGACACGAAGTCTCCCTTGACGAGCTTCTGCCCGACTTCGTAGCTGTCCAACAACGGCATAGGCCCCAGCCTTTCTACTAGACTGGGGCCTATTATACCCTACGCTATTTCGTTGTTCTACGGCTGCCGGTCGTAGTCCTCGCCCAGATGCTCGTCGTATCCGACGTCATCCTCGGAGTAAAGATGCGGGCTTTCCCACGAGCGCATGAGGTCGGGGTACTTGTTCCCGACCCTTTTCTTGAACGACTTGTCCAGCCAGTACGCGCTGCACCCCATGAGGACGATGGCGTCCCTTATCCCCTCCAACCGGAAGAACAGGCCGAAGGCCGGGCTTTCGTTCCCGGCCTCCAGCGCTCCCCTAAGCTCCTCGCATGTGCCGTCGAACTCCTCAAGCACCCTTCTGGGGATTTTCCCTTCCTCGCTCATAGCTTTCGCCAGCTTTTCTTGAGCTGCTCGAACCCTATGCGCTTGCCCGAGTCGCACGACACAATCTCGTTGGCCTTGTCGACCTTCTTGACGGTCTCCCTCTGGCTCGTGTTCACGTTGAGGATGACGTTCCCCATGGTCACGATGACCGTGTTCATGTCGAATGCATTAGCAGCCATATAACCCTTCCCATCCAATCGGCTCCACCGGCATCCATATCTCCCGCAGCCCCTTCTCGGTATACGGGCACAGCACCTTCCTGCCGCTGCCGGTTTCTATCGAAAGCAGTATGCGCTTCTCCGATGCGCAGTGCAACGGAGGGTTCATGTCCGGTCGATAATCGTAATCGGTGCAATCGCAGCAATCAACGACGTTGATGAAATACACCTTGCCGCTGATAAGGAACACTCCCCTGTAGGGGCCGCTCCTGCCGTTGTAGACGGCTAGCATCCGGCCTCCTCGTCCTTACCCTTCCCGAGAACGGATTCGTACGCCTTTATCGTTGCGATTATGCTCATGTCGACAACGCGGTCGAGGTCGGTCAGCTCGACTTTCTGCGGCTTGCTGCTCATGAACGGGAGCGTCACGACGAGCTGGGCGGCCTTATCGTCGTCGTAGTCCTTTATCGCAGCCGCTATCTTGAGCGCGTCGGCCCTGCTGTCGACGATGACGAACGGATTCTTGTCGTACGTGCTCTTGCACACCCCGTAAACCTTGTCCATGCTATCTGCCTCCTTCGGGCATCTTCACCCATCGTCCCTTGTCGAACGCAAGGCCGGCGTACGACATCTTCCTTCGCGCCTTCTCGAACACGTAGTCGATTCTCTCGCCCTGCTTTATCGTACCGTCGTCATGCAGGTGCTTCTTCGGTATCCACACCTTCTGCACGGTGCCGTTGATTCGGTAGTTGAGCGCGTTCCTCTCGTCGTAGTAGGGCTTGGGGTGCCTTATCACGAGTTCGAGCGGTACGCCCTTGTACTCCTGACGCGCCGTGTTCCACTTGAAGCTCATCGCATAAGCTCCTCGAACTCCGGCTTGCCGCCGTATCCGTTGCCGTACACGAACGACTCGCGGTCGACGTCGACTCGGTTGTATCCGACCAGCCCCTCGTCCATCGCGGCTATGTCGCCGTCGTACATGGAGTTCACGATGGCGAGGCATTCGGCCTTAGCAAGCTCCTCGCTCGACCAGCAGCTCACGACGCCGTGGTTGTCCTCGTACACATTGTAAACGCACATGTCCGCCTCCTTCGGCTGATGCCCTCGCTTGTTCTCGTCCATGAGGCTCTGCCAACGCTCGTCCTCGGCGAGCATGTCGGCGTAGGACACGGCGTCCTCCATGTTCGTGAACACCCGCTCGATTGCCGTCAGGTCGATTGGGGCGCTCGGGCTGTCGCATACGACGTATATCTCGAAGCCGCCCTCGGCTATCTTCGCGATAACCGGCTTCCGCGTCGGCCCCATGCTCGCGAACATGAACGGCTCCCAGCTGTCCTCGCCGTCGGTCCCTATGGTGAGCGGCACGTTTACCTTCTTCATTTCGGTCTCCTAACCCCTGAATAATTATTCAGGCGATGACAATTATCCTACGAGCGCTCTATCGCTCGTCGTCCTTCTTCGCGCAGAGGCGGTAATCGTACCAACACTCGCCTTTGGGGCATTTCGGGTCGCGACGCTTCTCCCACTCGACGCCCTTCCGTTTCAGCGAATGAAGGTATCCGCCGAACCTCCACGACACGCGGTACGCAAGCTCGCTCCCTTTGTGCCAGCGACCGTCCTTCATGACGAGCAGAAGTCGCTGCTCCTTCGTAAGCGCCTTCTCCTGCTTCTTGGCGAGACGCGCCTCGCCTATCAGCGAGTTCGTCACGGCACCTAAGCTTCCCTTTGCCATCGTTCGTCTCCTAACTCTCGGGTTCTTGCTCTGTATCCATATCATATAATAATTGTCCAGAGTTGTCCAGAGTTAATTCAGGCTCACCCGCGAGTCCGGACAGGAACTCGACTTCAAGCGCTGCGGCCTCGTCTTCGAGCCTTTTGATTTCCTCGAACTCCCCTGCGCAATCGCAGCACAGCTCCTTCCATTCGCCATTGAGGCTCAGCTGGTAGAAATCGACGACACCGCCGCCCCGCTCGAAGAGCAGAGCGCCCTCGTCGTTCTCGTATATGTACCCGACGCGCCCGTCAAGCTCGTCCTTGTCGATTCGCTCGACCAGCAGCGCGCCGCATCGGTCGCAATGTGCGGTCATGACGTTCGTCTCTATCATAGCCCTCGCCTTTCAGGTTCTTCCGATATGTTGATTCTGTCCGTCCCAACGCCGTCGCAGTCGAGCGCATGCCGAACCAATCCGCAGCGCCATCCGATGCGCTTGTCCGTGACCCTATCCACCACTTCGATTGAGCATGCGCATCCCGGGTCGCAGTCGACGATGCGGGATGCGCCGCTAGCGATTGCCGCCGCGCTCATTATCGGGCAAATCATGGCATCGAACCTCCTCGCCCTCGGTGTCGAAGACAGGGCGGCACCTGTCGGTGCCCCTTATCTCCTCGCATGGAACCCTTATCTCGGAGTTATCAATCTTATCCCGTTCGAACAGGACGCATTCGCTTTCCCTTTTCTTCGCATCGCCGATTCTGTAGCGACGGCATGCGCAGCACGGCGGCATCATCTCGCTGCGCTTCTTCGCCTTCTTTTCGCGTATCTCCTCGCCGAACAGCTCCCTGAACAGATACCATCCGACCCAGAACAAGACGAGCAGCACGCCGAAGGCAAAGATGGTGAGCCAATACTTAACCATCGTCCTCGCCCTTCTTCACGAGCAGCTTCTTGGCGCAGTCGTAGCAGTAATGCTTCTTGCCGCGCTGGTACCAGCCACGGTCGTCGCGGAACCCGTCCTTGTACTGCGCAAGGAACTCCTTCGCGGTCATGCCGGTCGAATGGCACTTGTCGCACTCCATGTCCATGTACTCGCGACCCTGCATCTCGTATTCTTTGACAATCATAGCGAGCCTACCTCCTTCTCAGCGCTCTCAACCGACAGCGCTATAGCTTCGAACACGTCCTTCTCGCAAACCCTCTCAAGGTCGCGCACGACCTCTTTGATATCGTACCCTTCGCTTATGGCGAAGCCGAGCATCGCACCCATACCCGCTATGGCAAGCGTCTTGTTGAAGGTGCTCGTAACGGCGGCGCTGTACCTACCGCTTTCGATAATCAGGTCGTGCGTTCTTTTCAGCATGGCCTTAGGCACCGTCTTCGCCTTTCTCCTCGATGGCACGTTCCCATTGTGCGATATCGTCGTCGATAACGGAGATTCCTCTCAAGAAGAGCGCCGCCAAATCGTCGGACATCAGGCACTCGATAGCCAATTCGAACGGCTTCATGTCGCATCCGTCGAGCCGTGCGAAAAGCAGCATGCCGAAAATCCTGTTCTCGACAGGGATGAATTTCTCAAGACTCGACCGGGGGTCCTTGTCGAGCCTCTCCGCATGCTCGACCATCTGATAGAACATCTGCAAGACCTTGCCGTCGGGGGTTCTCATAGCAATCCCTCCAAGACCTTCCGCGCTTCGATGACCACATGCTGCTCGTCGTCGAACCACGACTCAGACTTCATGATTGCGTCTACCTCTCGTTCCGACACGTACTCCTCAAGCGTTTCCCTGATATCGTCGACGTCGTACCCCTCGCATTCGGCGAACAGCACAGCGCCCTGAATCATCGAGGCGAATACGTCGAAGTCGCCTCGTGCGTTCGCCTCGTCGTCCTGCTCTGCGAACCCGCAAAGCTCTGCAAGCTGGACGATAAGGCACTCCGTAGTCATGTCCATGTCCTTCATGGCGAACCCCCTATCCGTATTGCTCTATCTCGTATCGGCTGCATCTGGCGTCGGGGACAAGCTCCTTGGCGTATTCGAGAATCACCTCGACCGCCCTTTCCTTGCTCAATCCGGCCATGTTGCCGCAGAACGCGTACGCTTCCAGACACGTCCACGGGAACACGGTCTCTCCGACGATTCCCACGCATGCGTCCAGCTGGTCGTACCCTCGGCACGACTCGACGAGGATATCGTCCACCTCCTCGTTTATGACGCATGCGAGCATGGACGCCACGCCGTCGGCATGCCCCTGCCCGTCCTCGAACTCCTGCACGTACTCGACGATGGAATCGTCGTCGGTCTCGAATCGCGCCATGTCCTCGACTTCGATTCCGAAAGCCCTCCTGTGCATGATGATGAATTTCCTCACGGCGCTGATGCCGACGGATTCGACGTCGCACGGCACCATCGCGCCGAACACGTCGAAATAATACGACCTAGTGCTCATCGTGAGCCTCCCTCCAGTCCTTTGCCACGTCGTCCAGTGTCTTGTATATCATCCGGGTGGTTCGCCCCGTAGCGGGGTCGAGAGCGGTCAGTATGACCATCGTGTCGGCTACTTTGTTGAGCGTCACGTCGCACACCATGCCCCTTTCGAGGGTGAGGTCGTGGACGTCGCTCGAAGTCGAGCCTCTTCGCCATTCCATGCTAGGCATCCGGTATCACCTCTATCCCCTCCACCTCGAACGTGTCGGAATCGCGCATCACGACGAGGCGGAGCTTCTTCGTGCCGAACATCCCGCCGAAGATGCCGAACTTGCCGGACTCGATTCTCGGCCTGTCGCAATCGGGATAGAGCGACAGATGCCATCCAAGCTCGAAGAACCTCGCCATGTCCGACTTGCTTTCGTCGTCCGGCTCTCCCCACATCTCGACGAGCTTGCTGTTGGGCTTGTCGAGCCGGAAGTTGAGCGGCCATTTGCCGTAGAACGCCTTGTCGAACACACAGAACACCCCGCCGTCAAGCTCAAGCTCCTCGACGATGACGTTCTTGCGCTCCTTCGGCGAGCGCTTCTTCCTGTCGACGGCCTTCTCGACGATGTTCTCGGTGCCCAGGAGGATGCGCCGGATGCTCTCGAACTCATCGTCGTACTCGCAGAACGACACCCATTCGCCGGCCTTGACCCCTCCCAGCACTATCTCATTGCTCCTCCCCGTCGTCAGGTCGGTCACGACCATCTTGTCGGAAAACTGCTCGAACCTCTTCCAGTCCTCAACTGCGCTAGACATGGTTAATCCCCCCCCCCGTTTTCGGCGAGCGAGACGACGCTCTCGGCAACGCCGTTGAGTGCGAGGCCCTCCTCGATTATGAGTCCGACGAGGCCGCCGATATCAACCCTGTCGTCGACGAACAGCCTCCTGGCCTCCTCCATGACGCGGTTGTTCCTCTCCATGACGTCGTTCACGGCATCGACGACGCCGAGCAGCGCCTTCTCTTCCACTTGGACTTTCATTCAGCTCACCATCCCATCGCCCACATGAGGCAGCAGATGCCCCACGTTATCACCAGGGGGATTCCCATGACCCATCCGGCAATCTCCTCGCGCGACTTGTGCTTCTCCTGCCAGTCAATCCAATCGTTCACGGACTGCACGAACCCTTTGATGCTATTCATCGCCATCGTCTCCCTTGCGCAGGGCGGCAGCCTCTTCGTACATCCGCCTCGCCTCTTTGCGCAGGAAATCGACGGCCTCTCTGCTCCCGACGATTCCGATGATATCGCGGACTGCGGCGCACATGCGCTCCGCCTTCCTCTCCTTCATGTCGGCGATAAGCTCGCTCATGGAGAGGTCCCACGGCTCGTTGAGCCACTTCACGAGCTGACGCGAGTCGTCGAACTCGGCGAGCACTTCGTAGTCTGTGAGATACGAGTAAACGGTCCATTTGTGCTCGTTGCGCTCGTCGTCCCTCGCGATGACGAACAGGTTGCCTTCGGAGTCGCCGATTCGGATATCGTCGTACAGCGGCCCGGCAATGGGACAGTTGTTCTTGAACATCAGCGTGCATCGGTCGAGGTCGACCTTCCCGCCGTCCTTGATTTGGGATACGACCTTGCCGAGCGACGCGGTTTTCGCCTTGAGCGACGTGTCCTCGCAGAACCAGTCGTACCAACCGGCCTCGCACTGCTTGTCGAAGCTGCCGTCTTCGAACTCGCCCGTCGCGAATCTCTTCTGGAAGTCGCGAACGTTCTTGCAGTCGCTGCGCCCTTTCTTCTCCATTTTCGGTCTCCTAACTCGAATAATTATTTCCGATATAACTATTCTATATGAATTGGATAGAGTTGTCCAGAGTTAGACGCATGTTTTTCACTCAACGTCGTCGAGGCATAGGTACAGGTTTCTCGTGCCGAGCCTATCGTCGGACACGATGCTGCCGGCCTTGTCGAGGAACTCGTCGACCTGACGCCAGAAAACCTTCGTATTCGCGGGGTCGGCGACGACATCGGGACCGAACATGTCGGTCAGGAACACCTCGTCCTCGCGGTGAATCATGTCGGTCTCGACGAGCAGGTCGTATGCGTCGGCCACCTCGAACGGCATAAGCCTCAGGAAGCCGCTCATCCTGAACATGGTGTACCGCCTCTCCTGCAACACGAGCCTGAACGCCCTTTCGATTGCCCAGTAGTTCTCGAACGACGCGGACGTGAGCACGAGAAGGCCGCATTGCCGCTGATGCCATTCCGGAGCGTCCTTGAGCAGCTCGTAGTTCTCCTTGCTCATGTCCAGCCTGATTGCCTCGTGAAGCCCGTACGCCTTGCTGAGGCTTTTGATTCTCAACAACCGTCGGCTCATAGCGATTCCTCCTCGCAATATATCGGCAGCCCCGCCGCGACCCAGGATGCCAGCATCCACGCGAAGGCGAGGACGATTTCCTCGACCGCGCAAAACTCGACTCCGGCAAACGCCTCAAGCGAGGACGGCAGCAGCCCTGCGGACAGGACCTGCGCGACGGTGAACATGCGATGCTGCCACTTCGGCACGATGCTGAACGTTATCGTGAGCCGCATTTCTCGACCCCCTCCATGAGCCTGACATCGTATCTTTCCGCGCCGGGCTGGGATGGGTCGAACATCACCCCGTCGAACTCGTACCCGTCTTTGAACTTGTCATCGACGAGCCATTCCGGGATATCGACCGTCGTGAACTTCTCGCCCTTCCCGAAGAACACCCCGTCCTTGTCGATGTACACGTCATGCCACTCGCCGGTCACGCTCTTCGGCAGCCAGCGCATCGTGGTGACCCAGCCGCGATGCTTCGACACGAAGTTCGTCCCGAACGCCTTCTGCGTCTCGACCAGCACGGAATGCGGTATCTGAACGATTAAGCCCATCCTCTACCACGTCCCGTAGTGCTTCTTGAGCTTTCCCTCGTCCGCGAGCATCATGTCGCGGACGACCGTATCGCCGTCATCTCCACGGTCGACTACCTTCGCGACCAGCCAGTCCGACCGCGTGCTCGCATGGTATTCGCGACCGCATACCTCGAACGTGTAGCCGATGACGATGCCGTCGTTGCAGCTGCATTCGAGCGGCACGACCTTCGAGTACGCGAATCCGAACGTCTTGCTCGCGTGCTCCTTGATTTGCGTTGCCTCGGTCTTCATTTCAGGTCTCCTAACTCGTTTTCCCTGCTTATCTCTATATTTATATTCTATATGAATTGGATAGAGTTGTCCAGAGTTAATTATCTTTAATATAGAGGAACCCCCGCCGAATAGCTTCTTCGACGGGGGTTGCTGTTGTGCGCGGTCGCCGTTGGCGAGGTGTAAGGAGGGGTTTCCGGCGACCGCTTACTTGATTGTAGGGCATGGGCTACGGCAGCTCAAGCCCCTCTTCGAGCCGGTCGATGACCCCGGCGTCCACAAGCTCGTCCCTCGTGCGCGAATGGCCGCGCTCTCGGTAGTCCTTGACCGCTTGCGACATGACGTCCTTCGGGTCCACCTCTATAGGCTCCTCTATCTCGACCTTCCCTATGTCGAAGCATGCGCCGAGGGCGTTCGCCTTCGCGACTATCTCGACCAGCTGGCCGTGGCTCACGGTGTCCTTTATCGCCTCGCCGTATGCGGCCATGACGGCGTAGAACCCCTGTATGTCACCGTTCTCAAGAGCCATCTTCTGCTCCTTGCGCATCTGGACGTTCTGCAACGTGTTGACCACGGATATAAGCTCCTGAGGCGTCTTGCATCGTATCTTGCCCTTCGCCAGGTCGAGCATCCCCTGCACCATGAGCGTCTGCAACATCGTCTCCACGCTTATCCTGCCCGAGGAGCCGTCTTTGCCGCGAAGGCTGTCTATGATTACGCCCTGCTCCATGGCGGTCTTGTGAAGCTCGTGCTCCATCATGTGCTTCTTCACGGTCTCGACTGTGAAGTTGGTTCCGAACGTGTTGTTTATGCGCTCCCTGCATATGTTCCACGACGAGCACGACATGATGCCGACCATCTCGATGCCTTCGCGGTCGGGCGAAGCACATATGCGGCATTTTGGAACTCTCTCTATTTCATCGACTTTTTTAACCATAGTATTTCCACCCATACCCTCCGGCTGTCTTTTGTACTCCTCGACAACATGCGGATATATTGTTTACGCCGGTTTCTCTTTTCGCGTCGCTTATCGAATCGAACACCACGCCGTCAGAGCGAACAACCCTTCTTTTATTTTTCTCAATACTCGCTTTCACAGCCCTCCCTATCGAACTGTTTAGGCCGGTATCATATGCATGCTTCATATTTTCGCTGTGAGTGCACCATTCAAGGTTCTCGAACCGGTTATCGAGCTTGTTCCCGTTGACGTGGTTAACGCATCTTTTACCCTCTGGATTCGGCACAAACGCTTTGGCGACAAGCACATGGACTCTTGCATTTTTTATCTTTCCGTTAGCCCATAGTCCTACAACCTCATATCCATGCTCAGTTACGTGAGATTTGATTATCCTTTCAGGCACTCTTAATTCTCCAGCGAATGCTCTCTTTACGGTTCTTCCTAAACTCTTCACGCGTCCAAGACTTGATACATGATATGCGTTTTCGAATCCCTCAATAGGACGCCACTCTTCGCGGTCGGGGTGGGCGCATATGCGGCACTTGGGAACCTTCTCTATCTCGTCTACCTTCTTGACCATTCGAACCCTACCTCTTCATCGCTCTTATCTCCAACGCGAGCCTGCCGCCGAACGACACGAGAAGGGAGGTGAGGGCGACGACCACGCGCTCCTCGGTCATGACAACGCCGTCCAGAACCGCCGTGCCGTCTCCGCAGGGCAGGTACTTTAGCTCCTTCTCGATTCTCGCCTCGTTTGCGATTTCGTCTTCCGCCATGCCGGGCATCGAGCATCCGAACCACGCCCTGAGGGTTATTATCCCGCTCTCGTCCATCCTGCTCAGGGATATGCCCAGCCTCATGGCACCGCAATCGAGCATCGACTTCGTGTCGGCGTCCTGCGCCAAGAGGTCGTACGCCTCCCTTATGGAACGTCCTATATCGGGAGGGGCGTACCTCACGACCGTTATAGCGCTTCGTTCGCAGCCATGCATTTGTAAGTCCTTTCGACCTCTTCGCAATAGTCTCCGTCGTCCCTGCCGCACGAGTCGCACCCGCACTCCGCCCTCTTCTTCTCGAAGCAGATGTTGAACTCGCATATCGAGCGCTTTGCGACCCTCTCGGCAACGACCATCGTATTCGACGCGATTCGGATAGCGTCATAGGAACGCGCTTCGATTTCCAGCACTTTCCGTTCGATTGCCTCCATCTTGCCAAACCTCTGCTCGATGCCGGACAACCGCATTTCGATATCGTGCATGTTGCGCTCCGTGGTCCGTATGCTGTTGTTGAGCGTTTCGGCGAGCCTTACGATATCGGGGCGCGGGTCGTTGCTGGTGAAGGTATCGGCGTTAATCGTGAACGTCATTGCAGACATCGCCATCGCCCGCCTCCTCGTCTACGGTGCGGCTGCATTTCACGGGCGCTGTTTCCGGCCCTATGGTGATTACCATGCCGTCGCCGGACAGTATCATCGCATCCCCCACCTCTTCGGCAAGCTCCACAAGCTCCCCGATGGTGTCTATGGGAAGCTGGTACTGGACGCTGTGAACCCGTTTGAAGGCCGAGGGGACGTTGGCCTGTGTAGGATATTGTTCGACGCCGAATCTCCTGCATACGCTCAACGGGAGGGCGGCCCTGTTTTTGCATATCACCTTGAACAGCATGGTTCACCTCCCGTCTTTTCGAATGCATCCATAAGTTTCCTTCTAAACAATTATTCAGAATATGCTAATTATATATAAAATGGACGAGAATAGCTAGATGCCGTTCTCGTCCATTCGCGTCAGCCGTACGGGCGACCCGTCGCCCCTAGAGCCTGATTCCCTCTATCTCCGCCCTCTTCCAGAGGATTTCGAGGTACTCGAACATGACGACGCGCTGCCGGTTCAAGAGTTCCTTCGGGCAGGAAGGCTCGAAGTCGAGCGAGCCGTCGTTCCATCGTTCGAGCATTTCGCACAGTCTCCTATGCCTGAACTCGACCTGCCTGACCTCGGCGACGAACCTGTCCTTGTAGTCGTCGCTGGACATGAGCGGCACGGTCTTCGCAAGGTCGTCCCCCTCGCCGGACGGGACGTACGTCTTGAGGAATATCGAGGCGTCCACCGGGTAAAGCTCGCCCTCGACCCCCCTGACGATGTAATCGCCGACTTTCGCCTTCATCTCGCCCTCAAGGGTCGCTATGACAAGCTCGCCCTGGTCGACGAAGAACGCCGTTCCTTTGTCCAGCGCGTCGTTCATCCAGTCGGGCGCTACGTTCTCCCCGTTGACGATGAAGTCGCCTTGCCACTCGACCGCCTCTATCTCGACAGGTCTCTTCGTATACTTAGCCATTCCGTCTCCTAACGTTCTCAACAATAATCCTGCGGACCGCCTATGCGTTCCTCCGACCCCAGTATCTCGCGGATAAGCGCTACGTCCGGCCGGTATTCCCTCTTCACGGTCTTGGTGGCGACGGGAACCGGCTGGCCGTCAGGCCCTATCTGAGTGACCATCTCGGTATCTTGCGTGGTCCCTCCGAGCGCGACCCTGAGAAGCGCCTCCCTAAGCTCGACCGCCTTATCGTCGCCTATCTCAAGGCCGCCCCTGCTTATCTCGTCGTTATGCACCTTCGCCCTCCCCGTCGTCGAACAGGATGTCGAAGACCTCCCACGGGTTCTTAATCTTCCCGGCTTCGGTCAGAGACTTTATCTTCGTCTCAAGCTTGTCCGCGACGTGCTGGGGGATAAGCCCCTTGCCGAACACCGATGCTGCGGTCCTGTAGTCCCTTCCGTCCTCGCCGAAGTCCTTCAACGCCCTCTCCGTCATGAAATGGACGGCTGAGCCGACGTTCTTCACGTCGCCGAACTTCTTCGTCTGGTTGAGCGCTTCGACGAACCGGTCGAATTGGGCGACGTCCGCGACGCCTTCCCAGTCGGCGCTCGAAGTCTTCTCGCACAGCCTCTTCAAGTCTTCGAGCTGATGCGAGAGGAACGTGAACTGGACGGTCTTCCACTCGAAGTCTATCTTCGGAACCGGCATGGACGCCGCCTCCTGCTCGACCTTCTCGAAGAAGTCCTTGTCCAGAGCGGATTCGAGCATATCGTCCACATCGGTTATGAGCGCGGCTATCTTGACGAGGGTGTCCTTATCGTCGACGCCCTCTATGGCGTTGTGCGCCAGCTGCTTCGCGGCTATGCTGCTCCGCGTGAGCTTCGACCTGTCGAGCAGGATGTTTATGTGGTCGAGTCCTGCCGCCCTAGCCGCCCTCGTCCTGTGGTGGCCGCTCACTATCTCGATTCCGCGCTCGGTCTCCACGCAGTAGGGGAGCTGCTCCAGGGTGCCGCGCTTCCCGATGTTCGTAACCAGCTGGTTGAACTTATCGTCCTCCATGACGCGGGCGTTGAGGTCCTGCTCGCGCATGGCGTTGATATCGACCTTCGCGAGGCAGATTCCGTCCTCAAGCTCGGCGATTACCTCTACGCCTGCCGCTTCTTCTGCCATTGCTCCTCCTTCTGCAAGAACTCGGCCATGACCTGCCTGTAGGTCTTGTCCTGTATGTCGCACCCGTACGTCAGCTTCCAGCCCATGCGCTCGTCGTGGACTTTGGATTGCAGCTCCCACGGAGCGCCTCTGGCATGCGACCATGTACAGGAGCCTGTTGAGCCTGTAGTTCGTCTTCGTGCACATGCCGAAGCCTATGAACACGTCGTCCGCGTTCCCTCCGAGCGTGTTCGCCATGGTCATGTACCCGAATATGCCGGCCAGGTACCCGTCCACAATCATCGCGTACCCGCTCGACGCCTGGGACGGCGTGAAGTTGTGGGTGAACAGCTTCCTATAGTACCGTATGTTCTCGGTGCCGGCCTTCACCACCTCGACGCGCGACTTCTTGGTGATAACGTAGTCCTGCGGCATGAGGGGGTACTTCATCGGGGCTATCTTCGCGGGCTTCTTGCGCGAACATGACGTGCCCAGCAGCCGCTCGACCTCTTCCGGCCTGTTCGACACGAGGTACATGTTGATGCCGACGCGGCCTCCCTGCCGACCGTAGACGGGGGTTCCCACATGCTCTCCGACCGGGACCTCCTCGTATATTATGAGAAGCGCCTCGGAGCCTTCGACGGCATCGAGGAGCTTCTGGTAGCCCGCCGGCGGCTCGAACACGCTGTAGGGCGGCTCGTTCCACTCCACGCTGTCGCTTATCGCCTTGTAGAACTTCTCGTACCCGCCCTTGTACGTCGGGCACATGCACAGTATGACGGTTCCGGGCACGTCCTTGACCGCGTTGATATGGTCGAACATGTCCATGTCGCGATACGTGAGGTTGGGAATCCTCTCCTTGAGGGCGTCCATCTCCGCATGTATCGACTTGAGGATTGCGTCCTTGCGGGACTCGAAGTCTATCAGCATGGCGTCGCCGTAGACGCTGCCAGCCGCGTTCAGCAGCTCCCGGTGCTTGATTTCGTACATCACCTCGGCTGCGCTCTCCGGGGACTCTCCGGTCTCGACGTACTTGATGCCCATATCTTCTATGGGCCTCCCCTCGACGTACCTGCCGAGCACGCCGGAGAAGATTGTTATGTCGCTGGCCTCTATGTCCTCGTAGCCGAGGTCGGCGGCTATGCACGACATGGCGAGCTGGCCGCTGCACGGCTCGACCACCTTCGTATACCCGTTTTCCTTTGCTGCTTTGAGAACGGAGGCGACGAACGCTTTATCGTCTGGGAACAGCGTGCCTATGAACAAGGCACCTGGATTCTGCCCGAAAGCCATTCTTCCTCCAAAAAGAAATGGTCCGGGGGTTCTGGACTTGCACCAGAAGACTTCCGCGCCCCGAGCGCGGCGTTCCTTCCTGAACTACCCCCGGATATGCCTACATTATAGCACGTCGATGCCGGCGCGCTACACGTATTCTAACGCTATAGACAAATTTTAGCCATATTTTATTGTTTTCGGATTGCCCCGACGCCTAGAAAAGGCTGTCGGTATGGTAGACGGGGACGCCCTTCGGCGGCTTCCCTACGTTCTCCATTATGGACTCCACGCTTCCTTCGTTGCCGCTCATCTGATTGTACGCGACGACCGAGCTTCTCGGATACCCGAACTCGGTTATCTCGACCCCGAGCTTCTCCTCAAGCCACTCCGCGAGCATCCTCCGATGGCACCATTGCGGATGCTTCTCGAAGCACATCAGCGCCGCCTTGTCGGGCAGGAACTCCCACACCTGCTCCGGATTCGCCGATTCCAGTATCTTCCGATAGCTCTCGTTGTAGTTGGCCGCGCTCATCTTCATCATGTTCCACGTCGGCGCGAGGAACGGCATCGCCATGTCGGGAAGAACCCCCTTCGGATTGCCTCTCGACACGGAGACGAGGGCGTATCCTCTCGACCTCAGCTTCGAGGATTCGCCCCAATATCCCGTTACAATGTCCTTGTCAGCCACCTCGATATCCATACGGTCTCCTATTCGATATGTTTTTCCTTTTGTCTAATTATATCACATAGCGTCTTCCATGCTCGATGAATTACCGCTCTCACCTGCGGTTACGGGCTTCCACGAAACCCATCCCCACACAGCGAGTCCGAGCTGCACCAAGTCCATCAGCATTCTGCTGAACAGCCCTTGGGACAAATCCCAGGCCGCCCATGCGATGTTGCCGACTATCCAGAGCATGAAGCACGCCCTCATCCTCTTCACGTTGAGGACCGTGCCGGTCAGGCACACGAGGGTCACCGTCCACGTGAACACGTCGCGAATCTCCACGTTCTCCGTCCCCTACCCTTCGTATCCCCGCTCGTTGAGCCATAGGCCCATGTTCTTCGTCTCCCATGCGAAGTCCCGCCCGAAATGGCCGCTCTCTGCGGTCTTGCGGTAAATCGGCTTCCACAGGTCGAGGTATCGGATGATGCCGCTCGGCGTCCAGTCGAAATACTCGACCGCCTGGCTCTGTATCAGCTCCTTGTCCACCCTCTCGGTCCCGAAGGTCTCGACGTCTATGGACACGGGCGCGTCGACCCCGATAGCGTAGGCGACCTGTATCCGGCAGCGGTCGGCGAATCTCGCGGCCACGATTCTCTTCGCGACGTGCCTCGCCATGTACGCAGCAGAGCGGTCGACCTTCGACGGGTCCTTGCCCGAGAAAGCCCCTCCGCCCACCGGGCATGCCCCTCCGTACTGGTCGACCACTATCTTCCTCCCGGTGAGTCCCGTGTCGCCGTGAGGGCCTCCGATGACGAACCTCCCGGTAGGGTTGATGTAGAAGTCGACGTTCTCCTCTGAGAAGCCGTACACGTCCAGAGTCGGGCGTATCACGCGCTTCATGACGTCCTCGCGGAGCTGCTTCGTCGTCACGTCGTCGGAATGCTGGGTCGACACCACGACGGAACGCAGCGAGGTCGGCCTTCCGTCCGGGTCGGTGTCGAACGCCACCTGGCTCTTGCCGTCCGGGCGCAGGTACGGGAGCGTCCCGTCCTCCCTCGCGCTCGTCAAGGCGTCGGACAGGCATCGGGCCATGTCTATCGGCAGCGGCATCATGCTCTCGGTCTCGTTGGTGGCGTACCCGAACATGATGCCCTGGTCGCCGGCTCCCAGGCTGTCCCCGTCGACGCCCATGGCGATATCGGGGCTTTGCTTCTGGACTATGTTCCACACGGAGCACGTGTCGGCGTCGAAGCCCATGTCCGAATGGGTGTAGCCTATCTCGCGGACGACGTTCCTCGCTATGCTGTCGATATCGACGTAGCAGTCGGTCCTTATCTCGCCGCCGACTACGATTGCCCCGGTCGTGCAGAAGCACTCGCACGCGACCCTCGCGTTCTCGGGGTTGCTGTCGTTCGACAGAACCTCGTCGAGAACGGCGTCGCTTATCTGGTCGCAAATCTTGTCAGGATGGCCCTTGGTGACGGATTCAGCTGCAATCATGCCGGCCACCTCAGTTCCTTGCGATGGACGCGTTGGCCCACATGACGGCTTCTTCCAGCTTGGTCATCGCGAGGGACTTCTCGCGGCTGTCGGGGCATAGCCCGTCGATAAGTCGGGCGAACTCCTTGCCCTTCCCTCGAATCTCCTCGTACTTCTCGGGCTGCCCGTCTTTCGGGGCGTGGTACGAGAAATTGTTCTCTATTGCGTCTTTCGACATCGTTCCTCCTTAACCGTAGGGTGCTTGAAGCGATTCGCTAAGTATAGCACCGGTTCTACGGTATCGTCAGGAACGCGCAAACGACGAACGCGAAGGCACCGAACAGCATCACGACCTTCGCAACCACTCCAACCATGGCCAACGGCGTGGCGACGGGCATGATGCCGTCCAGCCCGTCCTTGAGCATCCTCCGCGCCATCGCCCTCTGGAAATACGCGCTGCCCTTCACGAGATTAAGGGCGAGCTGAACGAGGAGCGATAGGAGGACGACCAGAGCCGCCGCGTTCATTCGCCGTCCTCGTACATGTAGTCGAACGACTGGCCGGCCAGCCAGACGCTGCGGTACTCGTTCTCCAGGAACTCCCTCACGCAGACGGGGCACCAGCCCGATTTGATGCGGCCCGAATCGAATCCGGCGACGATGTACGAGTCGTAGGCATTAAGCAGGTCGACCGCCTCCTCCTTCGACAGCTTCTCAAGAGGGTCCTCGACCTTCGTGCGCTTGAACTCGACATGGCAGCCGCACTTCCTGCACTTGACCGGCGGAAGCCCTTCGTCCCCGTCCGTAAAATACTTGATGGGGAAATAGACCTCTTCGCCGCACTCCTTGCACGGCATATGCACCTCGAACGCCTCTTCCTCGCCTGCGTCGAGCGCCACCCACGGCGTCCCGTCCTCAAGCTTTCCGAATGTCGGCATCGTCCTGCTCCTATCTCTTCGCAGTCTACTTCGCGAACCTTTCGAACCATGTCATGTCGTAGCCCATCAACAGCATGGCCTTGAGCATGCCGCACAGCTGACCGAGGTCGTCGTCTCGGTTCGCGAACTCCAAATCGTCTTCCCTCACGCCTTCGAGCAGTTCCTCAAGCTCGGACGCGTCCTCGTCGCTCGGGGATTCGCCGTAAAGCTCCTCGACCTTCCTCATGATGGAATGACGCACCCTGTCGGCGTGCTCGTCCACGGGCTGTCCGTCGAGCATCCCCGCCTTAGCCCCGTATTCGGTCCAGCCGGCCCCGAACATGGAGTCGTACTCGCATTCCCAGACCGTTCCGTCCGGCTCGGTCATGACCGCCTTGTACGGCATGAACTTCCCTTCTCGGGGATAGACGATGCACCCGTCATGAACGGAGCTTTTGCGCTTGGCGTGCTCGAACTCGAAGCGGTAGCCGCCGTACTCAAGGTTGAAACGGTACTCGCTTTCGCCGGGTACGTACGGGGTGTACTTGAACAGCTCTCCGTTGTGCCGGTCGGCCGAGAAGCTCATGTCCCAGAACGCTCCGCCCTTCGCGACCGCCTCGACCATCTCGTCGACGGACTCCCACACCTTGCGCGGCTCGTCGGCTCCTTCGGGCCATTCCCAAACCTCCGGCAGCCCTCCTTTGTAGCAGGCGCATCTGACGGAGCCGTCGCCCATGACGCCGTGGTGCGAGTGCTGCCACCACTCTCTTGGGCCGTCGGCGCTCTTCAAGATGTTGGCGTAAATCCTCGCTCCGCTCGGCAGGCCGGCTTCCTCGGAATCGAACACGCCGACGTCTTCCTTGTCCTCGCGCCTATTGCCGTTCATCGTGACGAACGCGCCGTAGTCGTTGTACGCCATCGCTATTCGCCTTCGTCGTCGTTCAGCCGCATGAGGAACACCCGGTTCTTCCGCTTCATCACCTTGATTTCGCGATGGACGCGCTTTTTAATCGCCTCGGCCCGCAAATCGTTCGTGAGCTTGCCGGCGCGGTCATCGTAATAGCCCCCGCATTCGGGCGCTCCGGTCACCTCGGCGAAATCCCCGTCCTTGGCGACCTCCAGGAACTCGTCGAGCGTCTTCTCCGCGAACGCTCGCATCTCGCTTTTCTGGGGGAATACCGCAGGCACGTCTTCGTGGCTCACAATCGTTATCATCGTCCGTCGCTCCCCTCAACGTACGCCATAAGCTCGTTCAGCTTCTCGATATCGCTCGAATAGAACGACTTGTTCTTGATGACGTACTCGACGCCGGCTTCGTCCTTGTCGACGATAGCGTACGCGCCGCTCCAGTTCTTGTCTATCACCAGATAGACCGTGCGGAGCATCATCCTCGTCTTCTCGACGATGTACCGACCCTGGCTGTCGAACTCCTTGGCGAACCGCTTGTACAGCTCCCTATTCTTCCCAATGGCCATTCTTTTTCCTCTCGACGAGCATCAGTCTTATCTGCTTGATTTCATCCGGCGTGAACGGGCATTTGCAGTCCCTGCCCGGAGGCCCTTGAGGGCCGACGTCTCCTTTCGGACCCTGCGGCCCGACCGAGACTTGAATCGGCTGGGCGGCCCCGCGCCTGTCTCCGCCCAGCTTCCTCGCAACGCCCATCAGCATCTAGCAGCCGTGCCCGAACATCAGGCGCTTCGAGTCTCCGACCAGCTTCATGAAGTCGGGGTCGCCGAACACGGCCTTTGACATATCGCGCTCGAACGCCTCCAACTCTTTGGCGCATTCCTTCGAGAACTCGCACGCCTTGCACGCGTCCCGCTCCTCCGCAGGCTCTCCCTCGCCGCTCGCCACGGCCTCGATGAATGCGGAGCGCTTCGTCTTGCTGCCCAGGGCCTTCTCGGCGATTGCGTACAGGACGGCGACCTCTCGGCTCTGCTTATCGCCCTTGCGCCGCCTCACCACAATCTTGTCGCCGTCCTCCCAGAACACGACCGTTGCGCGCTTGTTGACGATGACGCGCTCTACCCTCGGAATCAGACGCTCCGTCGGCTTCCTGTCCCTGCTGTTTCCCATCTCGGTCTCCTAACCGCTCGCTCGCGGGTACTTCCTTTTCCCCGCACCCTCGGAAACTATGATTATTTATTTCCGATATACTTATTCTATCTTAATTGTCCAGAGTTGTCCAGAGTTAATCGTCAGAAAGTCGCCGAGTCGCGCCCGGCCATGGTTCGGATTATCTCCCGCCAATGTTCGAGCCTCTCCTCCTTCAACATTCCGCCGCACGTGCTTATCTCCGAGATAAGCCTCACCATGCATGCCTCGCATTCTTCGTCCCCATCCCCGGCCTCGATAGGGCACTCCCTGCACATCGTTCCCGCAGATTTGGCGATATCGACAGAGGCCATGGTGCCCCTATCCGAAAATGGCAGGGGCACGTCCGGCAACTGACCACGCTTCTCCTCGCCATCGGGGACAGGGCATTCCTCGAACAGGGCGTTGCAGTCGCCTCTCCACCCGATTGCCCTCGCTATTTTGTTCCTCCAATAAGGGGAGGCGCTTCTCCTTCCGTTCACGAAACCGCTAAGCTGGGAAGGATTAAGGTTAATCAGTTCGGCAAGATGGGATTGGGTCATCCCTATTCTCTTTATCTCGTACTTGAGCATCAGCGCCATGGCCCCTCCCAGCTCTTCCAATCGAGCATCTGGAACTCTGCCGCCACGGTTCTCATGCGAGGCCCCCTATGCGCTTTATGGCGTCTTCCGGCGTGTGCCCGTCCCATTCCGGCGCTTCCTCAAGCTCCTCGCAGTCGAACATGCCCCAGTACGGGTTCACGTCGTAATGGTAGGTCGCCTGGCCGTCGGGCGTGTTCACCCCGACGATGAACATGCCGTCGTACATCGTCCCGTCGTGATGCTTCTTCGACTTCCAGGCGATGTCCCTGTGGTCCTTCACGACCACGGAGAACAGCACTGCGCGGTGATGGTACAGCTCGTCGAAGGTGTGGTAGCCGTCGGATATGCCCCCTGGGGCCTCGCGAAGCTCCGTTATCTCGCCGTCCATCTCGATGAAGCCCTCGGCAATCTTCGCGACGTCGGAGCGCACGTGCTCCGCCATCTTCTCGATTACCAGAACATCGCGCTCTGCGGCCTTCATGAGGCTGCATAGCTCCGCGCTCTTGTTCAGGATGCCAGCGCCAAGCTCTTCCGTCGTGCTCATTCAGTCTCCTAACCTCGTTCTTCCGTCGTTATTCGCAGACGATATCCAACTCATCGCCGATGCGTCGTATCGTCTGGCCGAGGATGACGCACATCTCCCTCAGCCATTCCTCGTCGCGCCCTTCGAGGACCTTCCTCTGCTCGTCCTCGGTAAGGTCCGAGAAGCATGCGTTGCACCACTTCCCGTCCCTCTCGACGCGGAAGTAAACTCCGTCCAAGTTCCGATTCTCCATGCCGCTCCTCCTATATGTGGCAGTCGACCAGTCTGATGAAGTGCTCCGGGTACGCTTCGAGGAAGCGCTCGCGGTAGCTCGTGGCCCATTTGTTCGCGTCTTCGCCGCTCTCGGTGCTCATGCCGAACCATCCCATGCGCCCGGGCTGGTGCCACTCCCCGTCGGGCGTGACGACGGCGTACGTGCAGAACGCGGTTCTCGACGCCACGAACTCCTCCTTCGTCTCGGCGGCTTCGAACTCGCTCATATATCTGAGCCTCTCGATGACTTCGGCGCTGTCGTCTTCCAGCCTGTCGTACAGCTCGCCGGCCTTCTCGGCGTCCATCCACATCCCGTCCTCGACGTCCTTGCACTTGCACGTCTCGACAGTCTCGCCGTCGACCTTGAACGCCTTCTCGATTGGCATCCAGTAGTCCCAGTAGCCGTTCGGGTTGCAGTAGTACCCGAACCTCGCCTCGCCGGTCTCCTCGTCGGGGTACACGTTGTACCCGCAGTACCCCTCGGCGAACTCCTCTATGCCGTCGTACAGCTTCTTCACGCTCACGTACTTGATTCGCCAACCCTCCGCGCCGGAGTCGACCAGCGATTCGATTCTTCTCTGCTCCTCCCTCGGATAACCGTACAGCCTCTTCTCCTCGCCCGATGGCGTCACGACGTACGGGATGGTGCTGACCTCCCATCCGGCGACGACCTCCTGCGTGTGGTCGTCGAACTCGACCCACTCGTCGTCCTCGGTGTTCTCGTCGTACGGGGCGAGAATCGGCTCGACGTCCTCGTCCTCGTACTTGGTTATCACTGCCACGTTGAAATGCGTCATGCTCCTTCTCCTATCCTCAGGTTCTTCCAGTCTATGTCGAAGCCCATAGTGCCAACGCAGTCGAAGGGTGCCCATGCGAAGCCCATGTCGCTGCAACGCTCTCCGGTCGCATAGACGACGGCACCTCCGACCTGCCTCATCTCCTCTATCTCGTCGGGCCACTCCTCCTCATCGCCGTCGATGTACAGGATGGCGTACGCCTCTTCGAGCACGGGGTCCTGCAAAACGCAGTAGACGCAGTGTCCGGTCGTCATAATGAAATCGTCGATGACGCCGAGAAGCCTTTCATCTTCGTCGACGCATACGAACTGCCTTTCATCGTTGCAATCGTACCGGCACAGCACCGCGGACTTGTCCAAGTCCCCGTACTGGCAGGCGTAGAGGATTTTTCTCAGGTTGCCCCCGAACAGGAGGCAGAGCCTCATGTCCGCCTCTTCGTACATCTCGGCGTAAGGCACCATATTCACCAGACCCTTTCGAGTCCGCCGTTCGCAGCCCTCACGCCGACGTATCCGAACTCCGAGAACATAGGCTCGTCGCGGTTCTCGCCCCATGCGGGGCACTCGCCCTTCGCGAGCAGCGAGCGTTCGTACTCCCAGTCTGACGCGTCTGCCTCCTCGGCACCGACGTACAGGAACGAGTAGACGCGCCCGACCTCGGTGCGCGTCAGCACGACGTGGAACACGACGACGCCGTACTCCTCCTCGAACCCGCGCACCTTGCCTTCGAGCCACTCGTCGTTGCTGACCCAGTAGAGCGCGCCGGGGAACCCGACGGTCTCGGAGTAGTAGAGCTTCCCGCTCCTCTTGAACTCGGCGGCGACCTTGGGCATGACGCCGAGCATCCTCAGCCTCGCCGCGCCCTCCTCGCGCATCCTCTTATCGGTCATTTCGGTCTCCTAACTCGAATAATTATTTCCGATATAACTATTCTATATGAATTGGATAGAGTTGTCCAGAGTTAAGCATGATTGGATGCAAAAAAAAGACCCTGCCGAAGCAGGGGCTTTTCGCGCTGGCGTTTCTCTTATCCCGAAGATAGGCCCGATGCCCCGCACCTTCTCTCTGGGGGCTGTGTTTATGCAATACTCAGTTCGATTTTATGCAACTTTCCTCGGATTAGCTGGATAAAATCGAGCACTTTATGCAATATCTCACAGAAACTCGCGTTTCGTGCATCCTTTGGGGCCGACCCCTATGTTCTTGGTTATCGACCCGTTGGCGATATGCTCGCAGTCGTATCCCTTGACCTCGATGGACTCGCCGGTCCTCAGGTTGACGGCCATGAACGTGCCGAACCTCCGACCAGGCCCTTCGACCATCCACGGCCTCCCGTTCAGCGACACCATGTCCCCGGCCTTCAACAGGTACCCGTTCGCGTCCTCGGGGTACTTGGGCGTTTTCCGAACCATGCGGCCCTCCGCTCATCAATCTTCCCTACGGGGAGGATTATACCTCAAGACCTGCCATCAGGGCGTCGTGCGCCCGTTGCAGCAGCTCCATCGACTCGCATCTCCTGCCCTCTACGAGCAGCCCGGCCTTCGCCCTCGCTATGTCGCCCGCTATGCTCAGAACCTCGTCCTCTCCGAACGTGGCCACCCTCCTGGACGCGGAGACGTCGCTCTGCACGGTTATCCCGTCGCACATCCCCACCCTGCCCCTGAAAGCGCTGCCGGCGTACGCTATCCTCAGCTCCGACTCAGAACCCGTTTCCATCCTCCACCCTCCTGGCCAGGGCCGTTACCGCCCCGTACAGCTCTCCTATCGTCTTGCACATGTACATCATTGCTGCGTGGTCGCTCATCTTCACGGCCTCGCCCTCTATGTTCCGCCGTCCCTCGTCGAGCACCATGCAGGTGTCGCCGTCCTCTATGGTCATGTACGCCTTGAGTTCGGCAAGCTCGTCCAGGGCCTCGGTTATCCTCGGGTCCGTAGCCTTCAAAGAGGCTGCCCGCCCTATCCCCTCCGCCATCTCGCCTCCTCGTTCTCCATGGCCTTCGCCAGCCTCCTCGCCTCCGACTCCACGCTCCCGCCCATGTCGATGTGGTGCTTCGCCCATGTGCCGTCCTCCCATTCTGCCTCGACCTCCCATGCCGCCCATACGCTGCTCCTGAGGTCCGTGAGCGACCATCTGAACGGCCTGTTCTCCGGCCTCGTCGCCTCCAGGGCGGTTTTCACGGTCTCTATGGCGTCCTTCTCGTTCATATGCGGTATCTATGCCTCTCTGTGCCGGCCTGTGCCGGAGCGACGGTGTTTATTGTATATCAATCGGAGAATCCGGCCAATATCGCGGCTATGCCCGCCCTGTCCTCTTCCGTCGTCTCTATGGTCCTGCTCCATCCGGGTATCCTGTCCAGGCCGAACGTCTCGACGAACGAGAGGACTCCCTCGGCGGCCTTGCGGGAGTCGACTCCCTCCCCGACCTCCACGGTGAGCGAGGATGCGAACGACACGCTTCCGTCCATGTAGTCCACGACCCTGACGGATACCGAGCCGGGCGCGTCGCACCGGCCCTTCGAGAACTCAAGGAGGACCTTCCCTCCGTCGAGCGACCGCCTCGCGTTCACGGACGGTTCCCTGCGACCTTGACGTCGTGCTCTTCGCAGACCTTTCTCAGAGGCAGGGGCATGCCCGCCACGCCGTCCGGCACGACCCACCATGAGCCGCCTTCGCCGACCATGACCTTGCCGGCCATCTCCCCGTCGACTTCGACCAAATCGTTCTCGAAGACGAACGCCCCGTTCGACGCTTTCTCGCCGGAGCAGCGGCATATCGTCCCGGGGTCGATTTCCACGGCCTCCATGCCCCTCGGCATGTTCCAGTCGCTGAACCCGTCCTTCACGACCATGTGCTCGACGTCCTCCTCCTTGAGGGAGTCGCCTATGGGGCAGAGGGTGCGCTTGCGGTGCATGACGTAGTAGCCGACCGCCCATCCCTCGTAGAACCCGCAGGACTCCGCCCCGACGTCGACGGGCCTCGCCTTGACGACCATGCCGAGTCCCCTCTCGAATGCTTCCTTCCAATCCGCGCTCATACCACATCGCCCTCCATCCTATGCACGCCCTGAACGACATGTAGGCTCATCGCCATGTAATCGTCGACCTTCTCGTCCGGAGTCCCGTCCCCCTGCTCTATGCCGAGGAACGCGTCGCACCAGCTGCACGAGCCGTAGCCCACCCGCACGTACCAGTATTCTCTGGGCTGGTATCCTTCCTCGGGGATTATGTAGACCAACGTGCCCTGCCATCCCCCGTCGTTCACCACGGTTATCTCGTCGCAGTCGGGCACGGTGAACCCGCCCATCTTCTCGCCGACGGCCCTCACGGTGCGCATCACGATATCGTCGTACGACTCCGGAGGATGCTCAGCGTAATCCCTCCGAAGCCCGTCCTTCGCCTCCATGAAAGCGTCGACCCACTCTTTCAGCATATGCGCCCGTTCCTTTCACACGCTTATCTCTAAGATAAACGACCTATTCGAACGATATCTTCTCAAGAACAGGGTCGCCGTGCTTGAGGTCGATTTCCACGAGTTGCACTATCACGCCCTTCATGCCAAATTCGTCCGATATGTCAGGCCGAACGACCTTAGCGCCGGACCAGCCCCGGTCATCGAGCCTCCTGTCGTATTGGACGACGCCGTTCTCCTTATCGCTCATGAGCCACACGCGGTTCAGCGTGTCCACGATGACGATTGAGAACGGGCATGCCTTCGCTATGTCGTAGCCGATGTTCGTGTACTGGCGCAGGAACTCGCGCACGTGCCGTATCGTCGTCTGGCTGCACGTGGCAAGCTCGTAGAGGCGAATGTCGCTTCCGACCAGCTCCGCCACCAGGCTCCCGTAGCTGTAGAGCCTGACGCAATCCATCGGGTTGTTCTCCTCGGTCCTGGCCTCCTCCACAAGCGCCTTGCCGTAAAACGACTGTCTGGCGTCGAAGCGGGCGTCCAGCTCGTACTTGCTCATCGCACCTCGCCTCCCATCTTCTCGTACGCCATCTTCCTCATTACCATGTCGCCGAAAACGTACTGGTTCTGGATTTTGCAGATGCAGTCGAACGGCGTCTTCGCTGCGGTGTCGCCGGTCGAGTAGTAGACGAACGCGCCGTCGTCCATCACGGACTTCACGAGTCCAATCTCGAAATGCTGGGTATCGCGACGTTGGTAGGCGATGATATCGCCCGGCTTCACATCGTCTTTTCCGTCAATCATCTTAGGTCTCCTAACCCCTGATTATTTATTCTCGATATAACTATTATATCTTAATTGTCTGGAGTTGTACATAGGTTAAAACGGCATATCGTCCCAGCCGCTCTCCACAATCGAAGCGACCGTGATGCCCAGCTGCGCCACGTTCCACAGCGCGTCCTTGAACGTGGACGAATCGGACCTCCACCCGAAAACCGGCTCTTTCTTCGCGCAGTCATCGCATATGACGTAGGCGGCCTCTTCCGACAGCATGTACCCGAGACGCTCGCCGCATGTCGGGCATGCGACCTTTGTCAGCTTATCGTCCTGGTTCTGGGCTACGGCCATCCCGCAAGTCTTCGCTCTCTCGACGGATATCTTCTCCGACACGAAACCGTCCTTCATGCAGTTGAGCACAAAGCTGTTGTACGCCTTGACGACACCGACGGCCTCGTTCGGGGAAAGCGTCTCCCCCTCGACGAAGAACGCGACGCATTCGGGATTCGAGCACGACGCAATGCCCACTCCGTCTTCGACCTCGACCGTCACCGGCATCCCGCATACCGGGCATATCGGACCGCTACCGCCCTCTTCCATGACGACTTCTCCTTCCTGGGCATCACGACGCCGACGCTTCCCATTCTCCGTACTCTTCTTCGTCGTAGTAGCCGCGTTCGGCGTTCTTCAACGCGGTAACCTTCCTGACCCAGTTCAGGTCCCATCGAGGCTCGACGGTTCCCTCGTACTGCCGGAACAGGGTCTCGCAGACGTGGATGACGTCGAACACCTCTTTCAGCATGCTCAGCTCGCTCGCCGGCGTCTTTTCGAGCCTCCAGCGCTTGTATGCGCACGAAGCCTCCTCGACCTCCTCTTCGAGCTTCTCGAACTCCTCTTGGTCGAACGTGCACCGCGCCTGCTTATGCGCAGGGAACGCGTATCTCTCGTAACTCGACACGAAACACTCCTTATCCTCGTTCAATCTCGGCGAAAACCTCTTCGCGGCTGTGACGGCATCCGCCATACGCCCATTTGGACTCGCCTTCGTCGAACGTCTTGATGTAATCGTACGGCGTGCCGCTGAACAACGGCTCTTTCGACATTGCCTTCTCGTACCCCTCATCGTACCGACACTTCCACACGGTAATCCTCACGAACGAGCAGTCGTCAACTCCCTCCCGACCGCCGGTGTAGTCGCATAGGCCCTCGACCACGTAGATGTATTCGATATCGCCGTGCTCGATGCCGTCGGACGTTTCGAAATTCACCGACCACGACGACATGAGAAACCTCCCGAGCATCGCCGCGCACCAGTTCCGATTGTCAATCACCCCGTCAATCTTCGCGCTGACGATTGAGACGGCCATCTCAAGGCCGTGCCCGTCGGGGTAGCCGTCGCAATGGCGATAGAACCTCATCAGCTCCCCGCCCCTCTCCACGACCTCGTCGGTTTTCCAGTCGTTCCATTTCTCATGATTCCGCAGAATCGTAACGCTTCTCGTGCTCATTTCGGCCTCCTAACCGCTTCTTGCTGCTATTCGTTGCGGAGGAACACGTCCGTGGACTCGGTGTCCCGGTCGAGTACCTCGAAATCCTCGTCGATTGAGTAATCCGACCCTATGTAGAACTCGTACCCGACGTCAATCTCGCCGGACTCGTTGAGCGCAGCCGCCTTCGCCATGGCGGCGTCTGCGTTCTCGGCCTCCAAAAGCACAATTCTGCTACACGTATCCGTCACCACAACGGGGTAAAGCTTCGTCATAACCATCTCTCCTATCCCATGCTCACAAGCACTTTACGGCCCTCGACAAGCCTAATCTTGCTGTAGCCCATCGAGACTTCGACATCACCGGCATCTCGCAGATGCCGGACGAGGTTGTACGACTGGAACAAAACGTCGGACCATACGACCATCGCGACAGCGCCGTGGTACGGCAGGAACGACAGGAACCCGGCGTCTCGCTCGCCATCATACGATTTCGCCTCGAAATCGTTCGTCAGGTCGAAGAAGCTTCTCGGCTTGTCCTTGCTGTACAGCTCCTTCTCGATTCTGACGTTGTTCTCGTCGCTCCAGTATTCATCGAACGACTCGCGACTCTCGCGAATGTACCGCTCCACCGAATCGACGAGGGACTGCACGTCCTCCACCTCGAAGTCTTCCAGATACCACTCTCCGTCGACGTCTATCCCGGCCCCTTGCCGATTGAGGGTCTCGACGAAATCGAGCGTGCAGCCGTTGTTACCGAACACCTGCAAATCCTCACCGCGAGAATTGGTCACATACACTCTATGAGACAACCTCATCGCCTCCTCTGCTCGCCCAGCTCGAACCGGTCTCCCGCTCGTACGCGTTCCGACGTTCTATTTCGTCTCCGATGACGGAGCCGTCGCTCATCGTCCCCTCCGACTCGTCGGACAAGCCGGCCCAGTGGTAGGGGCATCCGATGCATTTGCCGTTCGAACGGCAGCGCGACGCTTCGATGGTCCAGTTGCCCCACAGGTAATACGCATCCCATTCGTCGCTTTCGAGCACCTCGCCCACCATCTCGATGAACTCGTCCCAGACGTCCTGCCCTTCGTCATGGGGCCACACCTCTTCGTAAAGCCAGCCCCGTCTCTCTCTAAGCTCGCTGACGAGCTGCATCCTGCACTCGCCGATAGGCTCGCCGTCGTCGCCAAGCCCACGGAAGTTGTTCAGCACGCATACGGCACCTTCCATCGCATCCCCTAACATCGCCGGAAACCCCGCTACAATCCTCACTAAGGCGGGGTTTCCTCCTTTTGCATATATCTGTATCCCTAGAACGGCTTCGGGCCTTTGCCGGGCTTCACGTCGGGGATATCCTCGCTGATTGGATGCGTGTAGCGTTTATGCGTCTTGCCGGAAACGTAATCGTTGAAAGCCTTGACGAGCCAACAGTACGCCGACTCGGACGGGAATCTGTACCCGTCGCGGCGCTTTCTCATGCTTTCGTTGAGAAGCTGCTCGCGGACAACGTACACGGGGTCCTGAGGTCGAAGCCCGACACCGCCCACCAAGCTGTTCATGAACCCTTCGGCGGAATCCGGGTCGGCCTCGTAGATATTGCGCACGAAGACGCTCATCATCTTCATCGGCAAGCCCATCTTCTCGTAGCATCGACGAGCCTCGGTTACGTATTCGTGGATAAGCGGATGCGTCTCGACGTAATCGACGATATCCTGATTGCTCCATCGGATGTTCTCGGTTTTCCCGAAGATTCGACGCTCGCCGCAGTCCCAGCTCAAATACGCTCGCGCTGCGGTGGCGAGGTTCGCCGACTGGGGATACTGCTTCAACCCGTCTGCGGCCTTCCTGCCGATACCGGAGTCGATTACCTTGTAATCGTCTTCGTCGGCACCTCGAACGACATAGCTCTTTATGGTCTTGCCCGACTTGACGACCGCCTCCAAGCGATGCTGGCCGTCTATGAGGCGTCCCTGCTTGTCGAACACAATCGGCGGCGCTACATGCCATCGCCACTTGCCCTGACGCATGTCCTTGCCGTACGTCTCGATGACCCGCGCCCGCTTGTTGCGGTTGTACTCGTAGTTCTTACCGAGGTACTTCTGCGCCTTCAACGGCGTTATCTCTTCGATTTCAATCTTAGGCTCGATGCTCTTCGCTTCCATTCAGGTCTCCTAACCTTTCTCTCTTATTCGATTAGCGGGCGCGATTCGCTCTCGCCGCTATTGCCCCCCCCCCATTCGCTTTTCTCGAATGAGGTAAATCTCCTGCTCGTCCCTGTTGGAGCGCATCGCGACGTCGCAAGCGTCGGGGTTGCTCCACTTCGTATACGGAAGCCGGCTCGAAATGATTTTCTTCGCCTTGCCGAAATCGTCGCTTATCTCGCGCCAATCGACAGTGCACACGTCGGCGTCGCTTGCAACGAACTCATCGACAGCCTCCTGGGCCTTGCGGGTGTACTCAAGCCTCGGCCCGCTCTTTTTGAGCACCTTCTTCCCGTCTCCGTTGATGAACTCTTCCTTGCTGATTGTCTCGATAATCATACCCTCGCCTTCCTCTAGCTAGATGTTCTTATGCGCATCGTCCGCTTTCTTCAATATCTCGTCCAGCCCGACCTTCTTAGAATCGTCCGAGCGGCTCTCTCCCTTGACGGCTCTGACGACATCCTCCGGGCTGACCGTGCACTTCCTCGACTTATCGTATGCGACAAAGCGCCCGGCGCGGATAAGCTTCTCGGGCATCCCGGTTTTCTCGCTGATGAGCTGCACAATCTCGTCGTCGAGCATCGAACCGTCGACCAAATCGTCTTCGAGCGACTCCGGGTCGACTCCCAACTTCTCCATGACCTCCTCCTCAGAAACGCCGACGGCCTCGAAATCCTCAACAAGAGAATCGAGACCGTCTTCGATGTACTCTATGAGTTTCGGGGCCGCCATGACGAGCGCCTCCAAAAGGTTCTCATCGAACTCTTCTTGACTGCTCGCCAAGTCGTTGATGTCGGCGCACATCTTCATGCCCAGACCAAGCGTCGTGATGTATTTGACATACGACTTCACGAACTCCTTCGGCTCGCCGTCGAAGCCCTCGAACGAATCGAGCTTCAAAACGTCATCGCCCAGCATGAGCGCGAAGTTTATCGCACTCTGAACCACGTTATCCTTTACCTCGTACATATTCCAGTCTCCTAACGTCGATTATTTATTCTGACAATAGGAATTATACAGGAATTGGATAGAGTTGTCCAGAGTTAATTTTAGTTATATTGGTTTATTCGCTCCACGACGCGGAGAAGCTCTTCCCTAACCTCGTCGACCTTCCACCGGTGACCGTTTTCATCGTTGAGTCTGCGCACGAAGGACAGCTCCCTGCTTTCGTCGCCGAACGTGGCCTTGACCCATTCCTCGTCCACTGCGTCGCCCAAATGAGCGGTATCGAAGCCGAACCACCATCTGTCGCCCTCGTCGATTCCGGGGCATCCGTTCCCGCAGTACGTCCATCCGCCATGCACTGGCACGTCGAAGCTGTCGTAATCGTCGCCGTATCTCTCATCGTGCAGCGGCAGGCCGATATAGCCGTTGAGGTGGAACATCCTACCGTGCCTCACGACGACAATCCTGTACTCGCCGACCGTCTCGTCAAGCTCTAGCAAAGCGCTATCGCGCATGTCGCCACCCCCATCATGAACAGCATCGCCAAGGCGATGGGCACCGCCCATGCCTCCCACCTCTCGTTCGTGTCCATGGACACGTTGATGGACCTCTCCAGAAACTTGTTGTCATCGCACAGGCTGTCGAAGCACCAGTCCCTCAAGTCCTGGTCGGCGTGCTCTGAATAATATATGTCGCGAAGCTCGTCCCTCAACTCGGCCCTCATCCTACATCACCCTCCCGAACAGAAGGCACGCGACCAGAACCAGCCAGCAGACCAACGCTATGGCAGCCGCAGCGACGACGCCCAGGAATATGTTCCTCCTGCGCCTCATCTCGGCGTCGACCTCCAGAATGTGCTCCACCATCCTGTTCACGCAGAAGTTCCTCACCAACGCGGACGCGGGGTCGTGCTCCAAATCGTCTGCATGGCCGTACCCGTAGTACAGACCCGCGAGGTCCTCGACCCACGCCTCCACGTTGTACTGCTCTATATGCCTAACGTCCATAGCCCACCGCCTTCGGGTACACGGTCCTTTGCGTCCCGAGCCATGTCACCTCTATCGGCATGTTCTTCTCCTCGGCATACTCCTGCGCCTTGACCAGCGCCTTTGCCAAGGATTCGAACTCGCCGCCTGCGGTCCACGGGTAAACCCCAGCCTTGTCCAAATCGTCCCTCATAGCGTCGGGATAGGAAAACAGCGCCCCCGTCATTGCTGGCCGCCTTCCAATATCCTGACCGCGCCTTTGGTATGGTCGTCCCTGACGACCGACACGTTCACCTTGACGCCGGCCTTCTTCGCAGCAGAACGGCACCTTTGCGTAAATCGGTAGAACTTATCCTTCTCGTCCTCGTCCAGGTCGATTCTCAGGCCGTACTCGCCTGACTCCTTCGCCTCTTTTATGGCGCGGTACAGCTCCTCCGTGCGTTTCTCCATCGGCCTTCCGGGGCCGCTGAACTCCATATCGTCCTTGATGATTTCTATTCCCATGTCCCTTTCCTATCCTATCGAACTCCGGCTTGCCCTGAACGCCCTGTCGGCTTCCTTCTGGCGTTCGGTGTATATCCTCTCGACCCTTCTGACGTGCGCGTCGAGCCTGTCGACCACTTCCTTGGCCCTCTTGTAATAGAGGGTGCGGTAAAGAGCCATCCAGCGCTCCTTCTGCGTCTTCCTCTTCGCCTTCGCGGTCTTATCCCCGACCGTTCCGGTGAGTATCCCGGAATATGCCTCGTCGTACGCATCGTCGTAGTTGAACTTTGCGAACACGGCCTCGGCGTAGCTGTCGATTACCCTCTGGCTCGCGAAGAACGCCTCGGACGACGCGGCCTGGACGAAACCCTCCATCTCCTTCGGGGTTATCCTCGACCAGTCCTCGACGTACGAACCGTCCATGTTCCTCGCCCATCCGGGACCCTGCCCAGGCGGCAGCGGCGTCCTCACTTTCGCCAACACCTGCTCCTCGATTGCGAACGCCTGAGCATAATCCTGCCTTATCCGCTGCTCTATGCTCTGCTGGATGAAGTCCAGGTCGGACTTCTCGTCCTCCGACCACTCGACTTTCAACCTGATATCGACGTTCATCTCCTCGGGAGCCTCCTGCATCACCTCAGGCTCGAACACCTTGTCGAACTCTGGTGCTTGCATTCCCATATCAGCCCCTTCCTGATTATTTTTTCTAGTTAGACTAATTATAGCATAATTTTATAGAAATTAGAAATGTTCAATCCACTTCTCCATATCGAATATGCTGCCGCCTATTCTCGGACATTCGACCACCCTATCGTCCTCCTCGCATTGGCGAAGGGCGAGCGACTTCCTCTTGCCGCCGTGCTTGTACTCGCTCCATACGGCGATAGGCACCATGAAGCACCTGTTCGACCTCCTGATGCTCACCTTGTCGTAGAAGTTGACGGCGACATAGCCGTGAGCGTCTTCGTGGAACTCGTCGAACTCCATAAGCGCGTCGTACTGATGTTCTTCGAGCCTTGCGAAATCAAGCCTCGGCGTCGACGTCGCCTTCGCCTCTATCATGAAGCACACGAGCCTCTTAGACGCCTTGTACGCATGAAAGTCGGCAGGCGTCTGCTTCGACACCATACGGTGCCCGTTCCAGTACGTATTGTCCGGGATGCGCTCGACCATCATGTTGACGTTCAACATGCTGTCTTTCAGCTCCTTCTCGAAAGCCTTGCCTCTATCAGCCATAAAAGATACCATCCTTCCTTGGATGGTATCTTATCATTTTCTCTATAATTGTTCTACGGCAGCTCTCGAAACGACTAGGGGCAGCGGAAGCAGAATCCCCTCGCCGGACATCTCTCCCACTCTCTCGAACCTTTCTTGCATCCGAATCCGAGCGGAGACGGGTCGCCGTTCGCGACCGCGTGCCTCACATGGGACCACTTCATCAGGACGTTCATCATGTCGAGCGGTTCGACGCGGAACTCCTTCATCTCGCCGTCGTCCTTGTTGACGTAAAGCACGATTCCAAACGGCGCGTTCTTTTCCATGATATAGCATCCGACCTGCATCTTATGCTCGGGCAACGGCGCAGACAGGCTTTTGAACCGATAGCTGTTCATCGTCTTTATCTCTATGGGTATCTCGTCCTCCGAGCCGGGGAACTTGACCACGCTGTCGATGTACCCTCCGATGTTCCAGTCCTCGTCATGGATGCGCTGCTCGTTCTCGACGCACGTCGGAAATCCCTCCAGCCCGCTCATTTCGACGAACCATGCCTGAATCATCGCATGCAGCGCCGAGCCTATCTTGAAGATGGTTTGCAGCCTCGGTTCTATGACCTCGGATTCGAGCTTGTCCGGCTTCATCCTCTCGAAATAAAGGAGACGCGCGCATTTCATGCAGTCGCTGCTTGGATGGAAATGCCTTTTCTTCGGGTCGGCCACCTTCGACTGGTACGGCCTGTCGTCAACCTCGTACAGGCCCGCGTACGGGTGTATCGTCAAGAACCTCTTGATGTAGGGTAGTATCTCCTCCGAGCTGCCGTTAGCGCTCGTTAGAGCCGAGAATAGCGCACTCGTCTTGCTTATCTTCATATCGCCTCCGACTCATATCCAACCAAATCCTCGACGAACGCCTCGAACGAATACGCGACGAGCCGGAACGGCCCGACCGAGAACACGGTCGGCTCGTTCCCCGAATGCTTGTCCGAAACCGTTTTCTGCTTCTGGCGTTTCGGCTCCTTCGACCCGGTGTCAAAGCCGCTGGACGATATCTGATTGTAGAAAAGCTCGTTCACGACAGCGACCTCTGAACGACCGTCGCGACACCCGTCCATCCTCACGGCTATGACAGGCTCTCGCCCTTCGTTCACGGCCCATGACGACAGCTTCTTCCAAAAATCCGCCGTCACGGCATACCCGCCGGTCTCGGTATGCTTGCAATCGACCATGACGGCCCCGGTCTTGACGTCTCCCTTGAACATGGAAAACCGCCCCGAGGCCCTTACCTTGGAGCCGCCTATGGAGAGCGCAACGTCGTTCTCCCAAACACTCCAGGCCGGCTCGCTAAACCTTGACACGGCGCTCCTCCAAATCCCTCATTATCTCGTCGTTCTCCTCGGACACCCTCGCCATGGTCTCGGAGTACACTCTGTCGTAAAACTCCGGATTGTCCTTCATCAGCTCTGCCATGGCGGCCTTCCCGTTCGCTTTCACGAACCCTTCCTCGCCCTCGATTCCGTAATAGCACCACGCGCCTCTCGCATTCACCACCTCGTACTCTATCGCCAATTCGAGGCATGCAAGATGGCTGCCTATGCCGAAATCGTGCTCGGGGCATTCCTCATAGCAGAAATCGTATCCCGCCAGCCGTTTGGCCGGAGCGAACTTGTTCTTCTCTATGTTGCACGACACCCTGGTGCCGACCTGAACCTTCTTGCCGTTCGACGTCCCCATGAGCTTGTCGGCAGCAGCCCCCGATGCGGTTACCTTAACAATAACGCTCGCCATATGCTGCAAAGCATGCCCTCCCGGCATGGTATGGCCGCCGTACATCGAACTCAGATTGTCGCGCACCTGGTTTATGTGGATGATAACCGGCTTTATCACCTCGACGCCGGTGTTCTCCATCTTATCGAGCACGATAAGCTCGCTGTTGGCCTTGCTTACCCAACGCGTTATGACGCCGGACGAGCCGCCGACCTGAGCCTTCGTCGCATCTCCACCCTTGCCGTCCTTGCCATCGAAATCAACGGCCCTCACGACGGCACCCAGCGAGTCTATGACGATGAAGTCGAACGAGCACGACCTCATCACCTCTTGGAACGTGTTCACGGCCTGCTCTATAGTCGGCTCCTTTATGATTACCGTTCGGTCGGGGTCTATGCCGAATCGCACGAGCCAATCCATGTCGGCGGAGCGCTCTATGTCGAAAATGCACGCCATCGCGTCCTTATCCCTCTTCATAAGCTCGCCGATGGCCGTATAGCACAGCGCACTCTTGCCGCTTGACGGGGTTCCCCAGAAAATGTTCTGGCTACCCCTCACAAGACCTCCGACTCCCAGCGCGGCGTCGAGCGTCGCTATTCCGGTCGACACCACCTCTCTCGGCTTCTGCTCGCTCAGGAGCGACATCGCCCCGTCGTCCAATGTTTTCCTCAGGGCTGCAAGCCCCTTCTTCCTGTCGACTGCCATGCGGCCTCCTATACCTCAAGGTTCTGTATCTTGTTAATCTGCAACGACACCTTGCCGTTGTATTGACGCTTCAATATCTCAACCCTCAAAAAGCGCCCCTCCCTCAAAAACGTCTGGGATGCCTTGAACATGTCCGAAAAGCATACGGCCTCGATGGTTTCCTCCTTGTCGGTAACCATCGTGACGAACGCCATCATGCCGTTCTTAGCCATATGGAGCCTGACGCCCTGCACCTTCACCAAGAACACGTGGCCCGTGTCGAACGCGGCTTCGTCCATCCTCTCCTTGCTCTGGGTAGGGTCGTACACAGGCCCCAGCATTTCCTTGTACTTGTCGAACGGGTCGATGGTCAACGGCATACCGAACAGCTCGGTCTCTATCTCGACCACCCTCTCGTCCGGGAACGGCGCGTGCTCGTAATCGCAAGCGAACCTGTTCTCGCTGCTCAACGACTCGCCGAACAGATTCGTATGATAATCGTCGGTTTCGTACCTCATCATGAGGTCTCTGGTATTGGGGTAAATCTCTCTGAAAGCACCGCACAGAATCATCGACTTCACGACGCCGGAGTTCGCCTTGGAGCGGTTCACGAAGTCCTCGAAGCCCTCGTACGGAGCCGCCTCCAATATGTTCTCTATCGCCTTCGGCCCTATGCCCCTCACGTTCGTGAGTCCGAACGCTATCTCGTTGTCGCTTACCAGCGTGTAGTCCCTTCCGAGGTTCGATAGGATGGGCGGAACTATCTTTATCCCGCGTCGCCTAGCCTCCTGCATGTACAGAGGTGCCTTCTCAGGCCCGACGGTGGACATGGATGCGGCATAATACTCAAGCGGATAATGCGCCTTCATATACGCAGTCCAGAAGGATATCGTCGCATAGGCATAGCTATGGCTCTGGTTGAAGCTGTACCTTCCGGACGCCTCTATCTGCCTGAAAATCTCCTCGGCCTGCTCCTGCGTAACGCCGTTCTTCGCACACCCCTCGATGAACTTAGGCTTCTCGGCAAGAATCTTCTCCATCTTCTTCTTGCCGATTGCCGCCCTGATATGGTCGGCCTCCTCGGGGGTGAACCCGGCCAGCTGCGAGAAAATCGCCATGGCCTGTTCCTGAAATACGATTACGCCGTAGGTCTCCTCCAATATCGGCCTCAACAGCGGTGTAACGTATTCAACGGGCTTCTCGCCCTTGGCCCTGTCTATGTACTCGTCAAGCATACCGGCATCGATTACGCCTGGTCGATATAGCGCGATGATAATCGAAATCATCGCAACGCTTCTCGGCTTCAATTCCTTGGCGACTCCGGTGATTCCGGCCCCCTCCATCTGGAACACCCCGAGCGTCCTCCCCTTATCGAACTGCTCCCACAGCTCGATATCGTCCGGGTCATCGACGAGCTTGTAGAAATTCACGTCGATGCCTCGCTGCTGCTTCACGTACTTGGCGGCGAGCGTCAGCGTCGTGAGGTTCCTCAACCCGAGGATATCGGCTTTCAGGAAGCCCATCCTCTCGACGGCAACCTTGTCGAACTGGCTGATTATCTCATCGTTATCGGACTTCCGTATCGGCAGCAGCTTCGCCAGCGGCTGAGGGCTTATCACATACCCGGCTGCATGCTTCCCGGCCTGTCTCGGAAGACCGACCATGCGCTCCGCCTTCTCGAACAGGTCGGGGTAGGACTTCCTATAGCCCTCAAGGAAATCCCTGTCATCCTGCGGGAGGTTCTTCACCTCGTCATGCCAATCCCCGTCGGTGTCCTTCGCAATCTCTTCGAGGTCTCCGACTATCGCCGTCATCCTGTTCGCGTCGGGCACGGGGATTCTGTAGTACCGGCACACCTCTTTCAAGGCGAGCTTGATTCCAAAGTACGTTATGATTCCGACGGCGGTAACCTTCTCCTCGCCGTACCTTTCCTTTAGGTACTCGTGAATCATCCACTTGTCGACGTCTGGGAAATCGAGGTCGATATCCGGCAGGCTCGCCATGCGGCCCTCGTTCAGAAACCTCGAAAAGATAAGTCCCTTCCCCATAGGGTCGACCTCGGTAATGTCCAGCACATAGCACAGCACGCTCGAAACGCAGCTGCCTCTCCCCGGCCCGACGAGCATCTTCGTCTTGGCGTACTTGCAGTAGTCGCTCACGATTAGGAAATAATCCGACAGGCCGTGGTTCAGGATTATGGGCAGCTCCTCCTCCGTGAGCTGCTTCACGTACGGCCTCAAATCGCGCTTCGGCTTCCCCCTGTACCTTATGTGGTTGGGAGCGTCGCCAGGCTCGTTGGGAAGTATCTCCACCTCCCCGACCTTCTCCATAAGGCCCTTCACGACGAGGAACTTCAAATACTCGCCGGCATCGTCCCACCCCTCGGGCAAAGGGAACTTCGGGACCTTATGGCTGCTGTCCATCTCGAACTCCTCGACCCTCGACAGCAAATCGTCCACTCCGTCGAAGCATCTTTCGACGTCATCCTCGCCGAGATATTCGAGCCTCCCCCGCACGTCGTCCTCGGACTGGATGTAATACTCATGGTCCATCTTCCAGTGCTGCTCGTCGTAAAACGACTTAATCTGACAGCCGAGCCACATGTCGTGGAAATCGCCGTCCTCCATCAGCGCGTAATGGCTATCAACCGCGTACACGGTCTTGAACCCGTGCTTTTTGGCAAAGCTCATGAGCCAGAGGTTCACCTTGCGCTGCTCCGGCATGCTGTTGGTGTGTATCTCTATGTAGAACTCTTCGAATATCTCAGAGTACCTTTTCGCGAAATAAAGGGCCATCTCCTCGTTCTCTTCTTCGGCGGCCTTCGCTATGCCGCTCGCAAGACATGCGCTCGTGCATGCGACGCCTTTCCCCAGACCGTCGAAATGCTCCCACCGGGCATTCGGGGTCCTATGCCCCTGACCGGTTCCATAATAGGTGTTGGACGAAATCGCCCATAGATTATGAAGCCCCTCCTCGTTCAAAGCCCAGAGACAAAGGTGATAGCCCTTCGTCTTGCCGTTGTCGTACTTATCGTCCTTCTGGTACAGCTCGGTTCCCAAGACGGGGATTAACCCCTGCGCCCTCGCCTCGTCGTACATTTCGATATGCCCCGCGACGTTGCCGTGCTCGCTTTCGCACACGTAGCGCATGCCGAGTTCCTTGCACCGCTTGACTATATCGTGCGGCGTGGAGGCACCGTCCAAAAACGAGTAGCCCGAATGCTGATGGAAATTGGTGAACTCGTGTTTGCCGACCATATTACCTACTCACCTCGCTCCCGGCATTAGTTCCCAAAAACAAAAGCCCCGCCGTTCAAGGGAGGCGGGGCTTCGCCATGCAATACCATCCCTCATGGTTGATTATATGACATGGCTCGATGCGCTCAAAACTACTGCTGGATTTGCCCCGCGACCGCATCCCAGCCGTTCATGCCGCCAGCCGGCACGGTGATTGGCGCGGGAGACGGCGCACCCTGGGGAACGGGAGCGTAAGGCTGAGCGGGCTGAGGCGCAGGGGCGGGAGCGGCTGGCTGAGGGGCGTATGCGCCGGCAACAGCAGCAACAGCAGCCTGGGCGGCGCTGGCCGGAGTCGCCTCGTCCTTCGGTGCCACATAACCGGGGACGGCCCAACCCTTCTTCTCGTAGTATGCGGGCGATGCCAGTCCAGTGAGAAGACCGCGCACGTCCGGCATCCACTCCTCGTACTGCTTCATGTCGACGACGTTGGGCTGCTCGGTGTTCATCGGGACGACCTCGTACGTGGTGTCCAATCCGCTTCCCATTCGCGTCACGCGCCAATCGTAGTAGCAGATGCTATCGAAGCCGTACGTTGCGACTTTCGACCAGAAGCCCTTCCATCCCATCTCGACGATGACGACCTTGGGATGCGTCCTGCCTTCGTCATCGGTGTCGTACACGTCCTGCACGCCGACCGTCACAGGCGTCCTGATGCCGTTAATCATCTGGAACTCCTGCTTGACGTCCCGCTCCACGGCGATGCCGTAAAGGCGGTAGGACGGCTTCTTCGGCTGCCCCTGCTTATTCAGGTTGGACGGATGCGAGCAAATCGGGCAATGGTACCTCGGCGTCCCGTCCGCATTCGTGTCGATTATCCCGAACATGGCGTTCTCGGGGCTTTCGAGGCATGCGAAGTTGCTCTTCGCGTTCGGGTCGGAGGTCGCGACGAACCTGTGCATATGGACGCCCTCAATCATCGGGCGTTCGCATATGATATCGTCCTTGGTGAGCGGCTGCCCGCACTGCGGGCACGGCATCGCCTGTCCGGCGTTCTCTGCGGTCTCCCAGGCGTTAGCGCTCACGTCAATCATGTTGGCCCCGCATGCATGGCTTACGATGTAGGTCGGCTCCATAGCGGCGAGGAACCTGACCACCTTCGACTCTCCGTCCTGGAGCGAGAAGAAAGTGCTCCCTCCTCCGGAGAAGCCACCCTGCTTCGCCGCTATCTGCTTTGCGACTTCGATAGGACTCATGTTAATCATCTTAAACTCATTTCTCTCAATATGAATAATCTCGCACCCCAGCGCTCCGGTACTGTTCCAATTCCAATAAGCGCTATGTCTTCGTCTACACTGTAACCCGCTGGGTATTTGCATATGCCCGCTTTTATTTCGAGTGCGATGCCGAACTCGTAAGCCGTTTCGAGCAGCATGTCCTGCCACTCCCTGACGCGCTTCACGTCCTCCTCGGTCAAGACGGTATCGACGTCCTTGTAGAACGCAGGGCCTCCGGTCGCACTGGCGGCACTCTCCCCCGCCGAAGTCGCGACAGACCTAATCGACAGCGAAGACCTCTTCCGAGCGTCGTACGCCGCCCTTCTTGCCGGGTTCGCAAGAGTTTCGTACGCCTTATGCACCCTGATGAACTCGTCGGTGTCTCCGCCGACATCCGGATGCGATTCGAGCAGCCTTCTCTTCGCCGTCGCCCTGACCTCCTCGTCGGAGGCGCAAGGGTCGACGCCCAGCATTTCGTACAACCCGTCCACGTCCGCTTTCGCGGAATCGACCTTGACCATTGCAAGCGAGCTGTTGGGAAGCCAGTCCCCCGACACCGCCGCCTTAACGAGGAGCCTCTTCATCCTTATCTTCCTCAGACGCCTCGTCATCGCGAATCTCGGTGCGTCGTTCGTCCTGCTTCGCATCGACTTCGCGAACGTCCTCCTCGCTCAGAACCACTCTTACCCGTTCGGGCGAGCCGGTCTTATTGAACGGCATTTCAACCACCTCCTTTCAAGCCATGTTCCATGCCCATGATGCAATCACGGGCTTCCCGCTTATCGCCTCGCAACATTCCTCGCGGCTCATCGCCGCAGGGTCGTCGCGCGTTGGCTGTACGACGTACACGCTCATGAACTTCTCCAGCTTCGCTATAGCCCTGGCGGTTCCCTTCATGCCGGCCTCGTCAGGGTCGTAGAATATCAACACGTTGTTGTAGTTGTTCCGCAGCAAAACGGCCTGTTCGTCGGATAGGCTCGCCCCGAACGATGCAACAGCGCCCTTTATCCCGTACTGGTCCAGCATTATCGCCGATAACGGAGCCTCAACCAGTATGGCAGATTCCCCGACGAAATTGTCCATTCCGAACAATATCTGACTCTTCGGTATCCCCGGGGAGTGGCTCCATTTCGGCCTCGTAACATCGTCGACGGCCCTTTTCGTCCATCCGACCAACTGCTTCTTGAAGTATATGGGAACGACCACCCTGTTCTCCGACGGGTCGTATCCCAACTGCCACTTCCCTATAGTCTCCTCGTTGAAGCCTCTGGCACGCCAATACTCATGCCTGTTCCTGCTCCACTTCGATATGTCGAACTCCATAGGCGACACCCTCGACGGCACGTACCTCTCGCCGCCCATCATCCTCAGAGCCTCCTCGGTGGTGAGGTCGTGATACACGGCGTTCATGGCCTCAAGGCGCGTCATGCCGAGCACTTTCTGAGCAAGCGTCACAAGGCTTCCGGACTCGCCGCAAGAGAAGCAGTTATACGCGCCCTTGCTGACGCTTATCCCGAACGACGGCCTTTTATCGCCTCGCGTATGGTTCTCCGGGAACGGGCACGAGCATGTTATCTCGTCGCCTCGCATCTGGACGTTCTGCAACCCGAACAGCTCGATTATCTCCCTCGCGTCAAGCATGCCTACTCCATGAACCTCTCTATGCTCTCGAACATGAAACGCATCTTGTCCACGGCCTTCTCGCCGTGGAAATGGCCGCAATACCACCGCTCGTAGCCTATGGACTCCTCAATCTCGTCCAGCCAAAGCTCCATGGACGTGTCGACGAGGCTCTGGTCGATACAGTTCAGGAACCACTCTGTCGGCTGGTACTTGAACGGGCACGTATGGCTGAGCACCGCATCGACATGCCCAATCTCGACGGCCTTCCTGCTGATTGCTTCACGCTCTTCCATCGTCAACTGCTCGCTCGCGAACCACTTCTGCCCGCTTTGGAGCCTCCAATGCTTATCGACGGAATAAGCCCCTCCTATCGCAAGGCATTTGTTTCCGTCGATATCGTATACCTCGCCGCTCTTAGCGAACACGATTCTCGGATAGCTGCTATTGACCCATGCGGCACCGCCGTTCCAAACGGTCTCGCGATAGAATTTATGCGGAATGTCACCGTAGTAATCGACGACGTTCTCGGGCCTCTCCTCATGGTTGCCGTGGATGCAAAACAGCGTCGGCCTCATCTTCTTCAACGGCTTCATGGTCATGTGCCATCGCTCGCTGTAAGGTTCGAAGTAGTTTATGCCCGCGTCTCCGAGGATGATTATCGTGTCATCTTCGGTAAGCGCGGAATCCTTCGCCCACCTCGCAAGCTCTCGAAATTCTCCATGACGGTCGCCCGTTATGTATACGGCCATATCACCAACCCTCCAACCTTATCGAGTTTCCTGTCAACGGGTCGCGCAATATATCGAACTGATACGTCAACGTCGTATCCCACGATAGCCGCCACCCTACCGATTCTACGTTCCTCACCTTCAACGTGGCGAGATTCATAGTGTTGTTGTTCTTCTCTTCCTCGTTCCGGCCTATGCCCCACACAATATCCGATATCTGCTCGACCCATGCGGAACCGGCGATATCGGCCATGCTGCCCACTTTCCCGGTTCCTTCGTGCTGCGCCCTCGTGCCCTGTCTGTTCATCTGATGCAAAAGCAGCATCGGGAGCCTCACGTTGTCGACCGGCGTCATTATCTGCTGCTTGAACTCCTGCAAGGCGGCACCGTACGATTCCGGGAGGGAGTCCCGCTTCGGCCTCATAACGAATTGCAGCTGGTCGACTATGAGGAAGTTGCAGCCCCTCGCCTTGCAAGCCCTCACAAGCGCAGTTGGCGTCCTATCCTCGACTCTCGGCTGCTCGACGAACAGCTTCCCCGAGAACCCGGCCATCGTATCCTGCGCCTCCCTTATCACCTGCTCGTACTGAGGCGGCCTCGTACCTCTTCGATACTCCGCTATCGGAACTCTCAGGCCGTTCTCGTTCGCGACCATGTACTCTATTCTCTCGGTAACGTTCCCTATCGGCAGTTCGAGGGACGCGAAATAGACCCGATACCCGGCACGCCACGCCTCAAGAGCCATCTTGCATGCGAATACGGTCTTGCCCGTTCCAGGCGGTGCGACGAGCACGGCAAGCTCTCCGTCCCTTACGCCGCCGGTCCAGTCCTGCATCTCCTTGAACGGATACGGAACCCCGTCCCTGTCACGACGCTCGGCCATCATCTTCCGATACGCCTCCATGTCCTTCCCGTACTCAAGGCACTCGTCAGCCGGCGTGCAGTTGTCCACGATGGTCGAGAACGCATCCCTGAGCATGGTCACGGTCCCCATGGCGTCGCCCCCCATGCCGGGGAGGATGACCCTCATGGTGTCCTCAGCCTCTCTTTTGATGTACTTATCCTTCAACCTCGTCGACAGATACGACGGAGCAGCCCCCTTCGTCTCCGCGATAAGGTCCTCGTAATCCGGGAACTCGGTCAGCATGACCTCTTTGCTCGGAGCGTTTTCCAACCTGCCATGCGTCCCGAAATACTCCATCGCCCATCCGAACACGACTCTGCATCTCGGGTCGGCGAAGTGGGAGGTCATCAGTCCCTCCCGATAGTACGTGGCGCATGCGTCGGAGGACGTCAACGTCGCGGCTATCTCCCTCTCTTCATCCAAGGCGACGGCCATCAGTAAATCCTCCTCCGACCCTTCTCGAACTTCTGCATCGTCTTCCGATAATCGGAGCCGGTGACCTTCACGGCCATGCTCTGCTCGGTTATCAGCGAGAACACGGCCTCGCCGTACGCTTGCGATATCGCTTGCTCGTTGAAATTCGTTGTTATGAACGTCGGGAGCCTGTCCTGCACTCTCGTCCGCATCGTATCGTCGAACACTTGACGCGCGAAGTCGTTGTTGAACCCGGAGCCGGTCATAAGCTCCTTCCCCACGTCGTCGAGCAGAAGAATCTGAGCCGACTCGACGCGCCTCTTGTACCACTGGGCGTATTCGGGATTCTTCCAGCCGGCCTTCATGCTGCTGAGCATGTTGGCGAACGTCGTCATGTAGCACCTGTACCCGGCCATCACGCACGACTTGAGCACCAGCGCTGCAAGCATCGTCTTGCCGACGCCGTACTGCTCGCCTTGGAAGAACAGCCCTATGCCCGACTCCACCATCTGATGAAGCCCGACCACGTATTCCCACGCCCTGTCCTTGGCGTTCTGGTCTCCGACAAAATGATGCCAGTTGAGATACTGGTAGTTCGCGCCTATCCCCGCATTCAGGTAGTGCTTGTGCCTTTGCAGCTGGTCTTGGCAGTTGCAAATCATCTGCACGCCGTCAACGACAACCATGCCGTCGACGTACTGACCTAGATTCTTCCCGCACGACGGGCACCCGACCATATGGGTCTTCGGCAGGTCGGGATACATCCGGTACAGCTGCTCGACATCCTCCTGCGGGACTATCTTGTATATAAGCGGAGACGGCTCTAGCCTCGGCACCTCACCACTTTGACCATGACATATCGTTTCCATACTTATCCTGCTGCGCCTTCTCCATCAATAGGCTGTTCGCCAGCCACCTATAGCCTCGCGAGAATATCGACGGGCCTATCGTCTTTCCGTTGTAGGTGCCGTTGTACGGAAGCTCGAACAACCTCTCGATGATGCCCTTCGAATCCTCGACACCGAACTCATGAACAAACGACCTGACTTGGCGAAGTATCTGGACGCTCATGAACGTCTTCTTATCCCGGACGTCTATCTTGTAAACCTCCAGGCATTTATCGCCGAACAGGCTGAAAACCTCTCTCACGTCATCCTCGGCAAGAATCGCCGACGTGCCGCCGGCAATCTTTTTCCCTGAAATCTCGAAATCCATGTCATGCCCCCGCAATCAACCGAGCAAGGCCCTCCGGGTAGCCCTCGAAATCGACTACGGACTCCCAGTCCAGGCCGCATTGGTCCTTGAGCCACTCAAGATTCGGAACATGCTCGCTATCCTTATCGGCAGCGACGACGTAATCGAACTCGCCAAGGGCGGTGTACGGAGCGTACACGCTCTTGCATATGTCCATAACGGTTTCGCTGACCGTATCAGGGTCGAAGGCCGGATAGCTGCACAGCCAGTCGTGAACGACAATCACGTCTTGAGGCCCATCGGCCATCCTCTCGACGGTGGACAGCCTGTCGAAAAGCGCTCCGGTGTTCAGCATCGCAACGGCATCGGCGCTCAGCGGACCGCCGCCGAGCACGTCCCGCTCATGGTAATGCTTCGTGCGCTCCTCCCAGAACATAGAATCGTCCATGCCGACGAGATACGCGGTTCCGCGATACCCGTTAGCGTACGCGACTGCAACGGCTGCGCTCGACAACTCCCTCCTGGCCCGGTCGCTTGCCCCGAGCACGAGAATCTTCCTCACATAGGAACCCATGCCGTCACGACCTCTCTTTAAGGGCCACCTGCTCGACGATTTTACTGGCAATCGACCCTATCTGCTCTTCGCAAATCTTCACGGCGTCGTCCATCTGCATCTTCGCCACGTACGACATAAGCTCCGGTTCAGGATAGCCGGGACCGACATCCGACTTAATCGACACGTTTGACTTCTCCCAAGAGCCGTCCGGGCTTTGGATGCTGAACCCTATGCTGCACGACACCTCAGTCTTGTAAACGCCTTGCTGCTCGGCCATCTACTTCACCACCAGAACTTCGGTCAGCTCTCCTTTGTCGTGGGCGGACTGCTCGTCCTTGGAAACGGAGCTGCATCCGGCTGCGAACGTCGGAGCCTTGACGGTCGTGGCGCTCTGCACGATTTCCTCCGTAACGTAGGGAGTACCGTATTCTTCTCCGTTGCGAATCCGTGCAGCGCGGATGAGCTGCTCCGCAAGCTTGTCCTCGTTGATGACTCTCGGCGCTTCCACCGGGTCGGAAATCGCGCAATACGCTTCCCATGCCCGACCGCCACGGTCGCCCACCTGCTCGCCGAACGAATCGTAAATCGCCTTCAACAGCTTGCCTTCGTCGAGTTCGGCACCGCCGCCCTTGACGGTGAGGGTCATCTTCTTGCCGGCGTCCCACGAATAGCAGATGACGCCCTTCCCCTGCTCGATGTAGCGAGCGCACATGCGCTTGAACTCGTCCTTCACCTTCGTATCCTGAGCAGCGATATCCTTCTTCTGCTCGGCAATCGTGGTTGCGGTCTCGACGAGCGCGTCGACGCGCTCTTTGTTCATGAGGTCCGCCTCCTGCATTTCAGCGAGGGCTACTACTTCCTTCTTCACGGCTGCAAGCGTCTTGTCGGTCATTTTCGGTCTCCTAACCCTAAATAATTATTTCCGATATAACTATTCTATCTTAATTGTAGAGAAATTGGAATAGGTGAATCCAATTATTTCACGGACGAAAAAGAATAGCCTCCATCGTCGCTGACCAGGACATTCTCCGCAACGTTGAACTCGATTGCAGCGGCGGTCATGCCCGCCCTCTTGCCCTCGTCAGTCTCGTAGATGAACAACGTCCCGACATGCGCCCCGACATCATTCATAAGCGCTATGAAATCGCACCCGTTCATATCGCCGCATTTATCGCATATCGCAATAGCGTCCATATCCCGGTGCACGGCCAATATCGTGGCGTCTTTCACCCACTCGTAGCCCTCCAGCGTAGGCTCTTCCTCCCCGAGCCATATCTTCAAGTTTCCCATACAGTCCGCCTTCCGTTCATTCGATTATATACTCAAGCGTCAGAATCCGCAGAAGAAATCGGCATCCTCCTGAGTTATGGTGCCGTACTCCTCGTACTCGTCGCCGAAACCCATCTCCGTCGCCATCCTCCTACGCCCCTGCATCGTGTCCTCGACCCTCTCCTCCACGGTGCCGTCGGCCATCATCCTCATGACCGTCACGGAATCGTACTCGGTATCGATTCTGTGAACTCGGTCCGACCTCTGCTCGTAGGCGGCATGGCTCGTAGGCGTCTGGTAATGAAGAAGATACCTGCATTCCTGGAAGTTAAGCCCGACCTGGCCGGCATCGGACATGAGAAGCAGCTTCTTCGAGCCGTCCTCCTTGAAGCTCCTCTTCACCTCTTCCCTCTGGTCCGGCGTCATGCCCTCGCCGATGTAAACGAGAGGGTCGTACGCAGCCCAATGGCTCGCAAGCGGCAGGAGGCAGTTGTGGGTATGCTGGGCGAACACTATCACCTTCTCGCCGGAACCGATTATCTCGTCGACCTTCTCCGTCGCAAGCTCAAGCTTCGCAGAGTTCGCCGAGCCTTCCAAGACCCTGCGGTAGCTGTGGCATATCTCGTCTATCTTGGCGAGCTGGCGACCGTATTCCGAACCGTCGTAAACGTGCGGGTTCAGCAGAACCTCGGGCATGTTGCACAGCCTCATGAACGTCAACATGAACAGGGTGCCGCATCGTTCCTCGGGGTCGAGCGTCCTGCCGTACTCGTATATCGCATCGTAGACCTTCCGCTCCGCCTTCGACAGCTCGTACGGCAACAGAATCTCGTGCTTCTGCGGGAACTCCTTCGCTATCTCGGGTTGCGACTTATCGGCAGAGAACACCTGAGCGCCGGTCATAACATGCATGTATGCAAGGTTCTGATAGCCGACGTACGCCCCGAACATCGTCTTCTCGCCATTGTTGTAGGTGAACTCCCGCTCGAAGTCCCTCACGTTCCCGAAGATGCCCGGCTCTATTATCCGGAACTCGTTGTAGTAGTCCTCCGGCCCGCTGACTATCGGCGTTGCGGTCAGCGCTATCTTCGCCCTGGTGTTGACCCTCCTGGCCATTTTCGCAATCTCTTTGTGAACGGTGGAGGCTCTCCCCTTTATCTTCTGAATCTCGTCGAAGATGAACAACGGCTTCGACGTTTTCAGAACCCTCTCGATAGCCTCGCGGTCGACGGTCCTCACGCGCTCGTAATTGAGAACCCACACGTCGGCATCGCTTGTTTCGTAGAACTTCCTGCGCTTCTCGGCGCTCCAAGACCTGAGCGGTGTCGCGACCGTCAAGCCGGTGGAGCGCTGCACCTCCCTCACCCAATCGTATATGAGCGCGACCGGGCACCACACGACCACCTTGTTGCACTCGCCACGGTCGAATCTTTGACAAGCCATGAATATGCTCGTCAACGTCTTCCCGCAACCCGGACTGACCTGCAACATGAAGTTGCTCTCGCTCTCCATAACGTTTATGGCCCGCTTCTGGAACCCCTTGAACTCGAACCCGTCGAACGGCTCGACGAACGATGGGGTGGACACGTCGGAACCGTTCGTCAGCTCTCTGAGCCTTTCAAACGCCGCATCGGTGACCTGCAAGTCGTACATGAGCGCGACCTTCGAGCACGCCTCGTACGCCCTATCCTGGTTCACGATATGGCCGTCATCGGTCAGCATCCTCTCGCACCCGCTGTTCATAAGAAAATAGGGGTCCTCCGACAGAAAACGGAGCTGACCCCTAAACCTTTCGGAAACGTCCAATATCGCCCGCACCGACACTCTCCTAACCTTTGCTGTCCATAAGAATAATTATATGTCAATTATCCAATCAAGTACAGCTTCTATACGGTGGAAGTCGATATCTCTCCTCCGGCAGCATCGACGGCCTTAACGTAGTAATGCTTCGTCGAATCGTAATCATCGAGCTGCCAATGCAAGTCCCTCGTCCTGCCCAGCTCGTACCCGTCAGACTGGTATATGTGGTATATGGCGCTGCCGTATCCGCCGACCGCCCTGCTCCATGTCATATAGCCGAAGCCGTCTATCTCAAGACCGCCGCCAGAAGTGCCCCACGCGAAATCGCGATACGTGGAGTTCTGGTAATCGACCTTCGGGGAGACGGCGAACGCCTGCACCCACTCCTGAGGGTTGTTCGAGAGGGCGCGAACCCTCAGCCTGTTGGTCGGGTCGGGCAACGTCACCCTCGTGTACGCCCTGTTCGGCAGGTCGTACAGCTGATACCATTTGTTCTTCCCTCCGTCCGGGGAAAACTCCCATAGGATGTTCGACACCTGCACGCGCGAATTGTCGAAGTACGCGACGTTGCCGAGCGTCGAAGCGGCACCGTCCCGATACACCCTGAAATTAAGCCCTATGGTTTCATCCTTGTCGGTGTTCGTGCCCCAAGAACGAAGGTCGGTGAACTCCCTTATGTAGTTGTCCCCGGACGGCCTGATGTAATACTGGTCGGGCGTTTCGTCGTCCCTGTCCATCACGGCGAACATCGTCGCTCCGGTGGTCATCCTCGGGTCGGTTGTCTTCGGCGGCACCGACTCGCCCTTGCCGGCCCGGTCGAAGAACCTCTTAACCTCGTCGACCACTATATGGCGGGACGCGGGGAACGACGAGTTGAGCGCTTGAAGGTTCCAGGTGTTGTACTCGTACGACGACAGCATCCTATCGCCGGAGCGAACCATCCTTATATTGCCTTGGGCGGGTATGCCCATCTGCATGTTGTTGCCTATCCTCAGCTTAACGGCCATATCTCATCCTTAGCTACAGCGTTTCCCATACTCCGTTACGGTATACGAAAACAGCGTCCGACTCATGCCATGTGCCGTTCTCCCATACCCAGCATATCCCCTCGTGCCATCCTTCGTCGTGCACGTACACGACGCCTCCGTAGTAATCGACGGATATTCGGAGCCACTCGTTGTTATCGTCCATATAGACGGCGCGGTTCTTGACGTTGAACGCCCTAAGCTCCCACACCCTCGTCTGCCTCGGTCTGTCCACGCCGGGTATGCTCAGCGCTATGAGCTTCTCCATGGCCGTTGAGGACGACTTCGCGTCGCCCCTCTGCCATGTCAGGGTCACCCCGTCCGACAGCCTTACCAGCTGATACGTCTGTATGGCATAGCTCCCGTTGTACTCGCCAGAATAATGCAGGACCGCGCTCTCGCCCTTGTAGATAATCTGGTTAGGCTCGCCTTTCCGCCCTATGAGGTACCCGGCGTTGGGGGAGCGGGACGGTATCTCATAATACGTCACGGGGCCGCCCCATCTCGTCTGGGTCGACGTCACGCCGGAGCCGTCGAACGAGTACACGCCGATGTAAACCTGGTCTCCGTCGAACAGCTCGGATACGTTCAGGTTCTTCCTGGGGTGCAGCGTTATGCCGTTCCTGTTCACGGAGCCTAGCGACACGGGGTTCCTGCCCGGCCCGCCCTTCGATATCTGGACGTTGTACCCGACCGCCCTCTGCGACGCGCTCCAAGAACCCGTCACGGCCTGAGTGTCCTGATTCGCAACATCGACCTTCGCGGGCGTAAGGCTTATGTTCTCGACGTTGGCCGGCCTCGGGTACTTCCCGACATACAGGCCGTCACCAAGCTCCTCAAGCCACCTGTTGTTGAGGAAGCAGCCGTCCTCGGTAAGCGGACGCCATGCCCACGAACCTATATGCTGGTCGGTACCGAACGGACTCCATACTCCGGAACGTCCCTGCCAGTTCGTCTTGTCCAAGTCGTTGGCGGCGTATATCCCTCCGCCTCCGAGTCCGGTTATCGGGGGTCTCGTTATGCACGGAACGATATGCACGGTATCGTCATCGACGTCCATCGGAACATCTCCGTCGAACACCGTATACCACCCGTGCCATACGGTGCCGTCATAGTCGTACTCGCCGGAACTCCAATAGAAGTCGCCGCCACCATAGTACGACCCCTCCCACTGATGGCCCCAGAATTTCCTCGTGTCCTTGATGCTCGCCGATTGATAGACGCCGTTCACTTTGCATTCATGGGCTATAGCGAACGAGAAGTAGGACGAATACCACTTCATCCTGACCCTTAGCTTCAAGCGCACGTGTATAGAGGAGGCGGTTCTCCCCCACGTCTCGACCGCATATTCGTAATATGTTTGCGGCTGGCCGTTAGATTGACAAGCGCCGCCCCAAGCTATTCCCATTGAATGTACCTCCACCTATGGCTTCTGGCAAAGCCATGCCGACTATCGAGTGTATTTCACATATATGTCCCCGTTGCGAAGCTTCGTCGGGAACCCGCCGTAATCAGCCGGGTCCTGCGTCCCGTAGAACGTCCTGGTAGCGTCCGGTATATCGTCCGTCATGACCATGACGTTCTCGACGCCGGTGAACCTGTGCGTGTTTATCGTCCCGCCCGGCGAGAGGGACGATGCAACGTCCGCATGGTCAGCCTCCTTCGCATGGTCCGCCTCGTCGGCGTGGTCCGCCTGGGGCACGCTTTTCGGTGTCGGGTGTTCATGTAGGGATGTGACCCATTTCTCCTTATACGCATCGTACACGAAGGTTGGGTCGTAGAACTCGCTCGACTTGTCCGTGACTATGGAGACCTCGGCCCCGACAGACGTGAGCTGGCCCTTCTTGCCGGGGTCGAGCAACGCAGCGTCTATCTCGGTCAGCATCTCGGTGACGCTCTCCGCGCTGTCCACTTCGCCCTGCTGAGGCGCGGTGAACTTCCATGCGGTCGATTCTATCTTGTAGGCCATACTGAAAACCTCCTAGTAGGTTCCGTTGTTGTACCGCACCTCGTCGTACACGTTCGGTATGCATTCCAGCGGGGTGGCGGAGTCAACGTACATCTCTATCTTCCTGCGCGACTTGTCGTTCGGGTCCACGGCACCGTTCTTGTAGACGGGCTGCGACCCTCTCTCGCCCCATTGAACGAGTATGTACGACTTCTGCTCGCTTCTGAACAGCGGCTTATCGGGGTCGTACTTGCTGACGAACGCGTTCTCGAACCCGTCGCTCTCCACTATGACGAACGTCAACTGCTCTTCGTACGTATAAAGCTGGACTTTCTTCTCGTCGTCCTCGTAGTCGAGCAGGAACCTCACCTCGGCGGTGCCGACGGTCCCCGCAGGGACGGCCTTCGGAGCGGTCACGGGCGTGTACTCCATGGTCACGAACCCGGCCCCCGACGACAGCCTGTAATCCTCGGTTATGTCCACGAACTGCTGCGACTCGGTGAAATCGACCCCGCTGTCCTTCTGCTCTGCGGTAGACAGGTACGTCCTTCCCTGGAACACGTTGCGGTAGTCTCGCTTGGGGTCGGTCGTTTCGTTCTTGTTGCCGAAGTAGAAGTAATACGAGCCGATAAACGTCTTCAAGTCGAAATGGTACGCGCCGTCCGCGCTGACGCCCGACGGCAGGTCTTGCTGCACCTTGAACCATATCTCCATGTTGTCGGTCACATCGCAGTCTATCTCCTGAGCCTCGACGCCGTTGAAATACACGAGCCTGACGTCCTTGAATGCGTCGGTCGTTATTCCGGCCTGCTGCAAGGCGTCGAAGTCGATGTTCGGCACGAATATGTCCATACCCTCGGCCAGCATGCCGGTAAGGGGCACCTTTGCCCGATAGCTGTAATCGGAGTTCCACCATGCGCCGCCCGGCTGGGGCATGAACACCGCTCCGAGCGTATTCCATTTTCCCCTTTTCACGGTGTACTTCATCGAGAACAGGTTCTCTCCGTACAGGTCCTGGCACTCGAATATCCATTCGCCGTCGTACAAGGTGAACACGTCGACCTGCGCAGTGGCAACGGCCTTCGAACGCACCAGCTTGTTCTCCGATACGATGCCGGTCTTCCCGCTTTGCGCGAGATTCGCCTGCAACACGTTGCCCGACACGCCGAACTCGGTTCTCTCGACGGTCGAGTTAAGCCCGCTCCACTCTTCGAGCATGTCGGAGGGATGGCTGAACACCTCCCTGGGAGGGTTCTGGTTGACGGCGAAATCGAACGTCTTGAACTGCGTAAGCGTCTGCACGTCCACGCTCTCGAACGAGCACAGCTTCTCGTCGGTCGATACCTGGAACCTCTCGTCGTTGACAAGCTCCCAGCCGTTGTTCGCGGAAACGAACCTTCCGTCCGCCATCGTCAGAACGAACGTCTCGTTCGAATCTATCGACATGACGTGCCCGGTGAATCCCGGCCTCAACGACTTCACGCCGACCACGTACGCAAGGTTGAACGAGCGCTCGTACTCCTTCACCTCGTACTCATGCTCGCCCTCCTCGTAGAAGCGGTACTTCACGTACGGCTCGTCGACGGAGGTCGCCTTCTTCATGCTGGCGACGAGGCTCTGCTCTTTCGCCATCTCGTCACCGTACACGGCCCTAATCTGAGACTGCTGCGACTGGCGGTATGCGTCGCCGGTGAACAGCATTCCGAGGTACATAGTGTTCGTCGGCTCTTCCGACGGTGCCTTCTTCTCGGTCTCTATCGCTTGATATACGTCGGCTATGCCGAGTTCGCTGTACACGTTCTCGACCTTGTAGTCAGAATCGCTCGGACTCGCCAAAAGCTGCTGAGCGCTCGTTATCTTATACGTGCTGACGGCCTGCTTCTTGAAGTAGTTCTGTATCGCCCATGGATAAAGCCGCGTCCTGACCTTTATCTCGTCCATCGTCACCTGGTACGGCATCGCGCACAATCTGGTGAACTCCAGCTTCAAGAAAGAAGCCCTTCTCGTCGGAAGCTCGATTCTCCCGCTCCTCAATTCGTACACCTGAGGGTACGGCCTCCAATAGCCCGGCTCGTCTCTCTCGGTGGAATACACGTTAAGCTGGCAGCCGTCGTAAACCGATTCGACGTCGATGAAGTTGATTCTCGAAGGCTCCCCGTTCGACCTGACGTCGAGGACGACGTACTCGACGGAATCCTCGCCTATGTTCGGCTGGGACACCCAATACGTATTCTCCTCGCCGTCGACGGCGTTCTCGACGCCCATGACCCTCATCTCGGTATCGACCCTGTTGCCGAACGGGTCCTCGTAGGAGGCGTTGCGATAGTCGCCCATCTGCCTTATCTCGTACATAAGCGACACGTTCGCAAGCTCGACAGAGAACGGAAACATCACCTCTTCGAGCGCGTTGTCCCTCACCTTCTGGTAGAAGGGGACATCAAGCCGCTCGACCTCGATTCTCACGGCATCGGCCTGAGCGGTCTGGAACGAGAAGTCGACCGTGTTCATCTCTCCCGCGAGAGACGTTCCGCCCCATGTCCTCGACGTGTACGAAAGCTCAAGGCCGTCCCTGTTCACGACCCTGACCCACACCCTGTTGCCATCGGCGTCTTTAGCCGACGACAGGTACGGCGTTATCTTGACCGGCTTCCTGGACGCGTTCATCTGTATCCTGTTGATTGGCACGAGCTTCTTCAATTCGAACTCGACCCATTCAGGCTCTCCGTCCGGCATCTTCTCGTCGGACGACCAGAATCTCGACGAGCGCGACGCCTCGGTGAAGAACGCTTGCAGCGCAGGCGTGTACGCGGTCGGATACGACCAATCTATCACGGACTCCCCTCCGTAATAGCTCGCGGTATACCTTCTGCTCGATGCGGTCGACAGAGCGTTCTTGGCCTCCATGAGCGCGGTGGCGTCCTTCTCTCCGAGCGTCTCGAAAAGCGATGCGTGCTTAGCGCCGTAATATCCGATATGCTCGCTCGAAGCCTTCGCGGACTTCGCAAGAAACGTGAAGTCGTTCTGCTCCTCCTGCGAATTGACGAGCACCTGCCTCGGCGCTTCTCTCCTCACGTTAGGCTCTACCCACTGGTTGCCGTACTTCTCGTAGTCCCAATCGGGGCGGCCCGTCACGTACCTTACGACGTTCCACCACTCGGAACTCGCCTCAACGGCCTTGGCCTCGACGTAGGCGTCCTGCTCATCGGCGAGCACGAGCTTCTCGGCTATATCGGCCCTCGTCCTCACCGTCAGGACGGAATCCACCGGCCTGAGCCTTTTGGTCGTCAGGTACACGGCGTACCTTTGCTCGGTCGTAAGCTCCTCGTCGGTCATCACGACGACGGTGTACTCGTTGTAATCGGCCTCGTTCGTCGCGCCGACGCTCTGGTTGGTGTCAGACCCGTTCGGCACGCCCATCGACTGATAGTATTCGCGCCCCTCTATCACCTGGCACTCGATACCGAGGGCGGCCTCTGCGGCGAGTTCTATCCCTCGCTTCGTCCCGCCGTACTGGAACGCCAGCATGTACTTCGATATCCTGCCCCTGTAATGGGCGTCCTTTATCTGTATCTCCTGCTGCTGCTCCCAGGTGAGAAGCCGGCTCACGTCGTAGTCGTACTCCTCGTCCTTGAGTCGCGGCAGGTTGAACAGCTGGCTGTACACGGTATCGAGGTCCTTGAACCTCGTTTCCGACAGAGCGGTCTGCATCCTCTTCAACATGAGCGATTTTCTCGCAGCGCCGACTCCGCTGTCGCCGCACAGGGCGTCGAGAAGCCTGACCATGTGCGACGTGTCGCTGAGGTCGTACACTTCCTCCGGCAGAGACGAGAGCCAGCTCTTGCTCTCCGTCGGCCTTATCTTCCTGTAATCACCCATTTCGCCTTACCAATCCTGCTGCGTCCTGCTGTATATTTCAACGAACTGCACCTCGAAGACCTCGTTCTGCGCAAGCTGGAAGTCGGTCGTGTACTGATGAACGAAGGTCTCCCCGTCCCTTGCGCATTCCACGACGCCGAACGCGCCGACGTCGGTCGACGTGACGAACGGCACCTTCTTCGTGCCGGCGTCGGCCTGGGTCGATATCCTTACGTTGTCCACGCCCGCCACGTTGGCCGCGACGGTCTCTATGTCCGACATCTGTATCGGGGAGCCGAACGGCAGCAGCTTCGCCCAATTCATGACCGCCGACACGACCGACGACTTTATATCGTCCCTCGGGAACGTCGAGAACATGAGCGTCAGGTAAATGCCGAAATAGCGCCTCTTCGCCTCATGGACGAGCGTGTCCATGGTCACGACGGACTGCGCGTCTATGAGCTTCTGCACCGTCTCGACAACATCGTTGTAGTAGTACGGGATGTTCATGGGCGTCTCGTCCGAAAGATTGGGCTGCTTGGCGTCCTCGAACACGAATTTCTGCGCTCCGGATACGGTCTTCACGGTGCCGAGCAGCTCTATGGAGTCGATGCCCCTAGCGCTCCCCTGCTTCTTCGTCTGGTCGTAAAGCATCCGGAAATGAGTGCCCTCCTCAAGTATGGTCGAGGTGCCGACGTTCACCATCCCGGTCGATGCGTAGGCGGGCTGATAGCTGAGAGGAACGTACAGATGCCCTATTACGGGCACGGTATTGTCCTCCCTCAACCACGTGGACTGATTGGACGACGTTATGGACTTCGAGAAATCGAGGTACTGTATGTCTGACACCTTCTGCACGTCGAGTCCGTCTATGTAAAGCTCGACCGATTTAAGCTCGCCGCGATTCAGCTTGCTCAGATAATCGAACTCTATGGTCACGAAATCGCCGTCCGACACGGCGTAATACTTGTACGAGCATCGCAACGATTCACCTGCGGTCAGCGTCGTCGTATTCGGTATCGTTATCACGCCGTTCGTCAGGTCTGCGGTGTAGTCGGTATTCAGCTTCGCGGTCGACCCGTCAGACGACTTGACGACGACAAGGCTCGACACGTACTTGTGCGAAAGCGACAGGCTCTCCCCGATTACGACGGGGCCGACAAGCTCGGTCATGTCCTGGCGGTAGAACTGAATCTGGTTCCCCTGCCCCATCACCTCGTACTCGCCCCTCGACAACAGGGTGTCGGTATCCGTGTTCCTGACCCAGTAGCGGTACATGGGGTCAAGGAGCCTCAGCACCTCGACGTCCCACCTGTTCGCCGAAACGGTTGCGACGAAATTCTGACCGCTCGCCTTGACCTGGACGACTTCCGAGTAGCGAGATTCCTGCCCTATAAGATTCGCCCTGCTGACTTGCGCATGGGCCAAAGACAGGCCGAGATACTGGTCTTTCGTCCCGGATTCGTTGCGGAATACAGTATTGAGGAACCGGTTCCTAAGCTCGTCGTCGGTCTCCACGTCCCGCCCGCCGGTGGTCGGGTTCTCGTTGGTCGCCGTTATGTACCCGGTATACGCGTTGCTGTAGGTTATCGTGTTCGCCGGAACGTTCCCCGACGAACCCGCCGTTATGGCGGTGACGGCTATCTCTGCGGTAAGAACGCCCTCCGCAAGCTCCTGATAGGCGGTTGTCTGAAACACTATGGCAGGCGAGACGGCGGACGCGGGCTTGTAGAATTGAGAGCCATAGCTGACCTGCAACAGGGAATCGCCGTTGTCGCGGCTTATCTTCACCGTGCCTCTTGCAGCCCTCGCCTCCTGCCTCGTGAAGCCGAACTGCCCGACCAGGTAATCAAGCTCCTGGCCCGACACGGCGTTGAGGGCGTAAAGCGTCTGCGTAGTCGTCGCATCTACGGCATAGTTCGCTATCTCGGTCGCTACCGCCGAGATAAGCTTCCTTATCGGTGTCCCGAGACCGGTATCCATCTGCGGGTCTGTGATTGCAAGCGAATTGACAATCGACTGTTCGTAATCTTGCGCGCTGGGCATCTTCATAACCTCGCTATGCTATGTGTTGTTTAGAGCACCTGAGCGATGTTCACGCCCTGCCCTGCCACCGTAGTCAATGTTACCGTAACGGACACCGTATCCGCTACCGTCTTAACGTCGATTGAGTTAACCGTCCTTATGATATCGTCATCGTTCCAAGCGTTGACGAAATCGCCTATCGTGCCTGAGCGATATCGCTCAATCTGCTTCTTCTGGTATTCGATGTAGTTGTTGACCACCCTCACGACCTCGGCCCGTATCTCTATAAGATAGTCGTTCAATGCGGGCGAGCCTACATAGTCCCCGAGCTTTGAGCCGAAGCCGGGGTACATCTTATCGGTGCCGAGCGGTTCGAGTATCCAGCACGCTAGCTCCTGCTCTATCCTCTGCGGCCCGCTCAGCTGAGTTATGTTGCCATCGCCCCTCATCGCAAGGTCACCATTCGCTATCTTGAACGTATACATTTCCCATCTCCTAAATAATTATTTACGAGTCCCTCCCGAGAGCGTACAGCGCCAATTCGCTGGCCACCTCAAGGAGCAAATCGTCACGGATAACGTCTATTCCGAGCATGGACGACCGGTCATGGAAAAACAGCGGCGCAAGCACCTTCTCAAGCACGTTGACACCGCCGCTGACGGTCTGGATGTACGATTCGGTATCTCCGTAATCCAGCACGGCCTTGATACCGATGTTGTTCTTCTGCAAGATGAACGAGTTCTTGGCGACATCTATCTGGCCGGCACCGACGATTATCTCGTGCAGATACTCCTGCGTCCTGTATTCCGACTGCTTGAAATAGCTCATCAGCGGGTAATGCTCACGCTCAACATCGGTCGCGCCTATCAAATACCCGGTTCTCCCCACCAGGACGACGTTCCTATCGTCTCCCGCTATGAGGGTTTCGAGCGTATCTATCGCGTTGTCGGTCAGGTTGCTCGCCATAAACGACACAAGGGCGGCGGTCTTCTTTATCTCAAGGACGTCCTCCATATCGGAATCAAAGAACACCTTCAACTTATGCGGCAGCTTGTCGAGCAGAGACGCGCACATGTTCTCTATCGACCTTGAGAACTTGCTGTTCGTCTCGTAATCGTACGCGTATATATCACGGCTGTTCGAGGACAGGAGGACCCCGACGCAATCCAACGTGCTCTTCTCGGACACGCGATACGAGTTCATGGCATCGCCAAGCTCTATCACCTGTTGGTCGGACAGAAGCCTCCAATGGTCGTAATCGTCGAGTATAACCGTGCTCGCGTCGTACTTTGAAAGCAGCTCGAACACCCCGTCGTACTGCGTCAACGACTGCACGTCGAGAAGGTAGAACGGGCTGCAACCCTTCGCGAACCTCTGCTCGCACGCTATCAGGTACTCAAGCGAACGAAGCTCGGCAGCCGGGTCGGACTGTTTGGTGTACGCCATAGGGAACCCGACCATCTCCCAGCCGTACGTTCCGAAATCGTCCTGTATGCCGGTCGACAGCCTCCCCACCTTAACGCCGCTCTCCGTAGGGCACATGACCCTCGACGCGGTTATGGCCGACACGGGCCAGTTCCCTATGTTCCTCTTCACCGTCGCCAGGAAATCCTTCTGCAAGTCCGCCTGGAAGGACATCCACTCGAAATGCTTCCTCCACCAATCCTTCACCTGCGGGTCGTACTCCGTCAGGGAATAGGTAGGCTCGACGCCGAAGCGCTTGACGTACTCGCCCCTTGCTGCGAACGAGAAGTCGGCATGCTCTCCGGCCAGAACGAAGTCGGAGAAGCATACGCCCCTCACATACGACTGGTACTTCGCATAAAGCTCTTCGACCATCACCCTCATAGGCTCGGCAGCGGCCTTCGGGGACATCAGCGACGTGTACGACCCGTTCCCTTCGGCGTCGTACACCACCTGCTGATACTTGTGATGCGCAGATTCAGACCTTACGTTAGACCACACCCGGCAGCTTATCATCAACGTAACGGCTATATCGTACTCCCACAGCCTCTTAATCAACTGGGTCGTGTGGTCGCCGAAGCATCCGAGGCCGAAGTCCTCCGCGCTGTCGGAATCCCACAGCACAAGACCGTCGTCCGCGACGTTGAGGAACACCTCGTCTACGCCCGACTTCTTTATGTCGTCGATAATCGCGCGCTCCTTGCCTATGCACGAACGAGCGTCGAGCGTCATCGCATAATGCATGACGCTGTACTGCCCGCTCCTGACGCGTGACATGAACTTCCACCTGTTCGTGGCGAACTTCTGAACCATCCACGTCTCGCCGACCTGCGGTATCGGCGACGGGAGATTATTCCCCCACGGTATCGTCAGCTCGCTCTTGTACGACGTGAGGCATGTCGCGCCCCTTGGCGATATGGCGGTAACGCGCACGACCTCATGCTGCATCTGAGAAAAGTAATCGGCTCTACCCATTGTCCGCCCCCTTGTTCGGATTCACCATTCCGGACACGAGGGAGCCTACAGGACAGGTGCATCTCGCCGTCGTCGTGAACCCCGCCCCGTCCTCGTAGCTCATGTTGTGCGTCACCTCTTCGACGTAGAAGCTTATGTCGAGGCTCTTCACCTTGACGCGGCACCCGGGGAACAGGCCGGGCTGGAACGTCATGCTCAAGGTGGCCTGGTACTGGTTCGCCCAGTGGTACATGAACTCGTAAAGCGCATATAGGAACGGCAGGATATACTGCGGCTTCGTGGTTCCCTCTTCTTCGTCGGTGCCGGTCTCTATCAGACTGGCCGCAGAGCTTAGCGACGGAGTAGTGTTCGGCCTGGCTCCATACCTTCGATAAAGCTCCTTCGGCGTGTACTTCCACTCCTCGCCCTCCGGAATATAGATAAGCTCCTTCAAGATGGACGAAACCTCGTCAGACACGTAATAGGCATCGTCTCCGGACGCGGCAGCCGAGACCTTCGCAGCGGTATCGCTCTCTATGGATACGACGCCTTGGGTGTAGATGTAGCTTATCGAACTCCCCATCTGGTCGACTCCGGGCACGAACACGTGCGAATAATACTCGTCGTCCGACTGCGTTATCGTGAGGTCCTTCAACTCTATGTCCTCAAGTATGAGGTAGGGCGTCTTGTTGCCGTACATCCCCCAATAGTCCGGGTACCATGCTATGAACTCGCCGTCAGGTCCCGATGCGCACGACCTCAACGACGCGTTCACCGCCTTCTTCACGGAGTTCCACAAAGGCTCGTCGTTCGCAAGCGCCCGTTCGCCTTGCAGCATGAACGCCTCTCCGACGTCCTGTATCGACTGGAACTGGTTCGCGAAGAAGTACGCAACGGACGATACCGACGCATCGGTTGACGATTGGGTGTCCTGAGTCGTGTTGTCCCCCTCGTACACAACCTTGGTGACGTCCCCGGACTGCTGGAAATACGCCGGCCTTATATACTCCATCTTCTTGTTGACGCCTCTGCCGCTCGAATACGTGAGGCCGTACTTAGCTATGTTCGACGTTATCCACTCAACGACGTCCTTATCGGGAGACTGCCCAGGCGTGGTGTACACGGACTCTATCTCGCGACCAAGGCCCCACCCGAAGTAGACGATGTTGTCCAAAAAGCCGTTGTTGCCGCCCTTCGCCCACTCCTCGGCGCTCGCCCTGCTCACGTAACCGCTGTATCCGAGGTCTATCGTATACCCGGCGTCCTTCGCATCGGATACGAACGCATCGACGGCATCGCTGAAATTCTGCTGGCATCCGTTCGTGCCGGTTCCTCGGCACGCATCGTTTGCCCCGGCGTACTTGTTTTCGCTCGTGTCTCTCGGAACGGTGTATTTCCCTAGCTTGTTAGGCATCTAACCCTCATTTCGCATATTCAGCATACGCCTCTTGGGCCAACTGTATCCTTCGCGGCCTGTTCGGCACCGACGGCCTCATGTAGACCCTTTCGAGGCATTCGGTCGCCTTCGGTATATCGGTCCACGACTTCCACTCGCTATAGCTCACCTTAGACGGCCACCATGTTACCGTGCCGTTCGGATACGTGTACGTCTTCCCGGTATAGGCTTGGAAGCAGCCCTCCGCCTCCTCCTGGAACAAAGTCAGCTGAGCCTCGATGTCGCTCCACTCCTTGCCCATGGAGTTCGCTATCTCCACGAGCCTGTCGAACCTTCCGCTCCCTATCTCCCATTGGAATATGCCTCGTCCGGGGCCTCCTCCGCTTTGCATGCATGCGGGGTCGCACGAGCTTTCCTGCATGGCGTTCCCTATGGTCGCGGCAGCGGCCTCTTGCGAGAACCCCTGGGATATGCAGAAGTTCCAGACCTGCTCGGTCGCCGTGGAGCCTGTGAAGTCGGCAGAGCCGTTCGAACCTCCGGCTGCTCCGCCCGTCGCGAACTTCGGGCCGCTCGTTCTGAGAATCTCGTAGAACTCGTTGACCATATCTCGGGCTTGCTCGATATCGGTCTGCTTTGCGGCGTAAAGCCCCTGCGCCCACTCGATGACCTCGGACGGCACGGTTCCTATCTTGACGGCGGTCGGGTCGTACCCGGCAACATTCACCAGAAGGTTCATTATCACGCCCTCCCAGCCTATGGTCGTCGAATAGCCTAACTGCTGCTGCGACGCTATGAGCTGGGGGTCCCAGAAAAGCTCCTGGAGCCTGTATATCGTATCGTACCCGGTCACAGAAAGCTCGCTCCTGTATAGGTTGAACTTCGGAGCGCTCTTGATGTATCCCGCAAGCACGGCATGCCTCTCGTTCTTCGTGAGGTATATCTTCACGCGGTCCATCGGCGTGAACACGTCGTTGTACTTGCCGTTCTTGTTGAGCAGATGCAACGTGAAAGAGGACGCGGTGTTCGACTTTCTCGAAACCGTCGCCCTCGTTATGTCCTGCGACAGGTCGAAGTACCTCACGTCGCCATCGCCCGTGACTGCGGCGTATGCCTCTATGCTTGGACTGTAGGTTAGAATCTTCATACCCGTATTATAGCCTCATGGCGAATGAGCGCATACATGCGCTCTACGGTTTATGCGTCGCGCAGCGTGTAGAAGTACACCCAATTCACTCTTCGCAGCTCCTCCATGGAGAACGGCCTCGACGAGTTCCCGGCGTGGGCTGGGTCCATTACCCACACCCCGCTATCGTCGACCTTCCATATGAGGACTATATGGCCGCCGTACCAGTTATCGCCGAACGTGCCGCTGACAGATGCGAATGCAACGGAGTCCTCGCTCACCGACGCCACGGCATCGTCTATGCTCCAATAGATATCGGACGCCTCGAACCCGTACTTCCCGACGGCGTAGTCGCAGAACTTCCCAGGGTCGTTCACGCCTCCGGTCAGGCACGTCTCGCCGACCTCGGCGAGGAGGGCGGGAGGGTCGATAGGCTCCCTCGACAGATACTCGAACGCCATAGACGCAGCAACGAGTCCGCAGCCGGCGTTCTCAAGATTCGACGAGGCGTACGGGATACCGCCCCACGCAGCATCGGCTTGCAGGTACATTGGCATGGAGCGCGGCCTGTTCTCCCACTCGTATCGGGCCTGAGCCTCCTCAAGCTCGTCCTGCATAACGTCCATCGTCTCATCGGCCTGCTCGATAAGCTGCATGGTGTCGATTTCTATAGGCTCGACGACCTCAGGCCCTGCGTCGACGGACGTGCTTTGCACAACCAAAGAAGTGGCGGCGATTAAAACCGCCGCCACCGTTATCGCTATTCTGTCGGTGCATTTTCCCATAAGCGGTATTATGAGCAATAACGCCTCGCCAGGTCAACGCTGCCTACGCGGTGCGACGCCACATGCTGACGGCGTACGAAAGCGGCCTGTTCTCATGGGCCTGCCCTCCGCCTGTCGGCGTGACCATCGCACTGCCGTCATCTCCGTAGTTCCCGCCGCTCGCCGTGTCCTTGACACCTGCGGAGCCAGATAGCTTGTAGTAGTAATGCTGGTGCGCCGGTATCTGCGCGACCGTGAGCGTGACGGTGTTCGCTCCATACGACGAGCCGACCGTATAACCGCTGCCGGACGCGACGAGGTACCTGCCCGCGCTTATCTGCGTCCACGTCGTACCCGGCCACACAGCGCTCGGATTACTGCTGTCCAATGAAAGATATACCCCATGAACAGGTATGGGACAGTACGTCTTGTACGCCCCTTCTACCTTGTATTTAAGCTGCATGGGGAATCACCTCCCCATGCTTCTCGCTATTTAGTCCTGACCCAAAGCGGGACTGCGATTGACTGCGGCATGTTGTTATGGGGCATGCCCCCGCCCGTCGCATCGTAGTAATCGGCATCATATCCGTACCCCGGAGAACAGAAGCCATCAACGTCGTTCCCGGTAGGTGCAGATACCGTCCTGTATTGGACGTTTGGCCTGTGCCTATGGCTCGGCATCTCTCCGACCGTGAGCGTGTGCGTATTGCTCCCGTACGAGCTGCCGGAGACGTAGGTGCCCCCTGCGGAGACGAGGTAGTTGCCCTGGACCTGCTTGACCCAAGTCGTGCCGACCCACTCGGCGTTCGGGTCGAAGATGCAATGGAGGTACGTGCCGACCGGATGCGGGCAGTAATTCGAGAACGCAGCCCCGTTCCTGACCTTAATGCGCATGGCGCACCGCCTCTACGCGGTGCGTCTCCAAGCGAATACCGTCGCATACGACGGGTAGAACGCAGCCCCCCCCCCGTATTGCCGACAATATCAAGACCGGCGGATCCGGCATTCGCCCCGTTCGCCACGCAGTAGCGGTTCGCAACGCCCTGGTCTGTGGACGCCCAGTTCTGCCAGTTCCTCGACTGCATGAGGTGGCTATGCTGCGGCATCTGGTTCACGCTGATGGTATCGCTGCCTCCCGTGCCGCCGACCGCTGCATTCGACGCTCCTCCGCGAAGATATCTGTCGGACGAGTACAGCACCCAAGAGCCTCCGAGGAACTTCGACGGGTTCGTATTAGAGTACGTGAGGTAAAGGCTCCCGACGGGGAAAAAGACATCGAGCAGCGAGACGAATCCGCCGCCGCTCCTTACCTTCACGCTAGCGGCGGTCGCCATGCTGCTACCTCCTTATTTAGTTCTTTTCCACATATCGACGGCGAGGTACGGCGGCCTGTTCTCATGAGATTGTCCGCCACCAACGTCACCAGAGAACGTATTAGACCAAAACACGTTAGTCCCGCTGATGAAATAGAGACACTGTTTCGTACCGCCTCCCGAATCGTAGCCGTTAAGAATGGGGTGTTGATGGTTGGGGATTTGGTCAACGGAAAGCACGACGCTCGCCGCCCCTCCCGTCTTGCCGACAGAGTAATCGCCTGACGTCGAGCCTCCGCTTGCGGCAAGGAACGTCCCGGATGCGATGCGCTCCCATGTCGTACCGGGCCATAGACTCGACGGCGTGCAGTTGACGGCGCTGATGTAGACCCCTCCGACAGGGAACGGGCAATACGCTTGGTACGAGCTTCCGCTCTTGACCTTAATGAGCATAGGGAATCACCCCTATGCTGTGCGCTCCCACATGTACACGACGAGGTAGGGCGGCATATTGTTGTGCGCAGCCCCCCCCCCGTTGATGTTATGGAGATGGCGCTCCCGGTCCCGAGAGCCAAGCCGTCAACGAAGCTGCCGGCGCTTCCGCTTATGCCATAGGCGATTCGCTCCTTGCCGCCGACAAGCCACTTATGCGTGTGACTTGGCATCTCGCTCACGGTCAGCGTGTGGCTCTCCTCGCCTCCGGTCGCCCCAGCCGCCTTTGCTCCGGCACCGATGAGGAACCGGTCGCTGAGACTGCGCCATGTTCCCCCGAGGAACGTTCCGGGGTTGGTCGCCTTCGTCGATTGGTAGATGCTCCCCACCGGGTAGCAGATATCGAGCAACGACTGGAACGTCGAGCCGTTCTTGACCTTTATCTTCGAGGCGGTGGTCATGCAATCACCGCCTCTCCTGAAATACGGGGCCTTCTATTCGGTTCTCTGGTACAGGTACATGGCGATTGAGAGCGGCATGTTATTGTGCGCAGCGCCTCCGCCGGCAGCCTCGATTCCTCCGTCCTGCCACCTGCTCGTAGGCGTCGACGGAGTATGCCATTCCCACCCCCACGTCGCAACGCTTCCGCCGTCTTCGACAGCAAGAAGCCGATGGTTATGACTCGGCATCTCGTCGATTGTGAGGATATGCTTGTTGCTGCCGTACACGTTCCCCTGCTTGTACGTGTCTCCGGCAGACACAAGATAGTGCCCCTCGCCATGCTGATGCCACTTCGTCCCGGGCCACACATCGTTCGGGTCGTATGTACAGAAAAGGCACGTTCCAACAGGGAACGGGCAGTACGGACGGAAACCGGAACCTTCCCGAAGCATGATTTCAGCCATTGCGCGCCTCCGAAAAGGCTACGCGGTGCGCCTCCATAAATTGACGGATACGTGGAGCGGATAATAGTCCGCCCCCCCCCCCGTTGCTCTACAGGCATCCATATCCCAGTTGTACCTGTAATCTGCGGCCACCCATGGCGGATAGGAACCTTTGAGCGTGGTCGAACCCGCCCCGCTGTTGTACCCGTAGTATTCGTGGGTATGCGACGGCATCTGCGCAACGCTTATCTTCTTGGAGCCGCCAGCCGCCCCTGCGGCTGCATAGCCGGACGTCCCGGCAAGCGCTAAGACGCCTCCCGTCACCTTCGACCACGTGCCGCCGAACAAGGTGTCGGGGCTTGCGGAACCCATCGACATATACGTGCTGCCTATCGGGAACACGAGGTCGAGCAGCGACGTGAACTTCGAACCGTCCTTGAACTTCAAATCGGCAAGTTGCATAGCTAGGCCACCGCCCCTCTATGCAGTGCGCCTCCAAATGTTGACGGCAATGTACGGAGGGCGGTTCTCATGCGAGCCGCCGCCTCCTGTAGCGCGTGCGATTTGGCCGCCAGCTGGGTCGTTGATGTACTCGTTCGAGATGCAAGGCATCGTAGCCCATCCCTCGCGCTGCTGCACGACGTTGTGATAGCCCTGTATGACGTGGGTATGGCTTGGCATCTGCGCGACCGACAGAGTGACCGAAGCAGCTCCGCCCGTGTTTCCAAGCGCATACGACGAACCTGCGCCGACGGGGAACCTGTCCTGCGCGTAGAGCGCCCAAGTAGTCCCGGGCCATTCGACGTTCGGGTTCGTGGCGGTCGTTGAGAACAAGAGGTCTCCAACGCGCCATGGGCAGAAGGCTTTCCAGTCGTCCCCGCTCTTGAACTTGAGCTTAGGCACAGCGCCTCACCGCCCTCGGCATCGCTACATGGCGATACCCCCCCCCCAGTCCGTCTCCACATATAGCACGCTATGTAAGGGGGCATGTTGTTATGCGCGGCGTTGCCGCCGGCACTGTACGTGAATTCGTTCGTATTGGACGGCTTGTTCCAATCGGTCGTATGCGTTTCGGGGTTTGCGCTCCCGTAGTCTGCAAAACGGAAGCCGATGTTATGGGTATGGCTCGGCATTTCGTCGATGGTCAGCTTATGCGTAGCCTCGCCGCCGGTATTGCCGACCTTGTACGTTCCGCTCGACGCTCCTGCCACGAGGAACGTCCCGGCGGTCACAAGCGTCCAGGTCGTTCCGGGCCATCTCGTTGCAGGGTTGACGGAGCTGAACGTGACGTACACGTCATCGACGCCGTACGGGCATACGGCAGAATACGCATCGCCATTCTTGTATTTGATTCCCACGTCGCTCTCCTTTCGATTCAACGATTATATCATCGCAACCGCTCGGTTTGAACTTCGTCCAGCTATCCGGTATATCTGAGATAGCGCTGCCAGTTGGTTGCCATCGTCACGACCGACACCTCGTTGCCGCTGCCGTCCCCAGTCCTTCCATCGTAGTCGGAATGAGCGCCGACGGTCTGGTTGCCGCCTATGTACATCTCGACGTGCGTCTCAGGATTCAGCATTATGTCGCCGCGCTTGAGCTTGGAAGGGTCGCCGTCGTATGCGTAGCCGGTCCATCCGCACTTCGACAGTATCTCCTCCATGTTCCACGTTACGAACGGATACGTCCCGCCGAGCTGGTCTACGGTCCATCCGTTGTTAAGCAAGGCGTAGTAGATGAACGACGAACAGTCTATGTCGGGGTTGTAGAACCTGTTCGGCTGGCTGTAGCCGTGGGAGTCGTCGTTCGCGACTTCGAGCATCCACTTGACCGCAGCCTCGACGGCTTCTGACGATGCCGTTCCGTTGTACCCCGGCGTCGTACCGCCGTTAGCCCCTCCGACGAACTGCGGGCCGCTCGTCCTCAACACATCGTAGAACTCGTTGACCATATCCCTTGCTTGCTCGATATCGGTCTGCTTGGCCTGGTACATGCGATAGGCCCAGTCTATGACCTCCTGCGGTATCTCCCCTATCTTGACCCTATCGACGTCCCATCCTCCCACCGCTTTGAGCAGCTTCCATATGACGTTCCCATAGCCGCTCCAATCGGCGCTCTCGCTTCTCTCGTTAGCGAGAAGCTGCCACGAGCCGCTGAGCGCCGGGTCCCAATACAGCTGCATGAGCTGGTAGAACGTGCATTTTCCAGACAGTTTGAAGTCAGACGGGTACAACGTGAACTTGTCCACGCTCGTTATGTAGCCGGTAAGAAGACGGTGCCTCTCGCTCTTCGTGGAGTATATGGTCACCTTGTCCATCGGCGTGAATATGCCGTTGTACTTCCGGTTCTTGTTTTGCAGCGTTATGTCGAACGAGGAATACGTGTCGGAGTTCCTCGTCACTCTGGCCGACGTTATATCGGGCGACAGGTCGTAGTACGTCTTCACGCCGTCTTTCCCCGACACCTCGACATACGCCTCGACGCTCGGACTGTAGGTTAGAATCTTCATGCTACAACCTGCTCAAATCCTCGCCGTTGCCCCAGCACCACCCAATCCATCCGCGATGCCCCTGGCATGTGGCGGTCTGCCAGCTCGTCCACTGCTCCAGCGTCTCTATGGAAAGACGGCCCGTGTTGTTGGCGACCTTCCCCCCGCCTATGTATATGCCGACATGACCGTATATAGCGCCCATCTCGCCCGAACCCGAGCCGCACACTATCGCACCGACCGGAATGCCCTCCATGCTCGTCGAGCCTGACGCGCTCCAGCTGTTCCACATGTCGATTGCATTGCCTCCGGGGTAGGGTCTCCCGGCCTTCTGGTACACCATCGAGACGAACATGGCGCAGTAGTCGGGCGTCGTCGGTATCCCGTACTGGTCGGCATGCTCGGCTATTTCCGCTATCTTCTTCTGCACCTCATTGGCGTCGCCCTCGTCGTACTGCCCGTTCGACGACGAGCCTCCCTGGACTCCGCCTCCGCCTATCTTGATGCTAGTCTCATGCAGAATCTCGTAGAACTCGTTGACCATGCTCCTCGCTTGCTCGATATCCGTCTGCTTTGCAGCGTAAAGGTTTCTCGCCCATTCGACGACTTCTGACGGGAGCGACTGCTCTATTCGTATCCTGTCCTCCGGCCACCCGGCCACCTGCATGAGCAGGTTGCTCACGACCACCCAGTACCCGCCGTCGAAATACCCCGACCCGCTATTCGGGTTTAGATACACGAGCTGCTGCGACGGTATGAGCTTCGGGTCCCAGAAAAGCTCTTGGAGCTGGTAGAACGTGCACGACCCCGATATCTTGAAGTCGGACGGGTACAGCGTGAACTTGTCGGACTTCGTTATGTAGCCGGTAAGGAGCTTATGGCGCTTCTCCTTCGTAGCGTATATGACGATTTTATCCATCGGAGAGAAAACGTCGTTGTACTTCCTGTTCTTGTTTTGCAGCGTTATCGTGAACGTTGACGCTGCATCGACCTTTCTCGACACGACGGCACTCGTCACGTCGGGCGACAGGTCGTAATACGTTCCGTTAGCCTCGGCGTATACCTCGACAGATGGGCTGTAGGTCAGAATCCTCATTGCTTGTATCTGTCCGCACCGGTCTTGTAGGCGTCTTCGCCATGGTTCTTAATGTCGGTCGCATTGACCAGGCTGTCCCCGGCGAGGTCGGATTCATCGCCGGTAACATCCGAGCCGGACACGTCGCCGGTGTCCATCTCGTCCTTCAATATCCTCATGACAAGGCGCATCCTGGGCGCTACCATCTTGTAGTCGAACGCCATCGGGACGTCGGTCAGCGCAACGCTGTATTTCACTCCGCCCCTTATCGCCCCGCTGACGAACGTGAGGTTCGCCGGCGTGCTCACGGCTGTGACGTACCTCTGGTACTCCATGCACCAGTTCCCGAACCTGCGGTACTCGTCGGGGTCGCGGAAAACGAGGGTCACGGACAACGGAGACTGCTCCACCCTGTTCGGATATATCGTATACGCCTGTCGAGCCTGGCTGCTCCCCTTGCTCACAAGGCTCCACGAATAGCTGAACTCCTCCATGTTCACGTCGAAACGGTCGCCGTTAAGCTCGAAATATGCGTTGTATCTGAACGGCTTCGCCATCTGTCTCCCTCGATTAAATCCCTGCCGCCCCGGCATACCCGCCGGACGGCTTCTGCGTCTCCGACTCCAGCCCGTCGTTGCCGGTGTAGCTGTTCTCGGTTGCCTGTATCTCCTCTATGTACTGGTAGATGCTCGGCGGATTGTCGGCATTGAACGTGCCGGCGCGTTCGAGCACCTTTTTCAGCGCTTCCTTCACGGTGGTCCAATCCTCGGAGGTCGGGGTGTTGTACTCGTTCCTGACCCAGTTGACGCCATCGGGTATAACGTCCAGCCCTTCGGTAGACGCATGCTCCCTTATCGTCTCGAACCCCGAATCGACGTTCATCATCAGCGTATAGGACACGGCTGAGGTCTTGACGTCGTACTTAACGTTGGAGTATCCGGTCAAGTACACGTCGCCGACCCAATCAAGAGCGGGGAAGTAAAACTTGAGCGGCCTCTTGTTGGCGGCGTGCCATTCCATTATGTCGCGGATTTTCTTCTCGAACTCCTCCATCCGCGCCCACTGGTTCTCGGCGGTTCCGCGCTGGGTAAGATACCCTCCGACCTGCATCTTCTCAATCCTGCAACTGAGCAGCTGTACGACCCTGCCCCCGTACGTATCCTGTGATGCTATGTTCAGCTTGTACGTCCACGTCGCCTCGCTGGGGTTTATGTCGAAGACGTACGTCCCTATCTGCGCGTTGGCCATTACGACTCCGTTCCCATCGTCCTGCCGACCTCGTTGTTGGCATTCTCAACCTTCGCCCTGAGCACTTGGTCGGCACCGTCGGCCCAGCCTATAACGACATCGACCTTCTGCTGCTCCTCGCCCTTGACGGCGTACTTGTCGTAATCCTTGAGGTAATCCTGCACCTCGCCCTTCGCCTCGTCGGATGTGAGCCACTCGGTAAAGTCCCTGCTGTCTCCCGACTCCTCGTACATGCCGAGCAGGTCGGACGACATCTGCCGCCCGAGCGCATCGTCGAGGCCGCGCCCGACTTCATCCGACACAAGCCCTTCCTGGCTCAGCACGGAGAGAACGCGGTTCCTCGCCCTCTCGTCCACGTTCTCGCTGGTAATCTTGTCCTGGGATATCGCCCTGTTCAGGTCATAGTACCCGCCTCCGAATGCGGAATCGGTGGGGGAGCTTCCGCCGAACACCGACTTAACGCCATCGGCATCGTTCTTTATATCGCTCCACTCGTCTCCCCACGCCTGCTCTCTGTCGCCGGACTCAAGGTTCTCCATCCCTTCGGAATAGCCCATCATGTATTCGACTATCTTCTCGGGCGTCGATATCTCCTTGCTGTTGGCTCCGTATGTGGTGAGCGCCTTCCTTATCGTCGCGATTCCGCCCTTGTTCTCCCATTCTGTGCTGAGGCTGTTCAGAGCGTTCAGCAGCCCTTCCGAATCGCCCTCGTTGACGTATTCCCAGAATGTCTTGCCGCCGTCGGTGAGAGGCTGCATGGCGAGCCATCGCTCAGGCGATTGAGCCTGGGTTCCGTAGCCTCTCGACGCCACCTCTTGAGCCGCCCTTACCATAGCCTCAGGCTCTTCCATGCCCTGCGCCATGTACTGCTGCCGCAAGTTGTTCGCGGTCACGTTGTTCGTCCAGTCTATGTTGCCGACAAGACCGGTCGCAAGCTCCCTCTGCGAGCCTTCCTGGAAGTATCCCGCTATCTGGTTGGCGTACGACGTCCCGACGGCGCTGTTGCCGGTCACCTTCTCCCACGTGGCGGACGTCTTGAGGAACTGCTGCGTCACCTCGTCCATCGACATGTCGGTGTTCTTCACCGTCTCGGAAAGACCTTCCATCACATCGTTAAGCTCGTTCATGGACATGCCGCCCTTCACGACGGCATCGGTGTACAGCTGCGTCGCATTCTCGACGCTCATGCCGTAATCCTGATTGGCCCCTATGGCGAACTGATACCCGACGTCGTACTCCTCGGTGCCGTATTTCGCCCTGCCGCTGATAAGCCCCTGCTGGACGGCTTTGGCCTGGTCGGTGTCCAGCCCGGTCGAAAGACCAGTGTACATCGCCTGACTTTGCATCGACGCGCCGAGACCGAGGTCGTTCCCCTCACCAGTCTGCTGTATCGACGCCGCCCTTGCGGACTGGGCAAGGTCGATGCCTCCGCTGACCGCTCCGACGATGGCAGCGCCGGCCCCAATCGTTGCGGCCACGCCGCCGAGAGCGGGCAGGACGCGACCAAGCACGGAGCCTATCTTGCCGAGGTTCCCCCCTTGAACGGCACCGAACAGGTCACCTATGCCGCCGGCGGTTTGCGCTATGTCCTCCATGCCCCCTTGAAGCTGCTTGGAGAACGACTCGTCTATGGCCTTCCCCAGCTTCTCGGACGTTTCGGCCTGCGTCTTACGCGTTTTCTCGCCCTCTTCCTTGGCTGTCCTGCTCAGCTCCTCGGTCTGCTTCTTCTGCTCGGCGATGACCTGCTCTATGACGTCGCGTATGCCGCTCGTGAGGCTTTCGACGGATTCCTCCGACAACTGAGTGAACGCGACTGCGCCGCCGTTCGTCCCGTCTTCGTTGACGACTCCGCCATCCCCTTCGAACGCTTCGAGGATGGGGTTCATCGCCTCGACCATCCGGGCGAGTTCCCGACTCGTCATGACGACCTCCGAGAAGCCGGCCTGCATGCTCTCCATAGCCTCCGCAGACCTCTCGTTGCCCTCAACCACCGTATCGAGAAGAGTCTTCGACGGTGACACTTTGCTTGTTACCTCGTTCGTAGCTATCGTTATCGCCTGCCTTCACCGCGACCGTTTACGTCAATTCTACTCGGTAGCGCCCCCGCCTTCCATGTTCGTAAGGCGCTTGACCTTCTCAAGCATCGCGGTCATGTCGGGCGCGGTGAGGTCGACGTAGGTCTCCTCGTCCTGCTCGCGAGCCTTCTCCGCCATCTTCTTCCGCTCCCACATCTCATGATGCTCTATCGCGAACCAGAACTCGACCATATCGTCCATCTTATCGTAGAGGCGCGACCTCACCCTGCGCTCGACGACTATGGAGTTCATCTTCGCTATGTCCTTGCATATCGCCTGAACCGTATTGAGGTCGCCCTGCAATACGCCTCGCTCTTCGGCTTGCCGACACCACTCGAACAGCATAGCGACTCTCGGTGGCCTATCCTCATCATCGACAAACCTAATTATTTTTTTATCGCGTTCGCAACCTCTATGGCGGTCATCTCCATCTCGACATACGCCTTGTGCAAGTAGGCTATGACGGACGGATACCATTGCTTGACCTCCTCGGCCTTGTCCGGGATAACGTCGTACCCCTTCTTGTAGGCAACGCTCAGGGGCATCCCGTCGACGGACTCGACAGCCGCCGCGACGGTGTAAACCTTCCTCGCCTCTATCTCGGTAAGCGTTTCACGGTAATCTCGGATAAGCTGCCCTATCCTCAATATCTCCCCCTCGCGAAGCGTTCTGATGACGAAGCAGTGGCCGCCGTACCATACCTCCCTCGTCATATCCCCGAGGAACAGCAATCCTCGGAACGGTTCGAGATGCTCTTCGGGGAATATCTCCTCGACCTCATCCTCTGCGGGAGCGCCGCGCAGAGCGCCCACCGTCCCCTCATCGCCTTTAGACCCGCGCGATTCCGTATCAACGGGAATCGATGCGTCGGACTTCGTACCGCCGCCCTCCGGTTGACCCTTGAACTTACGCATAGCTCCTCCTTATCGCCGAAATTACCCGACCATTGTACCAATAAAACGAAAACAGGGCTTCTCAGCCCTGTCTCCGAACGCCATATGCGCGATTCGCTACGCTTGAACAGCCGTGACGTTGGTGTACATCATGGTTATGCGCACTTCCTGCGTCATGGTGTTGTTCCGAATGCTCTCAGGCGCTTCGATGTTGGTTATCACGCATCCCTGATACTTCTTGATGCGATAATCCTCTCCATTAGCGCCCTTCTCTATCTTCGACACCTGGATGTACCCGTCGTTCATCCTCTGCGCCTTGAGAACCTCGTAGAGGTCCACGGGATAGCCGTCGAGCTGGTTGCCCTTGTTGTCGGCGTTCTCGGACTTGAACTTGTCCCAAATCCCGGTGGTGTCCTGAGCGACGCCGCTCGCGTCGGTGGTCATGAACGCCGAGACCCATCCGTCCCTTCCCCACGTCGACCAGACGCTGAGGACTATCGTGCCGGCCTGCTGGCCGTACGCGGTCGCTATCTCGACCGGATACGGCGAGCCGATGGGATGTATCTGCTCGGGCTGCGCGAGAGCGCCGCCCGGCGTATCCTGAATCTGCGCCAGGAACTCGACCTTGACGGTCTTGCTCAAGCCTATCTCGACGTAGGTGTTACCGCCGCCGAGTACCCTTGTATGAGTGGTAGCCATGTATTCTCACCCCTTCCTTACGCTGCCGTGGTGTTCGAATCGACCGAGAAGCTTATCTCGATGTAATTCATTCCGTACACCGGGGTATACGAGAACGATATGTTCACCTGGGTCGGGTTTATCTCGTCAGCCGCCACGGTCAGCCCGGAGAACCCGTTGATGAAGTTGTTGTCCCTCAGCGAGCACAGGATGCTGTGCGCCGACGACTTGATGTTGAGCAAGGTGCTGCTCGTGATTATGGAGCCGATGTAGCCGTTGGAGAACGCCCTGCGCATGGTCTTGATGATGTAATACTTCGTCAAGATGATGTTCGTCTCCTGCTCGATGACGGATGCGGTCGACGTGGTGCGGCCATGGAGGATTCTAAGCGCGCTGGAAACCTCGTCGATGTACATAAGGCCGTTCGCGCACTCATTCCTCTTCACAATCTTGGTGTTGTACTCGTTAGCCGAGAAAAGCCCCGAGATAACCTTCTGCGTGAGGGGCACGTACTGGGCGACGGAGCTGTTGTAGCCTGCAACGGCTGCGGCGGCGTAATACCCCGGAATAACCTCGACGACGTTCGTCATCGGATTGCGGAACCTGAACGTCGACGGCGATACCAGCCACATATCGTCGGTGTTGAGCGACTGGGCGAGCGCAATCATGCCGTCGGCACCGATAACGCTCGACGTTCCGTCGGCACCGAGAACCGCGACGCGCTCGTCCTGGTTCTCCTTCATCTTGTTGATATGCTCGCGGCAAAGCGCCCACACCGCGTTGTCGCCGGACACGGGCACGATTATGTCTATCCCATCCACTATGGTCAGCGCCTCGAACGCGGAATCCCAGGAGGTGAGCGGGTACGTCATCGCCGAACCGTCGAGCGACACGCCTGGAACGGCCACGCCGTAGCACGACGACATGCCGTTCTTGCTCGCTATGTACGCAGCGAGGGATACGGGAGACTGCACCTGGCCCGTCGTGCTGTCCCACGGGGTTCCGAACATCGCAGCAAGCTCGTTGTAGTTCGAGAAGAACGTCGCCTGGTTGTACGACTCGTCGGTGTAATTGTAGGACACGGTTACGCCCTCGCCGGACTTTATCGCGCAGTACCCGTACTCAATGTACATGATATTGCCCTTCGCCTCGTCGAAGCTGGGGATGCGCGAAGACGCGGTTCTCGCGATTTTGCCGGTATCGTAATCGACGACGTAATCGACGTCCTCTATGTAGCCGTCGGGAGCGCCGGGCGTGTCGCCGTACTCGTTATCGCTGTCTTTGCAGGATACGATTTTGCAGGTGTACGGCTTGTCCGAATTTCCCATCGCATTCTTGGAGATGTACTTGTGGCTCAAGCCGTACGAAGCCTCGCCCATAAGCTCGATAGGCTCTGCGGTGGTCCACTTGTAGCCGATGCTCAACTGGGTGCCGTTCGTGATGCTGCCGCCGGTCTTCGCCATGAAGGTGTTCGTGTGGTAGTCGATTTCGTAATCGGTTCCCTCGACGTAGGAACCGACCGTCACGGTGCCCTTGATGACGTAGCCGGAAATCGGATTGCCTTCGTCGTCTACGAGGATGTTGAAGCTGGGCTGCGCCACGTAGAACGTGAACTGCTTGTTCGTCACGGTCGTGCTCGCGGTCGATAGCTTCGAGATAAGCCTCGCTATGGACGTCGCTCCCTCGGCGTCTTGCGTTGCGCTGTAGTCAACGTTGAGGGAGTACGTGGTGCCGTTGTTCCGGCCAACGACGGTGTAGCTGTCGGGCAGCACCCCCTTGTTGTTGAGCTTCGCCTGTTCAGTTCCCGTCAAGGTAAGCTGTTGGGATGCGCTTCTGTATCCTATCGCAGGACCTACGAACGCCACAACTGCGTTTCCGCCGGTCGTCGTGTTAAGACGCGGACCGGCAATCTCTCGGGAATAGACGCCGGGCAACCTATAATCAGTTGAAATTGCCATGGTCTTTCCTTTCCGAATTGCTAGATAACAATGCCTCAGACCATTTTACGTCCTGGCGGCTCCGAGATGAAGCCTAGCGAGCATCGCCCTCCAGCGACGGTATGGTCTCGATTCTGCTGATATACTCGGGCACCTCGCTCACCCTGTAGTAGAACTCTCCCACTACGTCGAACGTGAACTGGCGAAACGCGGTCATTACGTCCTTGTCCCAGGGCGTGCCCCACGACTCGTTGGCAGTCGGCGTTGCAAGCGTGTGCATATTGGGCGAGATGTTGATGTACGGATTTTCGTACATCAGCTTCAAGTAGGCGGGGTCGACCCCGAACGCCCCTATGCAGCAGTCGGCTATCGTCTCGCGTTCGAGAATCGTAGTCGCGTATATGTTGATTAGGTACGTACCCTCGAACCGGTACGTGCTGAACTCGTCGGTTACCGTCTCGCCCTTGTCGTTCTTGTATTCGGCGTACCTCGTCTCCTCTATGGAGAGCGGCTCGAACGACCTGTTCCGATACATCAAATGGATATACGGATAGCGCTGCCCCTCCATCGGGGCTTCCATGTTGACGGGTATCTCGTCGTAACCGTGGACCGCCTTGTACTGCTCGGAGTTTATATGGCTCCTCGTGCAGTCGACGCCGGCCCTGAGACATGCCGTAAGATAGCCAACCGCCCTGTTCTGATGCAGGACGGCATCGCCGGGGTACTTCAATATGTCAGCCATCACCAATACCTTCTATCAATCGACTCTTCCAAATCCTCGTAGGCATCGTAGAGCATGGCCTCGTCTATCAGCCCCTGGTCTCTCTCTATCGCCTCGTCAACGGCGTCCCTCATGAAGTTCTTCGGCCCCATGCCCGGATGCACCCACGCCCTCCTCTGCTTGTAGGCGGGTATAAGCTCGCCGCTCGAATCCCTTTGCCAGTAGTTGCGATGACCGGACCTGAATTGGTTTATGCCGGTCACTTTCCTGAATATCAGCTGTCCGTTTATGACCATCGGCACGGTCTTGCCGAGACTCGCCGTCATCGGGAACGAGGCGAAGCCGTTCTCTTGGTAAATCAGGTAATGGTATTCGGGGTTCACCCCGACGCCGACCTCATCATCCTTCACGACGGGGTAGAAGCAATTCCTCCCGCCCTTCAACGTCCTGAGCATGCCGCCGGCCTTCGATACGGCCAAATCGCACGCGTCGTTTGCCACGAGCCTCAACGCATTCTCGTAATGGGTGCTGTAAGCCACCTTACGCCTCCTACGGCCACCAGTTTAGTTTGATATGCCGGCAGTCTATCTCCCTCGCATACTCGTCGTATGCGGCGTCGGGAGGGCACGAGCTGCGCTCCCCGTCGATGTACGGGTCCGATGGCAGCGTCCAGAAATCCTCGCTCCACAGATACGTAGGGTCGGTCGGCAGCAACAGCCGGCAGGTTCCCTCCTGGGAGATAATCATATCCTCAACGCGGGTGTCGCGGTCGTTCGTGTTGTTGCTTACCCACCCTTGGACGGTCTGCCTCTTCACAGGCCCGTCCAGCTTGAAGATTCTGCCAAGCTCGGTCGGCTCGCCTTGCAGCGAGCGCCTCACCTCGACGAAAACGTCCCCGTTCCTGAAAATCGGGTCGCACGGCAGCTTGAGCGTCATGTTCTGCTCTATGCGGTTGCCGGCATTCTCGTACTTCTCGTCCAGAGGGGAGTTTTCCATGATGCTGCCCGTCGTGACGAACATCGGCTTATAGCCTCCGTTCGCGTACCCGGTTCCGTAGCATGCCTTGCATCTTGTGTTCGATACCTGCTTTAGCACCTCGTCCCAGCATTCCGGGCAGTGGCCCACCTTGCCCTCGTCGACGTCCTGTTGCTGGTATGCCTGACGGCACAGCAGTATCGTACCGGCCCATTTGAACCCGTCCCGGACGGAACGCCGCAAGAACTCCGTCTCCCTCGACAGCCTGGTATCCCAGCGCCAGACGCGACCGCTCATATACCCCACCAGCCCCACATCGGCCTTTCGGCGCTGTTCCACGGTATGTACGTGCCGGCTATCGACGGATAGTCGATAAGCGTCTTGAAGTAGAGTCCGGCGGCAGCATCGCTGTTGTACATGTCCGCCGTCATCTTCTTGGCGGCGTCGTCCAGCTGCTTCTTGTAGTCATCGAGCACGCTCTGCCATCGCGTAAGGTAATCTCGCCTGACGATATCGGGCGCTCCCACCCTCGACGTGTCGGGTATCTCGACGTACGTCCTGATGTAATGGCGTATCATCTCGACGGTAAGCGACAGGACGAGAGCGGCCTTCGACGTCGGAAGGCTGTACGGGTAGTTCTCGACCGTAAGCCCGACCGACGGCATCTTCACGAGCATGAGCAGCTTCCCGACCGCTATCTCAAGAAGCGTCGCCAACCTGTCGTTGCTGTACGGAGTGAACTCCTCGATGAACGGCCCGAACATGTTGTTGTCGAACAAGTCCCCGAACTCGGCCTTGCACAGCTCTATTACCTCCTGCGCTGCCGGAGACAGGTCTTCGTACTTTTTCAGTTCCATTGCCGCTCCTTTCTTCTCCGACAAGTCTACCAAACGCAAGAAGCCCCCGCCATATCGGCAAGGGGCTTCCCGGGCTTTCGCCTATGACTAGCGGAGCAGCGCGGCGGCAGCCTCGGACGTCTTGTCGCCTTCGGCCTTCTCCTCTGCCTTCGCTTCGTCCTCGACGGCCTTCGGCTCGCTCTCCTCGGCCTTCGGCTCATCTTCCTTCTTCGCCGGCTTCGACTTCTTGACCCAAGCCCCGCCGACTTTCTCGTACTCCTCCGGGTCCTCGCCCTTATGGCGACCGCAGAAATACGGCTTATCGGAATCGTACTCGGATACCGGCACGCTCACGTTCGCGCCGCAAGGCTCGCCGTTCTTGAACTTGGCGCAGCACTGAGCCATCATGACGCTGTTCTTGTTGGTCTCCTCGTGCACGGCGACCTCAAGACGCTTCTCCTCGGCCTTCTCCTCTGCCTTCGCAGCCTCCTCGTCGAACTGCTTCTGCGCTGCGGACTTGCTGACCTTCTCGACGACGCCGCGAGCGAGCAGGAGCTGCAAGGTGTCGTCGCTCGCCTGCAAATCGGAGATTGCGGTGACGCCGTACGGGTCGAGCTTCACGGGCTTGTCGTTCAGCCTGAACCCCTGATACGAGCCGGTCTTGTTTTTGATGAACATAAAGCCTCCTAAATAATTCTTTACGATATGACAATTATACACTTATCTTGCGCCGGGGTAAACGAAAAGAGGGCACGCACCATGCATGCCCTCTTCCATACCGAACGCTTCTCGACTAGGCGGTCTTCTTCACACGAACAAGGCTGCCGGTGTTGAGAATCATCACGTTGATGAACTCGTCGAGCACCCAACCGAGCGAGAAGTCCTCAATCTTGTCGTTCTGGCGGATTTCGAGCGACTTGCGGGTCGGGAAGCGACCAACGTAGTCGGAATCAGCCGCCATGTACGCGGTGCCCTTGTCGACCATAACCGACTTGAACACGTTGAACCCTGCGAAGCTCGTGACGGGGGTTCCTGCGAACGTCTTGTCCTTGAAGTTCACGGACGTCGCGGTGAGGTCCCACTTGAGCATGTCGAAGTAGTCCGCAGGATGCATGATGATGTTCACGGCATCCAGTCGGTTGTTCGCGGCGATTGCGGCTGCATCGTAGAAGTTCTCGGGCTGGAACGCGCCGGTAACGCTGACCTCATGGGAGGTCTGGCCCGACCAGTCGGGATTGGAGGACGTCACGTCGTCGATGGCCAAATCGAACATCGCGAACATGTAGCCGTCTTCCTTCTCCTGAATACGCTGCTTCGCCTCGCTGATGGCGTAATCGGCCATGTCGATGGTCAGCTCAAGGAAGTCCTGCTCCTGCACCGTTGCGAACTCTGCAAGGTGACGGAAGGTGTACTGGACGCGCTTGCCCTCGTACTGGGCGATAACGGCCTCGGCCTGGTACGGCTCAAGGAAGTACGCCTTGCCCATCTCGTCCGCAACGTCGTACACGGGCACAGCACCGGGCGCGATGATATCCTCGGTGAGGATGTTTCGCACGATGCCCTCGTACTTGAGTCGCATCATGACCGGGCCGATGAAGCCCTGGCCGATTTTGTTCATGGCGACGGCCTGTTCGCCAGCAGTGGCCTTAATCTGGTTGAACGTTGCAACTCGCTGGGAGCGGGTAGGCGTGGCGTTCTTCTGGTTGATGGCCTGGATGTAATCCATGCTGCTCTTGGCAATCTTCATTCCCATTACTCACTCCTTCCCTTCTACAGCAATCCGCCGACGAGGATGATTTTGGTTCCTTCAAGGTCGATGAGACGCGCCACGGTGTTGGCGGTAGCGGTCTGGGGGTCGGCCTCGGGCGTCAGAAGCCCCTTGGTGTTGGACTTGAGGTAAACGACCTTGCCGGCCTCAAGCGAGGTCTTCTGGGCGTTCCAGTCCGCAGTGGTATCGAATGCCGGAGCCTCGATAGCGAAGATTGCGTCCCCTCCGAGCACCCACAGCGCCATGTCCATATCGCCGCTGCCCTTGCGAATCTCATCGATTCCGAACACGGGGGCGCACCAGTTGCCGCACAGGCCAGCCGGGGCGGTCGTTCCGTCGCACATCGTCACCTTACCGTCCGCCAGCCTCGTCATAACGGAGCCGGGGAAGATATCGCCCTTCGAAGCATCCCACGCCGGGTCGAGGCGCACCGCTTGCGGGGTGGCCTGAGTACGTGCGTAACGGGGCTTCAAAGTACGAGACTGATGCACGTGCTGCATATCAGTGTAGATAGCCATACTTTGTCTCTCCTCTCGATTTCTTGTCTAAATGAACAGGCACTGAGAATCAATGCCGCCCATGTCGCTTGCGTTGCTTGCAGTCCTCGTCGCGGGAATGCCGCTACGGCGCGAAACACGAACCCCGCTCGCGCTCTTGCCGGCGGTTCCCACCTTGCGGAGGTTCTCGGCGGCCAGCTTCATCTCACCGGTCGAATACTGCTTGACGTAACTCGAAGCCAACGACGCCTTGCGCACGTTGGGCTGAATCACCTGATGCGCAATCTGCGCCTCGATGAGGTCGTACGCGGTGACGACCTTATCCTCGGCCTCGTCCACCGACGGAGGCGGGGTCTGCTGCACGCCGCCATCGCCCTCGTCGGGCGTAGCCAAATCGTCGGACAGGTCCTCGTTGCCGGAATGAAGCTGCTCGATGTTCGAGGAGTCGCCGTCGGGACCCTTGAGGTCGTCGGACAGGTCATCGGGCTTGTCCGCCTTCTTCCTTGCGGCAGAGCGGGCGCGAGCGCGCTTCTTGGCACGGCGCTTCTTGGCGACGTGCTTCTCGATAGCGTCCTCGACCGCATCCTGGATTTCGTCTTGAAGCTCTTCCTCGTCCACGGTGGGGTCGACGCTCTCGACGACATCCTGTGCGGCGTCCTCGGCCACCTCGGCGGCAATGTCTCCCGCATCCTCGCCCTCGAACTCGTCGGGAGCCTCCTCGACGATATCCTGTGCGACCTTTCGGCACGCCCTCTTCACTCGACGGGCAAAGCGACGGGCCTCTCGGTCGCGCTTCTTCTCGTCTTCGATTTCGTCCAACGCGTCGTAAGCGTCTTCAAGCTCTTCGCGCTCGTCCTCAGCATGCCTGTCATTACGATGGTCGCGCTTCTTCTCGTCCTCAATCTCGTCAAGGGCGTCGTAAGCGTCTTCCAAGTCCTCGCGCTCGTCGGCACCGTGCTTTTCCTCATCGCGCTTCTTCTCGTCTTCGATTTCATCGAGGGCGTCGTAGGCATCCTCAAGCTCTTCGCGCTCGGACTCTGCGGCCTTTTTCGCGGCGATTCGAGCCTGGATACGAGCAAAGCGCTTCTGGTCTTCGCGACTCAAAGCCTTGCTGGTTCTAGCCATACCGTAAACCTCCTTCGGTTCACTCTCGTTGTTCCCATTCACACCGTCAAATCCTAACGGAAATAACCGTACAGTCATTATCGCCTAAATAATTATTCAGGCGCAAGTCTGGCTATCAGCCATACCATTTCTCGTTGTACACCTCGTCGACTTTCGAAGACGAGGAGCCGAACATCCTCCTGAGGGCATTCAGGCTGCGCTCCAACTCGTCCATCGCCTCGTCCTTGGAACCGAATCCGTCTCCGTAATACCCGTACGTATCGTCGAACTTATCCCACTTCGGCTCGTACAGCCTCCACGACCACGAACCGCCGTCATCGAACACAACGCCGTCGCAAAGGTCGCCCTTAGCAACGTATTGGCCGCCTCCCATGTCCTGCCAATCGAGAAGGAGCGATGCCGTCTTACGGCTGCGCCTTGCGACTTTACCCGTAACGTACCTGCCGAGGTCGAGGTTATTCACGACGTAATCCGTCTTGTACGTCCACTCGTCGTTATCGAACCCGTCCTCGAACGCCTCCTGCTGGAATATGTCCTGGATGAAATACTTAACCTCGTCTTCGCTAGTGAACCGACCGCCATGCTCAATCTCGTCTTCGAGCATATCGCGCATCTCGTCGAGGTCGCTGTCGTAAGAATCAGCCGACTTGCGCCTACGCTTCGCGACGCGCCCCTCCTTCTCTGCGATGAACGAGTGCCCTATGGCGTCCTCCGCGCAATCTTCGGCGCATATCTGCGCCTCCGGCATCGAATCGGCAAGGCCGGTGTCGAACAGCTCGCCGTCGACGTTGACGTCCCATCGCCATTTATCCAGCTCCGGCTCGACGAACAGCTTTACATTGTCCTCTTCCAGCGTGCAGGTGATTCCGTCGGTGCTCCACCCGTTAGCGACCTTCCGAGATGCGCCCACCCTGTCGTACTCGGTATCTTCGAAATAATCCTCGATAGCGTCGTTAGCACCGCTCTGAGCGCTCTTCTGCCACCCCTCGGCGGCCTTCTTCGCCTCGTCTGCGGTATTGAACGTATCCGGAGAGAGCAGGTCTCCCCCCACGGCATCATCGAGTGCATAGCCGTCAGACGACCAGTACACGACATACCCGTCGAAACCGGTCTCCTCGGGCGGCAGAACGATATATTCGCCGTCGCTGACCTTGGCGCTCCATGCTCCCGGAATCGCATTCTCCTTCTGCCAATCGAAAGAGGCCGCCTTCCTCCCCGCGCCCTTCTTGCGACCGGCGTCCTTGATTCCCTGCTCTCGCTTGACCTCGCCGATACCCTCGTTGAAGTCGTACAGCTCCTCGGGGTCGAGCGTCACGAGCAGCTGGTGAAGCTCGCCGGCGTGCTCCTTCTCCTCGTCGCGAATGTCCTCAAGCCCCTTGCGTACAGGGTCGCCAGCCGGCAGCAGGTCGATGTACTTGCTGTACATCATTATCGCGTCGTTCTCGGCCTTCATGTTGTCGCGGATGGCCATCTTCTTCAACTCCATCTCGGACAGGTCTTTCAGGTCCACGTTCTGAGCGACTTTCCTTCCGGCATGAGCGAAGACGCCGCTCACCTTGGGCAGCCCTTCGATATCGCGCTCGTCGACCGAATTGATGATGCTGGACACGCCGTCGAGCACGTACCTTTTGGCGTCCTCGAACCCCTGCCCGGTATCGTCCATCTGACCGCCAATCAAATCAGCCATCTCGGTCTTGATATAGTCCAACGCTATGTTGGCGATAAGCATTCTCGTCATTCTACTCTCCAAACTCGCATGCGCTGAAATCGAGCGCCCAGACATTCTTGTTCGTGCCGTCGTTTGCATCCTTCTCCGTAGGATACACCTCAACGCTTATAACAGGCTCGTCCTTCTTGAGCGAGAGCACGAGCCTTATCTTCCCGGCACCGTCGCCGGTCTGACCGAACACAAGCTTCTTCTCGCCGCTCCCGTACGTCTGGCGCACCAGGACGGCACCGTCCTTTGCCTCAAGGTCGAAGGGTGCGTAATACCCGGTCCGGTCCGCCTCCGCAGCGGAGAAGTCCGTCCAATCCGCAATATGGTTAATCTTACCCGTGAACGATACGGTCTGCCCGGATACGGACGCCGCAAGGTTCTCGGTCAAGGTTCCGAGGTCCTTATTGGCGAACGTGACGCCGTTCATATCGGGGGTTTCGACCGACAGCGCGACCTTGACGACGGGGACTTCGCCCTTGTCGACAAGCCTGTTCGCATTCGTGATGACGATTTTGCTCTTGCCGACCTGCACAAGCTTGGCAACGGGAGTGTCGGCGACTATGGTCAGAAGACCGTCCGCATTCGAGCCTACGAGAACGTCCTTGCCCTGGTCGAGCAAATCGTTAGCGCCGTCCCATTCTGCGGACGGGTCTATGGCGGAGCGCTCAATCTCGAACATAGCGCCGGCGCTGAGCACCCATACCGTCGCATCGACATGAGAATCGGTCATGCGCTTATCGCCGTAACTGCCGAAGATGCCGGTCTGGTACATCTCGCCGTCATTGGCCTCGACGTCGCCGACGTTTTTCGCAGCGACCATGCCCGGCTTCACGCCGACGTTCTTGCCCTTTCCGAAAACCATCGCCTGCGGCGTCGCCTGCGTTCTTGCGTACAGCGGCTTTATCGCCCTGTCCTCGATTTTCACGCCGACGCCGTTGAATCCTTCAAGCCAAATCATGACAATCTCCTAAATCTCGATAGCGCCTTCGGCTTCGAGTATCTCCTGCAAGACGCCGTTCGACGTCTCAAGGATATCGAAGCCGAGCAGCTCGTACTCATCGTCGAAGCCCTCGTCCTCGCAAATGCTGATAAAGAGGGCGGGGTCGTCGCCTATATCGTACATTTTCTTCTCTGCGGACATGCGTATCTCCTCATCTTCGCGGTCGCGACGGTCACGGCTTCCCTGTTCTTCTTCGTCCTGCTCCTTGCGACCACGCTCGAACCTATCGTAATCGTCGTCGTCTTCGAGCAATATGTCCCCGAAGTCCTCAGGCGGCTCCTGGTATCCGCACACATCGCAATAGTCTCCGTCGAAACTCATGCTGCCGCACAGCGGGCATGAACGCGAATCCTCGTTGGTGCTTACGTCCTCGGGGGTTCTTGGCGCATTGGCGAAGCTGCTTTCGTCGCTGTCGCTCGATGCTATCTTGGTGGCGCTCCCGCCAACCTCGTCTTCGAGGTATTCGACAATCTCATCCTCGACGGATTCGTAACCGTAAACGTCCGCTTCGTCTTCGATATCTCCGAGATACGGCACGACATCATCCATCAGCGAACGCACGACCTGCTCGACGACGTAATCGTCGATGCTGTCGTTCCTCTGCACCGAATCGCTGACAAGCTCGACGAACCTGTCATCGTCAAGCTCGACTCGCACGACCGCGATGCCATTCCTCGTTATCACGACCTCTGCCCACGCCTCCACGACGCCCGGCACGTTCGGCGGCTCGGCATTCCCCGACCATGGGTCAAAGTATCCCGGCTGGTCGTAATCGTCGTACTCCAAGCCCACATTAACTATGTCGTACGACCACGACGACTCGGACGCCCTCTTCGCTGAACCCGACACGGTAAGCTCCTTGCTCGAAACCAAATCCTCGTAAGCTTCCTCGGCGCTATCGAAAACATAATCCGGACCCTCCGACATTATCGTCTCGGTAGAACCGTAATCGCTTATGAACCACGTCCACTTGCCCGCATCGGAATCTATGATGCAGGCGCGACCCTCGGCATGGAGCGAATACGTGTCTCCATTATCAGTCTTGCTCCACATGCTGAGCGGCGGCACTTCCCCGCCGGCCTGCATTCTCCGTGCAGCCTTCGCCATCCTCGCCTCCTTTTCAAGCGCCTGAACCGTGGCGCTTGGGTCAGCCGGCTCGTAAACCCAGCTCTCCTCGAAGAACTCTATGCCGTTGCATATCTCGAACGCGAGCTTGCCCTGGAATTCGCGCCCCTTCTGCTGGATATGCTCGCAATATTCGAACGGGTACTCGGCGACGTTGCCGCATACCGAGCAGGTAGTGTTCTCGACAGAGCATCCCATGCTAACCGTGTCTATCTCGCCGGAACGTATGAGCGAGCACAGCCTCGGGCAGCGCTCCTCGTCCATCTCCATGAGTATCTCGACCCACTTGTCCTCGGGGTCCTCGGTATGGTAAACGGCGTCTATGACGGCACCCCTCGCCTTGGCGGGGTCTTGGTTGTCGTGGTTCAGATACACGCACGCGCCGACGAACGTCTTATAGGCGTTCTCGACCTCATCGTGCGGCAGCATATCGTAGTTTTTGTTCGGAACGTCGGACGTGCATGCCCTCACGGAAACGTAAAGGTACTTATGCCCGTCCTTTCGAGGCTCGTACTCGAAAGACCCGAGCCTCCTCTTGCCTCCAGCCGTCTTGATTCCAGCAGTCGCCCTTGCGGAATACGCGTGGAAATCCATGACGGAGGCGCTTGCAAATTTGATGAACATTACGCTCCTCCCTTTATCTTGGCTATGTCGATTCGCATATCGCTGACGGTGCCGTCGAGGTCCTTTATGGAATCCTTCATCTCGCCAAGCGACTCGTCTATGCTCTTATCTCTTTCCGACAGGCGGTTAATCTCCTCCGTCATCTGACGAAAAGCCTGGGAATTGCGTTCTATCACCCTGTTGCTGTCGCTAAGAAGCTGAATCATCTGCCCGTCGCGCTCGGCACGCTCCAGCATCTCGTCCCGCTTCCGCTTCTCCCTCTGCTCCATGGTGTCCTGCTCACGCTCCTTCAACGACGTGCGCTTCTTCAACGTCTCCTTAATCGTAGGAACGAGCGCTATCACGATTATTACAGCCGCGCAGATGCACAATGCAATTATTATCCAAACAGGCCCGTACGGGCTGAGGGCATCTATGCCCTTCCCGACGACTTCATCGCTCATTACATGGCACCCCCGACCCCATCCCTGAGCCTGTCGTCATTATGAAGCGGCTTCCCCTCTATCTCGCCCTCCAACTCAAGCATCTCGGCATAGGTGAACTGCCTTGTGGCCGTCTTCGCGAACGCGACCTTGGACGTCTCCCTCGCCATGCGATAGACGTTATGCTTTCTCTCAAAGCCATTCATGGCATCGTCAAGCGACCGGTAGCCCCTATCGCTATCGATATATCGACCATCAGCAGAATATAGCTCCCAGACATACTCTAAGTCTGCGTTCTGAAACACCTCGCAGGACGAGCCGTCAGGAAGCTCGCAAGCAGCCTCGTCCTCGTCCACGTCCCATGCAACGGCATCTTGCTGCGCCCTCTTCGATAGCGGACGGCTCGACCCGAGCCTGACCCTATCCAGGTCGATGCCCCAATCTTCGAGAATCTCCAACCCGATGATTTTCGCCTCATCGATATTCGGAGCGGTGAACTCCTCCATAGGGCCGCCGGTATCGGGGTCGGGGTCCATGCCGTACCCCTCGGCGAACTCCTCGTCGGGATACATTGCGTAGTCGTATCCGCCCTTGCCGTCGAAGCCAAGCTCGACAAGCTCGACGCTGCCGTACGGCGTGACGAACTTCGCGCTCATCGCCACCTTCTTGCTGCGGCTCACAATCGCCCTGTAGCCGTTCCAGCACGCAAGGGACGTGTTCTCGTCGATATCCCTCATCTCAATCTGCCCGCATATGGAGCTTATCTCGGAGTTATCGACGGACTCGACCAGGAAAGCCTCGGCCTTCGCGGCCTCCTTCTTGTTCGTCGCCCATGCAGCCGACACAATAGACTCGAAAACGGCCTTGTCGTGGCAGCCTTCGCACATGCCGGTTCTCACATCGACCTCGGTGTATTCCCCGCACGTCTCGCATATGCCATAAGTCTTCACTCTGGCCGTCCTTTCTCCCATGAACTCGCTTCTCGCCCTCGCGTTAGCCTCAAGCAACGTCGCATATGCGTGAGCGCAGAACCTTCCCTGCCAGCCCGGACCGGGTTGGCCGCTGTTGTATTTCCCCCACTCGCAGCTGCAAAGATAGCCTTGGACCCATCCTCCGACGTTCCTGCTGTTCTCCCAGGACCTCTTCGATAGGATGACGTCGTACGGACCTCCCATATACACAGGAAAAGCGCCCGCCACCTGATACGAGGTGACGACCGCCTCTATCTGCTCAGAGTTCTCTTCGACTATATGAACGCCTCCGGTCGCGACTATATCGCGCCCCTTCGCGGCAACATCGGCCCACGACGCCCTCTTCTCGAACGCAGACGTCCTGACATCGGGTTCATCGTCGGGCACGAACATATCGCAATACGAAATCTGACCGCTCAGAGCGTCGGCGAACGGACATCGCCCGACATGCACGGTCTTCCCGGAATCGTTGCAGAGCTGCTGATAGCAACCCCCGTCGTTATGTAGCCAATAGCATCTATCCATGGGTTACATGATACTTCACAACGGGGGTTTTGTTGAAGCCTGGCTATCCGCGACCTACGGCTTCGGCATATCCTTCCTCGCGCTGTCGCTTATCTCCGGCCTGCTTCGCACGTCGGACGTCTCCATGGAGGGGTCGATATCGAACTTGTTCTCCTCGGAATCGACGGATACCTGCTCCATGACCTCCCTGCCGAGCTGCTCATCGTCGCTCCTCGCCGTCGACATGTCGACGGACTCGTCTTCGCCCGTTGAGAACTCGTCGATAAGCTTCTTGTACTGCAACGGCGGGATGCCGAGTTCAAGGTACTTCTTCGTATCGGGAGGTATCGTGACGCCCTGCTCAAGCGTCGCCTTGAATATGGCGGTCTCGCGCTCGGACTCCATGACCTTCTTGCGAATCTGCTCGCTCTGGTATTTCTGAGCGGACGCGGCGAGGTCGATATCGACGCCGATTGCGATATCGTCGTCGGCTATCGGCATGCCGGCGTTCCTAAGCTCCATGCGGAACTTGCGCTCCTGCTGCTCGTCCTTGAAATTTATCACGTCGAACGTCATCTTGGGATAGGATAGCTTCGGAACGTCTTTTACCACCCATGCCCCCTCGCCGTCATGGGCATCCGGGTCCCACATCTCCTTGCGCTCGTAAACGAGCTTCCTCTGCTCGCCCTTCTTCTCGTATTCGTAGTGCCCATGAGCCTCCGCGACGAACGCCGCCTGCTTGTTGTAAATCGACACCAGCGTCTTCTGATAGCTTGCGAGCAGCTGGCTTGCAAGCTGGAACTCAAGAGCGGACGTCGCGTAGGGGCCGCTGGCCGGCTTCAATATCGACGACGTAAGCCCCCAGGCCATGAATATCCTCTCGTCGTACATGTCGACGTCCGACTTGAAGTTGTTCATCTTGTCCCCTCGGATGACCTCCTGCGCCTTAACGCCGTCGTGCGTCACGATGGCGCGGAAGTCGGACGCCAATGCAGCGTCGAGGTTCCCACGGAATGCGTCGAGCATCGCGGCGGACGGGATGAACGTATCGCCGTTGGGGAGCTGGCCGCCGACCGTGAACATGACGAGCGGGGCGTAGAGCCTGTCGGCGGTGGCCTGCATGGCAGACTGCATCCTGTCCTCAAGCCTGAGCGTGTTCCACGCCCTGAGCATGACCGGCGTGCCCCAGTATTCCGTCGGCCTGTCCTTGTTGGCTATCATCGTGAGCCTGTCGCTCGACATGAGGATATCGTCGCCCTTCGCTATGGCCTGGGCCATCTCCGGGAACTGCTCCCTGAACAAACGGCCCTCGACGGTCGTGCCCCTGGCGAACTCCTTCAAATCATCGCTTGGGTGCATGTACACGAGGTCCTCGCCCATGAACGGAACCCTCTTTATCCTCATGTTAATCGGGTCCATGATATCCTCGCCGACCCATAGCTTGAGCGAGTCCGACCAGTTCCCGTACACGAACGCCGTGCCGTCGACCCAAAACACCTTGCCGACGTCGGTTAGGAAGTTCTCGAAATCGAGGTCTTCGAGGAACAGCTCGGTATAGAAGCGCTCGTACTCCGGGTCGTCATGCTGCAACTTCAACCCGACGAGCGGATAGCGCGAATACACCTCGACGCATGCGCGCATGACGGGGTGCGTCTTCGCGATGTTCCGGCACCCGAGAAGCACCTTCTCGCGCACGTTGTCGTCCTCGTCGAACTTCAATATGTTCAATCCGCCGCCGTATTGCCCGTACGTCGACCCCATCATGCCACGCCTCGACGGGTCGAACATCTTCGGCAGCGCGAACGCTATGTCGCCCCCGAAGTACGCGCCCGTCCTCTCGGCCTTCGAATGCGTGGTCCCGTAAGTAGCGGCTGTATAGAGCATCTTCGCGTCCTTAGCGTCCATGCCCCTGTTGTTCTCCGGCAGGTTGAGCCTCATGCCTTCTCCTATTCGTATTCGCCGTTCAGTTCAAAAATCGACGAACCTGCATCCATATCGTAATAGTCTACAGCCCCGTTCTTCAATTTAACAGTGCAATTCATCATGGACACAGACGAGTCGCCCATCGCCCTCACGCCGCTTCGAACGTTCTCTATCAAGCAGTCCTCGATTGTCACGCTCGGGCATTGATACAGGAACAGGCCGACGCCTCCCGCCTGGTACTGCACCGACAAGGAGTTCGACAGGCCCGATTCGCGCTGCTCGTCCGTTGCGGTAAGCCTCACGTACACGGGACGCGGCGAGATTATCTTCATCGTTATCGTCGGGGACACGTTCGACACGGGTATGACGACGGACGACGACGGGTCCTGATAGTCGGCCCTCACGCCGTCTATATAGAGGTTGTACTTGTATCCGGCGTTGGCGGCACCGCTGTTGTACATGATTCCGCCGGTGGCATGCCTGAAATGCAGGATATAGTAATACCCCTCGTCGGACGCCTTCCCGCCGGCCTTATGCTCGATGCTGACAAGCTGCGGAGGCTCAAGGTACTGAGGGTTGTACTGGTACTCGACGTCGCACGGCAGCGAATACCACCCGTTCTTTATCGCATACACTCGCACGAGTATCTTCTGCGCGGCCATCCACAGGAAGTCGTACGTATACGTTGCGGACCCGTTCGCCGCGACGGTAGCTATCTTATGCTCGACGCCGTTCAGGACGTAATAAAGCTCGTACTTGTCGGGAACCTCGGTCGACCCGCTCTTCACGGAAGTCCATGTCGCGACGCAATGCGACCCGTCCGGATAATCGTTATCCTGCGTGGCGCTTATCGACGCGACGGCATCCGTTCCCGGCGAGCACGTCGTAGTCACATAGTTCGACGCATGGCTTTCCTTGTCGATTGATATCGCGGGGATAGCCCTCGCCCTGAAATAGAATTGAGCGTTGCTGTACGCATCTCCGTTTATCACGAAGCTGGAGCCTGCGACGGTCGTCCACGTCGAATTGTTGAGCGAGTACCCTATCTCGACCGAGCTTGCGTACTCGCCGACGACGCTCTGCGAGGTCGTTACGGTGACCTCCCTGCCGCGCCTCGTAGCGGTTATCTTCGTCAACGCCGGGAGCTGGCCGTATATCACGGGCGTCGCTGTGGCGGATGCGGTGCCGGCTATGCCGTACGCCTCGACGACGAACGTCGCAGACTTGCCGCTTATCGACACGTTGACGGTTCTCGTCTTCTGTCCGGACGAGGTGTCGGCGAACTCGTCGACCTGGACGCCGTTGCATCTTATCCTCCACCCGGTCCTGGGCCTCGAAGCGCTCGATGCGGCAGCAGACCATTTTACGACGGCCTGAGAGTTGCTGACCTTGCCTCCGACCATGACGTTCGCCGCAGACACGTTCGTAGGGGCCTCCGGTGCCATGGCACCGTTGGTCATCGTCACCGTCTTTGGCTGGCATGCGAACCCGTCGAGCATATAGCCGGACGTCTTGAACGACGCCTTGTCGCTCCTCTTCCAGTCCGCATACGACGACACCTGGACGATTGAGAATATCTTCGTCGACTGGCCTCCCCCAGAAGGCCATATCGACGCGTTGCTGTATGTCGAGACCCCAGGGCCGAGCTTCGCGAGGAGAGACGCGAACGCGGCGTTCAGCCTTCCGTTGACGACCTCGACCGGCCCGTCGAATATGTACGTGTAATAGTCGGTCTTGTTATGGGTGTTGCTCCATGTGAACGTCGCGCCGAACGTCGTGTTCGCCTTGACGGAGAACGACGTCGGCGCGGTCGGCGCTTGAAGTATGAGGGCGGTCCCGGACGTCTGCCACCCGCCGTTGTACGCATTGGTCGCTATCCTCGACGTTATGGCAGCGCCGTTGTTCGTCCCGTTCGTCCGATACGGGCTTGTCACAGCCACGCCGCTCCACGTAGGGGTGTTCGTCTCGGTCAAGGTGAACCGGTCGATATTGCATGCGTATATCGCCGCTTGCGACGAATCGTTCCTGTTGAACGTCATCGTCTCCTGATAGCCGTTCGACGAGCTGTACCCGGTTATCGTCGGTGGCGAAGGCTTCGTGTACGTCGACCCGTAATCGACGTAGAACGACGACATCCCGACGGTTCCGGTGACGTTGCCGCCGTTGTTGACGCCGGCGTTGCAGCTTATCCCGACGCTACCGCTGCCATAGCCGACGTTGAGCGTTATATCCCAGCTCTGCGTTCCGTACCCGGCGTCGGTGTTGGACCAGCTGAACAGATGGAAATTGCCGGATACCCACGAGTTGACGTAGCGCTCGGCAGAGTAAAGCCATGCGTTGTAGGTGTCGTAATACGCAGTCAGGCCGATGTTGACCTGGTTCCCGGAGCGCCAGTTGACCCATGCGTCGAGAGCAAAGCGAACGCCCCAGCTGCCTTTGTTGTATGAAGACCAGCCGCTACTTGCCATTCCCCACCAACCTAACCTTGTTCATGCCGGCCTCAGAGTTCGCGAACGACACTATCGCGTTGTTCGCGTCTGCTTTCAGCTTTAGCACGGAATCTCGCTTCGACTCGCCTTGCAGCACGACGTTGCCGTCGAGCAGTATGCCGCTTACGATGTACACGCCGATAGGGAGGTCGACGACGCCTCCTCCGTAAAACGAAACGTAGTCTATCGCAGACTGTATCGTCTCGGTATCGTCGGTTATGCCGTCCCCGACAGCGCCGAAGTCCTTCACCGACACCCTTTTCAGCTCGATGTTCGGCATGAGTATCTTCACGTCGAACGACGACATGTCGTATTTAATCGCCTTCTGTATGTACTCGGCATGCGTGAGGGTGAGGGAGCCGAGCGGCGGTATCTCGCGATAATCGTCGTCTCCGGGCGAGCCTATCCTCACGACCTCCGGAGATATGTTCTGCATCTTGATTACTCGGAGCATGGCGTCACCCTAACGCAATCCCCCTCGAACCTGACGACGCTTCCCGCCTCGATGGGTTCGAGCGACTCTATGACGATGCTTGCAATGCCGTTTGAGATAACGGGCGTCTCGTCGTACGCGGCTATCGTGGCTGTTTCGACGACCATGCCGCAGTACACGAACGAAAGACTGAGGTCCTGGGGCGTGTTCTTCCCCCAGAACCTCAGCATATGAGGCGTATCGTACACGAACACGCAGCATTCGCCGGGCGCAAGCTCCTCGAATTGAAGCCCCTTCGCCCGCTCTTCCGGCGTGCAGCATATTTTCTTTATCCTAATAGTAGCTCCCATAACCGGCCTGTTCGTAGTAGCTCTGGCTCTGCGCCCTCAGCTGTGCCTCTATGTCGACGTTGGTTCCGTACGTGAAACCGTCTCCGCCTATATTGTATCCGCCTTGAGCCGCACCCACCACCTTCGTCAGGCTTCCGGCCTCAAGGGCGCTGAGCTGGTCGGCGAGAAGGTCGGCAACGACGGTCGACACGCAGTCCGCCATGTCGTTGTGCTGCCACGGCCCGACGTCGGGGTGGTCGACCTTGTTGCCGTTCTTGACCACTAGGAATTTCAGCTCGGTGTCTATGAGGGACACGTTCCCCATACCGGTTATCTCCTGCTCGATGTAGGGGATATGCACCCAGTTCTGATAGCACGCGGTCTTGAACCTCTCCCATCTTATGAAGTTGCTCGCCGTCGTGTGGGTGTCGCATGCGACGGACATGCTCTTGTTCACGAAGTTGCCCCTTATCGTATCGGCCCTAAGCTCGTCCAGGAACATGCCGGAGTTCCATTGGTCCATCGTGAACCTGTTGACGTAGAACCTCTTGAACGTGTCCTTGAACCACTTCATCGGCACGGTGTAGTCGATTCTCCTGACGCCCTCCTCGTCTATGGGGAAGTCCGACGGCTGCCATACCTTCATCACGTCTATGTACACATGCCAGTACCCGTCATCGCCAAGCTCCTTATGCCCCATCGCGAAGCAGAAGTTGTCCTGAGAGCGTCCGGCGTCGGCATGCGCCCTGTACTGCATCGTGATATCGCCGCTCGATTTCGGGCAGTTCCTATTGTTCTCCTCGGACGGATACGGCAGGAACAGCTCGTCGACTATCTTCTGCTGCATGTACGCGTTCTCCGTCTTCGCGAAGTTGGCGCGGAACTCGACGTTGAACGTCTCGGGGTTCCTAAGCTCCTTCTGCCTCATCTCCTGGCTCTTGCTCGGCGGCAGAATCATGGCCCTGCTCTTGCGATGGTCGTACTGCCAGTCCTCGTACGGACCCCAGCTCGGTATCTTTATCGCGAACATGTACGGGTTCGCCGACTTGCCGTTCTCCATGGCGAACGCAGCCTGGTACAGCTCGTAGAACTTGCCCGTCTCAGACCACGGCGACGACGGTATGTAGATAAGCCCGTCCTTATCGAACTGATAGAGCGACGGCGTTGCCGCCTCGTATATCGCCTCCGACGAAACGACGGAGCCGGTGTCCAGGCCGTGCGCGAACTCATCGAAGCACTGCATGAACGACGCCCTGCCTCGGATAGCGGACGACGATGCTGCTGACGGCTTTATGATTATCGACGCGATGCTCGCCCTCATCGAGTTCTTCCTCGTCTGCTGCGACAGCAGACGCTCCTCCCTCGCCCTGTCGTTCGGCGTTTGGAGCTTCTGCATGTCGTTCGAGGTCGAATAGATGTACGGCGCAAGCCAGTCGTTGTTGAGTATCGCGTCCTTTATGTCGTTGTACAGCATCCCCTGCGCCTGGGAGAATTGCGTAGCGAGGATATCGAGGTAGATATCCTTTGACTCGTCTATCTCGTAGAACCTCTGAGGATTGCCGAGCGCTATCATCTGCGCCGTCTTGTACTCGCCTATCTTGCCGCCTATGAAGCCCTTACCCCCGCGTCGGCCTCCGCAGTATATTATCTCCTTGAAATGCCGGTACCCATGAGCCTTGCACCACCGTATGCGGTCGTACAAATCAAGCGGGATTACGACCTCTCCGCCGTTCCTCGTCGACTCCATCCATTGCTCTATGACGAGCCTGTCGTAATCGGTGAAGTTCTCCTCTTCGAGGAATATAATCTTGAGCAGCGTCTTCTGCCTCGGGTACAACGACGCCCCCCTGCTGTACTTCTCGATGAACTCGACGACGGGCGGAAGCTCCTCCCTAACCTCGGCAGGCACGGCGAACGAGTTCATCGTCCGCATAAGCTCGTGGTTTAGAAGCAGCCCCATCCCGCTACCCCAGCAGACTCGTGTCGACGCCCTGCTTCTCAAGCTGGTCGGATGTGACCCTCTGGGCGTCGTATGCCTTGCGCTCGATATCGGGACCTTCCTCGGCGAGTATCCTCTCAAGCTTCTCGTCGGTCCGTCCGACTATGTTGCAGATAGGGAGCCAGTTCCCTCCCGCATCGGTCTCAAGACTCAGCTCGACCTTGAAGCCAAGCTCTGCGGCGCGATACGTCAGCTCGTCCCTCAGCCTCGCCCACACGAGCACGTCCTTCGGGGAGCCGGCGAACTTCTCGCTCACCTCACGTTGCAGGATGGCGAGCCTCTTCGCCTCGTCGACCTGGACGTCTATTACCTTCACATCGCTGAAACCCATTTCGCAACCTCTCTTGTGCCCTCCGCAAAAAGTGATACAATATATTGCGTTCCTAATCCAAAGGTCTCCTAACTTTTTGATATGTGGAACACGAAGGCCGCTTACGAGCGGCCTTCCCTTTTCTCAAAGCTCGTCGGACTCGCTCTGCTCAAGCCACCTGTCCTCTTCGACCTTCTTGTCGTAGAAGCTGGGGCACGCCCCGCCGTACGGCTCCTCTATGAACTCGGGCTTGACGTTCTTCGATACGTTCACGACGCATACGCAACAGCTGGACAGGCCCTCAACGCGCCGGCAATGCCAACATCGAAAGCAGTTCTGGGGCCTCTTGCGCCCCTCTCTTGTGTCTGGTGGCATCGCCAACGGCTCGTTCCTAACGGTCCTAATCGCCTATCAACATCGAATCGCAGTGCGAACAGCGCTTTTCACCTTTGGCCTTAACTATTATGTAGCCGGCGAGCTGCTGCATCTTCTTCTCGCTCGCCTGCTTGACCTCGTCCACATAACCGAGCACGCTGAACAGGCAGATGATATCCTCAAAAGTCGCCCTTTGCAAACCCGACTCGTCGAACTCCTTCAACGCGTACGCCTTCACGCGCTCCGGGACGTTGTGCTCGCGACAGTAAAGGGCTATTCGCCGATGCGGCTCCACGACTTCCTCGGCAGCGATGCCCAGATAAGTCGAGAATAGCGACGGCAGCGCATCGGCGCAGTTCTCGACCCTTTCGCGTATCACTCGCAGAATATCGACGTAGCTGAGATTCTTGATGCACAGCGGTTCGAGGTACGTGCTGCATTCGATTATCGCGCACGAGTTGACGTTCAGGAACATCGGGCTTATGTCGGGGGCCGCAAGCCCGCTCTTCACGACCAGCCTTATGCCTCCGAGATACGTGTCGTACTCGGTATGGAACTGCAAATCGTCCCTGTACACGTCCAGGATTGTCGAATTGGTCTGCTGCGTCACCTTGAAGATGCACGCATCGGGGAACACGACGTTCACGATTTCCAGCACGTCGACCATCTCGATTTTTATGCCCTCGCGCATGTCGATTAGCTCGTTGTCGCGATAGACTATCTCGACCTCCTTGTCGGAATAGTAGTCTATCCAAAAATCAACGTTGGCCTTCCGCGTCTCGCGATTCAGCTTCATCATGTACGGAACGGGTATCCCGAAGAACTTCGCGATTATCTCGAACCCCTTATCGTCGAGGTTCGCGACCTTCGTGTTCCCGACCCACAGGCCGCTCATATCGACCTCGACGCGGTTCAGCCTCGTCCTCTCGACCTTAGCCCCCTCGATGCTCTTCTTAACCTGGGCGTAAACGTCGCCCAGGGTGGTCTCTCCGTTCATCATCTGGTATTCGTCGAGCGTCTGCCCCAGTCCCGTGACCCTATCTGCCATCTTCTCCGCCCTTCCGTCCGTACAGGACCGTTTTGATATTGCTGTCTCCCATGCTGTCCGGCGTCAGCGTTCCGGCGTAGCGTATGATTCCCTTCGGAACGAGGCACGCGCACACTCCGAGCGACCTCATCGCCTCTTGAAGGTACTCCACGTCGTCCTTGCTGACGTCCCTGTCGACCTCGAACACGTACGCCGGCCTTCCGACGTCGTTCTGCAACAGGAACGCATTGTCGACGAATCGCATAATCCGCCCGATATCAGCCGGCTCCTCAAGCCTCTGCGCAAGATAGGCCGCAAACTCCTCGCGACTCATAACGACCTCGTTAACGCTCATAATTGACCCCGACCTTCCTGCCCACTTCGGTAAGAAGCTCTATCGAAACCTCCGACGCGATGTTCTGCGGACTCATATGCTTCCTCGGGTCGAACTCCTCGGTATCGTCGAATGGCGGAGGGTCGTACGGGTCGTACTCTATGGCGTCGACGTCCTTCTTGGCCTGATGCCAGCGCTCCCCTATCCTGAGCGCGAACGAGAACGTCCACCTCCCGTCCGTTTCGCTCCTCGTGAACAGCACCGAATTGACCGACTCTATTATCTCGACGTTATCCCTGCCGATAACCGACCTCCATGCGTTGAAGCAGTTTCGCTCCAGCATTTCGGAGAACTCGTCAAGCGTTATCTTCATACCATCACCTGCGTAAGAAGTATATCCCCCATGCCGTCCTTTAGAAGCCCCTCGACCTGCGCCCTGTTCTCGGGCGTCTCCTCGACCTCGGACAGCAGCCCTTGAATCTCCGCGACCGCCCTCTCCTTGACGGAGAACTCGTTCTCCGCCTTCTCTTCGAGCACGGCTCGCTGCGCATCAAGCTCGGCAATCGACTTGTTTATGGCGTCTATGTTCCGGAAAGCGGCAGCCCATACCCCGAGCTGTCTTGACAGCTCCCCTATCAACGCATCTTCTATCATAAGACCTCCTAACGCTTCTCCCGAATTATTATATCCTAATTATTTTTTTAGGCTATGCAAATCTGATACAATATCAAGGAATCGATAACCGGGAGGTAGTCATGTCACTCGCCAACACATGCGACAGGTGCAAGAAGGTCATCACCGGGCCGGCCATGACCGACAAAGAGGACTTCGACGTTGCGGTCGTAATCGACGGCAGGCCGTACTACGAATGCGAGGACATGTGCCCCGAATGCAGGGCCGAGTTCGTTTCTATGGTTGATGTGTTCAAGAGGAACGAATCGCCCGCTATGCCGGACGTGCGTCCGCAACCGCCTGAGCAGCCAGTCGAAGAAGATGCGGAAAAGCACGACGACGCCCACGAGGACGTCGCCGCAAACGAAAAGGAGCCGGACGAGCCGGCTCCGAAGGTCAATCAAAGCGCAACGAAGGAAGCGTATCGCTCAATACCGGATGAAGAGCTTCCGAACGCGGTCACGAAACGCTTCCCGCTTCCGAAGCCAATCAGCCCCACCCAGGGAACCTCTCGATAAGGGCGCGTTTCACATCGCTGGTATCCCTCGAATAGCAGCCGATTCCAATACGGTTCGTATAGCCTCCCCTCATTATGCAGCTATCGCAATCCGATTCCGAGCAGACCTCAGACAAGAGATTCGATAGCAGGGCCGCGACGTCCTCGACGCTCGGCGCTCCCTCGTCGTTCTCGTCGATTATCTTAGTCGAGAACGTACGCGCCGCCATCTCGCACGCGAGCGGCAAATCGTCCTTGCACGACACTTTTATCTTCGCGCCCTGCTCACCGCACTTCACGCACTTCGCCCTCGCCGACAGATGGCCCTCGTCAACCCTCACCTCTGTCTGGATGCTGTCGCACACCGGGCATCTTCCGACCTTAATCGTCTGCATCGCCATTTTTCTCAAGCTCCTCCTCGACCATGTAAATTACTTCCTCGATTATCTCCCACCCGCGCTCTATGGACAGGTCCTCGATAGTCCTCGATAGCCTCGACGCCGTGAGCACCTCGATATTGTCGTCGCTGGGAGCGAATCCGTTACTACTCAACGCGCACCTTAAATCTTCGGGGAGCCACACTATCTTCGCGATAGGCTCCTCGCCGCACGCATCATCGAGGCTCCTTCTCAAAACCTCGGCGTTCCAGTCGAGCAAGGCTCTCGACACCCCGGATTCCCCTTCCTCTGACGGATAGCTCAGAGTTCGATGCCCGCACGAATCGCAACCGACATAGCAACCGTCGTCGTCGACCTTCGACGCCACGAACTCCTCGCAGCCGCACTTAGGGCACTTCGGGTAGATAAGCCCGTACTCGTTGCACGCATCGAGCATCGCCTTATCGACCCTGAATCCTTCTTCCTTAATCATCGTCATCACCGCTCCGATAAACGACCTGCTTGTTTCCGCACTGCTCGTTTTCTATGTCGATAATCGCCTGCCTAATCCACGCTTTCTCGCAGCATCGTCTGAACCACTCCACAACATCCTCGATGCTATCGTGGTCACGCAGGTCGCCGAACACGCTCACCGTGAGCGCGGCGAGGCAATGGCTGTCGGGGTTCTCCCATACGCTCATCTGCAACGACCCCTCGCTCCCGGTCGGAACGAACAGCTCCGGATGCTCTTCGTACTCGTCCCACGCGTCCTGATTGGCTTTCTCTGCGGCCTTGTACTCCTCGGTCTCCCGCACGCCTTCGTCGAGCGACCATTCGTAATCGGGAATCACCTTGCCGAAAACCTCTTCGACGTCGAGCTTCTCCATCCCGGGCAGAATCAGCTGGTCGACCCGGAATATGGCCGCGACGTGCGTCCAGTTACTCACTGTCCTCACCCTCTTTCCCGTACTGCTCCGCCAGACGGCTTACGGCCCCGATGTACTTCTCGTCGTACCTGTTGAACACGATTCCATAGGCGACGTCGAGCCAGTCCTTTGCGCTGCCGTGCTTGGGCATGTACCACTCCCGTTCCGCATCGGGCGGGAATCCGAGGAACTCGACCGTATCGCCCCGAAGGAACAGCTCGAACCTGCGGAGGATGAACCTCGCCTCATCGCAAGAGCAGACATGCGTGCCGTTCAACGCCTCGCACATCCCGGCCAAAGCGTGCTCCGCGCGTTGATACCTAGCCCATAGCATCTTCACCCGACGCTGCTGAGTCTCGTTCAGCTCCCGATACCCCTTGATGTTCTCGGCTGCTGCCTCCTCGATAAGGCCGTTCATCGGGTCGATAAGGCCGAGCGTGACATGCAGCGAAAAGTTCTCCGCGCTGTTTATCGGATACTCCGCAGAATCGTTCAGCGCACGCACGACGTCCTTGGCTCCGACGAGCCTCTTCTCCTCCTCGATTGAATCGACGAGCGAGCTGATGATGGACTCAAGCTCTTCGTTAAGCGGCATATTCTCCTCCTAGCTCCACGTTAAGTTGACGCGGCGCTTCCAGCAATACCGCATCATGTTCATGAACTGCTCGTGCATGTTGTAGGTTCTGAACTCCGGCTTCTCGAACGTTCCGCCGACCTCGCAGTAGTTATGCCCGACGCAATCGACCTTAACATCCTTCATGTCCTTGTACATGTCCCGGCATTCCTTCCAAGGCCACTTCCCGTCGTAATCCGGCGCGAACAGGAAGTTTATCTGCTCCTCGGTGAAGTGGTCGTTTATCACGGATTCGAACACGTCCGCGCTCATAGAAACTCGCCAATAATCCTCGAACTTTCCTGCGCCGTCCAATTTCCTAACGTCGAAGAACCCGATTTTCACCAACTCGCACTCGTCTATCTTCCGACCGTCTATCTCGAACGGCACCGTCCCGGATATGACTCTCTCCCCGTCGTCATCGTAGCCGTTGCCACCGTACCATACCCAGTACGCCAGCCCGTAATCCGGCTGCAACGCGAGCGCGAGCTTCTTGCGGTACAACCCGAACGTGATGTACCCGCAGTCGTACTGCTCCTCGTACGGAAGCCCCTTCGCTGTGAAATTAACGCCCATACTGCTTCACCTCGCCCTTCTCCAAAAGCTCGGCGAGTTTCTCATCGCTCAGCTTGCCCTCGATGCGAGCGTCGAACTCGACGTCGCACTCATGGCAGTAGATAAGGTTGACGCAAACGCAGTCCCCGCCGTTATCGGGCTTCACGAACACGTTGCCCATATCGTCGGTGTTGCGATGCCCGCAAATCGGGCATTCGTGCTTCTCGCTCGACTCATGAACGCGCGCTTCGACTTCATCGGTCATTTCGGTCTCCTAACTCCTGAATAATTATTTCCGATATAACTATTCTATATGAATTGGATAGAGTTGTCCAGAGTTAATTGCCGTTAAAATAAAAAAGACCGCCCGTAAGGGCGGCCTTTCTCTTATCTTTCCGCTACTGCTGCTGAGACTCGTCAGCAGACGGCAACAGCATGTCGAGCGACCCATCGCCTCCCATGTAGAGGGGCATCTTCCCATCCCACTTCTCGATGAAAAGCTTCTGGAAGTTTCGCTCGTCCAGCGACTCGGCGATGATTCGGTTCGTATCGGCCTCGGTCTTCGCCGTCTCGTTCTTCACACCTGCGGTAATCTGGTCGCGCTCTGCGACCTTCTGGCGCTCAACGGCGTCCTTGTACTCGTCCGGCAGGTTGACGTTATTGATTTCGACGCTGACGACGTTGATGCCGTACGGTTCAAGGCGGTCTTGCACGGCCTTGAGCATGTCGGCGCTCAACTGGTCGCGCTTCTCAATGGTCTCCTCCAAGCTGTACTTGGCGTTCGCCGATTTGAACCCGTCGGACAGCACGGGCTTGACGATGCCGTCCATATGATTCCCCAGGAACTTGACGTACAGCTCCTCGGCCCGTTCCGGGTCCACGACGATTTGAGCGGTAACCTCTTGGCTGATGCTCTGGTTGTCCTTCGTCGCGGTCGAATACTCCGCCGACACCTGCTGCTGGGTCACGTCTATCTCGTTGTACTGGTACCATGGCGGCTTCATATAGAAGCCGGCACCCTGCACCCCCGTGACGTTGCCGAACTGCGTCACGACGGCGACCTTGCCCGTTCCGACCGTTGCCGTGCAGAACAGCCCGACGAACAGCAGGACGAGCAGCGCGAACACCCCTACGCCGATTTTAAGCCCCGTGCTCTTGAAGAAGCGCATCAAGACGCTTTTCTTCTTGCCGCTGCCTTCGCTCGAATCGTACCCGTCCCCATAGAAATTGCTTCGATACATCAGGTCTCCTAACTATCCTTCCATTCTCAACCGCTTTTGCGGATGACTACGATGGTGCCCCCGGCAGGACTCGAACCCGCAGCATAGCGGGTAGAAGCCGCTTGCGCTATCCATTTGCGCTACGGGGGCGCTTTTTCCAGCTTATTCAACTGTCAATGTTCGATGGTGCCCCCGACGCGATTCGAACGCGTGACACTCGGTTTAGGAAACCGATGCTCTATCCTACTGAGCTACGGGGGCGTTTGCTATATGCACCCTCCGCAGGAGCCGTAACGCCAATCGTTCGCGGCGAAAGCGAGGTAGATATCGCCCCACTCCTGCTCCGGCGCAATGCCTTGGAGCCAGCTTCGGTGCTTGTCGCACCATTCGCATCGCTCCCTCCCGTTACGGTACTCGTCATCGAACTCGACCCACTCGTCGCCTTCGTGATAGATGCCGACGCTGTGCCAGCATCCACTCGTATAGGCGGGCTTGGAATCGAACTGCGACTCCCCGTTGAACGGGATATCGACATCCAGCAGAACGCCGTCGCGATAGAGGCTCCATTTCCCCGAGCACAGGTTCGGATATCGTCCCGACCATTCGGTCGCCCATTTGCTCATACGGACCTGCACCTCCTCGCATCGTCTCTTGCCTTTGTCGATATACTTATTCTATATGAATTGGATAGGGTTGTCCAGAGTTAATTGCAAAAAAAAAGCCGGGTTTTTTACGCCCGGCAGGTTTCTCATGGCGGTTGGCGGAGGATTCGAACCTCCGGGTCCCGTAGGGCCACCCGCTTAGCAGGCGGGCACGATAGACCTCTCCGTCAGCCAACCGTAATGGCTCCCCTAACAGCGTACAACGGTTTCCCGCTTGGGTGTTGCCCGAAGGCGCAGGGTTTCTGGTTTGGGAGCCGCCTACTTCAAACCCTTTTTCGGCTATTCCATCTGGTGCGTCCCCCGGGATTCGAACCCGAATCTCGCCGATTAAAAGTCGGCAGCTCTACCGTTGAGCTAAGGGCGCGTCATGCCGGGGCGTTAAGCTCGGCAAGTCTTTCGCTGTAGTTAATCCAATACGATGCGGGTATGTCCGGCATGACGCCATGCACCCTCTCGGCCATCTCCTCGTCGAACTCGCCGCTCAAATCGCACTCGACGCCGTTAGCTTCAAGATATTCGGCGATAACGACCTTAACGTCGGGCATGAGCCAGTCGAAGCCGCTTTTATACTTTGCCATGACCATTGGCCTTTCTTTAATGGCAGGTGCGCGAGGAGTCGAACCTCGGACACGCGGATTTTCAATCCGCTGCTCTACCTCCTGAGCTACGCACCCGTTCCTGTTGCGACGGCGGCCCCCTCCTGCCCCGTCGACCGGTCGGCTCCTCGCACGTCGCTCATGAGCATGTCGACCAAATCCCTTATCCTATGGCTAAGGCGCTGGGATTCGAACCCAGGTAGACGGCTTCAAGGGCCGCAGTCCTCGTCCGCTGGACGACGCCTTAACAACACATGCGCGAGTTGTTGGCTGGTTTGTAGCGAACGCCCCAGCCGCCGCCTCCGCGACCGCCTTTCATCCCATGACTACTCGGCTAACAGAGCTATTTATAAGGGGCGGATATGCCACGCCGCGCTAGCGCGGGTCCTCCCCTGTCTGCTCGATGGCTTAGGGAGAAGGATTCGAACCTCCGTCCTCGGTTCCAGAGACCGATGTTCTACCGCTGAACTATCCCTAAACAAGTGGTGCGGGCGACAGGATTCGAACCTGTAGAAACATGATTCTTAGTCATGCACGTATGCCAGTTCCATCACGCCCGCATGGTACGGTCGGCAGGAGTCGAACCTGCAAACACCGGCTTCTGAGGCCGGCACCTATGCCGATTAGGTCACGACCGCGCTTTATCTGGTAGGGGCACCGGGATTCGAACCCGGAAAACACCGCTTTTGAGGCGGCTGCATATGCCGTTCTGCTATGCCCCTCTCAGGCTATGGTTGGGATGACGGGATTCGAACCCATGATTGCCCGATTATCGGTCGGGTGCCTTAGCCGCTAGGCCACATCCCAGTTTGGTTGAGGCGGCGGGGTTCGAACCCGCAGCCCTCCGGTTAAGAGCCGGACACTCTACCAGTTGAGTTACGCCTCAATATACAACCAGGGAGTGTCTGCGCTATCCCAGAATCCCCATCCTGATCAGCACAAACACTCCCTAAGTTATCATGGTGGCAGAGGGTGTGGGATTCGAACCCACGGAGGTGTTGCCCTCTACGGTTTTCGGGACCGTCGCCTTCGACCTCTCGGCCAACCCTCTACGATGGTGCCGTTCCAGGGAATCGAACCCCGCGACGCGTAAACTACGGATTTACAGTCCGGGCTGCCTCCATAACAGCGTAGAACGGCATGGTTTGGAGCGAGCGACGGGAGTCGAACCCGCGTCAGAAGCTTGGAAGGCTCCTGTTCTTCCGTTGAACCACGCTCGCATGGACGCGGAGCGCCGGAGTTGCACCGGCTTAGCACGGCTTATGAGACCGCGTTGGATACTGACCCACCGCCCGCAACCTTTAAGCAATGTCGGCGCAACCCTAATCGACCGACTCTCCGAGCACCCCATTCTAGTAACCGTTGCGACATATTCGCGCCTTCGCGTTTCAGCCGTTGTGGGCACTATGCCCGTTCTCGGCGTCTCACCGTCTCTTTTCACGGAGTTTCGGCTTTATCGCAAACTCGGATTCCCTATTTTTTTTCGCCTCTTGACACGGTACCGGTTGCACGTCCCATGCCCGCCTGGCGGGCTTGCCGAGGATGGCCATTATCAGTGGGTCCTCAAGCCTAACCTTCTGCGTCCTGCAACGGACGTAGGAGGCTGCGCAACGGAACTCAAAGCCGGCTTATCTGCGAGTTAGGAGACCTATCGCCCTCATCGCTTCATGTTAGCTCTGGTTCCGTTGTGCGGCACCCTACGTCGCTGGAGAGCACCGCATAGAACGCTCCTTCACCGGCCTTCGCCGTACTCTATTGCGCCCTCCCCTTATTGCGCTATGCCGACGACCAGTCTGAGCGCAAGGTAGCTATCCCTGCGCTTCTGGCCGCAACACCAGGCCGTATAGCAGCCCCGAGTGGAGCCGCCACAGCCGAAGTGATACAAACGCGTCAGCGGGATTGGTTACCCGCACGCCCACCCGACTTTCAGAATAAAATGCGTTTTCAAGTCGCACCGGCTTATCAGGCCAGATTTTCGCCTTGGGCAGACGACCGGACTTCCTTCTTATACACCCCTTTCAGGGCTTCGCGGCGAAGCATCTTGCTTGACCTTCCTGCCAGAACCCGTACCTGTCACAGTCCGGGGCAAACAGGTCGAAGAGGGCTTTTCAACCCACCACGTATTGTGATGCCGAAGGCGTCCGTGCGTTAGGGGGAACGCATTCGAGCGCCTACCCGTTCGAGCCTCGCTTTAGGCGAGGTGCCGGATTGGTTGCCTTCCTCCGGCCCGACTGCCCTTCAAGGTATCCCTATCAGACGCCGGTTCATTCAGGTAGCCCGTGCAGGATGTTACCCATCTTCACACGGTTGTTCAGAACGCTCTATGCGATGTTCTCCATGTTGGTGCGCCCGGCAAGATTCGAACTTGCAGCCAAGGGATTATGAGTCCCCTGCTCCACCGTTGAGCTACAGGCGCACTTATCAAGCTCCCCTTGCCACGTATCAGGGTTCGGGGAGCGCTTCTGTTGTCCTATGCGGTTTTCAAGGTGCGCACTTGATATGCGGATTCACCCGGCAAACCGTTGTTCTTCGTTTGCCATGACCACAGTATAGGACAAAATACTTTTTTGTGCAATGGTAATTTTAGAATTATTTTAGATGAATTGGATGCAGCTATCTACGCCCCCGCTATCGGAGGGCGTATCCGCCTTCGTCGACCTGCTTGAGGAAGCTTTGCAACGGTAGGCTCATAGGCTGTACGGTGATGGCGGCTGAGCGGTTCGCGATATCCGTGTCGTAATACCACACGCTCCCGCCGGATACGTCGTACACCTCCATCGAGTTCCCTCTGGCATCCCGATACAGGTCTCCGACCTTCACGCTGTCGCAGTACAGATGGCTCGAACCGAACCTCATCGTCCCCCGCATGGCGCTCGCCGCTATCCTCGCCCTCGACGCCTTCATGCCGTCGAAGAACACGCTTGAGCCGTCGAACGACGATACTTTAAGCTCCCTGCCGGATTCAGACGAGTAAATCGACATGCCCTCGCTTATCTCGTGCCATTTTCGCGAGAAATCGTCGAAATCGTCCATGACGTCCTCGAAGCTGGAATGCCATCCCATGAGCACGGACTCGCCGTCTTGGAATATCTCGTACGGATACCCAGGCTCGCGGTAATCATGGTCGCCGCCGTCGTCGTACCAGACGCTTCCGAAGATATCGGCCTCGGGGACGATATCGTAGTCCTCGATGGTGCGCTCCTTCAAGGATAGCTTGTCGGTGCCCCTCATGGACGCCTCGAAATCGGCATCGCACGAATTGCAGTGGACGGTCATGCGTCCGGCATCGTACCAGACCGGCGTCGTGTCAGCCGACCCGCAATGAGGGCATCCCGTGTCGGCGTCCGGCTGCTCCCTGTGCAGGCTGTCGAAATCCAAGTCGATTCCGCTGTACGACTTGACCTGGAAGAACGCCGTCCTTATCTCGCCGGCTATCTTGGAGGCGAGGACGCGGGCGTTCATGTCGGGCCTTATCCTCGCGGTATACACCTTCGACCTGACGACGACCTTCTTCTCGCCGTCGGAAGCGCCCTCGACCTTCGACTCGTCGGGGAGGTTCTCGTACTCGACGTCGGTAACGTCGACGTAATCCCCCTCGATGCGCTCCTCGGGGTCGACTATCGTCTCCCTGCGCACGACCGGCTCGATAATTCTCTGAATCTCGTCCTCGGTTATAAGCCGCGCCCGTTCGAGAACCTCGTCGACTACCACCTCTCGGCAGATTTCCTCGACGTCGGACACGCTTATCTCGTCCTCTATGACGTCCATTATCTGTGCTATGGCCTCGTGCATGGCTATCCTTCCGGGCGATTCTCTGTCATCCGTATATTCTAGCGGCTCTCGGACGATACGAAAAGTCCCGCTAATCGCGCCCCTCCTCCCGCTCCGACATCTGCAAATGCCTCGTAGCCTCGGTGTAGCCCGCGACATAGCCCTTGAAGTACGCCTTATCTTCCGGCCCCATCGTTTTCAACATCGCCATGAGGGCGTCCTTGTCGTCGTTCGTGGCCATGTCCATCAGCTCGGCCAGCGTCCTATCGTCTACCATTTCGACCATCCCATCTCCTCGCCGTTCTCGGCCATGGAATCCATGGACGCCTTGAACGATTCCACATTGTCGGAGAACCAGTAGCTCATGTACTTGTCGGCTATGCACTTCCCCCTGACCCCGCATCCGATGACGTCGTACACGATATCCCCGTCATAGTCCCGGTGCCTCTTCGCGGCGTATCCGTACAGCTCGTCCACGGTCTTGCGGCACAGCGCTATCTGCGACTTGAAGTCCTGCCTCCTCTTCGTGTTCACGAAAGCCGGCAGGATAGCCTCCATGAGCGCTTCGCACTGTTCCTCGGTGCAGTTCTCAAGCCGGTACGATTCGGCTTCCCTCACCATCTCCACGAACTCGTCGTACCCGACCTTCTTCCTCTTGGCCGGTCTTTGGGGACTCGATTTCTTGCGCGCGCTGTTTGTTTGTTTGTTCTCCACCTTAGAACAAGATTCAGATACGGATAAGGTGGTATCTACTGTTTGTTGGTTATAGTTATATTGTGGCCGGTTCTCTGTATATAGATTATCTAGGTATAGGTTTTCTGTACCTTGTTTTTTGCCCTCTTGATGCTCTCTTTCGACGGGCGTTTCGTATAGGTCGTATTCGTATTTTATCGTCGACCGGCCCGCCCTCTTATCCGGCATGAGCTTGGTGACGACGACGTATCCGGCCTCCTGCAACTCCTTGAGCGCGGAGCGTATCGCCGTCTTGTTCTCCTTCGATATCGCCACAAGGCCGTTGATTGAATAGTCCCACTCGTCGGGCAGGGACAGCATGAGGGACATAAGCCCCTTGCCCTTCAAGGACAGGTTCGCGTTATGCAGGTGATGGGTCGCCATGACCACGTGGTCGCGGTCGCGATGAACTCTAATCTCGCTCATTTGAATCAATTCTCCCTAAACGCAGAAATGCCACCGCTTCCCAGCAAGAGAAGATTGCGGTGGCACTTCTGCATTCAGTATCAAAACTCGTTATCTCTTGCTGGGAGATGACGTGATTATATCACGTTGCGCCTCAGGTTCCGAGAGAGAAATGCCCCAGAAGTTGTCCGGGGCATTTCTCCGAGTTTGATACTGCGTGACCTCATTATAGCATATGCGATGCGTTTGTAAGCTTAAATTCCGCTATATTTGATATCGCCTAAATAATTATTCAGGCTCGTACAGCTCGACCACGGTCCTCCAGTTGGTATCGTCGACCACCTCGGGGTATCTCCGGACGAGCTTCAACGCGCACAGGCTGTCCACGGCCCTCGTCATCCCGTATCGGCTTATGTACTTGAAATGCCTCGATAGCTCGACGGTATCCGTCTTCTTCATATGCTGGACATGGCGGAACACGACGGCGGCCTCGACTCCCGCCCTCTTCGCAAGCTCGGTGTCGAAGCTATGCTGGGACATGACCCGCTACCTCGTCTCTTGCCACGGCCAGAACAGGATTTTCTGGTCCGGACTTCCCCACGATTCGGTGTCCTCCCTCTGCCTGAACACGTAGGTGTCGTCTACCGCAAGCTCCACGTTCGTCTTGCGCTCCACGCTCCCGTCCGGCTTGAGCAAGTCGATGAACGCGAACGTAACGGGCGACAGCTTGTACTCGAAACGGTACGCGACGCCGTACGGGACCTCCGCTATGAACTGCTTGAGAACGTCGCCGTAGTTGAAATACGTCGGACTGTTAAGAAAGCTCTGCCTCATGAGCCTCACGGACCCGCCGGTGCTATCTACCCGGTACAGCTCGGACGTGCCGGTAAGCTTCGCCCCCCTGTCGAAGTCCTTCACGACGTATCCAGAGCCGAAATGGGACGCTATCGGCGTCGGCGTGCTCCATGCGGCGAGCGCGTTCTTCGTCCATCCGTACGTCTCGACGCTCAAATCGCATGTGCAGGCTCCGTTATCGGTTTTTTGGATGTACGCCATCGCCGCCCTCTATCGGTAAATCGCCGAAGAACCACTCCCCCGGCTCGTGCTCTCTCAGATATTCTACCTTCTCGCAGAACGGGAATCTATCGCAGCATTCGCATAGGTCGCGTATTATCAGCTCGTCCTCCTGATGGCATATCGGCCTTCTGTCGGCGCATCCGTACACGACCTCTTGGCAATCGGAGCACAACCGGAACCTTTCCCGCTGGTAATCTATCCATACCTGCCAGATAAGCACCCACGAGCCTTTCGGAAGCCGTCTCCCGCATCCTTTGCACGTCTGGTGGGCGAGGAGCCTCGATAGCTTCTTACCGTGCTTCGACGTATGCTCGCACGTATTCCTCGTACCCATGCTCCGTCACCGTCCCGTTCTCGTCTATTTCGGCGACCGGCTCGTGCCTTATGGCGAACCTCGCGCTGTCCGGCGTCCCCATAACTGCGACATAGCATGGCTTCTCATCGCTTTTAAGCCATCTGAGGTCCTCTGAGAGGGTCGTTTTCTCCTCATCCGGTATAAGTATTGAGTAAGCCGGCAATCCGATGAAATACAGCATCAGGCACCAGTTCCCGATACCGTCCTTGTATATCTTGACCTCTTCTCGGCCGACGCTCTTAACCATGTTTCGACCTCTTATCCGCGAGCGTTTTACGTTATCTGGATTATACGACGAAACCGTCGGTCGCTGGGCTGGGAACCGACGGTCTCGCTGTGAGTTAGGAGTGCTATCTACAGCCCCCCCCCCGACTAGACCCAACGGGGGCGAGAAGCCTTCTTACATATCCTCCAAGCACTTGAACACGTAGTCGAACACTTTGCTTACGTCGAGGTCCAAGTCCTTAATCATAATCGGATTCGACAGGTAAATCGCCTTCTTCCGCTTCGCGTACTCTTTCGCTTCCCTCTTCTTCTGGCTATCGTAATCGACGCTTATGCCCTCTCCTCCGCCGAAGTTTCTGACCCCCTCCGGAGTTCGGTGCATCCACCAGCATCCGAGCTGGAACAACACGGACTCCGCAGCGACGGGGAACTGAATCTTCTTCGGGTTGAACCTCGTCTTGTAGTCCTTAATCTGCACTTCCGCGAGAAGCGTCTCCTCGTCCGAATCGCTATATGAGAAATACGGGGTGTAGGTTATCGCGGTCTGGTAGCCCATCTTCTCCATGGCCTCCGCGACGGCCATCAGGATGCATCCCGACTTCAATCGGTCTTCGGTGCTCGTATACCATGCGCACGTGATGTTGAACATGAAATGCACGGCCTTCTGCTTGCGTCGCTCGACGACTCGATGGTTGAAAGCCTTCGGGTGGCCAATCATCGCACGCTCCACGCACACCGACTGCCCGATGACGTCCTTCTTCGTGCCGGACTTGCTGAACTCCTTCATGTAGTCCTTTACGTCCTTGTCGATTCCCTTCTTGATGCGCTCGAAATCGTCGGTGAAAACATCGGAGCCGAACATGATGTCGTGCTTCGTCTGCTCCCACGTGTACCTGATTCCCTTGTCGCCGTGTATCTCGCGGGTCTCTTTCGCGCTGTAGTCGCTCGAATAATACGGGCGCAGCTCGCGCGATTCGCATACCTTGTACATCTCGTCGAACGTTGCGAATCTCTCCCCTCTGATATTCAGGTCGGGGCAGTTTATGCGCTCCATCTTCCGCACGCTCCTTAAATCATGATGCTCTCGACGCTCTTGAAGGCACGGGCGTACTTGTTCCCGCTCTTGAAGAAGTCGCGGCCAATCATGGTGTTGATATCGTCCTTGTTCATTTCCTTCGTCAGGCAATAGCACAGAGCGCGTTCGAGCGGCATGACAGGCTCAAGCGCCTTGATTTGCGCGATGTTTCGGTACGATGCAACTCCGGCAAGGCCGCACGCCCGCAGCGCTTTGCGGTAGTCTGCGATGAAGTCGCAAAGCTCATCGTCGTTTTCGGCGTTGAGCATGTCGATTCGCCGGTCGTAGTCTATCGGAACGATAACGAAGCGGTTCAAGGACGCGGCGTCCAGTTGGAGGCGTCCCGTGTACGATGCGTCGCTGCCGGTTCCGAGCGTGTTGCCGGCGGCTACCACTCGGAAATCCTTATGCGCCGTGACCGCGCCGGTCGGGAACGCGAAATAGCGGTTCGCGATTGCGGCGTTGAGGCATACGAGAACCTCTGGGGCCGATGCGTCAACCTCGTCCAGGAAGAACACGCCTCCGTTCGTGAACGCCTTGTAGAACTCGGTTTCGTGGTAGATGCCGTTGGCGTCGATGAACCCTGCAATCTTGTACTCGTCGGTCACGGAGTTCATGAAGTAGTAGTCGAGACCGAGCGCTTTCGCGCATTGCTCGGTGAGCACGTTCTTGCCGGAGCCGGCAGGGCCGTACAGGTACACGGGCAAATCGTTCGCGATGCAGTGCAGAACCTCGTCGAAGCGTTCGTGCGTGACCCCTTCGAATCCCTTCTTATCGTCCTTGCCGAGAATCTTGACCTCGTGCTTCACAGGCTCGAAGCCGAACTCCTCGACTATCTTCTCCTTGATTTTCGGAACCATGTCGTCGACCGCCACCTCGGCGAGCGATTTCATCATGAACTCGCGCAGCATCGTTTCCAGAACGGGAGGCTTTTCCCGCTCGACGACGCGCTCTCGAATAACCTGCTGCGTGATGGGCGATGCCGGCTGCGCGAACCCTTCCGCGCCTCCCTCGAAGCCCTTCCCCTCGTAGAGCGTCGCGTCGGAATGCACTCGCGACTCGGCGATTGCGATTTGGTACAGGTTCTCGAACGTCGACATGTTCTCGTCCGCTGCGATATGCTGCTTGATTTCCTTCGCGATTACCATTCTGGCCTCTTCGCGAAGCGAACGCGTCGCGCCGCTTACCGGCTGATAGTACGCATCGTCCCCGCCAGGCTCTTTCGTGATTCGGAAGGTTCGGTCGCCGCTCACGAAGTATATGTTCAGGACCTTGCTCTTCGCGATATCGTCGTACGCCTGCTCTGACGTGACGTCGAACTGCTTCTCGAAAAGCGCGGCAAGCTGCTCGAACTCTCCGTCGACGACCATTTCGATAAGGCCGTGCTCGCTTACCTCGCCTCTTTCGACGATTGACGCAAGCGTCTTCATGGCGGACATGTTGGCGTGAATCTCGCCCGACCCGACCTTGAAGAACATCGCCTTCCCCTCAAGAACATTCTCATCCATTTTCGCGTGTCTCCTAACTCACTCGAATTTCGATTTACAAGATTTTTTATCTTGCAATACCTATTATATAGTAATTGGATAAGTGTGTCTAGGGTTTGGATAAGTTTTTACTTATTATTTTACCTGGGGAAATGCAAAGGAGATAAGCTTTCGCTTATCTCCTTAAATCCTATCTTATGTCCTTCGACGCTGCAAACCCTATGCGGACGTGTCTATCCATATCTGCACATGCGAATCGGTCGGCGTGGCCGTTCCGACTTGGACGGTGCCTACGTCGGTGCCCAGCTTCGCGAGCGTCACGGCGTTCGCTGCGAGTTTCGCCGTTGTTACGTTAAGGTCGGTTATATGCGTCGTCTTCACGGCATTGGCGGCTATCGCCGTCGATAGCGCGACGTTCCCGGTTCCGTTGAAAGCAACACCCGACGCGGTAACGGCTCCGGAGAGCGAGAACGTCCTTGAGGTCGCCAGTTGCGACGGGAACGCGTGAACATGGTCTGCGTTGGCAACGACTCCGTTGGCGGTTCCGGCGGTCGCCGTTGCGGCGGCAGCGGCGGCAGCGGTCGCGCTCAGCTTAACGTGCCCGTAGTTCGCCGTCGTTCCGATTCCGTACGTGGTAGCCGTGGATGCGTGGTTCGTCGGCGCTTTCGTCGTGTTCGCGGTGTTGGCAAGGTCGTATGCGGCTTTCACGGCGTTCGGCGTCGCGGCGATGCCAGCGCTTGCGCCGGACGTGCTGCTCGTCGAATCGCTCAGCTGCACATGCCCGTAATTGGCTGAGGTTCCAGCGCCGTACGTCGTCGCAGTCGACGCATGGTTCGTCGGAGACGCTCCGACGTCTCCGTACGTCGATTTCTCGTACCCCAGCACGACCCAGTTCGTCCCGTTGAACAGGAACGCGTAAGGCAGCCCCGATTGAAGGAACCCGGCGCTTTGCAGCGCAGCCGTCCCGCCGGTCACGGTCGCCCTCACGACGGCTTTGGCTCCGAGCGAGCCTATGGCTATCGTGGGAGCGGTAGACGTCGAGTCGATATTCGGCACGCCGATGAACATCGTCCCGTTCCTCGGAGACGTTATGCCTCCCCATGTTCCAGTATATGCGGAGCCGTTCGTGGATGTGAGCGTTATAAGGGGAACGACGTCCTTCTCTACGTCCGACACTATCTCGTTCTTATCGGCTGTCGTCCAGTAGTCGGTTCCCTTGACCGGCTTGTCGCCCTTATCGCCCCTCGGTATCCCGAAGTTGAACTTCGCAGCGTTCGACGTCCCGACGTTCGTCACGGTCGCGTTCGCTCCGGGGGCGAGCGTCGTTACCGTTCCGACGACTATCGTAGCTGCGGCACCGTCCTTGCCCGCCGTTCCCTGAGGACCCGTCTGCCCAGCCGCGCCTTGCGCTCCCTGCGGGCCTGTCGCGCCTCTCGGCAGCACGAAGTCGAACACTGCGGCGGTGGACGAGCCGGCGTTGGTGACCTTCGCCTCGCCGCCCGGTGCGGATGCGGTCACCGTTCCGACCGCTATAGTCGCGGCGTCGCCCTTGGGGCCTTGCGGACCGGTATCGCCGGTATCGCCTTTCACGCCTTGCTGGCCTTGTGGTATGCCGAATTTGAACCTAGCTGCGCTGGTCGTTCCGACGTTCTCTACGGTCGCCTGGCTTCCGGGGGCGAGGGTGGTCGTGCTGTCGACGCCGACCGTTGCTGCGGTTCCCGGAACGCCCTGGTCGCCTTTGACGCCCTGGTCTCCCTTAACGCCCTGAGGCCCTTGCTCGCCCGTATCGCCTTTATCTCCCTTGTCGCCCTTCGGTATGCTGAACTCGAATATGGCGGCGCTCCCCGTACCGGTGTTGGCGACGGCGGCGTCGCTTCCTGCGGGCAGCGTCGTCGTCTTGCCGACGGCTACGGTTGCGGCTGTGCCCGTGTCGCCCTTCGCACCCTTCGGGATGGTAAAGTCGAACACTGCGGCGCTGGTCGTTCCACTGTTGACTATAGACGCCGGAGTACCGGCCTCGCCCGTCGTCACCGTTCCGACATCGACGGTTGCAGCCTGGCCCTGCGGTCCCGTATCGCCCTTCGGACCCGTAGCGCCTTGCGGTCCCCTCTCGCCTTGTTCTCCCTGAACGCCCTGTTGGCCCTGAGGTCCTGTCGCACCCCTCGGGATGGTGAAATCGAACACGGCGGCGGTTGCCGACCCCTTGTTCGTCACGTCTGCGTTCGTCCCGGCCTCACCGGTCGTGACCGTTCCTACCGCTATGGTTGCGGCGATTCCGGGGTCTCCCTTGTCGCCCTGGTCTCCCTTGGCTCCCTGGTCGCCCTTGTCTCCCCTCGGGATGGTGAAGTCGAATATGGCGGCGTTTTCGTCGCCACGGTTGACTATTGCAGCCGGCGTGCCGGCCTCGCCGGTCGTGACGGTGCCCACGTCTACGGTCGCCGCGTCTCCCTTTGCGCCGGTATCGCCCTTCGGACCCTGCGGTCCGGTTATGTTCTGGTTTGCGGGATTCGGAAGCTCCTTGTCGTTCGTCCACGATATGACGCCCGAACTTGAGACCGCCGGGGTGAACGTCGCGCCGACGTCGCCCTGCGGACCCCTTATGTTCTTGGTAGGAGGCACGCCGGTCGGAGACTCAACTATCTCCCACGACAAGTCCCCGGAATCCGACAGCGACGGCATGAGGGTGGAACCCGTAAGGCCCTTGTCTCCCTTGTCGCCCTTAGGCCCCTGTATGTGCCCGACGTTCTTCCACGCGCTCGTCTCCCATACGTACAGGTCGCCTGCGACGAGATAGCCGTCGCCTTCGCTCCCGGTCGGGTGCGCTTCGATAAGCTCGTCGTACGTGTCGTAGCTCCCGAGTATCTTCACGCTGGTGCCGTCGTTGCCGGGGTCTCCCTTGTCACCCTTCACGCCCTTCGGGATGCCGAAGGCGAACGTATGCGTATCGCCCTCGACGCTTTCGGTGACGGTCGCGTTCTGACCCGGTTCGAGCGTGACGGTGGAGCCTACGGCAAGCTGCGGCGAGACGCCGGCCTCGCCCTGAGGTCCTTGAATCCTTCCGACGTTATCCCAGGAGTTCTTCGTGGCTGACCACACGTAGAGGTCTCCGGCGACCATGTACGCATCGCCGACCTCGCCGGTAGGATGCGCTCCGACGAGTTCCTCGTACGTCTCGTAGCTTCCCAATATCGTGACGCCGGTTCCGTCCGCTCCCTTGTCGCCCTTCGGCCCCTGAACGAGTCCGAAATCGAAGACCGCCTCCATCGACGTTCCCCTGTTGGTAACGGTCGGCCTCGACCCCGACGGTAGCGATGAAACCGTTCCGACCGCTATAGTCGCAGCCTGTCCCGAATCACCCTTGGGGCCGGTTTCTCCCGTATCGCCCTTATCTCCCTTGTCGCCTTGGACGAGTCCGAAATCAAGGACGGCATCGGTATCAGTGCCGCTGTTCTTGACGGTCGGCGTCGACCCTGCGGGCAGTTTCGTCACCGTTCCGACGTTGACCTTCGCGGCAAGGCCGATAGGGCCTTGCGGACCGGTCTCGCCCTGGATTCCCTGTTCGCCTTGCGGTCCCTGAGCGCCGTCTTGGCCGTCCCGGCCCGGCGCTCCCTGCGGTCCTGTCGGGATGATGAAGTCGAATACGGCGTTGGTCGTGGTTCCGCTGTTCGTTATCTGCGCTTCCGTTCCAGGCTCGCCGGTAACGACGGTGCCTACGTCTACGGTCGCCGACGTTCCGTCCTGGCCTCGCTCGCCCTTCGGGCCGACAGGGCCGGACGGCCCCTCAGGCCCCTGAACGCCTTGGATTCCCTGCTCGCCCTGCGGGCCTCTCGGCCCTTCGGGGCCGGCATCGCCCTTGGGGCCTTGCGGACCCTGGACGCCCTGCTCTCCCTGTTCTCCCTGAGGGCCACGGTCGCCACGGTCGCCCTTCGGCAGCTGGAAGTTGAGGATAGGCTCAAGATAAGTGCCGGTTTGGGTCACGGCGGCGGTCTCGGAGGATTTGACCTCGCCTATCGAGAACTTGGGGACGAAGGCACCGCTCTCGATATCCTCCCTTATCTTGCTTATCTGCTCGTATATCTGCTCCACTACCTTGGTGAAGTCGTCGGACACGCCCTCTATCTCGTAGTTCCATGCGCGGATAATCCTTCGCGCGAACGCAACGTAGGCTATTCTGTAGAACTTCTTGTTGTAGTCCTGCGTCAGGAAGTCGAGCAGCACGTCGTCGAGCGTTTCATCGGCTGGGTCGACCTCGTAGTGGCACTTTATCTCGTCCGCCTTGACGCTTATCCACCGGGTAAGGTCCGGGTCCCAAACCTCGTCTATTTTCGCGAGCTTCGCCGGTAGGTCGGTAGCCTCTATA
>ENA-UERU01000050-UERU01000050.1-human-gut-metagenome-genome-assembly--contig:-NODE-50-length-107426-cov-14.937810_pt1 | contig 107426 bp, 80 predicted proteins | sample MGYA00242988_ERZ507989 | MGnify/ENA primary metagenome ERZ507989 (study PRJEB26167, sample SAMN06115519) | human gut metagenome | host: Homo sapiens | place: China:Hunan | collected 2015-08-21...
CATAAGGTGGAAATCGATGAGGGTATCCACAGACTGTATGAGTGGTACCTGAAGGGGATTTGCATTAATCATAAGAATTGAGTGAGGAGGTGACAAGGAAACAAGGTTTCAGGGAACAAGGCCTTGTCAACTCGTCACCTGAAACCTTGTCAACTCAAAAACTAACAAACTCAAAAACTCAAATTAATATTGACAAATAGTAGGCTCACGGTATTCGTACCGTGGGCCTGCTTTGTTTTTATGCTTTCCATTTTTTCTTATAAACACATTTTTAATATTAAAAAGACCATTTGTGTTAAAAGACGCAGAAGTAATTTAAACAACATTGCATATTTTAAAAAATAAAAACTTTTATATAAAGTTGTTTTATTATATACAATCACATATATTTGCGATGCATTAGATAAATATCCTAACAAATTGATGGGAAGTATGAAAAAACGCTATCACAAATTAATCTGCACCCTCTTAAAAACAGATGGTGCAATGCTAAACTTTGTTATTTTATTCTAGCAATAGGTGCTTCGCCAATATGCAACCAACAAATGTGTTTAGCGGCAGAAAACCACAACTACCAAAAGACAAAAGATGTAAACAATGAGGGAAAAATTACTTATCAGGGCGTAGTTGTAGATGATACAGATATGCCACTTCCTGGCGTAAATGTAACATTCAAAAACGCCAAAGGAGTAGGTGTTGTAACCGATCTGGATGGAAAATTCTCAATTGCTATTCCGGAAAATGTACGCAGCCTTATTTTCTCTTATGTAGGTATGAAAACGCAGACCATAAATCTTTCCGGAAACAGAGACAATATAAAGGTACGTCTGGAACCGGATGTAGTATCGCTGCAGGAAACTGTTATCACCGGTATCTATACCAGAAAGGTAGAAAGTTTTACCGGTTCTATGGCTACTTATTCTGAAAAGGATTTGAAAATAATAGGCAACCAGAATGTATTGCAGAGCTTGAAGGCACTGGACCCGTCGTTTATTATTCTGGAAAACAATCTTGCCGGTTCTGACCCGAATGCGACAATGAATCTGAACATCGGCGGTAGTACAAACATCGTGGGACTGGAAACTGAATATACCACCAACCCGAACCAGCCGCTGTTTATCCTTGATGGATTTGAAACAACTCTTTCTACTATCACCGACCTTAGTATGGACCGTATTGCCAGCATCACCATCTTGAAGGATGCATCGTCTACCGCAATCTATGGTGCAAAGGCTGCCAATGGTGTAGTAGTAGAAACCAAGAAACCGGAAGCCGGTAGATTGAGATTCAACTACAACGGTAACTTTGGTGTAGAATGGGCTGATCTGACAGACTATAACCTGATGAATTCTGAAGAAAAACTGCAATATGAAAAACTGGCAGGATATTATGGTGATCTGGGTGAAGACGGACAAATTATTGATGAATATTATCGCACACTGTATAACCAGCGTTTGCTGAGAAGTAAACAGGGACTGGATTCGTACTGGCTGAATGAGCCGCTGCGTACAGGTTTCACACAGAGTCATAACATCTTTGCAGAAGGTGGTGACGCGGCGTTCCGATATGGTATCGGTATGACTTATACCAATACACAGGGTGTAATGAAAAACTCAAGCCGTGACATTTTGAACGGTAACGTACAGTTGACTTACCGAATTGATAAGTTTGCGTTCTCTAACCAAACCAATATTACCAATACGGGTATAGAAAATCCGATGGTATCGTTCAGCAGCTTTGCCAAAACAAACCCGTTTTACGATAAATACAATGAATATGGAGAAGTAGAACAGGTCATCGAAACAATTAAGACTCCAAGTGGTACACAGTATATTACTAACCCGTTGTGGGACTTGCAGCAGAAGAGTTTCGACAAGACCAACCAGCTGGCATTTACAAATAACTTCCAGATTGAATACAGACCGCTGACTGAATTGAGAATCAGAGGTAAATTCGGACTTACTGTAGGACGGAGTACTGCAGAAAAGTTCCAGTCACCGAAAATGAGTACATACCTGACTACAGATCAGCTGAAACGAGGAAGTTACTCGGAATCAAATACAAAATCTTCTTCATACGACGGTAGCTTGGATGTATCGTATGGTAAGACTTTCGGAGATCATACCATCAACGCAATCGGAGGTATGCAGATCAGCGAAAGCAATACAGACTTGTCGCAGTTCTCTGCAATAGGTTATTCCAGCGACTTGTTCTCGAATCCGAACTTCTCAAACGGATATCCGGATGGTGGTAAACCGTATTCAACCATTTCGAAAACAAGACATGCCAGCTATTATGCCAACTTCAACTATGGATATAAGCTGAGATACTTGGTAGACCTTAACCTCCGTACCGACGGTTCATCTGTATATGGTGTAAATAATCCGTTCTCTACTACCTGGTCATTCGGTTTGGGATGGAACATCCACAACGAAGCATTCTTCAAACCGAACGATATTCTGAATTACCTGAAACTGCGCTACTCATTGGGTAACCCGGGTAATGCCAACCTGAATGCTAAAATGGCGAACAGTATCTATACTTATTATACAAGCTATCCGAATATGTTCGGACTGGCTGCGTTAATCAGTACTTGGGGTAACAGCGGATTGCAATGGCAGCGTACCAACGAACAGAACTTTGGTATCGACGTGGAAATGTTCGACAACAGATTTAAACTGAGTACAGACTTCTTTATCAAGAAAACCGACCCGCTGTTGCTGAACATCGACTTCCCGCCTTCATCAGGTATTTCGAAAGTGCCTATGAACGTAGGTGCCATGAAGAACCGTGGTGTAACCTTTACAACAAGCTACATCCTGATGAGAAGCAACGACCTGAACTGGACCATCAACGCAAACTTGAGACACATCAAGACTACTTATTACAACATTGGTGATTTGCTGGAAAAATACAATGAACAAGGTAGAACCAACCAGACTCTGATACGATACTACGATGGAGCCAGCAGTACAGCAATGTATGCAGTGCGCTCGGCAGGTATCGACCCGATGACCGGTAACGAAATCTTTATCAAGAAAGACGGTTCGTACACCTTTAAATGGGATTCGGCCGATGAAGTAGTTTGCGGAGATACTACTCCCGACATAGAAGGTTCTTTCGGTACTTATCTGTATTGGAAGGGATTCTCAATAAACGCAACCTTTACTTACCGTTATGGCGGACAGGCTTTCCTCTCTACCCTATTCAACAAAGTAGAAAACATCAGCGATGTAGAAGTGAAATACAACCAGGACAAACGTGCATTGTACGACCGCTGGCAGAAACCGGGAGATATCGCGAAGTTTAAACGTATCGACGATACAAGCCAGACAAATATGTCTTCACGATTTATCGCAGATGACAACACACTGGAACTGTCGTCTTTGTCGGTAGGTTACGAATGTACTGACGTAAAATGGCTGAAAACAATCGGAGCTTCGGCATTCAACATCCGTTTGTATGGTAATAACCTGTTCCGTCTTTCTACAATCAAGGAAGAAAGAGGTATAGATTATCCGTTCTCAAGAAAAATTTCAGCTTCAATTGGTATCCGCTTCTAAAACTGCTAAAATTATTACATTATGAAAATAAAAAAATATCTGACCAGATTCATGCTTGTTTGTTGCATGGGAATCGCCACTTCTTCTTGCGCCGAATGGTTGAAAGTTGATATGGAAGATGGTATTATGGAAGATGCATTATATCAAGAAAACGAAGGATTCCTGACTGTACTCAACGGAGCTTACAGCAGCTTAAATGAGGTGTATGGAAGCATCTGGTCGATGGGACCGCTTGATGTAATGGCTCAATATTACAATGTACCGGCCAACGGTACTCATCCGTATAAAGTATATGCAAGCTACAGCTATACTGATGCTACATTTGAAAGTACATCTGGTAGCTTATGGACCAGACTGTATCAGATAATCGCCAACCTGAACGTCCTGATTGACCACTGCGACAGAGAAGGTAGTGCCATCTCGCCGAGATATTATCCTTTCGTAAAAGGAGAAGCACTGGCTATGAGAGCCATGCTCCACTTCGATTTGCTGAGATTCTACGGACCGATTTATTCGTCACAGACAGAATCGACTCCGGCAATCCCTTATCTGGATATCCCGAACAACAAGGATATGGTGGCTATATCTTCGGCCAAGGAAGTATGCGAAAAGGTATTGAAAGACCTGAAAGAAGCAGAAAAGCTGCTGAATGAAGACCCTATCAGAGAAGAAGGAACAATGGCTTCGGATTCGGAAATACCTAATGAATCGAATGATTTGAGATACAGACAGTACAGACTGAATTACTATGCGGTACAAGGATTACTCACTCGTCTGTATATGTGGATGGGCAACAAGACAGAAGCCTACAATTGTGCAACAACATTGCTTAAAGAAGTAACAGAAAAAGAAACATTCCCATGGGTTACCAAAAGTGCAGCCACTTCTGTAAGTGCTCCGGACAGACTCTTCTCTACAGAAGTAATGTTCGCACTGTACAATACCAGCCGCGATAATCTGTACGACGCTCTTTACGGACAAAGCCTGGAAGGTAATGCACTGACTTTCGTAGGTGGTCTTTCGGGAGAAAACTCAAAACTGGAATCGTTCTACGGTAAAAACAGTTCAAGCGACTACAGACGAAAGATGTGGGAAGAAGTGGTAATTACCGGCGACGACGATGACGAAGGTGCTGCTACCGAAAGTACCGGTATCACCTACTTCCTGAAATATGAAAAAGTGAGCACCGATTCACACTTCAGATACATGATTCCACTGATGAGAATAAGCGAAATCTATCTGGCAGTAGCCGAATGCAGCAACGACTTGGAGGAAGTGGCAGACTGTCTGCATCAGATAAGATGGAACAGAAATCTGACACAGGACGAAGATGTGACAGAAGAAAACAAAATGCGTCTTATCACCGAAGAATTTGCACGTGAAGTCATCGGAGAAGGACAGTTGTTCTATTTCTACAAGAGAAATGCTATGACGGACTTCCCGTCGGGTACAGAAGCAAACGGTACTTATAAGATGTTGCCGTCATCGTATGTGGTACCATTGCCGAAAGTAGAAACAGATAACAGACAATAACAAACACTTGATAATAATTGATGAGTATGAAAAAAATAAAATATTGCACATATGCCCTGATGGCTATGATGGGACTTTCGTCCTGTGAAAAGGAAATCATGAGTTATGAGGGAGTGGATGGACTGTATTTTGACGTTCGCTGGGGATCGGCAGAAAGAGACCCGGAAACACAATGGGGACATCAGTCGTATACTCCGGTGGAATTTGGAAATATGACAGAAGAGTCGTATACTGTGCAACTGAGAGTGAGAACAAGCGGAACTGCCAAGGATTATGACAGACCGTTCTCTATCATCATCGGCAAGGATAGTACCAACGCAATAGCAGGTGAAGATTATGTAGAATTTGCAAAAGATTACGTGATAAAGGCAGGAGAACAGTTTGCTTACATCGATGTAACCATCAACCGTACTGAAAGAATGCAGAACGATACAGTTGCATTGCAGCTCAGACTGATTCCGAACGAATACTTCACTTGTCCGTTTACCAACTACGAGGATAATCCGGTATTCGATGCTCCGGAAAAACGCTATGGATATAACCCCGATGCAACCGTTCATAAAATTGTGGCATGCGACGTGATGGCAAAACCGGAAGGATGGTGGGGAGACTTTACCGGTAGCGGCGGTGGACCGTTCGGTAAATACTCAAGAACCAAATGGCTGCTGATGATGGAAGTAACCAATACGACTGTAGAAGATTATGCTTCACGTATCGGAACCAATCCTACCATGCCGATGGCTCGTGCCAACGCCATCAGTGAAACTTTTGCCAACTATTTGCTGGAAGAAGCCAAAAAAGGACGGGAACATGCAATCTTGGACGAGGATAATACCATGATGTGGTGCAGCTACGTAAACACCATCGATCCGAATGCATGGAAAGAGTTTGACACTCCGGATGATTATTATAAAGGTGAATAATTAACCTAATATCTGACATTTATGAAATTTAAATATATCTATTTGACAATACTTGCAGGAGGGTTGAGCCTGAATGCCTGTGTAGACGACAAAGGTTCATACGATCGCTTGCCTGTAAATGAGCTAACAGTAGAAGGAGTAGAAACAGAATACTCTGTGTTGGCCGGTATCACAGAGTTGGAGATTAATCCGACAATCAAGGGAAGTGTACTGGGAGAAGATGAAAGCCAGTATAAATATACCTGGTATATCTGTCAAAGTACCATTATCAACAACGATCATACACATACAGTATTAGGTAATGAAAAGAACCTGAAAACTGTAGTGGTAGCCAATCCGGGAACCTACAAGCTGTATCTGGAAATTACCGATGCATCGACAGGAATTGAATGGGTAGCTTCTGAATCTTCACTGACCGTAACCACTTCGCTCACCACCGGATTTTATCTGTTTGGCGACGATGCAAACGGTAATGTAGCCATGGATTTCCTCAGTATGCCGGACAGTGAAGGCGATACTGCAGTCATCCATAATATCTTTACCAATTCGGCACAGCTGAAGGGAGCCGAAGACCTGATGTATACCGGATATACTTACGCTTCAAGTGCTATCATCAACTTGTGGGCTGTCACAGAATCGGGTTCCTATAAACTGGAAAACTCTATTCAGGATAAGACCATCTTCGATATAGACAAGAATTATAACGAATCGTATACCTTCCCTTCCGGATTGGTACAGCACCCTGTAAAAGTATTGGAACAGTTCCCGCAACAGTATGTATATGGCTATGCAGCCAAATATTCGGACAGAGGTTTTATCACCGAAGACGGTGTATTTATCGCTTCCATCATGCTGGGCGAAGTGTTTGCCAGCCCTGTAAACCGATACTCACTGTCGAGCACCAAACTGTTCAAGCCTTATCCGAAGGCATTCTACTACTGGGACGGATCGTCAACCAACACTTCATTAAAAGCAATCGTACTGTATGATATGGATGCAAACTGCTTCGTAACAGTAGAAAAAACCGGTAGTTCTTACAGCAGTATCTTTACCGAAAAGAACTGTAAGAAGCTGGTCGATCAGGGTGGAGCATTCCCATGGAATCAGGACAAACGTACTATCGTATACGGAGAAAACAACTGGGCCAACAGCTATGCACTGATGAAGAGTACAGAAAACAATACCGACTTCTATATCTACAAAATGCTGGTTAGAGATCCGGTGAACCCGACAAAGGTAGGAGGATACTCACTGACTACCACAGAGGCACCCGAACTGGACAAGGCGAAGTTCATCTCATTCTCTCCGGAATATCCTATCATGATTTATGCTACCGACCGGACTTTCTATAAATACAACTATGAAACGAAGAAAGCAGATGTCGTGAAAACTTATGACGGAGAAATCACTTATGCTGCATTCGACTGGCGTTCAAGAGGACAGCTTGATATCGTAATTTGTACCTACGATGCAAGTGCAGAAGAAGATAAGAGAGGTACCATCTATAAGTATGAATTGGGACAGACACTGGAAATCACTCCTATCATGACAGGTAGAGCGCTCGACAAAGAGTTTGTATACAATACTCCACTTAAAGTGAAGAAGGTGGAATACAGAAACAGTACACGATAAGTAAAAACATCATTATTTTATTGATTCATGAAAAAAACAATAATAGCCCTTGCATTGGGAATGGTTGGATTTGTCCCTCTTATGGCACAAACCAACTTCAGACACATAAGTTTTGAAGAAGCCGTAAAACAGGCTAAAGCAGAAAAAAGACTTTTGTTTGTCGACTTTTATACAGACTGGTGCGGTCCATGCAGAAAAATGGCTCAGGAGGTTTTCCCACAAAAGAAAGTCGGAGATTTCTTCAACGAGCAGTTTGTATGCATTAAGCTGAACGCAGAAAAAGAAGGAAAGGAATTGGCAAAACGTTACAGCGTAAAGGTCTACCCTACTTTTCTGGTAATAGATGATAAAGAGCAGGTAAAAGCAACCATTACCGGAGCGGCATCGGGAGAAGCCTTTATCGAGAAAGTGAAAAAGGAGCTGAACCCGGAACTGACACCGGAACGTATGAAAGAAAGATACGACAAGGGAGAAAGAACACCGGAACTGATTAATGCGTATGCCATGTCGCTTCTGGAGAAAAAGAAAATGAAAGAGGGCTTCGAAGTCATAAACGGCTATTTCGCATCGCTGACCGACAAGCAGAAACTGGCTAAGGAAAACTTCTTCCTGTATACACTTTACACCACTAACGTACGGGATGAAAAGGCTGAATATTTGCTTGCACACGTGAATGAATGTAAAGGAGAAACCAGACAGGAGGCTCTGAAGGTGTTGCAGAAGCTGTATTATTCGGAACTGCTTTCTTATCTTTCCGGACATTACTTTGCGAGCAAACAATATAACCAGGAAGCGTATCAGGAAGTAAAAAACACCATCCTGTCACTGAAACTGGACAAAGAATATCCTTTCCAGCCGTTGTTCGACATTGTGGAATGTTACGCCAAAGGGGACATGAGAGCACACTTCGAACTGGTAAAGAGCAAAAAGAAAGAAATGGCTGAAAAAGATTTCGAACTGATTCTGCTCAATGTAACCCGCCTTTATCCGAACTCTCCGGAACTGATTCCGGATGTAATCAGCTATATACGTAGCAGTCTTCCAGAGTTAAAAGCGGCAAACATCATGATGATGGGACAGATTCTGATGCAACTGGAAAAGAAATAATTCCCTCATATCCGCAAAATCAATAAAAAACGCGACTTGTATCAACGGGCAACGCGACTTGTATCGATAAGCAACGATACAAGTATCGCAAGCCTCCGATACAAGTCGCGTTTTTTTGTATCAATAGATAAAATCAGAATTCAAACTTTTCGAGCTTCATGGCTGCAAGCTCCTGTATCTTTGGAACCAATGTGGTAAAATGAACTGCCTGTTCGTGTGCAGATAAAGAAGCGGCATCTTTCCATGTTTCACAAATCATCAACACATCTGCGCGGGTGGCACTTTCAAACAAGTCGTATGCTACACAACCATTATCCTGCAAAGATGCAACAACCAATTCTTTGGCCAAAGCTACTACAGCTTCGCGATTCTGTTTTTCTACCTGAATAAATACGTTCAATCGAATCATAACTAACTATCTGTTTTAAATTGTTATACATAAAAGGACATCAGCCCTCAAAAAAAAGCCACTGAAAGAAAAACGGAGATTTACATGAAATGTTCATATAAACCTCCGTATTTTCATTTATATACAATAAAATGCGTTTACCATTCTATAAACTTACCTCTTGCCTTACGTTCTTTGAGCAGTTCTGCCAGACGTTTGTTTTTGGAAGAAGCAATATACTTACGACCGAAGATATTCGGAATGGCTACACCCAAGGCAATAACCATAATGACCAGACCGGAATTGACACCGCTCTCGATGGCTTTCATCAGTGGAGTTACCTGATCGATAGACTGTACATTGATATTGATGATACCAAACAGCATACGGTACATCAATACTCCCGGAATCATCGGAATAACCGAAGGGATGGTAAGTACGTGGTTAGGTACATGGAACCAGTGTACGGCTTTCACGGCAATAAGGCTCACCAGTACCGAACCTGAGAAAGAACCGATAACCAGACCCATATCCAAACCGATATTGTCTGTGCTGGCACCCAGATTGACAAAGTTACGGGTACATACCGCAATGATACCACCAATTGCTACTACCCACAACAAACGGCGCTGGATGTTGAAAATCATCGAGAAGCCCATTGCCGAGATTGCAGCTGCAATGGCATATTCCCAATAAGCATGGTGAGGTACCATACTGATAGTCGGGAAGAAGTCGGCAATGTGACACAGTTTCACCGCAAAGGCAATACCGAATGCCATCGCCGCTACCATCAGAAGGGTATTGACAGCTCGTACAATACCTACCTGTATATAATTGTCGAGCATATCGTCGACAAAGTTAATCAAAGGAACACCCGGTACGATGAACAGGGCACAAGCCAACAGCGGGTGCCACGGAGTAGTGGTCCACTCTGCCGGAAGCAATGTAGATGCCCACGCCAGAATAGTAGATACAAAGGCAGCAATCGCAATACCCATATAATGATTCAAACCGGACTCGTTGCATTTGGCACGCACACGCATACCGATAATGGCTGCAATGGAAGCATAAAGGAAAGCCATCCAGTCGCAACCGAACTGAATACAGAATCCACCGCAGGCAAAACCGGCACCGATGGCTACCTGCCAGGGAGTATAATTACGCTTCTTGGTACGGATTTTCTCCAATTCTTCTTCGTAACGGTCGAGTGAATAATCTTCCTCAATGGCACGCCATGAAAGTTTGCTGACTTCGGAAATAGCAGTCATATTCACCCCATGAGTTTCAATACGCTGGAATTTGGTAAACGAATAATCGCCATCGCTTACGTTTACCATCAGCATGGTGTAACTGACATTGATATGGAGCTTCTCTTCAGGGATACCCAAATAAGCGGCTGTACGCTTCATGTTTCTGACTATACGGTTGGTATCGGCCAAACTTTCCACCAAAAGTTTTCCCGTACGCAACAATAGATCCACTCTACGATGCAACAGCTGATCGTGAGCCTTTACAGTTGTCTCTAAATGTTCCTCTAATATCATTTTGTTATAAAGATTTTTTCGGGGTGCAAAGTTAAGAAAAATATCTTTAAAATCAGTACCTTTGCACCCCGAAGTTAAAAAAACGATGAAGAAAGTATCGAGAATAGAACAAGAGAAACAGACGGTAAGGCAGATGATACATTTCTACTGCCGGCACAAGGAAGGAAACAAAGAACTCTGTGCAGCGTGCAGTGAACTGCTGGAATATGCGCTGGCACGTCTATCGAAATGTCCTTTTGGAGAAGAAAAGAAAACCTGCCGTTTGTGTAAAATCCACTGCTACAGCCCGAAAATGAAGGAACGTATCTGCGAGGTAATGAGATATGCCGGGCCACGCATGATGATTTACCATCCCATTACCGCATTGAAACATTTATGGAGAGAACTTGACTGAAAAATAATTACACAGAAACAAATTGAACTAAACTTCCAGACTCACCATTATTCACAAATTGAGGATTTTTTCTACAAAACCAATCTACACTCTTCTACAGAAGAAGGAGATTGAAGAGATTTACCACATTGATTTTCAACATTCAAATAAAATCTGTATCTTTGGCATATATATTGCCCATAACCACATAGTGGCATCTAAAACAACAAAAACTTAAATGATTATGAGACGTTTTTTGACAAAGAAGGACTTAAAGATTAAAAGGAAACAAACTATTTACACAGGGATAGGTATTCTGATTATCATTGCGTTGTATCTTTTCCTGACCCGCGAAAAGAAACCTGTACCCGAAGCACCGGTAGTTTGCGTAACACCGACACAGCAGCAGGATGTGGAAATTTATGGGGAATATGTAGGACGAATCAGAGCACAGCAGTTTGTAGAAGTACGCGCCCGTGTAGAAGGGTTCCTTGAACAGATGTTGTTTGCGGAAGGTACTTATGTAAAACGGAATCAGGTGCTGTTTGTCATCAATCAGGACCAGTACCGTGCCAAAGCGGATAAGGTAAGGGCACAATTGAAAAAGGATGAAGCACAGGCGCATAAGGCAAAACGCGACCTGGATCGTATCCGTCCGCTATATGAACAGAATGCAGCCAGCCAGCTCGACCTCGACAACGCAGTGGCTGCTTACGAAACAGCGGTAGCCAGTGTAGGCATGAGCCAGGCCGACCTGGATCAGGCAGAACAGGAACTGGGATATACCATTGTACGCTCTCCTATCTCAGGTCAGATCAGTGAACGTCATGTCGACTTGGGTACACTGGTGGGTGGCAGCGGCAAATCGCTTCTGGCAACTATCGTAAAAAGTGATACAATCTTAGTAGACTTCAGTATGACTGCACTAGATTATCTTAAGGGTAAAGAGCGTAACGTCACTCTGGGACAAAAAGACTCTACCCGCTCATGGCAACCTACCGTTACCATTACTTTGCCAGACAACAGCGTATATAAATATAAAGGACTGGTGGACTTCGCCGCACCTCAGGTAAACCCGAAAACAGGAACATTCTCCGTTCGTGCCGAACTGGCCAACCCGGATCACGTGTTGCTGCCCGGACAGTTTACAAAAGTAAAGGTATTGCTCGACGTACGTAAAAATGCAACGGTTGTTCCACAGAAAGCTTTGATTATAGAAAAGGGTGGCGCTCATATCTTTGTAATGAGAAAAGACTCGACTGTAGAAAGACGCTTCATCGAACTGGGACCTGAATTCCAGAACAATGTAGTGGTAGAACGTGGTCTGTCGGCCGGAGAAATCATCGTAAGCGAAGGATTCCACAAACTGACTCCAGGCATGAAGGTACGAATTGGAAAACCAGCAGCCGAAACACAAGAGTAAAGCGGATTTAGTAAGAACCCTTAAAAACAAACATTCATGAAAGTCAGCTTTTTCATCGACAGACCGGTATTCTCGGCTGTCGTCTCCATATTAATTGTCATTGTGGGTATCATCGGTCTGATGATGCTTCCAATCGACCAATATCCCCAGATTACCCCTCCGGTGGTAAAAATCAGCGCTTCGTATCCGGGTGCCAGTGCCGTAACCGTTTCGCAAGCGGTGGCTACTCCTATCGAACAGGAGTTGAACGGTACTCCGGGAATGATTTACATGGAATCGAACAGCTCCAACTCCGGAGGTTTCTCGGCAACTGTTACATTTGATATTTCTGCCGACCCGGATCTGGCGGCTGTGGAAATACAGAACCGTATCAAACTGGCGGAGTCCCGACTTCCGGCAGAAGTGATACAGAATGGTATCAGCGTAGAAAAACAAGCTCCAAGCCAGTTGATGACCATCTGTCTGACCTCGGACGATCCGAAGTTTGATGAAATCTACCTTAGTAACTTTGCTACACTGAACGTAATCGACCTGTTGAGACGTATTCCGGGAGTAGGTAGAATCTCGAACGTGGGTGGACGTTACTATGCCATGCAAATTTGGGTAGATCCGGCCAAGCTGGCCAATTTCGGACTGACCGTACAAGATGTCCAGAATGCCCTGAAAGACCAGAACAGAGAATCGGCAGCCGGTGTATTGGGACAGCAGCCTGTCACAGGACTGGATATCACCATTCCTATCACCGCACAGGGACGTCTGTCTACTGCCGGACAATTTGAAGAAATTGTACTGAGAGCCAATCCGGACGGATCGCTTATCCGCCTGAGAGACGTGGCAAGAATTTCGCTGGAAGCTGCATCGTATAATACCGAAAGTGGTATCAACGGAGGAAATGCAGCCGTACTGGGTATCTATATGCTTCCGGGAGCCAACGCTATGGAAGTCGCAGAAAATGTGAAAAAGGAAATGGAGAATATCAGCCGGAACTTTCCGGAAGGACTGGAATACAACATTCCGTTCGATATGACAAACTACATTTCCCAGTCTATCCACGAAGTATACAAGACCTTGTTCGAGGCACTTGTGCTGGTTATCATTGTGGTATACTTGTCACTGCAAAGCTGGCGGGCCACTCTGATTCCGGTAGTAGCCGTACCGATTTCTTTGATTGGTACATTCGGATTCATGCTGATATTCGGGTTCTCACTGAATATGCTGACGCTTTTAGGACTGGTACTGGCCATCGGTATTGTGGTGGACGACGCCATTGTGGTGGTAGAAAATGTGGAACGAATCATGGAAGAGGAGAAACTCAGTCCGTACGAAGCGACCAAGAAAGCCATGGAAGGCCTGGTAGGAGCAGTCATTGCAACCTCACTGGTACTGGCTGCGGTGTTTGTGCCGGTTAGCTTCCTGTCGGGTATTACCGGTCAGCTGTACAGACAGTTTACCGTGACCATCGTAGTATCCGTACTTCTGTCTACGGTAGTAGCCTTGACGCTGAGTCCTGTAATGTGTTCATTGATTCTGAAACCGGAAGATCCCAACAAACCTAAGAACCGGGTGTTCCGTGCCATAAACAACTGGCTGAACATCGGAAACAACCATTACGTAAAATGGATTAGCCAGACTGTCAAGCACCCACGCCGTGTAATCGTAGGATTCGGTATGGTACTCATTATGATATTTGTGTTCCACAGACTGACTCCGACCAGTTTCTTGCCGATTGAGGACCAGGGATACTTTACCGTAGAGCTGGAACTGCCGGAAAGCAGTACACTGGAAAGAACACGCGAAGTGACCGACCGCGCCATCGACTTCCTGATGAAGGAACCGGGTGTAGCCTATGTACAGAATGTGACTGGTAGCAGTCCGCGTGTCGGTACCAACCAGGCAAGAAGTCAGCTGACAGTCATCCTGAAGGAATGGGAAGACCGGGACAAAATCACCATCAACGAAATTATGGACCGCGTACGCAAAGAGTTCAAAGAATATCCCGAATGTAAGGTATATCTTTCTACCCCGCCGGTAATCCCCGGACTGGGTACATCGGGAGGTTTTGAAATGCAGCTCGAAGCACGTGGAGACGCTACTTTCGACGACCTCGTGGCAGCAACAGATACACTGATGTATTACGCATCGCAATGGAAAGAAATAGCCGGACTCTCGTCTTCACTGCAGGCAGAGATACCTCAGCTTTATTTCGATGTAGACCGCGATAAGGTGAAACTGACCGGAGTACCGATGGCAGATGTATTCTCTACCATGAAAGCTTATACCGGTTCGGTTTACGTCAACGACTTCAACATGTTCAACCGTATTTACCGTGTTTATATACAGGCTGAAGCTCCTTACCGTGCACACAGAGACAACATCGGACTCTACTTTGTACGCGGAGGAGACGGGGATATGATTCCGCTGACTTCTTTGGGAACAACCAGCTATACTACCGGACCGGGAAGCATCAAGCGCTTCAACATGTTCAACTCTGCCGTAATACAGGGTACAGCAGCCAACGGAGCCAGCTCCGGACAGGTAATGGAAAAACTGGAACAGCTTGCACGGGAAAAACTGCCCGACAACATCGGAGTAGAATGGAGTGGTCTTTCTTATCAGGAAAAGAAAGCAGGAGGACAGACAGGTATCATCCTTACCCTGGTGTTTATCTTCGTATTCCTGTTCCTTGCAGCACTGTATGAAAGTTGGACCGTGCCGGTAGCCGTACTGATATCATTGCCGGTAGCCGTATTGGGAGCATACGCCGGTGTAGCACTCTGCGGACTGGAGAATGATACTTATTTCCAGATTGGTCTAGTCATGTTGATTGGTCTGGCTGCCAAGAACGCCATCCTGATTGTAGAGTTTGCCAAAGACGAAGTAGACAAAGGAAGAGGACTCATCGAATCGGCCTTACATGCAGCCCAGTTGCGTTTCCGCCCTATCCTGATGACCTCACTGGCCTTCATCCTCGGAATGATTCCGATGGTTATTGCAAGCGGTCCGGGTTCGGCAAGCCGTCAGGCAATCGGTACCGGTGTATTCTTCGGAATGCTTGTAGCCGTAACCATTGGTATCGTATTGGTTCCGTTCTTCTTTGTAATGATTTACAAGGCTACCAACAAACTGAAAGCAAAAAAAGCTAACTAATTCGGACGACTCATGAAAAAAACGAACTATATATATCTGGTTTTATGCACACTGACAGCTACCCTATTCCTGGGAAGCTGCCAGTTGGGAAAGCACTACACACGCCCTAAACTCAACCTGCCGGAGACCTTGGACAGCACCAGCGTAGACTCCATATCGCTCGGTGATTACTCGTGGGAGGAAATGTACACAGATACCACTCTGCAGGCACTCATCCGCAAAACGCTTACCTACAACAAAGACATGCTGATTGCAGCAGCCCGGGTAAAGGAACTGGCTGCCATGAAACGTATTGACTATGCCAATATGTTTCCGGCTGTAGGAGCAAAAGTGTATGCAGAAAAAGAAGGTGAAAATTATGGAGGTAACCACTATAATGCAGACAATGAACTTGAGTTGAAATTAGGTGCGACCTGGGAACTTGACCTGTGGGGTAAACTGCGCTGGAACAGAGATAAAAGTCTGGCCGAATTTATGGGCTCCATCGAAAACCAGCGCGCACTGAAAATGACGCTCATCGCACAGGTGGCACAGGCTTATTTCGAACTGGTAGCACTGGACAACGAGCTCTCAATTGTACGAAAGACCGTAGATGCACGCCGGGAAAGTTTACATCTGGCCCGCATCAGATACGAGGGTGGTCTGACTTCGGAAACAGCATTCCGTCAGGCACAGGTAGAGTTGGCCCGTACAGCCACTCTGGTTCCCGATTTGGAACGGAAAATAGCATTGAAAGAAAACGAAATTGCCTTCCTAAGCGGCGATTACCCTCACCACATCCAGCGCTCTATACTTCCTGAAGAAGTGATGTTTACCAACAGCCTTCCGGTAGGCCTTCCTTCCACCTTATTGGAAAGAAGACCGGATGTACGTCAGGCAGAACAGGCGCTAATTGCAGCCAATGCTTCTGTTGGTGTTGCCTTTACCAACTTATTCCCCACTATCTCGCTGACAGCCTCATATGGGGGAGAAAGTGAAGAGCTGAAGGACTTGCTGAAATCTCCTCATCACCTGCTTGCCCTCAACATTCTGCAACCAGTCTTTGCCATGGGAAAGAACCGGGCCATGCTGAAAGCCAAGAAAGCAGCCTGCGAACAGGCAGCCTATGCTTATGAGAAAGCTGTGCTCAATGCGTTTAAAGACACCTACAATGCAATCGTTGAGTTCAACAAGATAAAAGAAGTATACGAAACCCGTCTGCGTTTGGAACAGGCTTCAAAAAGTGCCCTCGACCTGGCTCAGTTGCAGTATATCAACGGAGTAATCGGATATATGGATTTGCTGGACGCACAGCGTGGATATCTGGACGCACAGATCAGTCTAAGCAATGCCATCCGCGACAAGCAGATTACCATGATCAACTTGTATAAAGCTTTAGGCGGAGGCTGGAAAGAAAGCAACACTTCTCAACAGCCTATGTAAACTGACAATCTCCTTAATAACGTCTTATAAAAAGTGAAATGGCATCTTTCATTCTCTGAAAGATGCCATTTTTACATCCCCCTTCCCCCTTCTCTCTCCCACTCTTCCCAACTATCCTTTTTTTCCTTTTTTCTACACTCATATTCCCTGTTACGGCGAATTATATATTCAGTTTTTTATTACCTTTGCAGCATGAAATCAATCAGAGAATTATACCGCATCGGTACAGGTCCGTCGAGCAGTCACACGATGGGACCTCGCAAAGCCGCAGAACAGTTTCTGGCCAAACATCCCGAAGCTGCTTCCTTTCAAGTAACCCTTTACGGAAGCCTTGCAGCTACAGGCAAAGGGCACATGACAGATGTTGCCATCCTCGATACCATGGAGCCACATGCCCCGGTAGAGATTTTATGGAAACCGCACATCTTCTTCCCTTTCCACCCGAACGGTATGACCTTCAAATCGCTGGATGCATCGAAAAAAGTAACCGACGAATGGACTGTATTCAGTGTAGGAGGAGGAGCTTTGGCAGAAGAAGGACACGACCGTACAGCTACCCCCGAAGTGTATTCAATGGGTACCATGAGTCAGATTCTGTACTGGTGCGAACACACCGGAAGAAGCTACTGGGAATATGTAGAGCAATGCGAAGGTAAAGAAATATGGGACTATCTGGCAGAAGTATGGGAAACCATGAAAGAAGCCATCCACCGCGGACTCGACGCAGAAGGTGTACTGCCTGGTCCGTTGAATCTTCGCCGTAAGGCATCGTCTTACTACATACGTTCCAAAGGCTATAAAGACTCGTTACGTTCCAGAGGAATGGTCTTCGCCTATGCACTGGCTGTAAGCGAAGAAAATGCATCGGGAGGAAAGATTGTAACGGCTCCTACTTGCGGAGCATGCGGAGTGGTTCCGGCCGTTCTATATCACCTGCAGAAAAGCCGCGATTTCAGCGACGCACGTATTCTCCGTGCACTGGCTACAGCCGGTTTGGTAGGAAACATCGTGAAGCACAATGCTTCCATCTCCGGAGCAGAAGCCGGATGTCAGGCCGAAGTGGGAGTAGCCTGCTCCATGGCCTCAGCCGCAGCGAGCCAATTGTTCGGAGGCAGTCCGGCACAGATAGAATATGCAGCCGAAATGGGACTGGAACATCACCTGGGCATGACGTGCGACCCGGTATGCGGACTGGTACAGATTCCGTGTATCGAACGAAATGCCTATGCCGCAGCACGTGCACTGGATGCCAATATCTATTCGGCTTTCACAGACGGACATCACCGTGTATCCTTCGACAAGGTAGTAGAAGTCATGAAACAGACCGGACACGACCTTCCTTCCCTGTACAAGGAAACCAGCGAAGGCGGACTGGCCAAAAACTACCAGCAAATGGACTGATGCCGCAAGGTCTCGAATATTTTTTAAACAATACAAGACATCTGCACCTTGCAGAGTATAGCAACCAATGAGTGGTAAAAAGAAAATAAACTCAATTATCCGTCTGTTTCTCCCCCTACTGTTTGTATTTTATTTAGGGGGAATCATGATGTTTACCCATAGCCATGTGGTAAACGGGGTAATTGTGGTCCACTCACACCCGGGTAAAGCAGAACATACCCATACTGCCGGACAGTTGGAAACCATTTTCTTCCTGTCTCATTTCTTCACTTCGGGAGAGGTACTTCCATCTTATCCGCTCCCACTATACCTGTGCCTTTGCTTCACTTTACTGATACCGGCCTTGCCGCGTAAGCAGTACCGTCTTCACAGCAAGGGCATCCGTCTGCGTGCTCCGCCCTCCTGTTGGTTTACTGCATAAAACAGACAAGTAAAAAACATCCTTACACATTTTATTCCTGCACGTTCTATCCTCTCCCATGAGATGTATAGAACCCGATACTTGCATACACCCTGCACGTGTATGAGAGCGTGTGTTCCCGTATTTCATTTTATAAAACCGGACAAACGCCCTCAGCATACTTTCATACCGTATGCACGAAAGGGAAGATTGTGTACGGACAAAAACAGGAACCAATTTTATAATTACAAAAGAAATGAAAACTTTATATACATTCGTTTTAGGAATCATATTCACCTTGATTCCCTGTACTTTATATGCATATAATCCGGAAGGATCGGATGCCAACTTATTAGGACACGTAGTAGACAAGCATACACAGGAACATCTGTCGTTCATCAATATCTCACTGAAAGGAACTACCATCGGAACCGTGACCGACGAAACCGGACACTATTTCCTCAAGAATCTGCCGGAAGGGGATTTTACCGTAGAAGTCCGCTCGGTAGGCTATAAGACCGTAACCAAAAACGTTCATCTGAAAAAGGGCAAAACCGTAGAGATGAACTTCGAAATAGAAGAAGACATGATTGCCCTGGACGGTGTAGTGGTATCGGCCAACCGCAACGAAACGACCCGCCGACTGGCTCCTACACTGGTCAACGTAATGGACATGAAGGTGTTCGAAAACACCAACTCCAGCTGTCTGGCACAGGGCCTCAACTTCCAACCGGGTGTACGTGTAGAAAATAACTGTCAGAACTGCGGCTTCCAGCAGGTACGTATCAATGGTCTGGACGGTCCTTATACACAGATTCTCATCGACTCACGCCCTATCTTCAGTGCCTTGTCGGGAGTATACGGACTGGAACAGATTCCTGCCAACATGATTGAGCGTGTAGAAGTAATGCGCGGAGGAGGTTCTGCCTTGTTCGGCTCTTCAGCCATTGCCGGAACCATCAACATCATCACCAAAGAACCTACACACAACTCCGGACAGTTCTCGCATACCCTTACCGGTATTGGCGGTACTTCTGTATTCGAAAACAATACTACACTGAATGCATCGCTGGTGACAGACAATCATAAGGCGGGACTTTACGTATTCGGACAGAACAGAGAACGTAGCGGTTATGATGCCGACGGTGATGGTTTTACCGAACTGCCGGAACTGAATAACCAGACCCTGGGGTTCCGTTCGTTCCTCAAGACCAGTACGTATACCAAACTGACTTTCGAATACCATCATCTGCAGGAATACAGAAGAGGAGGTAATCTGCTGGAACGTCCTGCCCACGAAGCAGACATTGCCGAACAGACCAAACACAGCATCAATACCGGAAGTGTGAAGTTCGACTATTTCTCGCCCAATGAAAAACAGCGTCTGAGCATCTATGCATCGGCACAGCACATCAACCGCGACAGCTACTATGGCGGAAACCAGGACCTCAATGCCTATGGTTCTACTACCGACCTCACCTGGGTGGCAGGTGCACAATACAACTACAACTTCGACCGATGCCTGTTCATGCCGGCCGAATTTACCGGAGGTATCGAGTACAACGAAGACAAGCTGCACGACGAAATGTGGGGATACAACCGCTATACAGACCAGCGAGTGGGCATTGCCAGCGCGTTCTTCCAGAACGAATGGAAAAACAAGAAATGGGGATTCCTCATCGGAGGACGTCTCGACAAGCATAATCTGATGAATCATATCATCTTCAGTCCGAGAGCAAACCTCCGTTTCAACCCGACAGAAAACCTGAACTTCCGTGCCAGCTACTCATTCGGTTTCCGTGCGCCTCAGGCTTTCGATGAAGACCTGCACATTGCCAATGTAGGAGGTACTGTTTCGATGATTCAGTTGGCCAAAGATCTGACCGAAGAGAAATCGCAGAGTGTAAGCCTGTCTGCCGACATGTATCACCGCTGGGGAGACTGGCAGGGCAACTTGCTGATAGAGGGTTTCTACACCTCTCTGTCTGACGTATTTGCATTGAGACAACTGGGCACCATCGACGGTATCCTGATAAACGAACGCTACAACGAAAGTGGTGCTCAAGTATACGGCATGACCGTAGAAGGCAAGTTGGCTTACCGCAGTCTGCTGCAGTTCCAGGCCGGTGTCACCTTACAGCAAGCCGAATACAAGGAAGCACGAAACTGGAGCGACGACGCCGATCTCCCGCTGGAGAAACGTATGTTCCGCACTCCAAACCTTTACGGATACTTCACGCTGACTTACAATCCGGTGAAACCGCTTACCTTGGCTTTATCGGGCACTTATACCGGTTCCATGCTGGTAGAGCACCGTGCCGGATACATCGAAAAAGACCGTACGGAAAAAACTCCATCGTTCATGGAAGTGAACTTCAAGGCTGGTTACGAGTTTAATCTGTACAAGAACATCAACCTGCAGATTAATGCAGGTGTACAGAATCTCTTCAATGCATACCAGAAGGATTTCGACCAGGGTAAAGACCGTGACTCGGGCTACATCTACGGACCGGGTATGCCGCGCTCTTACTTTGCCGGAGTAAAACTCAGTTACTAATCCCGAAGTCTGTATTGCATCTGCCCAAAGCCGTATAGGCAGAAAGGAAACAATAATCAGACCAGTCTGATTGCAGACTCACAAAAAGGCTGTATCGGAAAACGAGAAAGCGATTCCCTCACTTCTCCTCCCCGATACAGCCTCTTTTATATTCTTACTCCTGCCATTTCTATCCCCGTTTTACGCGACTTGTATCGTTGCCTGTCGATACTTGTATCGTAAGCCAACGGTAATAGTATCGTGAGCTCACGATACAAGTCGCGTAAAACGGAGATTCAAAGAGGGCTATCAAACACTCTCCTGACTTCTATTTCCAATAAAAAAGATAAAAACCATCATTCTCTACAACTACATTCAATAAAATAAAATCACCCTGATTATCGAAGATTATCATTATATTCGCAGAATAAATTACTTCTCATAATAATAATTATTAGGAATATATGACACCAGAAGAAAAAGCAAGGCAAAAAATAGACCAGTGGTTTGTCGATGCTGGCTGGAAAGTAGTTGACCGGGAAGATTACGAACCAACATGTACAGCAGTTGCTATAAGAGAAGGGTTACTAAAAGGTAATCTTGAGGCTGATTATTTCCTTTTCATTCACGGAAAGGCTATTGGTGTGCTTGAAGCTAAAAGAGAAGAGGTGAATGCCTTTTCTGACAAAGTATGCGGACAAGCTGTTTTATATGCCAGAAATGTTCCAAAAATTTATCAGACATACCAAAATCCTCTGCCTTTTATTTTTACATCAAACGGCAAAGATCTGTATTTCTGCGATTTTCGTAAACAAGATGCTAGTTTCAAGCAGATAATGACGATTCCTTCTCCTCATGAACTGGTTAAACTGTTGGGAATTAACGATTATTTTGCCGGACTTCCAACTTTGCGAAAAAAAGGATTACGTGATTGTCAGTATGAGGCAGTGAGCGAACTGGAAAAAAGTTTCAGAAGTGGCCAGAATCGCGCTTTGATGGTATTAGCAACAGGTGCAGGTAAGACATATACCGCATGTCTTGCTGCATATCGTCTTCTTTCATATACCCCAATGAGAAGAGTATTATTTCTTGTGGACCGGAATAATCTTGGTAAGCAGGCAGAGGGAGAGTTCGGAACTTTTCGACTGACAGAAAACGGAGATGCATTCAATACAATATTTACAGTGAATCGTCTTCGCTCCTCTTCTATACCCTCTGATAGCAATGTCGTTATTTCCACAATACAACGTCTTTTTTCTTTTCTGAAAGGAGATACCATTGAGGATAATGACAACGATGATGACAATGAGCCTACAGAAGAAGTAATATTACCACCTAACCCTAATTTACCACATGATTATTTTGATTTGATTATCATAGACGAGTGCCATCGTTCCATTTATGGAAATTGGCGTAAGGTTTTGGAATATTTCGATACAGCCAGACTTGTAGGATTAACAGCCACACCTATACCCGAAACAATAGCCTTCTTCAATAATAATCGCATAGTCAACTACACATTGGAACAAAGTATTGTTGACGGTGTAAATGTAGATTGTCGTATTTATAGAATCAAAACCCAAGTTACCGAAAACGGTGGTGCTATATTAGAAGGAGAAAAGGTAAAAGAAGAAACACGATATACCGGGAGTGTAAAAACCATTTCCAATAAAGAGACGAAAACTTATACCAATAAGGAGTTGAACCGGAGTGTCATCAATCCTGCACAAATCAAACTAATCTTGTCTACATATCGGGATGTAGTCTACACAGAACTGTTCAATGATCCACAGCGAGAAGTTAATTTTGACTATCTTCCAAAAACATTAATCTTTGCTCTCAACGAGACTCATGCCACCAATATTGTGCAGATAGCCAAAGAGGTATTTGGGCGTACAGACGACCGCTTTGTACAAAAAATCACCTATTCGGCAGGCGACAGCAACGAATTGATACGTCAGTTCCGAAATGACAAGGATTTCAGAATAGCGGTGACTTGTACATTGGTAGCAACAGGCACAGATGTTAAGCCTCTTGAAGTATTGATTTTCATGCGTGATGTAGAGTCTTTACCGCTCTATATACAGATGAAAGGACGTGGTGTACGCACAATTGGAGATGAGCAGTTACGAAATGTTACTCCGAATGCGTTCAGTAAAGACTGTTTCTATCTGGTCGATGCAGTCGGGGTAACTGAGCACGAAAAAATAACACCCAAAGTAACTAATGAACCAACTACCAAAACAATTACTCTTAAAGAATTATTAGAACAAATCAGTCATGGTTATCTTCCGGATGAACATTTGAGACGTCTTGCGGCCACACTTTCCCGAATATATAACAAGGCAGATTATTCACAACGGAATGAATTTTCAAGTTTGGCTCATGAAGATATGAAAGAGCTTGCATCCAGAATTTATAATGCACTTGAAAATAATAAGCTTCCGGCATTTGTCAGTACAGAAGAACCGAACAATGAACGAAAGGGATTAGTTGCTCCATTAGCCAATCATGCAGATGCACGCCGGTATCTACTTATCCTTGCAGCCGGGTTTATCAACACACTGATGCCTGGTGAGGACACGCTTATATCGAAAGGATTTTCAATAGAAGAAGCTAAAAGTACAACAGAAGCCTTTGAAGATTTCTGCAAAGAGCATAGTGATGAAATAGAAGCTCTACGTATAATTTATAATAATGAAGGTGAGCCAATTACCTATTCAATGCTAAAAGATTTGGAAAACAAACTTAAAATAGCTAACAACCATTTCACCTCCAAACAACTATGGAATTCGTATGCTATTCTGAGTCCTAATAGTGTCCGACGTTCCACAACGAAAGAAGAAACCGAAGCATTGACCAATATTATACAACTTGTACGTTTTGCTTTACACCAAATAGAGCGGTTAGATAGTGTTGTTTCCACTTCTAAACAGTATTTTAATCTATGGTTAGGACAAAACCAGCGCGAAATAACAGATAAACAACGTGAAGTTATCAGTCGTATTGTAGATTATATTGCGTCTAACGGAGCTTGTACAATCAAAGAGATTCGTGAAGATGATGCTACTCAGGCAGCACAGATGATCCGTGCATTCGGCAACATACAGAAAGCCAACGAAGCTTTACAGTCTCTATATACATTTGTAGTTTTAAGAAAAGCAGCATAAATTTATGGCAACAAATAATACAACAGAACAATCGCTTACCAAAAAAGTTTGGAATCTGGCAACAACTCTTGCCGGACAAGGAATCGGATTCACCGATTACATCACACAGCTCACCTATCTTCTTTTTTTGAAGATGGACGCTGAGAATGTAGAAATATTTGGAGAAGAATCAGCAATACCATCTGGTTATCAATGGAGTGACTTAATATCTCTTGACGGTTTGGATTTAGTAAAGCAATATGAAGATACTCTAAAGCTTTTAAGTGAACAGGAAAACTTAATCGGCACAATTTATACAAAAGCGCAAAACAAGATTGACAAGCCAGTCTATTTAAAAAAAGTCATTACCATGATTGATGAGGAGCAATGGCTGATCATGGATGGAGACGTGAAAGGCGCTATCTACGAAAGCATCCTTGAGAAGAATGGGCAGGACAAGAAAAGTGGTGCCGGCCAGTATTTTACTCCACGTCCACTCATCAAAGCAATGGTAGATTGTATCGCCCCGCAAATTGGAGAAACAGTCTGTGACCCGGCTTGTGGTACTGCAGGATTCCTCTTGACAGCATACGATTATATGAAAGAACAGTCTGCAAGCAAGGAGAAACGTGATTTTTTACGCAACAAAGCACTGCATGGTGTAGACAACACTCCATTGGTAGTAACACTTGCTTCCATGAACCTATATTTGCATGGTGTGGGGACAGACCGAAGTCCGATTGTTTGTGAGGATTCTTTGGAAAAAGAACCATCCACCCTTGTAGATGTAATACTTGCCAATCCTCCTTTCGGCACACGTCCGGCAGGTTCAGTGGATATTAACCGTCCGGATTTCTATGTAGAAACGAAAAACAATCAGTTAAACTTTCTTCAACACATGATGCTGATGCTCAAAACCGGAGGGCGTGCAGCTGTAGTATTACCAGACAATGTCCTTTTTGAAGGTGGTGCGGGAGAAACAATTCGCAAGAAGTTACTTTCAGACTTCAACTTACACACGATACTTCGTTTGCCTACAGGTATTTTCTATGCACAAGGTGTAAAAGCAAATGTATTGTTCTTTTCCAAAGGTCAACCGACAAAAGAGATTTGGTTCTATGATTATCGTACTGACATCAAACATACACTTGCTACTAATAAATTAGAAAGACATCATTTGGATGATTTTGTCACATGCTATAATGCAGGAAACTTAGAAGGACGCAAAGAGACATATGATGCAGACAATAATCCTCAAGGACGTTGGCGTAAATATCCGGTAGAAGATATTCTGAAGCGCGACAAAACAAGCCTTGATATAACCTGGATAAAACAAGGAGGAGAGTCTGATGACCGTTCTCTGGCCGAGTTGATGGCTGAGATAAAAGAGAAAAGCCAGACGATAAGTTCCGCTGTTGCAGAACTCGAAAAACTGCTTGCAAACATCAATGAAAATTGAGCGTATGAAGGACAATAATATCGTAATATCAATAGAACAACAGTTTGGAGAAATCGTAAATATTATTCTCCAACATAAAAGTAATGCTTCGAGAGCCGTCAACGAAGAATTACTGCTTACGGCATGGCATGTAGGAAGATATGTATCAACCAAACTGAAAAATGAAGAATGGGGAAGCAAAGTTGTTTCGCAATTATCCGAATACATACGCTCTCAACACCCTGATATTAAAGGATATAGCAAAAGAAGTATTTACAACATGGTAATGTTTTATGATGAATATTCATCAGAAACATTCATAGCAACAATAAAAAAATATTTGAATACAGAATTTGTGCAGCCAAAAACTGCACAAATTGAAGCGAGTGACCATAAACAGGAAGTACCTGTAATTGTGCAGTCCAAAACTGCACAATTTATCCAGCCGGCAGTTGGACAAATGCCTAAAATTTTGGAATTGACAACCTTGACTAATCACATAGAAATTTTATGCCGATGTAAAAGCAACGAAGAACGGTTGTTTTATATACTCTATGCCAATAAAGAGCATTTGGTAAAACGAGAGCTTCAACGTTGTATTTCCAACCAGACTTATACGGCTTTATTAGGCAGTAAAGACAACATGTCAAAAGGGTTACTCAAAATATATCCCAATGCGCCAGCCATGTTCAAAGACACTCTGTTCGTAGATTTCCTCAATCTGCCGAAAAAGCATAGCGAATCCAAACTAAGGAACGGCTTGGTAGAACATATGAAACAGTTCATTCTTGAACTGGGAAAGGACTTTATATTCATGGATCAAGAATACCGTCTTGATATCGGAACATCTACATTCAAGGCTGACCTACTGTTTTTTCACCGTGGGTTACAAGCGTTGGTTGCCGTAGAACTAAAAAAGACAAAGTTTCATCCTCGCGATCTTGGACAGCTGGAGTTTTATCTGGAAGCACTCGACCGGGATGTAAAACGTTCCAATGAGAACCCGTCTATCGGCATTATCCTTTGTCCGGAAACAGACCGGGTAGTAGTAGAATATGCCATGAGCAGAAGTATGAGTCCCACAATGATAGCCGAATACAAACGCATTCTCATTCCACAGGAACGCATGCAACAGCAATTGAATGAGTTTTGCAATCTATTCTTAAACAAAGACTAACCCCTAATGGATACAAAGAAATTACGTCAAAAAATACTAGACCTTGCCATCCGCGGTAAACTTGTCCCACAAGATCCGAATGACGAGCCTGCATCTGTATTGCTCGAACGCATTAAAGCAGAGAAAGAACGTTTAATAAAAGAGGGAAAAATAAAGCGCAGTAAAAAAACAACTAAAACTTCCGATACGCCCCATTATCCCTACTTATTACCGAAGGGATGGAAATGGTGTAAGTTGGAAGATCTTGTATGTGAATTAAAGTATGGAACTTCTAAGAAGTCTTCAAGCGTAGGTAAAATAGCAGTCTTACGAATGGGGAATATTACTAATTGGGGGACAATTGATTATTCTGATTTAGTATATTCTTCAAATGATGAAGATATTAAACAATATTCTCTTAAAAAAAACGATTTACTTTTTAATCGAACAAATAGTAGCGAATGTGTAGGAAAAACAGCAATCTATAAAGAAGAAAGACCTGCTATATATGCAGGTTATCTTATTCGTGTTAGACCAATATTGATTTCTTCTGACTATCTTAATTATGTAATGAATAGCAGCTATTATCGTAATTGGTGCTATAATGTAAAAACGGATGCAGTTAACCAGTCCAATATCAATGCCCAAAAGCTCTCTCAATTAATGATACCTGTTCCTCCATTAAAAGAACAAGAAAGAATTATTATAGAGATAGCTAAATGGATTTCTTTGATTGATACTATAAAAAATAGTAAAGAGAAATTGCAGGTAATTATCAAGCAAGCCAAAAGTAAGATATTAGACCTTGCCATTCATGGTAAACTTGTACCACAAGACCCGAATGATGAACCGGCCTCTGAATTACTAAAACGCATAAATCCCGACTTTACACCTTGTGATAACGCGCATTATACGCAGTTACCTAAAGGGTGGGTAGTTGCACCCATGCAAATGCTATGTTCTTTGATTGATGGTAATAAACAGAGTGGTATAGAAAGAATAAATCTTGATGTTAAATATTTGCGTGGAGAACGAGATCCGAAGACTTTGACTTCAGGCAAATATATATCTGCAAACTCTTTTTTAATTTTAGTTGATGGAGAGAACTCTGGTGAGGTATTTAGAACTCCAATAGAAGGCTATCAAGGTAGTACTTTCAAGCAGTTGTTAATCAACGAAAATATGAATACCGAATATTTGTTACAAGTCATCAACTTATATAGAAAGTTATTACGAGAGAACAAGGTTGGCTCTGCCATTCCTCATTTAAACAAGAAACTGTTTAAAGAACTCAAAGTTTTTATACCACCTTATAAAGAACAGCAAAGGATAGTGAATGCTATAAATAAGGCGTTTATGTCTTTAGATATGATAATGGAGAACTTATAAATTCTCCATTATCATATCTAATTTAGCAAATATATTCTGAACAGCAGAAACAATTCGTTTTTGCTCTGTCTTCGGTGGTATTGGAATCTTTAATTTAGAATATTCTGAAATCCAATATCGTTTATGAGTGTTACCTGTCAATCTTGTTATACTCATAAAGATTGCTACATAATCAATCTCAATATTTTGATTTACTTTCAGTATTTTCATTGCCGATGATTTTACCTTGAAAGGAAAATTAACTAGTTTCGAATCTGTTGTAAAATCATCAAATATTATACAAGGAAGATTTGAATAAATACCTGTCGTTTCATTAGTGTAGCCAATTATAAAAGACTTACCAGCCGTTAAAACAGGAGTTGAATAAGAAGTATCATAGTCTGTAGATTCCACGATATAATCCGTTGGTTGCTCATAATCAGTAATTTGCTCAAGTCTACAAATAGTCCATCCTTTAGGTAACTGCGTATAATGCGCGATACATTCTCTTATTTTGTTATTGTATTCATTATAAATCAATATAATATGGTAACAAAATTCAAAAATCATTTAGCAAGAACTAATCTTGCCAAAAACACCGTTAACTCGTATGTATGGACAGTGCAGTATTTTCTCAACCATTATGGGGATATCAACAAAAAAAATCTTTTGGCTTACAAGGGGTATTTAATGGAGAACTTCAAGCCACAAACCGTCAATTTGCGGTTACAAGGCATCAACAAGTATCTTGAATTTACAAAGCAAGAGAAGCTGAAAGTGAAGTTCGTCAAAGTTCAACAGAAGAATTTTTTGGAGAACGTAATCAGTGATGCAGATTACAAATTTCTAAAATCACGTCTAAAAGCGGATGGTTATAATGAATGGTATTTCATCGTATGGTTTATGGCTGCTACTGGAGCACGAGTCAGTGAATTGCTCCATATCAAAGCAGAACACGTACAGATTGGTTATCTTGATTTATATAGTAAAGGTGGAAAGATTCGTCGGTTATATATTCCTAAGAATCTACGAATAGAAGCAGATAAATGGTTAAAAAACCAAGGCTTAACATCCGGCTATATCTTTCTAAATCGTTTTGGACAACGTATCACCACTCGTGGAATAGCGTCGCAGCTCAAACATTTTGCCGAAAAGTATGGAATGAACAAAGAAGTGGTTTATCCTCATTCATTCCGTCATCGTTTTGCAAAAAATTTTCTTGACCGTTTCAATGATCTTGCTCTACTTGCCGATCTTATGGGGCATGAAAGTATTGAAACAACCCGCATTTATCTTCGCCGTACGGCTAGTGAACAGCAGAAAATTGTAGATAAAGTCGTGAACTGGTAAATATTGCCTTAGAAGTGTGTTTATTACACTTCTAAGGCCTTCTGAATATTATCAAAAACAGAAAAAACTTTTTCTATTTTTGCAACTATACGTTTTTGTTCTTTAAAGGGAGGAAGAGGGAAATACATATCATTAAAGTCTGTGCTATTGAAACCAGCTTGAGCTGTTCTTGATATCTCTTTTAGTTTGTTTTGATATAAATCAGATAGATAATAATAATAAGCATACTCTTTATATATAAGATTCTCATATTTAAAGATGACTTTTGCCATAGCTACATTATAGGCTCCTTGTTCAGCATGAAATACTTTCCCTAAAGACCCACCATAACGTGCTAATAATATATCTCCCTTCTCAGTTTGTTTTGAGGCAAGATTTATCGGAATGTAGATAGGTACAGGAGATTCTCCATAATCTCTAATTTGATAAAGTCTAATATAACCAGGCTTTGGTGTTATTTCAAAATAACTCTTTGCAGGTTGCGCTCCTCCTGATATGTCCAAAATAGAATTATGATCGCACCATATCCATGTATTAGGTATCTTATGAGGGAACTTCTTATCATGCGCGTTATCACAAGGTGTAAAGTCGGGATTTATGCGTTTTAGTAATTCAGAGGCCGGTTCATCATTCGGGTCTTGTGGTACAAGTTTACCATGAATGGCGAGGTCTAGAATTTTGCTTTTGGCCTGCTTGACGATGTTCTGTAAGTCTTGCTTGTCATTTTCAATGATGTCAATCAATGAGAACCAACGCTCTATTTCTGATACAATACGCTTTTGCTCTGCAAGAGGTGGAAGAGGAAACATCATTTGTTCAAGGTTATATTTGGGTAGTCCTTCTCGTCCACTACCAGTTATCTTCATTGACTTGGAAAAGAATGTAGATAGAATTAGTGCATGAAAATAATTTGAACTAATTGTTATTGGACGTAATATACAAACATGTTGACTCACATTCCCTTTATCAATTTCATTGGGAACAATAGCACAGCGACCTAATGAGCCACCTGTTATATTCAGCAATAAATCATTAGGGAGTACCTCAGTACCAATCATAGATTGATGTACTTCGTCTGAAATGTATTTAATATCGTCAAGCACAATACCATCATTGTGTACATTTTGAGAACGAAAAAACAAAATACCTTCTGATGAATAATTACTCCCTTTGGGTGTACTGCCAGACCCTATTTTTGAACAGAGATTCCCTAATGTCGTCCACACCCATCCTTCTGGTACCTCAAACGGTACATTCTCATAATGGGGCGTATGTAAAGTAAGCATCCGATAAAAAGAACAATAAAACCAAGTTTTTACACCTTCTATTTCGCTGAAAATCTGTATATTTAGGCATAACTTTTAAATTGGATCAACATGGAAACATACCTCTTTTGGATTGTACCGGCTGCCTCGCTTCTGGCACTGGTACTGGCCGGTTATTTCTACCGGCAGATGATGCAGGAAAGCGAAGGTACTCCCGCCATGCAAAAAATAGCTTCACATGTGCGCAAAGGCGCCATGTCGTATCTGAAACAGCAATATAAAGTCGTAGCATGGGTATTCGCGGTACTGGTTGTGCTCTTTGCCGTCATGGCCTACGGATTCAATCTGCAAAATTCCTGGGTTCCGGTAGCCTTTCTTACCGGTGGATTTTTCTCCGGCCTGGCTGGTTATCTGGGTATGAAGACTGCCACTTATGCCTCTGCACGTACAGCTAATGCTGCACGAAGCTCACTCAACAAAGGGCTGCGCATTGCGTTCCGAAGCGGGGCTGTCATGGGACTGGTGGTAGTGGGACTGGGATTGCTCGACATTTCTTTCTGGTATCTCTTGCTGGATCACTGCGTTCCGGAAGATATGATGAATCCGACTTCGAAACTCTGCATGATTACCACAACCATGCTTACTTTTGGTATGGGAGCTTCTACTCAGGCTCTCTTCGCCCGCGTAGGAGGAGGCATCTATACCAAAGCTGCCGATGTAGGAGCTGACCTGGTTGGTAAGGTAGAAGCCGGTATTCCGGAAGACGACCCGAGAAACCCGGCAACCATTGCCGACAATGTGGGTGACAACGTGGGCGATGTGGCTGGTATGGGAGCCGACCTGTACGAGTCGTATTGCGGTTCCATTCTGGCTACGGCAGCACTGGGTGCGGCAGCTTTTATCGGTTCAGGAAATACGGATATGCAGTTTAAGGCTGTCATTGCACCGATGCTTATTGCCGCAGTGGGGATTCTGCTTTCCATTATCGGTATCTTTACGGTACGTACCCGGGAGGGGGCAAATATGAAAGAACTGTTACAGGCACTTTCACGCGGTACGAATCTGAGTTCCCTACTGATTGTAGCTGCTACTTTCGGAATCTTATGGTTGCTGAATATCACCAACTGGCAATACATCGCATGGGCAGTGGTAGTAGGACTGGCAGTAGGTATCATCATCGGACGCTCTACCGAGTATTATACTTCGCAATCGTATAAGCCCACACGGAAACTCTCCGAAAGCGGAAAGACAGGACCGGCGACTGTCATCATCTCGGGTATCGGACTGGGAATGATCTCCACTACCATTCCGGTAATCGCTGTAGTTGCAGGCATCATTCTTTCTTACTGGCTGGCCTCCGGATTCGACCTTTCGAACATCAGCATGGGACTCTACGGAATCGGAATTGCAGCTGTAGGTATGCTGTCTACACTGGGAATCACACTGGCAACAGATGCCTATGGTCCGATTGCCGACAATGCCGGAGGTAATGCGGAAATGTGTGAACTGGGAGAAGAAGTGCGCAAACGTACCGATGCACTCGACTCGTTAGGAAATACGACAGCTGCCACAGGAAAAGGATTTGCCATCGGCTCCGCTGCACTGACCGGACTAGCTCTGCTAGCTTCGTATATTGAAGAAATACGTATCGGACTGGAACGCTTGGGAAATACCGTGCTTCAGTTGCCCGGCGGAGAAAGTGTGCCTCTGCATAAAGCCAGTTTTACAGACTTCATGGTATATTACGATGTGACACTGATGAATCCGAAAGTACTTTCGGGCATGTTCATAGGCAGTATGATGGCCTTCCTGTTCTGCGGACTGACCATGAATGCCGTAGGACGTGCAGCAGCCCACATGGTGGAAGAGGTACGTCGGCAGTTCCGTGAGATAAAGGGCATACTGGAAGGAAAAGCCGAGCCCGACTATGCCCGGTGTGTAGCCATTTCCACACAGGGAGCACAAAAGGAAATGCTGTTTCCGTCGTTGCTGGCTATCATTGCCCCTATCCTCACCGGACTAATCTTCGGAGTTCCGGGAGTAATTGGCTTGCTGACCGGCGGCCTGTCGTCCGGTTTCGTACTGGCCATCTTCATGGCAAATGCAGGGGGAGCCTGGGACAATGCAAAGAAATATGTAGAAGAAGGAAACTTCGGTGGCAAGGGAAGTGAGGTACACCGTGCCACCGTAGTTGGGGATACCGTAGGCGATCCGTTTAAAGACACCTCCGGTCCCAGTCTGAATATTCTTATCAAACTGATGAGTATGGTAGCCATTGTCATGGCCGGACTCACCGTATCGTGGTCGCTGTTCTAAACAGAATCAGAACGCTTCTGTCATGTTAAAGTAGAACAGATTCTGCCGGTTCACAAAGTTACGTCCGTAATCCAGACGCACATTCATACGGGGCTGCACTTCAATACGCAGCCCCAGTCCGGCATTGGGCAATACTCCTTCTATCTTCGCCGGAGTAGGTCCCATGAAACCGCATCCTCCCCAGGCCACAAATCCCAGACGGTGAATCAGTTTCTTAAACCAGTTGCTGCGGTCGGTATTGAACATATGACGGTATTCAGCCATCACTACATGCGAAGATTTATCGCGATACTGTCCCATATAGTATCCGCGCAAATCGAACGGTGTTCCGCTCAATACATATTTATTTAATGGTATATGAGAACCAAACACATGCTTGGTCTGAGCCGTCCAGGCAATTACCCTACGTTCTCCCACACTCTTGTACTGCCGATAATCCAGCTCGAAGCGGTAGAAATTCTCGTCACTCCCCAGCCACTTCTGATACATCAGTCCTCTGAAATCCACATAAACACCTTTATAAGGATTGGCCGGTACATCGCGGGTATCGTATGTCAGCAGGAAACCCAGACCCGAACTGAAACTGGTATATCCATCGGCATTACCTCCGGCTGCCGCAAAATCTTCCTGTGTAGCCAGGTGTTTGGCCGGATCGGTAATCTTATCATAGTTCAAATCAATTTGTGGTCCTAAAAACACATTGCTGTCCTTTATACGAAACAGGAACCAGGGATTGAACTGTATTCCGCTATAACGGTACTGACTGGTAGAATCACTGCGCTCGTAATTTTTATTGGTGCTGTATCCTACCCCGTAGAAATTTTCCTGCGTATTTTTATAACTGAATTGTCCGAATATACGGAACTTGTCGTCTTTGAAAAACAGCTGTGGCTTTACCATTATATTCAATCCTCCATTGAACATAAAAGCCATAGCTACCGGCAACACTGAACGACGCATCGTGGTGTCTTTCGGATTCAAACGGAAAGTCATCAAGGCACTTCCCCCTACCAGCAGACCGAAGTCGGGAGTATAGCTGGGACCACCTAATATATTATAATGTAGATTCCGCTGGCTCTTTTTCAGTTTTCGTGCCTCTTTCTTGCTCATCAAAGAATCTTTCTGCAAAGTTTCCTGAAGAACTTTGGTAGGCTGAATAATATCTACAAACTGAATACTGTCTTGTGTCTGTGCAACTCCTCTGAGCAGATTCAGACACAATAAGAGGAATATAATTAATTTTTTCATACAATACTGTTAAAATACGGCTGCAAAGTTACAAAACTCCTTCCGATTAACTTAGACTATTTGTAAGACTTTGTGGTCTTGTATATCTTTTTAACGAATATATCCTTGTCTGTTCAATCTCGAATTGCTACCTTTACCTCATCTAAATTTAACAATTTAAAGATATGACTATCACAGAACGCTTTTTAAAGTATGTAGCTTTCGACACACAATCCGACGAAACCACCGAAGTAACACCCAGTACTTCCAAACAGATGGTTTTTGCACAATATCTGAAAACAGAACTCGAAGCACTTGGACTGGAGGAAATCAGTCTCGATGACAACGGATATCTGTTCGCCACATTACCGGCCAATACGACACGTAACATCCCAGTTATCGGATTCATTGCACATATGGATACCAGTCCGGACATGTCGGGAGCCAATGTAAAACCACGCATCGTATCTGCTTACGACGGTACAGACATTCCTTTGTGCGCAGAAGAAAACATTATCCTGTCGCCCCGCCAGTTCCCTGAACTGCTGGATCACAAGGGAGAAGACCTTATCGTAACCGACGGACACACCCTGCTGGGAGCCGACGACAAAGCCGGTATTGCTGAAATCATTTCTGCCATCGCTTATCTGAAAGAGCATCCGGAAATAGAACACGGAAAAATCCGTATCGGATTCAATCCGGATGAGGAAATCGGTCTGGGAGCACACAAGTTCGATGTAGAAAAGTTCGGATGTAAATGGGCTTATACCATGGACGGAGGAGAAGTGGGAGAACTAGAGTTTGAAAACTTCAATGCCGCTGCTGCCAAAGTACACATAAAAGGACGTAACGTACATCCGGGATATGCCAAAAACAAAATGATCAACTCGCAACTGGTGGCTCATGAGTTCATCGCCATGCTGCCTGCTAACGAAACTCCGGCTACTACCGAAGGTTATGAAGGTTTCTATCACCTGATTGGCATGGAGGGAGAAGTGGAATCGTCTACCCTTTCTTACATCATCCGTGATCACGACCGTCAGAAATTCGAAGCACGGAAAGCTTTCATGCAAGAATGTGCTGCAAAACTGAACGAAAAATATGGCAATGACACAGTTTGTGTGGAACTGAAAGATCAGTATTACAACATGCGCCAGCAAGTGGAACCGCTGATGCATATCATCGATATTGCTTTTGCTGCCATGCAGGAAGCGGGAGTAGAGCCTAAAGTAAAAGCAATTCGCGGAGGTACAGACGGAGCACAGCTGTCGTTCAAAGGACTGCCTTGCCCCAATATCTTTGCCGGAGGACTGAACTTCCACGGACGTTATGAATTTGTTCCTATCCAGTCGATGGAAAAGGCCATGAACGTAATCGTCAAGATTGCCGAACTGACTGCCAAAAGATATTAATCAAGACAACAACTCATTATCATATTCACGTGGGCCAACGGTATTATTCTCGATGGCTCACGTGATTTGTATATACCCTCCCCTAAATTTACGCTGTGCAATCCTTGCCATCTGAGAAATAATTGCTATCTTGCCATCAAAACCTTATTTTCTATAGCAGTTATGAAAACAACTCCATTTACAGACAAGCACATCGAACTGGGTGCCAAGATGCATGAATTTGCAGGCTACAACATGCCTATCGAATATTCCGGAATCATAGACGAACACATGACCGTATGTACGGGAGTAGGTGTCTTCGACGTATCGCACATGGGAGAATTTTGGGTAAAAGGTCCGCATGCGCTCGAATTTATCCAACAAGTCACTTCCAACAATGCCGCTGTCCTCACACCCGGGAAAGTGCAGTATACCTGCTTTCCCAATGAAACAGGAGGTATCGTAGACGATTTGCTGGTTTATGCTTACGAACCGGAAAAGTACATGTTGGTAGTAAATGCAGCCAATATAGACAAAGACTGGACTTGGTGTGTATCGCATAATAGCGTAGGAGCAGAACTCGAGAACTCATCCGACCACATCGGTCAGTTGGCGATACAAGGTCCTAAAGCTATCGACACGCTACAAAAGCTGACTCCCGTCAATCTGTCTGAGATTCCTTATTATACATTCCGGACCGGAGAATTTGCAGGTGTACCGGAAGTCATCATTTCGAATACAGGATATACCGGTGCAGGAGGCTTCGAACTGTATTTCTACCCCCAGGATGCCATGAAGATATGGAACGCTATCTTCGAAGCGGGTGCTGAATTCGGTATCAAACCGATAGGTCTGGGAGCACGCGATACCCTCAGACTGGAAATGGGCTTCTGCCTGTATGGAAACGACATCGACGATACTACATCGCCGCTGGAAGCCGGACTGGGATGGATTACCAAATTTGTAGAAGGCAAAAACTTTACCAACAGAGCCTTCCTCGAAAAACAAAAGGCAGAAGGTGTATCACGAAAACTGATAGGATTTGAAATGATAGACCGAGGCATCCCTCGCCATGGCTATGCGCTGACCAACTCAGAAGGTGAAACCATCGGACATGTGACTTCCGGAACCATGTCGCCTACCCGTAAAATCGGAATCGGAATGGGATATGTAAAAACAGAATATGCAACTCCCGGAACAGAAATATATCTTGACAACAGAGGCCGGAAACTGAAGGCACAGGTAGTGAAGCCACCTTTCCGGAAGATATAACCATTTTTGTGAATTTTAAATTTACCAAAAATGGGTAAATTACTAATTTACAGAGCTAAAAGATAAATACACCGCTAAAAAAATGTAATAAAAAGTATACTTATATAAAAAATTATACTTATGTTTGTGCCACACAAAAATGGGACATAATTCATCAAATAATTTATAATTTTAAAACAGAGCAGTTATGAAGAAGCTTTTTATTGCATTGCTAGCAATGGGCATGACCTACAGTGGAAACATTTTCGCACAAGAAGTAACAACAGAATCGGAACAAGCAAGTAAAATTTCTGAAGAGGAAGCAAAACGCTTACAGGAAGAAGAAGAAAAGGCTTTAAAGGAATATGAAGAAATGCTCGAAGAAATGGAAAAGAACGAAAAGAAATTCCAAAAACGAGTTAAGAGAGAAGCCGAATTCAAAGAGTTTATCTCTACATGGGAACCTGTAGACTATTCTGATATTGACTCTACGAAAATGCCTAATGTGGTCACTTTTTTCAAAGACTCCAATGAATTCTTCACCACTATGTCAAAGGTATATTCATACATTGACTACATTCAGGTAGAAACCAAAGACACCATTGATGCAGAAGGTGTAGCAGTGACAGAAGTACAGCAATTGGGAAATGATGGAGAAGAATTGGGTAAAAATGCACGTACAACCAATGTGGTAAAAGCCACTGCAGATTTATCTTTAGCCAGCCTGCAAGCAGCCAATGTAGTATTAGCTGCACCTTTGGCTGTAACAGACCTAGCTAGTGATCCGTTTGCCGCACTATCTATGGGTAAACGAATCAAGAAAACACTTGCCACTGTAAAAATGGGAGTATCAATTATTCCTTTGCTGAAATATAAAGTAAACGACAATAAAGCTGCTCGTCAGCAATTGAAAAATAATTAAGTTTAGCACCTAAACAATCATGAATTATAGATTTATAAATAAAGTATATATCGGCTTATTAATGTGCCTCCTGAGCAGTGCTTCGGTATCTGCGCAGGATGGCACTCCTGCTTTTACCCCTGACAAAAAAGCCATGACACTGCGCATGGGAGAATTCAAATGGGTGGAACCAGCCAAACCGGCAGAAGATAAGATGATAGGATTTATTGATATCATCAAATCGAAAGTGGCAGAAACCGTAGCAGCATCCGGCCGTTTCGAAGTATTGGATGAAGAAATTGCCGAAGATGTTAATGCATACTTACAAAGTGAGTCATTTATGAATCTTCCACCAGAGCAATACAGAGAAGTAATTACAGGAGTCATGAATGACAACTTACTGGTAGGAGAAATCACCAAATGTAAATTTACCAAACGAACCACAGGAGCTAATGGATACCTCTGTATGTTGGCACTGAAACTGAGTGTAGCCAAAGCATACGATAAAGCCAATATTATCAGCTCACGTATGTTTGTAAGCAGTTTACGAGGAAAACAACTCATAGTTCGTAATACTACCGAAGCAGCATTAGATGATGCATTACAATCTATGACTGAAAAATTAGTCGACTACTTCAGTCATAACTTCTCTGTATATGGAACCATCGTAAGCTACGACGGCAACAAGGCTGTACTCTCATGTGGTACCCCACAAGGAGTAGCCGTGGGAGATGAATTCCAAGTATTACAGGTAAATATGATAGACGGTGAAAAGACTCAGACCGAACATATTGGTAAACTTAAAGTAAAAGAATTACTACCGGACGGTACTTCTGTATGCAACATGACAGAAAATAAAGACGGAATCATCCAACGTTTCCAAACTTCATCAAAGAAAAGCTGGTTACAATGTCGCTTGATCTTAAATAAATAAACGAGAAATATATGAAACGAATTTTGTACTTATTACTATTTGTCTTTGCCTGCGGACTTACAGCAACTGCACAAAAAGTGAAACCTGTAGAATACGGGGGCTCTGTGAACTTAATACGTGAAATTGACCAAAATACTATTGTACTGCGTACTTTAGGATATGGTAAAAAAGAAGCTTATGCACGAGAAGATGCAGAAGTACGTGTTATACGTGCCGTACTATATGTAGGCTTTGAAGGACACAGTAAATTGATTAGTGAAACAGAATCAGCATTTGAAGCCAAACACGGCGACTTCCTGAATACATTTTGGGAACAAAAACGCTATAAAGACTTTATCACTGGTATTGTATCTGTAGGTTCACTTGAAAAAGTAAAAGGACAAAAAGTAAAAAGTATGCCTTTCGATGTAACCGTTAATGTCAAAGCTTTCAGACAATATTTGATACAAAATAAAGTAGGCGGAGGTTTAGGATTCCGTTAAATCAGTAATGTAAACAAGTCTTATTCTATCTCCTGTCTGAGATGGGATAGGACTTTTTTTTATTTTTAGACAGTTTGGAAATATGAAAAAATTAATTTGCTCTGCCCTGCTCTGTTTTACTGTAATTTTGCAGGGATTCGCACAGACAGAATCTGCCACAAGAGGCAGTGTAAACAATGTAAGACAGCCTAATGTCATTGTTGTTCCTTATACAACCGAAGGACAAGATGTTCGTCAAATCATAGACAATAACCGTATGATGCTCAACGCACTGAGTAAAGTGAAAGAAGAGTTCAACGTACGTGGTTTCAACACTCGGGATTTCATCACATTACTTCAGGCTAATAAACGAAATGATATTGTTTCGGCTACTACAGGTGCAAAAACAGACCCTGTAAAAGACTTAATTTTAGAGTCTAAAGCTGACATTTCAGTAACAGTCAATGTTTTTGTCAATAACCATGCCGACGGTTCCTCTGAAGTTAATTTGGTTCTTCAAGCAGCTGAAGCTATCAGTGGAGAATCTTTTGCAAACGCCAGCTATACAAGTGACAAGTTCAGAACAAGCGATTCATTAAGTCTGGCAAACAGAGCTTTAAACAAAATCAATGATGATTTCTTCACCATGATTCAAAACGGATTCAATACAATGATGGAAACAGGACGTAATCTGAATGTACGTATTGAATTGGGTCCGAACAGCGGCTTGGATCCATACTCGGAAATGAGTACTGGCAACGATTTGGAAATGGAGCTAACCAACTGGCTGGATAACAATGCATATGGTGGAAACTATGAAATTAACAGTTCGGATATGGTAATAGATATCTCTATGAAAGTACCTATCTACGACCAGATTACAGGTAAACCATATGCTATTAATAAAATAAGAACTCCACTGATAAAATTCCTAAAAAGTTTGCTCACTTCAGAAGATCATAATCCGAAAACAAAATTCAGTTCCGGACAGCAAATATGGATTGTAATAGAATAAACGTCATGAAAAAAATACAGTTACTTTTATTTTTTCTGCTAAGTGGTATTTTCTGTGCCAAGGCACAAAGTACCATTAACTTTCAGGCAATGCCTCCGGTAGAAGGAGACATGAGTGCAGAAGTATCTCAAGCTCTAAAACTGAAAGTAGAACAAATTCTGACACGTAATGGTGCTGCTGCCACTTCTTTATACAACGCATTTGTGGTAGAACCTCAATTAAACCTTTTAGACGAAATGTCCACAGAAGGACTAATCCGTAATGTACATCTGGTAAAAGCAGAACTCACATTGCTAGCCAAAAATGCATTGGATGGAAGCATGTATGGAAGCATTGTAGTTCCTATCGCAGGAAGTGGAAAAGGCTCTATGGACCAGACTCTACGCTCGCTCATCGCCAACATAAGAGTGACAGATGCCCAATATTCACGTTTTATCCGCAATGCACGCCAGAAGATTATGGACCACTATACACAAAACTGTGGAACTATTATGCAGAAAGCTCAAGTGATGATGAATACTGGCAAGTATGAGGATGCCGTAGCCTATCTGAGCTGCGTACCCGAAACAACACCTTGTTACGAACAGGCAGCAGAAGCCTTGATTCAAGCATCCGGACTGGCTAAAACAATGGATTGTGAAGCACAAATGCTCGTTGCCAGAAATTTCTACATTCTACACGAATACGATAAAGCACTAGACGTTCTTTCCAAGATTCCAATGAGCAGCGACTGTAACGAAGCAGCACGGGCTCTGACAGATTCTATTGAGAAATACATTAATATCCCACCCGATACAGTAATGGTAGAAAAGATTGTAGAGAAAGAAGTTATAAAAGAGGTGCCAGTAGAAAAAATTGTAGAAAAAGAGGTAATCAAAGAGGTACCGGTAGCAGTTCCCGTACAACAGCAACCTGCCATCCCTGCCCTTAACCCCAAAATCAGTTATTCGACAGACAATCTGCAAGTCAAAATTCTTTCTTGCGAAGGTATTGAAAGCCAGCAAACTGTAGTGATTTCTATGGTAGTCACCAGCACTGAAAGAAGTAACAACGATAATGCATATTGGTCTTTCAAAAATGCCATCGATACAGAAGGAAATTCGTATGAAGCATCGAAAGTGGGACATTGGGAAGGAAAATCATTCAATGACTCCCATCGTGATTTACCCTATGGTGTTCCTGTAAAATGGAAATTCTATCTTACCAAGGTATATAGCAAAGTACCAGGATTCTCTTATCTGAAATTCAACATCCGTTACTGTGATGTCGTGATTAAAGATCTTCCTGTTACCTGGAAACAATAAAGTAATACGCTTATGAAAAAACAGTTATTACTCACAGTAGCTTTGTGCTTTACCTTATCAAGCGGCGCATTTGCCCAATTTAAGGTAGTAGAAAAAAGCACCAAGAAAGCACCGGCCTGGTATCAGCAAATGGTAGCAGACTATCTGATTGTATCGGCACACGAACCGACACTTGAAGAAGCACAGGCAGCCTGCCTGCAAGAAGTGAAAAAACAAATCATACAGGCTGTAGCACAAAATATCACATTCTCCGAATCGAGTACGATGAATCAGAAACTCGAAGGAGATGAGATAACCGAGTTTGTAGATATATACAGTTCCAATACAGATGTAAAGGCGGCTACAGTTCCCTTTGTACAAGGTATTTCCCTCTCCAAGGTAGAAGACTACTATTGGGAAAAATTACAGGACAAAAAAACAAAAGAGGTGTATTATAACTACTCCATGAAATACCCGTTTACCCAATTGGAACTGAAAAAACTGGTACGTGATTTTGAAAAACGTGACAAACAGTACGAAGCCCAGTTGACCGAGTTGGAGCAAAATTTGGAGAATATTCAGGCATTGGAAGACATTCAGGCCTCCATCACCAAGATCGCTCCATTAAAGGAATACTTCTTCGACCAAATGAGAAGTCAGCGTGTGAAGACATTAGAAAAGTCATATCGAGAATTATATGGTATGATTTCCATTCAGGGAAGTAACGCCCGCATGGGAGAATATGTGTGTCAGCTGATTTTAAAGGGAAATCCGATTGCTATATCCAGCATGCCTAAATTAAAATCAAACTGTGCCTCCCAACTTTCAGCACGCAGTGCAGATGGTGGAAAGGAAATACATATTTTTTACAATGCAGATGATTGTTTGGAAACCGAAGAAAACGCAGTAGAAGCAACCTTCCGTATCGGGGGAAAAGCTGTATCGCATAAATTCTATATTGATGTAGCCGGACAAATGATGACGGTAATGCCTGAAGGCAAAGTATATCTGACAGCCGAATCAGAATCGGACAGTACACTGACCAACATCAATATACGTATGACCTTGAATTCCAAATATTCCAACTCTTTCACAGTACAGAATCTGGTGCTTGAAATTCCTGGATGTGCAAATACGCTGATTAAAAACAACATCAATATCCCATATAAAGGAATTGGATCTTACGTTCTGGATGTAACAGCAGATGGTGACTGGAAACGAGTTCCACTAAAAAAATACCAAGTAGCTTTTGTAAAAGGCTCTATGGAAATACGTAATGAACAAACCGGAGAAGTGGCACGTGTAGTTATCAACTTGCCTTATATAGCCAACTGGAAATAAAATGAGTATAAACCTCTAAAAAAGAAAGTTATGAAAAACTTTAAACTGATTCTCACAGCAATTGTGCTGGCCATTTTTACTATTACACCGGCTGTTGCACAACAAAGTTCCAAGGAACTGAAAAAAGAATTAAAGAGTAAAGCCGATAAATCAATCCGCAAAGAAGCTGAAGCATACGAAAAAGCCGGATGGCGTTCAGTAGCAGGAAGCTTACCTCTAGCCAAACAATTAGAACAAGCTCAAATGGCTGCTATCGAACAGGATGAAGAAGGTCTGAACCGTTATTACATGGGACGTGGTAAAGGTATCGGTGGAAATTATCGTGCAGCCAAGGCAGTAGCATTCAATCAAGCCAAAGTTGATTTGGTAGCAGCAGTCATGTCGGATGTCGCTTCTACAGAAGTAAATGATTTAACAAACGAAGATTTGGGAGAAGGTGACGTACTTTCTACTGAAGATATGAGTATAAACAGTAAAGTTGTATCTTCTTTCCCTATCAAGGATATCGTAACTGTTGTGGAAATTTACCGTGAACTTTCGCGCGGACGTTATGAAGTGGAAATAACAGTAAAGATGGAAGCTGCTGATGCTAAAAAACGTGCTAAAGTCTTTTTAAACGACAAACGTAAAGCTGCATTAAACAAAAACTAATCATTCTTTTTAGTTTTTACATAAGAAACAAAAAAGATAAGGCTATCTCTAAAAATATTTGGAGATAGCCTTTTTCGTATCCCCTTTCATCATAAAAACATTCGTCTCATAACAATTTCTACTATAACCATCTTCCCCTGAAAAAAACAAGCAGCCGCTGATTCACATCAGCGGCTGCTTTTCTTAAGTCATGCAACATTAATACATTTACTTTACACTTAAAAATAGATTTGATTCGATGCCTATTTATTCTATTACAACTTCATCAATAAACATCCAGGACTCACCCTGTACACGGTGCCAGGATGGTAAAGTCTGAGGATGTACTGCCTTGATACGTACATAGCGGGCGTCTTTTTTCAGTTTCTCAAAAGTGAAAGGAATACGGATATAATCGTATTCTCCGGCTCCCTGACGTGCCTCTCCATAACGTATCTTCTTTACGGAACGGAAGTTTTCTCCATCTTCAGAGACCAGTACTTCCATTTCCTTTGGAGGCATTACCCATGCGGTAAGCGACTGCATGAAACCTAAAGAAACACGGTTGATACGCTGCACGCTACCCAAATCTACAACCAAGTCAATATCGTTGCCGATATACCCATGCCACAAAGGAGCCTGTGCGTTCAGAGGAGCAAAACGTCCGTCGGTCATTGCTCCGTCTCCTCCGGCTGTATACTTCGGACTATAAGGCTTCAGATAAGTCACCTTGGCATCCAGAGCCTTGTGCGCAGCAATAGTCTGCGATTCTTCTGCATAAGCCTTTCCGTCCTTGTCGTATACACGTGCACGGATTGTTTTCACGCTACGCACTTCGAAAGGCGACTGGTAAAGAGAAGAACGCTTGGACGGTTCGCTGCCATCGGTCGTATAACGTATCTCTCCCCCTTCCAGATAACAATCCATGGATACCATGAAACCTTTTCCATCAGCAGTACGCTGCGGCAGAATAGAAAGTTCCGGAGTAATCTGTACCAAATCGAACCAGGCAGTACCCTCTCCTCTCAATGTTATGGATCCGGCAGCTCCACCATGATGTGTACGCTTGTATTCCCGAGGAGGACATACCAGTTGGAAACGAGTCCATGCAGTATCGGTCAGTTCAAACTCCTTCTCACCCAGTGAACCCAATGCCAGTTTAAAGGTCAGTTTTGTTCCTTTTGCACGATGCAAATCCAAAGTACGCTGGTCTGTACGTGCCCAGACCGAAAGAATATAAGTACGGTCCGATTCATTGTCTATAGGGAACAAGCCACGCGCTGCACCTGCATCGGGGAAAGGATTGTGCAGACGGAGTGAAGTTTCTCCGTCGAAAGCCACACGCGTATCGGGCATCAGTGTAGCGCCCTTACCGCCAGCTCCTCCACTACCTCCGGTCATCTGACCAGCCTCCACAGAGAGTTCAAAGCTCGGGTTGACAGAAAGATTTCCTGCTACGACAGCCGAAGCCTCTTTTACAGGTTTGATTTTATATACTCCTGTAGCAAACGGTGCCAGTATATCGCTAAATTGTCCATTCTTTACAGCTACTTCACGATCCTCGAATATCACTTGAGCCGAAGTTCCGTCTGCAACCTGTTCTTTCAAGGATACAGCAATTTCACGAGGTTTGTTCTGCATATTCTGTACCACAGCCAGCAAACGACCTTCGCGATGGAACACACGTGCCAGCAACCCTTCTCCTACCTGTACTTTGTACGAATGGGCATCATACAGATAAGGAGTAATCTGCTGCAATTCTACAGCTACTTCCTTGAATCCGTTCCACAACAGCGGAGAACCGGAGTCGGGCATACGGTGGAAACCCTGTACACCACGGGCACCTTCCAGCACACTGCCGTATACCATGGCACGCACTTCACGGGCAGAAGGTTCACGTGTCCAGATTTCTCCCCCACCAAACACCTGCGGTACAAGCCATACAGCCTTTTCATAGCGCATCTGTTCGTAAATTTCACGAATCATATCAGAAGCCGATGATGCCGGTCCGTTAGGTATCGGATAAGGATCGGCCATGATGATATCGTAAGTATCGGCATAGCGGCGTGCCGGCAACGAGCTGATGATAACCACAGACACCGGATGATAAGGGTCGAGTTCATGAATCAGGTCGTAAGAACGTTTCAGTACCTCCGGACTCACTCCCTGTCCGTCCGGTTCGTCGGCAATATAATACGACAGCAAAGCCGGATGATCTTTCACTCTCAGAATCTCTTCGCGCAACGCAGCAAGTTTTTCTTCCTGAGTAGCCTTGATATTCAGTCCCACACCCTGACTGCCTGCCAGACTGCATACATTATAGTTCACCTTTATACCCAACTGAGCACAAAGATCCAGATACGCCATACGGTCGGCACGATTGTCCTCCGTAATGTTATGATAAGGCGAATACAGGTTGATGCCCTGAGTCACTTCACTGCGCAGAAAATCAAAGTTTCTTCCGTTCAGGCTGGAATAAAATCCTACCGGCATCCACTGCCAGCCTTCTACACGTAAAGCCCCTGTCAGGCGGTCTATCTTCACTTCATTGGCCTTAGCCGGCAGACACAATACCTCTACCGGGTATTGCTTTGTTTCTGTTTCCGATTTCAGCACAACCGTACAAGTATTGTTCCCCTGCTTCAAAGAAGCCATCGGGATAGAAAGCACATTCACTCCTTTATGCAAGGCAACCTTATTTCCTTCCCACTCTGCTACTGTATAAGGCACATTTTCTTCTTCAGGAAGACAAACCAGAATTTCCGCTTTTGCTTCATTGGTATAATAATTCATGCGGGAAATGACTTTCACTTCTCCGGCATACACTACCGAACAAAAAGCAGATAGTATGGACATACAAGCCCATACTATCAATAATTTATATATATTCATAATACCTATTTGCATTATAAAGTTACTTTATATTTTTCAACGCTTTCAGCCAACCGTCTGCATGTTCCTGCTGACCCAATGAAGAGAAATGAACTCCATCGGCACGTTGGTAAGCCTTATCCAACTTATCTGTATCAGGACCTAAGTAAATATCCTTGTATTTCTTAGCCAACTGCATCTGTGCTTCACGGATCTCCCGGCTGCATCCTTTGTCTTCTTCCAGACAATTAGGATGATAGCTTGCTACAGCCACTACGATAGGAGCGTTGATGCCACGAGAGCGGAATGCTTCACGGATATTTTCAAACATACGGATATAATCTTCTGTAGAAGTATTGGCGATATTGTCGCTTTCTCCCTGATGCCACAAGATGTAGTCGGGTTCGATACCCTGTTTCTTCATCTGTTCGATAGTCTCAATCAGTTTACCGTTCAGGAAGCCACCTTCTGCCCAGGCAGAGATTTCCACCCCACCAACACCGATAGGAATCAGTGTTACAGATGAAGCCATCTTCGCATCAATCATCTTATCGGCCAGGATATTCCATACACTACCGCCTTCGCCGGTAGCACCAATCAGCGGATCCTGTGACGGATAAGTCATTCCTTCGAAATAGTTCAACACCTTATTATGCGGTTTATACAAGCCTTGTCCGTGATTTGCAGAATTCGACTGACCGAAAGTAAACAAGACCTTATTGCCTTCTTCTTTCTTCACAGGAGCAGCCTGATAATTCTTAGCCCAGTCGCGCATCATTTCGATGGCCTTTACCAATACACCGGCTTCGCCACGGAAAGTACCCGAACCCTTAGGCTCGCCCGACTGTGTATACCATTCGTTGAATCCTTTGTTTGCTACCACGCGGTTCAGCATCGGCACCAGTTCTGTATATGCTTCTTTGATAAATCCGTTTTCAATCAGTCCCCAAATCATACGGGCACCAAACCAAGTCCAGTCACCACCGTTCTGATAACCGTACGGATACATACCCACACCCTGGAACGCACCTGCCGGATAAGTCGGATACATGGTCAAGCCGATAGTCTGTGCACCGGCAGCCTTTACATTTTCCAGCATCTTACGGTTGGCATCTGCAATTTCTTCTTTCGAATGAAGACCTGCCAGAATAGCTACCGCTGTACCTCCATGATAATAAATCTGATTTTCATCGAACGAAGCCGGGAAAGGCGATCCGTTCAAGTAAATATGAGGAATGTATTTTCCTTTTTCCTTATCCCACAAATGTTTGCGGATATTCTTAGACAAATCGTCCTTGATAGCTGCATACTTGTCTTTCTTAGCCTGATCGTCGGTCAGCTCCATCAGGTTATTCAATGCGATAATCAGCATGGCATTGTCGTAAATATCGATAGAGAAATGAGTATTCTCATCAATCTCTACTCCCCATGCATGTTCCGGCTGCACATCCCCCCAGTCGGCTGTTGTAGCACCGATAATCAGTCCATACTGCTTGTTGAATTTCTCAGTCATCAGGAAGTTCAACGCATCTTCCAGACGCTGTTCTACAGTCTTTCCGTTGATAACCGACTTCAGATAAGCCTTATTACCACTCTTCTTTACATACTGATACACGGCCTGAATAAGCGATGTTTCGTGGTCTGTTTCTACTGTATTTTTATGAGCAGCATACTGAGGACAAGAATCTGCCAGTCTGTATTTATAGCCGCCCACATTATCCAGTTCAGCTTTCTTTATATCAATATATCCGTCTACGATATCACCGGTTTTTCCCTGGAAATGGAAAAATGTATTCAAGGCATGTGTCACCACAGAATCGGGAGATACATCCATAGCCACTTGAATAAAGGTATTGAAGTCTCTGATCCACACTTCCCCATATCCGTCTCCGGCATTCAATCCGGAAGAAACAATCTGATGAGCCATTCGGTTCACCTCATCGATGGTCCGATTTTCAAGAATCTGTTTCTGCACGATTCTCAAATCATCTTCTTCATTAGCCCATGCTGACGCAGTCAGGCAACCCAAGGTAGCTGTCAAAAAAAACTTTCCGATTTTATTCATATTGATTACTTATTGTGTTTATTCATATTTATTTTTCACAGTGATTTGATAGTGCAAAGAAACGACTATTTCACCACAAGCACAGTATAAAATATCTCGTTTTTCTTGTACTATCTTGTTATTGCTTCATCTTTTACTCTTTTCTTCACTTTACACAGCTATTTTCCCTTGTCTGTGGCGGAATACCGGCCCAAAAACTCGGCTTAATGTATAAAAACATCAAAAACGAAAACCAACCGAGTCTTCTGTAAAACAGCCTATAAAAAAAACATGTAAATTTGCATCCGTTTTTTTAAGGTATAAAGGTATATGGATAATAGCGTAAGCGAAAAGCGCGCCCGAAGCAACGAGATAGACATGCTCAACGGACCGCTGTTTAAGAAAATATTACTATTTGCCCTGCCTATGGCAGCCAGCAGTCTGTTGCAGGAACTGTTCAACTCGGTAGACGTGGCCGTGGTAGGTCATTTTGTAGGAAGCAATGCACTGGCGGCGGTGGGAAGCAATGCTCCGGTCATCGGACTGCTCATCAATCTGTTTGTAGGAATTTCGATGGGAGCCTGTGCCATCATCTCCAACCACATCGGACAGAAAGACGAGAAAAGTATACACAATGCCATCAATACAGTGGCTCTTGTAGCTGTGCTCAGCGGATTTTTCCTGCTGATACTGGGAGTGAGTGTAGCAAGACCGATTCTGAGCTGGATGGGAACTCCTCCCGATGTGCTCGACGATGCGGTGATGTATCTGCGTATTTATTTCCTCGGAATGCCGTTTATCATGGTATTCAACTTTGGTGCTGCCATTCTGCGCAGTATGGGCGATACCCGGCGTCCGCTCTACATTCTGGTTATGGCGGGAATAGTCAATACGTTGCTCAACCTGCTTTTCGTCATCGGTTTCGGAATGGGGGTAGCCGGAGTGGCAATTGCTACCGGAGTGGCCAACATGGTCAGTGCAAGCCTCATCATCCGTCTGCTCCGAAAAGAGAAAGAACCCTACCGCCTGCATTTCGACAAGATGAAAATCAACTGGACGGAGCTGAACCGCATGCTGCGGATTGGAGTACCAGCCGGACTGCAAGGTATGATATTCTCCATCTCGAATGTAGTAGTACAGTCGTCTATCAATACCTACGGTGCCGATGCCATTGCCGGCTCTTCTGCAGCCCTCAACTTCGAGTATTACTGCTATTTCATCATACAGGGATTCAACGGAGCGGCCATCAGCTTTATTGCACAAAACTACGGCGCCGGAAAAATGGACCGCGTACGCCGTATCTTCTGGACTTGTATGGCCTCCAGTGTAGCTTTCTGCGCTGCCTTCAACTGGCTTTTTGCCTGGCAGGATGAATTCTTCCTGAGTTTCTTCTCCAACGTGCCCGAAGTACAGCATTACGGCAGCATCCGCATGCACCTGGTACTGGCTCTTCAGTTCCTAGCCAGCAGCTACGAAATAGCCGGTTCTTCGATGCGTGGAATGGGCAAATCGCTCACTCCTGCCCTGCTCACGGTTTTCGGTACCTGCATGCTCCGTATGGTTTGGGTATATGCAGTTTGCCCGGTATGGAGAGGATATGATATACTGATGCTGGTTTATCCCGTATCGTGGATACTGACCGGTACACTGGTGCTCACTGCTTACTGGATGACTATCCGCAAGCAGGGGAAGCTTACAAGAGTGTAAGTCCTGCAAGTACTGCCCTGTCCGATGAAACAGAACCGAGGGCAGCATGATAGGTTATGATAGGTTATGAAAGATTGTTTTTGGGGCAATCTTTCAGCGTTATTCCCTGATAATCAATATAGTTTTTGCCTTATGAAAGATATGAAGGATATTTTTACTATGTTGCAGCAATGACAACAAAATAGTCACCTTTAAAGGTGGGGTTTTTAGTGTACATTTTGAAACATTATACAAAACATGCTTCATATCTTTCATCTTTCAGCGTAAGGCACTGATTAATAAAATATTAAAAATTCTTTACTCTTTAAAATCTCTTTTCCGTGTTGCATTCGCAGTTGTCGTTTTCGGGGCAAAACTGCTGATTTTTGCATCCAATTTACGCGACTTGAATCGTGAGCTTACGTGACTAATATCATTCGCTTACGATACAAGTATCGTGAGCTCACGATTCAAGTCGCGTAATCGCATGCTTAAAGAAAGGCTCAGGCAACGGAAAATTATTTCAACCCAAAGGAGAAAATGTACTTCCGAGAAAATACCTGTATAAACTAAAAAAAGCAGAAATACCCAACGTATTTCTGCTTTCTATATTATATGTATTGAATCTTATTTCAATTACAGCGGCATGTTACCATGTTTCTTAGGAGGATTGCTCTGGCTCTTGTTCTGAGTCATTTCCAATGCCTGAATCAACTTGTAACGTGTATCCTTCGGCAGGATGATTTCATCGATGTATCCCTGCTCTGCTGCACGATACGGATTCGAGAATTTTTCCTTGTATTCTTCTACAGCTTTTGCCTTTTCTTCCGGAGTAGCCTTGCGGTACAGGATGTTTACAGCACCGTCGGCACCCATTACAGCGATTTCTGCAGTAGGATAAGAGAAGTTTACATCCGAACCGATAGGTTTACTGTTCATAACGATGTATGCACCACCGTAAGCCTTACGGGTGATCACAGTAATCTTAGGCACAGTAGCTTCTGCATAAGCGTATACAATCTTCGCACCGTGACGGATGATACCGTTGTGTTCCTGTGTACAGCCCGGAAGGAAGCCCGGTACGTCTTCGAAGGTAACGATAGGAATATTGAAGCAGTCGCAGAAACGGATGAAGCGAGAAGCCTTGTCGGAAGCATCGATATCGAGCACACCTGCCAGATAAGCCGGCTGGTTGGCAACGATACCTACCGAACGACCACCCAAACGAGCAAAACCTACTACAATGTTCTTTGCAAAGTGAGGCATTACTTCGAAGAAATAGTGATTGTCGACTACCGGTTCGATGATATTCTTGATATCATAAGGCATGTTCGGATCGTCTGGAATCACAGTCATCAATGATTCTTCTGCGCGGCGGATGTCATCGGTACAAGTCTGCATCGGTGCATCTTCCATGTTGTTTGACGGAAGGAAGCTCAACAGCTCACGGATGCTCATCAAAGTTTCTTCTTCAGTATCGCACAGGAAGTGAGTTACCCCACTCTTGCTGCTGTGTGTATACGCACCACCCAGTTCTTCCTTGTCAACTTCTTCGTGTGTCACAGCTTTTACTACATCCGGACCAGTGATGAACATGTGGCTCTTTTCCTTCACCATGAAGATAAAGTCGGTCAGTGCCGGAGAGTAGCAGGCACCACCCGCACAAGGACCCAAGATGGCAGAAATCTGAGGAATAACACCCGAAGCGATGGTGTTCTGATAGAAGATAGAAGCATATCCTGAGATACTGCCTACACCTTCCTGAATACGTGCACCACCCGAGTCGTTCAAAGCAATGACAGGAGCACCGTTTTTCAGAGCCAGTTCCTGTACTTTTACGATTTTCTTGGCACCGGTAGCACTCAATGTACCACCGTATACAGTGAAGTCGTATGCATATACATAAACCAGACGGCCGTCGATTTTACCATATCCGCATACGATACCGTCGCCAGGGATGTGGTTCTTGTCCATACCGAAATCAGTACACTGGTGGATAACCAGCTTGTCGATTTCATTGAATGTACCTTTATCGAGCAACATGTCGATACGTTCGCGTGCAGTCATGTGTCCGTTGGCATGCTGTCTTTCTACACGTTCTACTCCACCACCTTGAGAAGCCAGTTTATCCAACTCCTCGAATTTTTTATATTGTTCTGCTGTTGTCATAAGTTTATTCCTCCTCTTTTACTACATCGAGTGTCATAATCACCTGGTTGCTGTTTACAGAGTCTCCTTCGTTCACCAGGATTTCCTTTACCACACACTCACTGTTTACCTTGTAGTTACTCTGCATCTTCATGGCTTCAATTACCACTACAATGTCGCCAGCCTGCAGACGGTCGCCCACCTTTACAGGAATCTTCACTACCTTACCCGGCATTGGAGAAACAATCTTGTCCTGCTGTTTCTCTTCACCTCCTTTTCGCATGCGCAAATATTTAGCCTGCGAGTCAATGATATCGATGTTGTACGACTGGTAATGTGCATTGACGGTATAGCTTTTTCCGCCTTCCTTACGGATCAGTTCGGCATTGTACGATTTACCTTCGTGCAAAATAGAGCAACTTCCGTTTTCTGCCATTACGATATCTACATCGTAAGGAACACCGTCGATTGTCAGTTGCACTTTGTTACCTTCCTTGCTAACCAGTGTAACATCGGCAATTCTATCACCAATATGTATTTCCATATCTTTTGAGTTTTTAAGTTGATAAGTCTTTTAAGTTTGCAGTTCCTGAGTTTGTCCAGCTTTTGAGTCCGTTATAGTACGAATGATGAAAACAAACTCAAAAACTTAAAAACTTACAAACTTAAATTCGTAATACTCCTTTTTTCAGGCCAAACTCACGCCAGCGGCTGATAGGACGATTATCGGATGAGCCGGAGTTGTTTTCTTCCAGATTCATCAGGTAGTCGATATACGCAGCAATCATGGCGATGTTTTCGGTTTCCTCTTCTTTCTGTCCGGCCCATTCGCGCAACATATCCTGATGTTTCGGGATGAACAGTGTATTATAATGTCCTTCTACGAAATCGGGCACATTCATAATATGACGCAGATAACCGATGTTGGTCTTCAGACCTGTAATCTTGTATTCGTACAACACACGACGCATACGTTCGATAGCAAATTCACGGGTAGTAGCCCATACAATCAGCTTACCGATCATCGGGTCGTAGTAAATAGGAATTTCGTAGCTTTCGTATACATAGCTGTCGATACGTACTCCGATACCGTTCGGTTCAATCAGCTGACGGATGATACCCGGAGAAGGCATGAAGTTGTTTTCAGAGTCTTCTGCACAGATACGGCATTCGATAGCGTGTCCGCGCTGTTTCAGGTCTTCCTGTTTGAAGTGCAACGGTTCGTTGTTGGCAATACGAAGCTGTTCCTTTACCAAATCCACACCTACTACTTCTTCTGTGATAGGATGTTCTACCTGCAAACGGGTATTCATTTCCAGGAAGTAGAAATTGCGGTGCTTGTCTACCAGGAACTCAATTGTACCGGCTCCCTTGTAGTTGACAGCCTTGGCAGCAGCTACAGCAGCTTCACCCATTTTCTGACGCAATTCGGGAGTCACAAAAGGAGAAGGAGTTTCTTCTACGATTTTCTGGTTACGACGCTGAATAGAACATTCGCGTTCGAACAAATGTACAGCGTTGCCATGATTGTCTCCCAAAATCTGGAACTCGATATGATGAGGTTCTTCTACGAATTTTTCCAGATAAACGGTATCGTCACCGAAAGAAGACATTGATTCTGAACGGGCAGTATTGTAAGCCTCTTCCACTTCGCTTTCGTTGTGAATGAGTCGCATACCTTTACCACCACCTCCCATAGAGGCTTTCAGCATGACAGGATAACCAATCTCGTTACAAATACGTATGGCTTCTTCTACACTTTGAAGTGGTTTTTCGGTACCCGGAACAACCGGAACTCCAGCTGCAATCATGTGCTTACGGGCAGAAATCTTATCACCCATTGCATCCATTGTTTCAGGATCGGGACCGATAAAGATAATACCTTCTTCGCGGCAACGACGGGCAAATTCGGAATTTTCCGACAAGAAGCCGTAACCGGGATGAATGGCATCTACTCCATGACGCTTGGCTGCCATGATAATCTTATCAATATTCAGATAACTTTCACGAGAAGCTGCTGGACCTATCAGACAGGCTTCGTCAGCATAAAGTACGTGGCGAGCCGTTCTGTCGGCTTCGGAAAACACTGCCACTGTACGAATGCCCATTTCACGACAAGAGCGCATCACACGTACAGCAATTTCACCACGATTAGCTATTAATACTTTGTGTATCATGCTTTACGATTTAATTAGTATCTTCTATTAATTATTCCGGACGTACAGTACCTTTACGCATTGGCACACCCCGCCCAAAACTGTGCAAAAGTAGCAAAAAAACGGATATCAATCCAATAATCAGCCTTTTTTTTGCTTTCCGCAGGCTTTTTGGAATAAAATAAACCGGTTTAGAAGAGAAAAAAATTATAAAGCAAAAGAATAGCAATACAGAGATTGCAAAATAGAGGAAATATTATTGTTTCTTTTCGCGCTCTTCTTCCTGCGGAATACGGAAAGCGGTATACAGTTCAAGTACGGCTGCTATACTCAGACAGACCACCCACTCGTTGCGGTGCCAGAGAATCATCATCACTCCGGCTACGACCAGCAGCATGGCTCCTATCACTTGCTGACGGCGCAAACGGCGGATTACAATGTTACGGCCTTCATATCCGGACATAACTTGTACATAGGCAAACATCACCGCACCTACTATATATACATAAGGAGCAAAAAACAGTTTTGTGATTTGCAACATGGCTCCTATCAGCAACAACACTGCTCCTACAACAGAAATAACCGTATAATATTTGTTCATTATTGTTTCTTGTTCAAATCTTCCTCGAATATGTAAATATCTTCATTGGGCTTTTTCATCAGATATTTCTCACGAGCTACCTTTTCCAAAGCTTCCGGATCTGAAGATATCTCCTTCAGACGCTTGCTGTCGCGTTCGTACTGATTGCGATAAAATGTTATCTCAGATTTCAGCTTATTAATTTCCCGCCAATGAGAAAAACGTTGCAACAAACTGTTTTCCTCATCAAGCACACCTATAATCAGCGCAAAAGTAACAAGGGTTATCGCATACTTATGCCGACGAATAAAATTCCAAAACAGAACCAGCTTACTCATAAAGATTTACACTTGTTTTATCGTGCTGCAAAGATAGAAATAAATCATTGCAAGCCATGCGAAAACGGAGAATTTATGTATTTTTGCATTTATAAAGAACAAAATTTATGGAGAATTACATCGTTTCGGCACGCAAATACCGCCCTGCAACTTTTGATACCGTAGTAGGACAAAAAGCCTTGACCACAACGCTGAAAAATGCGATTGCCAGTCATAAACTGGCACATGCTTATCTTTTCTGCGGACCTCGTGGAGTAGGAAAAACTACTTGCGCACGAATCTTTGCCAAGACCATCAACTGTCTGCATCCCACGGCCGAAGGGGAAGCATGCAACGAATGTGAATCGTGCCGGGCGTTTATTGAACAACGTTCTTATAATATACATGAACTGGATGCTGCATCAAACAACTCTGTGGAAGACATCCGTTCGCTGATAGACCAGGTACGTATTCCGCCACAGATAGGAAAGTACAAAGTGTATATCATAGACGAGGTGCACATGCTTTCTCAGGCTGCATTCAATGCTTTTCTGAAAACCTTGGAAGAGCCTCCTCATCATGCCATCTTCATTCTCGCTACTACAGAGAAGCACAAGATACTTCCTACGATTCTGAGCCGTTGTCAGATTTATGACTTCAGCCGCATCAGTGTAAGCGACACTGTGGAGCATCTGGAAAATGTAGCCAGAAAAGAGCATATCGAAGCCGAACCGGAAGCCTTGAATGTAATTGCACAAAAGGCCGACGGAGGTATGCGTGATGCTTTGTCTATATTCGACCAGGTGGTAAGTTTTACCAACGGACATATTACATACAAGAGTGTAATAGAGAATCTGAATGTACTGGATTATGAATATTATTTCCGCTTGACAGACTTTCTTCTGGAAAACAAAATAGCAGAAAGTTTGCTCATTTTCAATGATATTCTGAAAAAAGGATTCGATGGAAACCACTTCATCACGGGACTGACTTCGCACTTGCGCGATTTGCTGGTCAGCAAGGACGAGGCTACTCTGACTTTGCTGGAAGTGGGTGCTTCTATCTGTGAACGCTATCGTGCCCAGGCTCAGAAGTGCACTCCTCAGTTTTTGTATCAGGCCATGAAACTGTGCAACGACTGCGACTTGAACTATCGCCTCAGTAAGAACAAACGTTTACTGGTGGAACTGACTCTTATACAAGTAGCCCAGCTGACAATGGGACCGGAAAACCCAACTCCTCCACAAGGGACGAAAAAGAACCTGTCTCCGGTATTCAATCAAGGTGCAACTTCTGTACAGACCAATACAGCTCAGACTACAGGAGGAAATACTACAGCGAGACCGCAGGGAAATGCAACTCACTCTCCTGTCGGTACAGCTCCTCAGGCACCGGCTCCACAGCCTCACGCACCGGTAGCAGCCGGAACCAAAACTACACCTCCGCAAGGGCCGTCAAGTACTCCGCAAGCTGCTGCCCCCAAAGGAGTACAGCCGGCAGTTCAAAATACCGATAAAAAAATTCCTGTGATGAAAGCCGGGAATTTAGGTATTTCCATCCGACGTCCCCAAACGGTTGCTCCTACCAATGCAAGCACAACGGCAACAGTAAAAGCCGTTCAACCACAAGAAGAGGAGAACTACGAAGATTACATCTTCAACGAAAAAGATCTGGATTATTACTGGCGAGAATTTGCTGCCCGCCTGCCTAAAGAGGAAGCAGCAAATGCCGGACGTATGATGAACATACAGCCTCATCTGCTTTCCGACAAAAAGACATTTGAAGTAGTGGTCGATAACGAACTGGCACAAAAATACATGCAACAGCTTGCACCACAAATAGAGGCTCACCTGCGCCAGCAGCTTCATAACCGCCAGATAAGAATGACGACACGGGTAAGTGAAGCCAATGAAAATATCCGGGCCTACAGCCATGTGGAACGCTTCCAGATGATGAGCAAAAAAAATCCGGATTTGCTGAAGCTTAAAGAAGCATTCGGCCTTGAGCTTTCCTGATATTTACTTTCGTCTCTGTCTCAATCATTTTTTCCGATACAAAAATCCCCTTACCCACACAAAAGGCCGGCAAGGGGATCTGTTCGTATAGAGTCTTAATAAACAAGACTTACATTATCTACCCAAAACTTATTTCCCGGAGAACCGATAAAAGCTCCTCCAAGGCTGGAAGTAAACTGAAGAATAAGATGAGTAGGTGCTTCACCTTCTTCTGCCCATCCCACTTCTTTTATCTGCTTGCTTTCTCCTTTGCTGTTACGGGCATAATATCCACCGACGCCCAGCTTCATCAGCTCTGCCTGATATCCGGCATTCTTTGTGATATCACCATACATTATTTCATAAGTAGCACCGTTTTTCCAATCTTCTGTACGGCTATAACGCACCACAGCAGTACCTACACGCTTGGCAATAATATTACCCTCGGCGTCTTCTGTACGTTTCTGGAGCAAACAAGTCATAATTGCACAGTCTTGTCCGGGCACCACAGACTTTCTGCTAAATCCAGTCTGCCGAATACGATTGGGCTGACCGGACATCTGTACCTTATAATCGTAACGAACAGCTTTCGGACGTGCTGTAAACGATACTCCTGAGTTCAGAGCCATTTCTCCTTCCTTTGTACCGGTAATCGGTTCTTTCATATCACCCAAAAACAACGATCCGGAAGCCAGCACTGTGATATTGACCAGTCCCAGTACTTTGACACTTTCAATATGAGTCTCCAGACGGGCGCAATATCCATTTCCTCTTTTTTCAGGATACACACTGGTATTGGTCTTTACAATACCCATAACCTTGGCCATTACATTGGAATTTGCCCAGGGAGAACCACCCAGATTTACATAAGGCTCATTGCCATCAATTACCTTTGTGGGAGCCACTTCATACAACAGCTTGGTTTTTCCGCCAATTACTCCTGACTCATGAATCTTACGTGTCACCCACTGATCCATATTTCCGTATTTCAAAGGAACCACTTTTTCCTGTCCCTTCATATTCAAAGGCAGCATAAATAGCGCACACCCGAATAACAATCCTATTTTTTTCATCATTTCTATCAATTCAAGTTATCCGGCAAAGATAAAAAAAAAGCGACGGCCTGAAAAACCGTCGCTTTATATTCCACTAAATAGAATACATATTCTTATTCATGTACTATATTTCCATTTACAGAAGATTAGTATACACGGTACAACAACCATGCAGCCTGGAAGTCTTCACGATGAGGATATTTAGCCTTGAATGCATCTCTTGCACGTGCAGCTTCTTCACGAGTATCGAACGATTCTACTACCACACGATACATATTCTTTTCTGCAGCATACACTACTTTTGCATTGTAACCATCGTTATCCAAAGTAGCCTTCAATCCTTCTGCATTAGCCTTTACTCCAAAGCTACCGCATACTACGCTAAATGCTTTCAAGCCATTTCCAGAAACCAGTTCAACTTTTTCTTCGCGAACAGTTCCAACTGTAACCGGAGCTTTTGTTACAGGAGCAGCTTCTACTACCGGAGCAGCTTCTACCACCGGAGTCTGTGCCGGAGTTTCTGCAGTAGCTTCTGCAAGTTCCTGCTGTTTTGCTTTTTCGTAAGCTTTCTTATAAGCACTTTCGCTTGACTTACAAGAAGAGAATGCCAGTGCTACGCACAATCCCATTCCCAATACAACAATCTTTCTCATGTCGTTTTGTTTTTATTATTAGTTAATATTTAGTCCTATTTTCAATATATAATTACGCGCAAAAGTAGTAATATAAAAGAAGTGAAACTATTAAATTCTGTTAATTATACAGTTTTATCCTTCGTTTCCTTATTTTTCCTCAAAAGAGTAACGACTTATCAAAGTTTTTATTAGATTTGTACATAGGAACTTTAAATAAGTGGAATTATGAAAGCACTAAATTATGTAGCCGCTTTTTTGGGCGGAGCAGCCTTGGGAGCAGCAGCAGGCTTATTGTTTGCACCGGAAAAAGGAGAAGATACCCGTAAGAAAATTGCAGAACTTTTGCGTAAAAAAGGCATTCGTCTGAATCGTGAAGAAATGGATGACCTGGTAGATCAGATTGCAGCAGAAGTAAAAGACGCTGAATAAAAATTTAACAAAACAGGCAGACTTAATTCACATCTCAAAATTGAATGAGTCTGCCTGTTTTTTCACTTTAACAAACCGCATATGTTTTCTCAAGACAAAAGCATAGACAATCTGGAATCTCTTGTAAAGGAGATGAAAAAATACATTGAACTGCAAGGAGAATATCTGAAATTCGATCTTGTGGAAAAACTGACTATCCTGCTGGGTACCCTTATTCTTATTTTACTCATTACCGTATTAAGCATGATGGCCGTATTTTACTTTTCATTTATGCTGGTATACGCCCTCGAGCCTATCACAGGAAGCCTGACCGGAAGTTATGCCATGATAGGAGGAATTATCCTGCTATTGGCATTCCTGATATACATATATCGAAAAAAACTGATATTCCAGCCGATGGTAAACTTTTTGTCACATTTGTTTTTAGACAATCCCAATAAGGAGAAACAGGCATGAATACGAAAGAAATCTACACCATAGAATTGATCTCTCAAAAAAAAGAGGAAAAAAGAGCGGAAATACAGGCTTCCAAAAAAAGAATGCAGCATATTTCACAAGAACTTTTCTCACCCACCAGAAGTGATAATAAAATAGATAGCATGATGCAGCACATCAACATGGGAATAGCTGCCTACGACGGCATCATGACCGGCATAAAAGTGCTAAGACGCGTTCAAAGCTTTTTCTCACAAAAAAGGAAATAAGCCATACAATCCTCCTGCGTCATTCAAATAAATATTTGGAACTATCCGACAAATAATTTATATTTGTTACTTGATTTATTTAATGACAATTAATGAAAAGGATTGAATCTCTTGCATCTATTCCATCTAATTTACAAATGTTTACAGGAATAGATATCATCGGGAACTTAAAGCAACTATTCAAGTTCCCCACACAAATGCCCGGCTGCCTGTTCCTCTTATGCACAAGAGGCAATTGTGTTGCAACCATACACCTTACCCAATACGAACTCCGTCAGAACTCAATGGCTGTAATCATGCCTGAAATGTTCTTTCAGATCACATCACAAAGCCAGGATTGCCGTTTTACACTGATTGGGTTTTCAAAAGAACTTATCCGCCACTCTACATTGTTCTCTAAAACAATCGAGTATACTCCTCACATTTTCGAAAATCCGGTTATCCATCTGCAAAAAGAAGTTGCAGATATTTTTCAGGAATCCTTCAAAACCATAATCAAAGCCCAGCATTTGGGCGACGTATTCATTACCCCTGCACAAACAGATTTGATTTATTCACAAATCATTCTGACATTGGGTAATATAACCCGGAAAAAAGAAGAGAACTCACAAGTACGATACAACCGTAATCAGGAAATAGTAAAAGAACTGGTGCGCATTATCGTACAAAACTATAAATCGGAAAGAAACATTTCATTCTATGCAGAAAAGATGCACCTCTCTCCACAACACCTGAGCACCACCATCAAAAAAACAACCGGGAAGACACTGACAGACATTATTTCTTCCTTTGTCATACACGATGCACAGGCCAAATTACGATCCACGGAACTGACCATCCAGGAAATAGCCTATTCACTGAACTTTCCGGATATCTCCTTCTTTGGAAAATATTTTAAACGATATACGGGTATGTCACCTAAACAATACAGAAACTCCGGAAAATAAAAACAAAAAAAAATGTTACCGATATCACCCACATCGGATATCGGTAACATTCTTAAAAATCCGTCATCAAATCACAGACCGGTTTCTTATTCTATAATTTCCACATCGGTTACTTTTTCATTTCTTTTACGGCGATAAAACAGCAAACGAATCAAATCGGTTGCTCCATATACAATTGCCGACACTCCCAATACAATAAAAGGAACAGTAGCTGCCTGGAAAGGATTGAACAGAACAACCAGTCCGGCAATCAGCACCAGCACAGAAATAACATACCAAACCACCGGCACTTTTACCACGTTACGCACCGATATAAAATTAGACAATTGAGTGACGCCTCCAAGTACCAGAAGCACACCTAATATATACATCAGAATGCTTACAAAAAATGCCGGCATAATCATCAGCCACAGGCCAAAGCAAGCGCTTCCCAATGCAACGATAGGAAAAGGACGGCTCATACCATCCGACTGTCTGGAAGATGCAAAATAGCCGAACAATCCTAATAACCCCGGCAACAGAAACAAGACACCGATTGTTATCACCAGATAATTTACAGCAGCATCAGGCCATACGACCAACAGTATGCCAATAATCAAAGCACACAAGCCGCTCATCAAAGCATAGTTCATTGTTTTCATCACGTTTTATATTCTTAGTTATACGAAAATAGCAAATTACACAGATATAAACAAATGAAAAGACAAAATTCCCTATAGTCTTCCTTTTTTCTTACCATTATCTTTCATCAACCTTACATTTTCATTGAAAAAGGCAGAAATACTCCTTTTTTCTGGCATTTATAAAAACACCATCTAATGAATATCTCGTACAAAAGGCACTTGATATAAAGCAATTTGTTATTTTTTCACCATTCGTACTCCCTTTTTAAAGTATTTATACTATCTTTGTGGCAAATTTATTACGACAGAATTATGATTAAGCCAGATTATCCTTCCGTTTTGCTAATCTATACAGGGGGTACAATCGGTATGATTGAGAATCCGGAAACAGGTGCATTGGAAGCTTTTAATTTCGATCAACTTCAAGAAAATGTACCAGAATTGAAAAGATTTAACTACAGAATTTCATCTTATCAATTCAATCCCCCCATCGACTCCTCCGACATGGAACCAGCCTTGTGGGCTAAACTGGTAAAGATTATCCATTATAATTACGATAATTTCGACGGTTTCGTCATCCTTCATGGAACTGATACCATGGCATACACAGCCTCTGCTCTTAGCTTCATGTTGGAAAATCTGGCCAAACCCGTTATCCTGACAGGAAGTCAGCTCCCGATAGGTGTACTGCGTACCGACGGAAAAGAAAACTTAATCACTTCTATAGAAATAGCTGCTGCCAAATATCCGGACGGAAGGGCAATAGTACCAGAAGTTTGTATATTTTTCGAAAACCATTTATTACGTGGTAACCGTACCACCAAAATCAATGCAGAAAACTTCAATGCTTTCCGTTCCTACAACTATCCAGCGTTGGCCACTGCCGGTATCCATATAAAATATGAATACGACCGCATCCGTAAAGCAGATTTATCGCTTCCGATGCACCCTCACTATGTATTCGATACCAATGTGATGATTCTGACAATCTTCCCCGGTATTCAGGAAAAGGTAGTCAGCACAATGCTAAACACACCGGGCCTGCGTGCTGTAGCCCTAAAGACATACGGTTCAGGAAATGCTCCTCAAAAGCCATGGTTCATCAAGCTGCTGAAGGAGGCAACCAGCCGGGGTATTATCATCGTAAATATCTCACAGTGTCAAACCGGTATGGTAGAGATGGCACGTTACGAAACAGGTTTACATCTATTGGATGCCGGAGTGATAAGCGGATACGATGCGACGGTAGAATGTGTGATTACCAAACTAATGTTTTTGCTCGGCCACAACCTGTCTCCGCAGGAAATACGGCGGGAAATGGGGCGTTCCATTGCAGGAGAGTTTACCCGGCCGGAATTGTAATACAATTGTAACAATTATTTCATGGCTCCGAAACAAAGAAACGTCATCTTTGCAGAAACTCAAAAATACCAAAACAATATGAATGATTACCGAATACTTGTTGTAGATGACGAAGAGGATTTATGCGAGATTCTAAAGTTCAATCTCGAAATGGAAGGGTATTTCGTAGACACAGCCAACTCTGCCGAAGAAGCCCTTAAACTGGATCTTACGCAGTACCAACTGTTGCTTCTGGATGTGATGATGGGAGAAATTTCCGGATTCCGTATGGCAAGTATGCTGAAGAAGAACAAAGATACAGCAGAAATTCCAATCATATTCATCACTGCCAAAGATACAGAAAACGATACAATCACCGGATTTAATCTGGGAGCCGATGATTATATATCCAAACCGTTCTCTTTGCGTGAAGTAATCATGCGTGTAAAAGCGGTATTACGCCGTACTGCCGGAGTGCAGATGAAAGAACAGGACCAGTTACAATACAAAGGGTTAATTATACATATTTCCAAGAAGAAAGTAACAATCGACAACGAAGAAATTTCATTAACCAAAAAAGAGTTCGAGATTTTGTTGCTTTTACTACAGAACCAAGGACGAGTATTCTCACGAGAAGACATACTGACCAAAGTATGGAATGATGAATCGTATGTATTAGATCGCACTATCGATGTGAATATTACCCGATTACGTAAAAAAATCGGTGAATATGGTAAACAAATTGTAACCCGATTAGGCTACGGTTACTGTTTCGAATGTGAATAATACAATTTGACATGACTACTTTTTTTTCCCGTATTCTTTCCTTTAGCCAGAAACTATTCTTTCTGGTTATCTCTCTTTTTATCGCTTTTTCGCTGTGCTTTATGTGTTTTCAGTACAGACGGGAAAAGGTATTCAAGAGTGAACTTTTAAATACACAGCTTCAAGACTACAACTCACGGCTATACGATTTCATAAACGAAAACGGTAATCTGAATGCAGATAGTCTGCAACAGTATGTGGCTACTCACATGATCCCGAACCTGCGGGTCACACTCATCACATCCACAGGTATCGTAATCTACGACAACATAGAAAAGAACTGGAAGAAGTTCAAGAACCATTCTTCACGAAAAGAAGTCATAGATGCCCTGATGTATGGCAGCGGATATGCCATCAGCCGGCATTCTGAAAGCTTAAATGGAGAAGAATTCTTTTATTCGGCCAAATACTACCCCAGTAAACGGCTGATCATACGTTCTGCCCTTCCCTATAACGTCAGCTTAAGCGAACATCTTAAAGCCGACTCGGGATACGTTTGGTTTACATTGGTAATCAGCCTATTCCTGATTGCCTTGTTCTATCGTTTCACTTACAAACTGGGAATGTCCATCACCAAACTGCAACAGTTTGCATTAAAGGCCGACAGAAACGAACCGATAGACATCGAAATCTTACAAGCGTTCCCTAAAAATGAATTGGGAGAGATTTCCCAGCATATCATAAAAATATACAAACGGCTCCACCGTGCCAAAGAAGCCCTCTACATCGAGAGAGAGAAACTGATTTCGCATCTGCAAACCTCGCACGAAGGACTTGGAGTCTTTACCAAGGAACGCAAGGAGATTCTGGTAAACAACCTTTTTACACAATATGCCAATATCATCTCCGACAGAAACTTAAGTTCTACCGAAGAAGTTTTCGACATACCGGAACTAAAACCGATCAATGAGTTTCTGACTAAAAATGAAAACAACCCCAATAAAGAAGAAAAGCGTTTATCCCTTCATATAGACAAAAACGCACGTTCTTTTTTGGTAGAAAGTATCATTTTCCAGGATTTGTCATTCGAAATTTCCATCAATGACATTACTCAGGAGGAAGAACAGGCCCGGCTGAAACGCCAGTTGACACAGAACATCGCCCACGAACTGAAAACTCCGGTAAGCAGTATACAAGGATACATAGAAACCCTGCTTAACAATCCGAATATCAGCCATGAGATGATGCAAACATTTCTGCAAAGAAGTTATGCTCAAAGCAACCGGCTCACCCTTCTTCTGCGGGATATCTCCGTACTGACCCGTATGGACGAAGCTCCGGACATGGTTTCAAAAGAGAGTCTGAATTTAAGCAAGCTGGTAGAAAACATGTTAAGCGAGGTTGCTCTGAATCTCGACGAAAAACATATACAAGTCAACAATTTGCTCCCGCCCAACATGAATATTGTCGGAAACAGCTCTTTGTTGTATTCTATTTTCCGGAATCTGACAGACAATGCAATAGCCTATGCAGGTGTGGGTATACAAATCACAATAAACTGTTTCCGGGAAGACGAAAAATTCTACTACTTCAGTTTCTCCGACACAGGAGTAGGTGTTCCCGAAGAACACTTGAACCGACTGTTCGAACGCTTTTACCGCGTAGACAAAGGACGCTCCAGAAAACTGGGAGGAACAGGTTTAGGACTGGCTATCGTTAAGAATGCAGTCTTATTCCATGGAGGTACCATTTTTGCCAAAAATATTCCGGGAGGAGGACTGGAATTTGTCTTTACTTTACAGAAAGGAGTGAATTAAAACAATCACCATAAAATAAAAACCTCTCAAATACAAAAAAAGCTTGACTCTTGATTATTCAACAGTCAAGCTTTTTATATTCCAGTGCCAGTTATAAATCCTGCAAGCCATTGCCTACAACCAACGATGACGGCTATAAAATCGACGTCATCGATTCGCCATCCGACGTCGTCGGATGCATATTCTGCGGCGCCGGTTACAGTATGTACGCTCTCATACCCAGCCATAGTACCATTAACCATTCATCATTCAAACGGATTCTTTCATCCGACTGCATAAAGGAAAAAAACTTTCACTCTGCTGTTTCCGCATCCACAGTCCACGTACAGACAAAATCATCGCGAAGCATATAATGTATCTGAAAATGATTATTCATCCCTGTACGATACTCTTCAGCCTCAAAAACTCCTTCCTCCGAGGCGGTAAAAGGACAGATATACAGGTGCTTCAAGAAGTCCACCTCATTGGTATCAAGCAACTTAAACAAGGTCTCTTTTGCCGACCAGTGCAGCAAATACTGATAAATCAACATACGGTCTGACAAATGTTCCCGACCGGGCATTTCATCCTGGCGGACAAAGCGTGAAACAACCTTTTTCACCCTGTCGCCATAATACTCTATATCCATGGCAATATTCCACTTCGGGTGGATACCGACGGCAATATAGCCTTTGGTATGTGAAATTGTAATCTGATATTCCCCCGAAAGAATATAAGGTTTGCCGGATGCATAATGCCCAATACACATTTCCTTTCCAGACAATGCTTTCAGCAAAACCCTCACGCCCAAATACTCCATCTTCCGGGAAAGAGATTTCAGTCCGGCAAGTTCTTCCTCGTAATTGAAATTCTGCGACAACCGGCTACGTAACTCTTCCTGGCTCTCGGTCAGTTGCCATATTCCGAAACACCCTCCCTGCCAGTTCCATTGTTTAAGAAGCGACATATCCCTCTTCTTTATGCTCTTTAGGAAGTACCGTTACCTTTACTTTCAAAATACGGCGAGAATCCATCTCTACAATTTCAAAACGATAGTTCTTATAGAACAAGACTTCTTGCTGTACCGGAAATTCCCCCTTCAGTTCGAGAATCAATCCCGCCAACGTGTCGGCATCGGCCGCAATATCTTCAAATTCATCCGAATCAATCTTCAAGACTTTATAGAAATCGGTCAGGAACGTCTTTGCTTCAAACAAATAAGAATTATCAGAAAGTTTAATATAGGTACGTACTTCCTCATCGTACTCATCATTTATTTCGCCTACAATCTCTTCTATGATATCTTCCATGGTTACAATACCCGACGTACCACCAAATTCATCCACTACAATTGCAATATGAATTTTATTGATTTGAAAATCATGAAGAAGATCGTCAATCTTTTTCGTTTCCGGAACGAAGAAAGCCGGACGAATCAAATTCTGCCACTTGAACTCATCACCCTGCTTCAGATAGGGCAACAAATCTTTTATATACAAAATCCCCTTGATATTATCACGAGACTCTTCGTATACAGGAATGCGGGAATAAGCGTTATCTACGACACATTTCAAGACCTTGGAAAAAGGAGTATTCAGTTCAAGATCAACCATATCAAGACGGGCAGTCATCACTTCTTTGGCTGTTTCCTCTCCAAAGCGAATAATTCCTTCAAGCATGGTACTCTCTTCTGAAATTTCATTCTTATCCGTCAGTTCCAGAGCCTGAGACAGTTCATCGACAGACAAGTTGCGCACCTTATGCTTTTTAGTCAATTTGTTGACCACAAAAGACGAATGTACAAGCAGATTCGACATCGGCTTGAATACCGACCGAAGCACATAAATAACCGGAGCAGCTTTTCTGCAAAAAGAAAGTGTATGCTGTGCAGAATATATTTTAGGCATTATCTCCCCAAACAACAGCAATAAAAAAGTCAGGACTACGGTAATAACCAGAAACTCCAAAATCTGTGCCTGACCAAAATCTATTACGCTGGCAAAGAAGTAATTGCACAACATAATAATGGTCACATTCACAAAATTGTTTGAAATAAGAATGGTAGCCAACAAATGTTCAGAATCTTCCAGAAGACTTTTAATCTTCGTATCAGAAGGAGATTTTTCTTCTTCAATCTCATTCAAATCAGAAGGAGACAATGAAAAGAAAGCAATTTCGGAAGCAGAAACAAAACCTGATGCATACAGCAAAAGAATAGCCAGCATCAATGCAATAATCGCTCCTAGAGAAGGAGACATAACAGTTACTCCGTTACATAAATCCGATAAACGGGATAAATACGAGTCAGGGTCCAAAGATTTAAATTTTAGTTAGACATAAGTTCATTTTAAAACGGCAAATCGTCTGATGCCGATTCCGCAGACACAGATGCAGTCTGCGAAGCAGCAGCCGGTTGCTGAACCTGTCCGGCAGGCTGTTGGACAGCACGCGGAGTCAGCATTTCCATATTATCACCGAATATTTCCACTACGTAACGTTTTATACCGTTCTGGTCGTCATAAGACCGGGTACGGATTTTTCCCTCGATGTAAAGTTTGTCTCCCTTACGTACATATTTTTCGGCAGTTTCAGCCAATCCGCGCCACAAAACAATATTGTGCCATTCTGTACGTTCAGGAACCTGTGTTCCATTGGCCAAAGTATATGCTCTATCTGTTGTAGCCAACGGAAATGTAGCCACAGCTACACCGCTATCCAAATATCTTACATCGGGATCTTTCCCCACATTACCTATCAACTGGACTTTATTCAATGACATGATTTACTTCGTTTTAATATCAGAGTCCAAAATTACAGAAAAAAAATGAGACAACAAACGTGATACAGGGAATTTATATAAATCAGCCACCGGAACCCTTTGATACTTTTCCGGCAACAGACTTTTTTCCGTTACTTCTACCTCATAACAATCGGCATAAATTACCCGGTGAGACAGCACATGCTTTACCCTTTGCCCCATCCGCCGTACCAGCTTTACTTCACACTGCGACAGCAGTTGCTGGAATTCCGGAAAACTGAAAAGTTCTTCTTCCGACAAGCTCCTATCAGGTTCCAATAACGGAAACTCATATAAATTTTGCCAAATATCGCCAGCCGGCCGCTTGTATAAAAAAGTACAACCCGATGTATGGATATAGAGATAAATAAAATGACGGTCGAGTACCTTAGTCTTACGTTTCTTTTTAGGCAATTCGCCCACCAGACCTTTACGAAAGGCCACACAACTGTCCATCAACGGACAAACCTCACACTTGGGCGACACAGGCACACACTGCAGTGCCCCAAAATCCATAATGGCCTGATTATACAGGCCTGGCGTTTCTTTCGGCAATAATTCATCGGCCAAAGCTGCAAATATCTTTTTTCCCTCCGAGGTGTCAATCGGAGTATCCACGCCCATCCAGCGCGACAAGACACGATACACATTTCCATCCACTACCGCATAAGGCATATCGTAAGCAATAGAACAAATGGCGGCAGCAGTATATTCCCCCACCCCTTTCAAGGCACGTACTTCTGCATACGTTTTCGGGAAATACTCTTGTGAATCAATCGAGCGGGCAGCTTCATGCAGATTTCGCGCCCGAGAATAATATCCCAGCCCCTGCCAATACTTCATCACCTCATCTTCATCGGCCTGAGCCAAAGCATGAAAATCCGGAAACCGTTCTATAAACCTGCAATAATAATCATATCCTTGAGCCACCCTTGTCTGCTGAAGAATTACCTCCGATATCCATATTTTATACGGATCTTGAGTCTGCCGCCAGGGAAGTTCTCTTTTATTATGTTCGTACCAGTCAATCAACAGCGGAGCAAATTGATTCATTTCTATATATTTATTCTATTAACCAAAGTTTTTTATTATTTTTGCAAAAATAGGAGTTTTCGGAGGAAGCGAAAGATACTTTTAGAAAAAATTGTTCTGAATATATTTTTCAGAGTACAAGAAAAGCTATATATTTGCAGTCCAAAAATTTAAGATAACGTATAACAATAATTATTAGCAAAATGACTAAAGCGGATATTGTAAACGAAATTGCTAAAAACACAGGTATTGACAAGACCACCGTGTTGACAACCCTTGAAGCGTTCATGGACTCAGTAAAAGAATCTCTGTCTAATGATGAAAACGTATACCTTCGCGGGTTCGGCAGTTTTATCGTAAAGAAAAGAGCTCAGAAAACTGCTCGTAACATTTCAAAAAATACAACTATCATCATTCCGGAACACAACATTCCGGCATTTAAACCAGCTAAGACATTTACTCTTTCAGTAAAAAAATAATTAACATTAGTATTAACCCTATAAAATTTTGAAGCTATGCCAAGCGGAAAGAAAAGAAAAAGACATAAAATGTCTACACACAAACGTAAGAAAAGACTAAGAAAGAACAGACATAAAAGCAAAAAATAATCATTAGTCTGTCCGACTTCAATAAAGAACAAACTTGTAAAGCCTTTTATAGTCCTTTCAGGTTTGTTCTTTGTGTATTAGTCAAAATGTACGTTTAGAAAACAATTTATAAACTTTAAAAACCAAATAATCAAGTGACAAGCGAATTAGTAGTTGACGTACAGCCCAAAGAAATCTCTATCGCACTGTTGGAAGACAAGAATCTGGTAGAATTTCAGAAAGAAGAAAGAAACCTCTCTTTCTCCGTAGGGAACATGTACTTAGGCAAAGTGAAAAAACTGATGCCTGGACTAAATGCCTGCTTCGTGGATGTCGGCTTTGAGAAAGACGCTTTCCTTCACTATTTGGACTTAGGACCTCAATTTCACTCCTATCAGAAGTATCTGAAACAAGTAATAAGCAACAAGCAGAAACTTTATCCTATTTCAAAAGCTTCTTCCTTACCTGATATTGAAAAAGACGGTACAATATCCAACGTACTGCAACAGGGACAGGAAGTCATCGTTCAGATTGTAAAAGAACCTATCTCTACCAAAGGACCTCGCCTGACTTGTGAACTATCCTTTGCCGGAAGATATCTGGTTCTCATCCCATTCAACGATAAAGTTTCCGTTTCGCAGAAAATCAAGTCGAGCGAAGAGCGCGCCCGACTCAAACAACTGTTACAGAGCATCAAGCCTAAAAATTTCGGCATTATAGTACGTACCGTAGCCGAAGGAAAGCGCGTTGCAGAGCTGGATGCCGAGTTGAAGATTCTGCTAAAACACTGGGAAGAAACTATCACTAAAGTACAAAAAGCCAGCAAATTACCGTCTTTAGTTTACGAAGAGACAAGTCGTACCGTAGCTATTTTACGTGATTTATTCAATCCTTCATACGAAAATATCTACGTCAACGACGAAACGGTATACAACGAGGTAAAAGACTATGTGGCATTGATAGCCCCCGACAGAACAGGAATTGTCAAACTTTACAAAGGCCAACTTCCCATATTCGACAATTTTGCTATTACCAAACAAATCAAATCCTCGTTCGGTAAAACCATATCCTACAAGAGTGGCGCTTATCTCATCATCGAACATACCGAAGCCCTCCATGTAGTAGACGTAAACAGTGGAAACCGTTCAAAATCAGGAAACGGACAGGAGGCCAATGCGCTGGATGTCAATTTAGGTGCAGCAGACGAACTGGCCAGACAACTCCGTTTAAGAGATATGGGAGGCATTATTGTAGTCGACTTCATCGATATGAATCTTGCCGAAAATCGCCAGAAACTATACGAACGCATGTGCCAGAATATGCAGAAAGACAGAGCCAAACACAACATTCTTCCACTCAGTAAATTTGGCTTAATGCAGATTACCCGCCAGCGCGTACGTCCGGCAATGGATGTAAATACAGATGAAGATTGTCCAACCTGTTTTGGTAAAGGCAAAATAAAACCTTCTATTTTATTTACAGATACTTTGGAAAGTAAAATTGATTACCTGGTCAATAAGTTGAAGATAAAAAAAGTAACCTTACATATACATCCTTATGTAGCTGCTTACATCAATCAAGGACTGGTATCATTGAAACGTAAATGGCAAATGAAATATGGATTTGGTATAAAAATCATCCCAAATCAGGATTTTGCTTTTTTACAATACAAATTCTACGATGTACACGGAGAGGAACTAGACATGAAAGAAGAGTTCGAAATCAAATAAGAACAACAAACAGAGGCTATCTCAAAACACTTTGAGGTAGCCTTTTTTTTGTATTTGTAAAAAATCAGGCACACCACTATCGAAACAATCTTCTAAAAGATGCTCTTAAAGCTGTATTTACCTCTATGATAAAACTCCTTGCATCCAAAACTTTGCCAGCCTTATTGCAGGCTATACCAACACAACCAAGACTGAAGCAAACACCAAGCGTTATACTTTCACCCAACAAAACCTATTTACTTCAGTATACCCCGTACAATACCCCCCCTAAAACAAAAAAACACCCTAAAAAAACAATCTGAATATACAAAAAGAAAGAGTGTTCCAAAAAAACTGAAACACTCTTTCTTAGTAGCGGGACCCGGGATTGAACCGGGGACCTCATGATTATGAATCATGCGCTCTAACCAGCTGAGCTATCCCGCCATCTTTTAAAAAACCGCCAGGCGTGGAAGCCACCCAACGGCAATCTCTTTCTTTGTAGCGGGACCCGGGGTTGAACCGGGGACCTCATGATTATGAATCATGCGCTCTAACCAGCTGAGCTATCCCGCCATCTTTCTCGATTGCGGGTGCAAAGGTAAAACAAGTTTTCGAATTAAACAACATTACGCCCACTTTTTTCTCACATTTTTTTAATTTTCATTCAAAATGAATCCCATTCCCTTTTAAAATCGCAAGAAAATACATTCAAGATTAACCGCTTTCCATAATTACAGAAAAGCGAATAAAAAATAATCATTTTACTATGCTATATACAAAAAATTAATTTAATTTGCCGCCGTTACTTAAATTTAACAAACCAAAAAGAACTATGAAAAAGAAAATCCAAATAGAATACCCTTTAAACCCTTCATCAGGAAGTGTTATTTGGGGAGCAATCAGTACTCCTTCCGGACTGGAAAGATGGTTTGCAGATAATGTCAGAAAAGAAGGAAAGAAATTTATCTTCAAATGGGGAAAGACTGAAAGTCGTGACGCTGAAATCATCAACAACCGTACAGAATCTTTCATTCGCTTTCATTGGACAGATGAAGAACCTCGCACCTATTTCGAATTTAAAATACATTACAACGAACTCACAAAAGACCACTCGCTGGAAGTAATTGATTTTGTAGACTCCACCGAAGAAGATGATACAAGAAGCCTATGGAATTCTCAAATAGATGTTTTAAAAAGAGTCTTTGGTATATAATTCTTTAAAAATATACAATACATAGTTTTCCTCTTCGTTTTTTATACTAATTTTGCACATTAGATAACGAGAATATTGGGAATGCTACGCATAAAAAAACTTGATATATTTGTATTAAAGAGTTTCTTATTACTCTTTTGTGGTACTTTTTTTATCTGTCTTTTTATCTTCATGATGCAATTTTTATGGAGATATGTAGACGAATTGGTAGGAAAGGGATTGGATATGAATGTGCTTGCACAGTTCTTCTTCTATTCCGGGTTAACCCTTATTCCTATTTCCTTACCTTTGGCCATTCTGCTGGCCGCTCTGATGACGTTCGGAAACTTTGGAGAACGTTATGAATTATTGTCCATGAAAGCAGCAGGTATTCCATTGTTGCGCATCATGGCCTCAGTTGTTATTTTCAGCATCTTTTTGGGAGGAATGTCTTTTTTTTTCCAAAATGTAATTGGTCCTAAAGCCCAAAAACAACTTTGGACTTTATTGGTCTCCATGAAACAAAAGTCACCGGAAGTTGACATTCCGGAGGGTGTATTTTACAGCGATATTGAAGGATACAATATCTATGTCAAAAAGAAAGATAAAGACACCGGCATGCTAAAAGATGTACTCATCTATAACTTTTCCGATGGATTTGAAAATGCACATATCGTATGGGCTGAAGAAGGAAAACTGGAGTTGACAGCAGACAAGCAACATTTATATCTGCATTTGTACAATGGAGAACAATTTGAGAACCTAAAATCACAATCGGTTATTTCTCAAAATGTTCCTTACCGACGGGAAACCTTCAAGGAAAAGCATACCCTCATCAAGTTTGATTCCGAATTTAACATGGTAGACGGAAGTTTCCTTGACCGACGTTCGGATATTAAAAACATGCGTGAAATATCTGTAGCAATCGATTCTTTGATTGCCTATGGAGACAGTGTAGGACGGGCTATGCATGCAGAAACAATGCAACTAACCTATAAGCCTGCCCAGCTATCATCTTCCGACTCCATCAAACTACAAAAGGAGCATATTACTGTTGTCAATGTAGACAGTGTTTACAACTCGATGACATCGGCAGAAAAGCTGAAAACCGTAACTGCCACAAAAAACCGTTTATCTTCACTGGCTTCCGACTGGAACATGAAGAGCTATATTACACAGAATACAGATAGTGACATACGCAGCCACCAGTCGGACTGGCATAAAAAAATCACCTTGTCACTGGCTTGTGTCATCTTCTTCTTCATCGGTGCTCCCTTAGGAGCAATTATCCGAAAAGGAGGATTAGGAATGCCTGTTGTGATATCAATTATCATCTTCCTAATTTATTATATTGTAGATTCTGGTGCGACACGTATTGCCAAGAGCGGAGGAATGAATATTATTTTAGGAACTTGGATGAGTACCATTGTACTGGCGCCACTCGGGGCTTTCTTTACTTACAAGTCGAATAAAGACTCGGCAGTATTCAATGCTGATATGTATATCATGTTTTTCAGAAAACTATTTGGTATACGCATATCAAGACACATGTTTAAGAAAGAAGTGATTATTCACAACCCTACCTATAAGGAAGATTGGGAAGTATTGGAGGATATTTGTAATTCATGCGAACAATATGCCCGCACACACCGTTTATTAGGTCTGCCCAATTATATTCAGATTTTCACGAATAACAAGCATGATGATGTCATCAAAGACATCAATCAGAAAATGGAAAATACGATTGAGGATTTATCAAATACCAAAGATCATATTATCCTGAACTATATGAATAACTACCCGTTCCTATCGACCACAGCCCATAAGAGCCTGTTCGATAACCGCTGGTTAAATCTGCTTGTCGGTATTGTTATTCCTGCAGGCCTGTTGGTATATCTGCATATTTGGAGATACAGAATACGTTTGGACAAAGACCTGAAAACTATTATAAAAACAAGTAGAGATATTCAAGAACAAATAAAGAATCAACATTTATATTAAAATACATTATGGACAAAGTCAAATTAAACACCATTGAAGAAGCTATCGAAGATTTTCGCAAAGGCGAGTTTGTTATTGTTGTTGACGATGAAGATCGTGAAAACGAAGGCGATTTGATTATTGCTGCCGAACTGATTACTCCCGAGAAAGTAAACTTCATGCTGAAACATGCCAGAGGTGTACTTTGTGTTCCTATTCCCATTTCACGTTGTCAAGAGCTCGACTTACCTTATCAAGTCGCTAACAATACCTCTGTATTAGGAACTCCGTTTACCGTTACAATCGATAAACTGGAAGGATGTAGCACCGGAGTTTCTGCAGCTGACCGTGCTGCAACTATCCGTGCTTTGGCAGATCCTAACTCAAAGCCTGAGACTTTCGGACGCCCGGGACACATCAACCCACTGTATGCTCAGGAAAAAGGAGTACTCCGCCGTGCCGGTCACACCGAAGCATGTGTGGATATGGCTCGTCTGGCAGGTTTGTATCCAGCTGCCGCATTGATGGAAATCATGAACGAAGACGGAACAATGGCACGCCTTCCTGAACTTCGCAAGATGGCGGACGAATACGGATTCAAACTGATTTCAATAGCCGACCTTATTGCTTACCGACTGAAACAGGAATCACTGGTAGAGAAAGGTGTAGAGGTTAATATGCCGACAGTATACGGTAATTTCCATCTGATTCCTTTCCGTCAGAAAAGTAACGGATTGGAGCACGTAGCTTTAATAAAAGGTGAATTTACCGAAGATGAACCGGTATTGGTACGTGTACATTCATCATGCGCAACAGGTGATATTTTTGGTTCTATGCGATGCGATTGCGGAGACCAGCTTCACCGTGCAATGCAGATGATTGAAAAAGAAGGAAAAGGTGCAATCATCTATCTCAACCAGGAAGGCAGAGGCATTGGACTGATGGAAAAGATGAAAGCTTACAAACTCCAGGAAGAAGGCATGGATACAGTAGATGCAAATATTTGTCTGGGACATCAGGCCGACGAACGTGATTACGGTGTAGGCGCTCAGATTTTAAGAGAAATCGGTATTCACAAAATGCGTCTGATGACCAACAATCCGGTAAAACGTGTCGGACTGGAAGCCTATGGATTGGAAATCGTAGAAAATGTACCTATCGAAATCACTCCTAATGAGTACAACGAACGTTACCTTCATACAAAAAAGGAGCGCATGGGACATACTCTCCACTTTAACAAGTAAATAGATACTTATATATAAGTCACACAGCAGGAGATAAAATCGGATAAAAACATATATTTTACTTTTAACCGGTTTTATCTCCTGTATAATAAATTAACTTTCAACTATGGAAACAAATAATCTCGTAAGGAATTATACGGCAAAAGCCGCTCAGGCAACTCTCCTCCGCAGTGTATATTTATGGATGACTCTTGCCCTAATTATTACAGGCTTTGTAGCTATGTATGTAGCAAAATCATATACACTGGTAAATATGATGATTCAAAACTCCATGATGTTTTGGGGAGTACTGATAGCTGAAGTAGCATTAGTATGGTACTTATCTGCCCGTATCTACAAAATGTCATTTACAACAGCTACCATACTATTTATAGTCTACTCTATATTAAATGGTGTAACCCTCTCCATTCTACTGCTTGTTTACACGGCAAGTTCCATTGCAACTACATTCTTTGTCACAGCTGGAACATTCGGCACCATGGCCATCTTTGGCTACATAACCAAAAAAGATTTAACCCGCATCGGAAGTCTCTGTATCATGGGAGTAATAGGAATTATCATAGCTTCGCTGGTTAATTTATTCCTGCAAAACTCTATGATGGATATGGTTATCTCTTACATAGGAGTATTACTGTTTGTAGGACTGACAGCGTACGACTCTCAGAAAATAAAGAGATTGCTATCCGGCGATGATATCGAAGTCAATGAAGTCACGCAAAAGATAGCTTTAATGGGAGCAATGACACTATATCTCGACTTTATTAATCTATTTATCTACCTACTTCGCATTTTAGGCGACAGAAAGTAAGAAAAAGAAGCTAAATTCTTTTATATATGAAAGAATTTAGCTTCTTTTGCAAAATAAATATTCAATCTTAAAAATAAGGACAAAACAATGAACCAACTTTCAGATCGTTTGAACAGCCTGTCTCCGTCAGCGACTCTGGCTATGTCTCAAAAAAGTAGTGAATTAAAAGCACAAGGTGTTGATGTTATCAATTTAAGTGTCGGTGAACCTGACTTCAATACTCCCGACCATATCAAAGAAGCTGCTAAAAAAGCAATTGATGATAACTTCTCACGCTATTCTCCTGTTCCCGGCTATCCTGCTTTGCGTAATGCAATTGTAGAAAAGCTGAAAAATGAAAATGGTCTGGAATATACCGCAGCACAAATCAGTTGTGCAAATGGTGCAAAACAATCTGTTTGCAACACTATCATGGCTCTTATCAATAAAGGAGACGAAGTGATTGTACCGGCTCCTTACTGGGTAAGTTATCCGGAAATGGTAAAACTGGCAGAAGGTACTCCAGTAATTGTACGTGCAGGAATTGAACAAGATTTCAAAATAACTCCAGCACAGCTCGAAGCAAGTATCACCCCTCGTACCAGAGCTTTGATTCTTTGCTCTCCTTCAAACCCAACCGGTTCTGTATATACACAGGAAGAATTGGCAGGACTGGCTGCAGTATTGGCTAAACACGAACGAGTAATTGTGATTGCTGATGAAATTTACGAACACATCAACTACATCGGAAAACATCAGAGTATTGCTCAGTTCAACGAAATCAAAGACCGTGTAGTTATTGTTAATGGTGTATCTAAGGCATATGCAATGACTGGTTGGCGTATTGGTTTCATTGCCGGTCCGGAATGGATTGTAAAAGGGGTAAATAAACTACAAGGTCAATATACTTCTGGTCCATGTTCTGTTTCTCAGAAAGCAGCAGAAGCAGCTTATACAGGCTCACAGGCTCCGGTAGAAGAAATGCGTAAAGCATTCGAACGCCGCCGCGATTTAATTGTGAAACTGGCAAAGGAAATTCCGGGCTTCGAAGTCAACGTTCCACAAGGTGCTTTCTATCTCTTCCCTAAATGCGACTCATTCTTCGGTAAGAAAGACGGAGACCGCGTTATTGCTAATGCTGACGACTTGGCTATGTACTTGCTCGAAGTAGGTCACGTAGCTTGTGTAGGAGGTACTTCTTTTGGTGCACCTGAATGTATCCGTATGAGTTATGCCACTTCCGATGAAAATATCATCGAAGCAATGAAGCGTATTAAAAATACATTAGCCCGTTTGAAATAATAAACTCACCCCTTATTATAAGCAAGAAGGTATATCTGATGAAGCAATTTCATTCGATATACCTTCTTTTCATTACTTTTCTAAAGTCACAAGCAACATAAAAAGTCATGCAACTTTCACATCACGCTGTAAGAAGCAAATAGAGAAATCCAGAATCAATGATGAGAGCACACATGGCCGGCTTCATGATGTCCTGCACAACCGACTCCTGAATCTTGAATTTTACCAGCCAGATAAGCTTCAGCTACCTCTAAAACAGCACCTTTACAGCCTCGTATTACCTTAATGTTGCACGATGAAAGTTTATTCAAAGCTCCTTCTCCCATATTTCCAGCTAACATTACTGTTACACCATCTTCCTGAAGTTTGAAAGCAATATTCGATTTACATCCACAACCTTGCGGAGAAGGAATAGTCTCACTCATCACAATCTTATTGTTATCATCTACTGTAAGAATAGTATAAAACTCACAATGACCGAAATGGTCGTCTATCATTCCATTTCTGGTAGGTAAAGCTATTTTTTTCATCTCTTTATAATAAATTGGTTTTAACTCTTTATCTTCAATCTCCACACAAGGTTCCGTACACAACGGACATACCGTATGATCGAGTGTAGCACTAGGAATAATGTTGTTAAACAAAAAGCCACACTTACTACAACGAAACCACCGGGCATCCATATAAGAAGTCCCCCCTTCTATAATCAAACGACATGAACCAATGATTGCCTCAGCTATTTTTTTTCTAGCAGATGCATAAATGCGAGTTAAAGTAGGACGTGAGATTCCCATACTTTCTGCAGCTTCTGCCTGAGTTTTCCCCTCATAATCACATAAATAAACAGCTTCATACTCTTCAACATACAATATGATTTCTTTCAAACATAAGGGGTTGTCTAAAGGTGCAAAACCTACAGATAGAGGAATACCTCTTACTTTTCTGATATTTTTAGGACGTGGAGACATATTTTCCTCATATTACGATGCAAATATAATGAACATATGTTCATTATAAAATAAAAATTACTGATTTAACGCTCCACAATGCGGACAAATTCCTTTGGCTCTCATCTTAGCTCCGCAAGCTCCACAAGCATAAGGATAAGAATTGGACTTTCTTAATCGGGTAATACATAATACCGTATAACTTATCCAACAAAGATAAGCCAGATAAACCCATATATAAGTGAAGAAGATATAAAGAAAAATACAGCAGGAAATAAATCCTACCAAATAGAAAAATGAAATTTCCAAAGTAGCCTGATGAAACAAGTCATCAAGCATTGCAATACCTACTAAACCAATCATCCCCACACAAACAATGAATAGTCCTAAAATGAAGGGAAGTTCAAAAGGATTTAAAGTCGGATTATAATAATACTGCATCCAGGTTTGAGGAACAAAATGCAAGATACTATTATAAAGTACTGCTGATGAGGAAAGCAACCAAGACAATACTATAGGAAATACACTATCTATATCGTTGAGTCCTAAAAGTTTTATCTGCTTTTTACGAACAGCCTTCAACACCGTCCAAAGAAAAAACAATCCTACTATTATAAAGAAAACGACTGTATGTGTATTGCTGAACCAATGGATACATTTAGATATCGGATCTACAGGAACAATATTTTTCAAAAGCGTACGTTCACAAAGCCAGCCAATGGTCTCCTGATCGCGCGCCACCTTTACCCATACCGAATCTTCTTTTTCTTGCCGATGTACCGAAAATTCGGCTACCACCAAACGGTCCCCCCGAAAGACCTTTACAGAATCTGTAAAAGGAAGCTGATAGAGCCACAAAGAGTCTGCAGTGACTTCAAAATTGCTATTCAATGCATATAAACGAGGCGTATTAAGGTATAAAGAGTCTGCCCCTTTCCCTTTCTGCAAAGGAAAAGAAGCCGGATAATGACATGCTGTAATACAAAATATTACCCCCAACAACCCTATTACATACCTTATGAGCCTCATCTGTTTTTATTCTGCCAATACTTTCATCTGACAAGCCTTACAATCAAACTGTAAACGGAAACGACGTCCGTCTGCACTGACTAGAAAATAAGGTTCTTTAAAAGGAGAGCGTGTCTTATGGTGTGTAGGACACCATCCCATACTATAGCGGATACAATGTTTGCAGAACATCAATACAGCCTGTTCCGGTTGCTCCTTTTCAAAAGCCGGAAGAATACGTTTCACACCATGGTCATGATAAAAGCTCCATGCAGAGCGGTTCATCACATTTCCCAAATAGGTAAGTTCCTGTGCAGGAAATGCATGCGTAGTTTCTGGCATTTTCGCAATCTCCCTACGATAATTTATCTTGCGAGATTCCAACAACTTCTCTACGGCTCTACGACGCAAATCCGACAATTCAGAAGAAGGTATAAACCAGTTATCGGATAAAGAAATGACTATTTCTCTCATCTCGAAAGGTGTATTTCCCAACTTACTCAACTGATTTTTCAGATTCTCAGCCTGAGGAGTACGCGCCAGTTCTTTTTCTCTCTGTAAGGTAACTACGATACGATTATTATCTTCATCGGCCATTTCCAAAGCAAATCCCCAATTCGACTCTGTCAGTTCCATACGAACGGCAATTTTACGCTCTGCAGACTTTTTCTGCATCACTCTTTCAAACTCCTGGTCGAAGTTGCGATACAGTTTTGTCTTAGGTTTTAGTTTGGGCATTTCCTGAGGATACAGCTTATTATTCTCTACCCTATTTACACGGAAGCCTTGCAATTTTCCCTGCTCATCCAAGAAGCAGAGTCCGTCTCCATTGGAAAATGGCTTTACACCTGCCACAGTCAGATAATTTCCACGCACCTCTTTCACCACTCCCATTTCTTCTCCAAGCGATTTGGGAGTATCAAAAGAAAAGATACCCGGATTACGTCCATGTACAAAATAATCAGTAAAACCACGGCTGAAACTTTTATCCAGCTGAGGAGTAAATGCCAGTTTCACCCGTCCCGATGAAGCCCGTACATATTCCTTACGGCGCTTCAGAATAGCATCCAGCTTCTGTCTGTAATATGCGGTTACATTCTTTACGTACGAAACATCTTTCAGTCGTCCTTCAATCTTCAGAGAAGAAGCTCCTGCATCAAGTAAGGCTTCCAGATTTTCACTCTGATTCATATCTTTCAAAGACAACAAATGTTTGTTTTTTGCTATTACCTTACCTTCTGAGTCAACCAAATCGAAACCCAACCGGCAGAACTGTGCACATTCTCCACGATTGGCACTACGTCCGTAACATGCCTGGCTTACATAGCACTGACCGCTATAGCTGACACACAACGCTCCGTGTACAAACACTTCAAGAGGGGTATCAGGACAGGTCTGATGAATTTTTCTAATTTCTTCAAGAGTAAGTTCACGGGCAAGCACAACCTGGCGAAATCCGGCCTCAGCAAGAAAACGTACTTTTTCCGGAGTACGATTATCCATTTGTGTACTGGCATGCAAAGGAATAGGAGGAAGATTCAAACGAGTGATACCCATATCCTGAATAATCAGTGCATCTACCCCCGCCCGATAAAGATCCCATATCATCTCTTCTGTTTCCTTCAGTTCCTCATCGTGCAAAATGGTATTCACCGTCACATAAATACGCACATTAAACGTATGTGCATACTCCACCAGTGCAGCAATATCTTCCAGCGAATTGCCGGCAGCAGCACGGGCACCAAAGCGGGGAGCACCAATATATACTGCATCAGCACCATGATTAATGGCTTCGATACCACACTCCAGATTCTTAGCCGGAGCCAATAATTCAATAGGACGTTGCTTTACCATTATTTTATTTCATTTATATCGTATGGTGTTTCCTGATATACATAATAATTCAGCCAGTTAGAGAACAGCAGATTGGCCACACTACGCCAGCGCACCAACGGACCGTTATCCGGGTTATCTCCCACATAATAGTTCTTGGGAATATCAATAGGCAATCCTTTTTCCACATCACGGCGATACTCTGTATCCAATGTATAGGGAGAATATTCCGAATGACCGGTTACAAAAAATTCACGTCCTCCTCTTGCCATCACAATATGTACTCCCGAATCATCCGATTCTGAAATGATTTTCAGTTCCGGATGCTTCTCTATATCCTCACGGCGTATTTCTGTATGGCGGCTATGGGGAACAAAAAACAAATCGTCAAAGCCTCTGAAAATAGGTAACTGACGGAATCCTTCACAAATATGATGTTCGAAAATACCAAACATCTTTTTGTCCAACGGATACTTAGGTATTCCATAATGATAGTACAGCCCAGCCTGTGCAGCCCAACAGATATACAGAGTAGATGTAACATGAGTACGTGTCCAGGCAAAGATATCAGCTATTTCCTCCCAATAGTTCACCTCTTCAAAAGCAAGGTGTTCAACGGGAGCACCAGTAATAATCATACCATCGAACTTCTCATTCTTCATCAGTTCGAAATCCCTGTAAAAAGCTTTCATATGCTCAATAGGGGTATTCTTCGAAGTATGGCTCTTCAGCTTCATAAAGCTGACCTCAATCTGCAAAGGTGAGTTGGACAAGAGACGAATCAAATCAGTCTCTGTAGTAATCTTTATCGGCATCAGGTTTAAAATCACAATCTTCAACGGACGGATGTCCTGTGCCGTAGCCCGCGAATTATCAATTACAAAGATGTTTTCTTCTTTCAATAAATCAATAGCAGGCAGTCTATCGGGTAAATTTAATGGCATATCTTCTCTTTATTCTTTTCCATGACAAAATTAAACATTTCAGCCGGATTACAGAAATATAAAGAAGCTCAATAATCAATATTCCATTTCTTCAACAAACGAAAATCTTCGTCGTCCATCTTCATATCCTTTAGTGAGCGCGCCTCATTATGATCGTTCAGATACACACGTGGAGATTCCACAAAGTTTTGACTCGCTACAGAACAATTTTCCTTCCGGTATACAGTTTCAACTCCTGCTAAATCAAGCATAGTATGAAACAGAGAAGAACTGGAGGAAATATTTTTCAGACGGTTTGCTTCCAAAGCCTGTACTTTACCGGAATAAGCAGTCTGATATTCATCCGAAGTCCAGACAACAAAAGGTACATAAATCTGATAAGCTGAAGGAACAGGAGATGCATGAAGAAATAAACGACGATCGTCATCGTATAAATCTTCTCCGTGATCAGAAGTATAGACAAAAGCTGTTTGTGCCTGCTCCTGCTTCAAAAGTGACATCAAACGAAATAAAAAATAATCTGTATAACGAATGGTATTGTCGTAAGCGTTTTTTAAATTTTCACGATATTTGACTGATACATCCAACGGAGAATCCGGTTTGAAATATGCAAAATCACTCGGATAACGTTCTTTATAGCTAAAATGAGAACCGTATGTATGCAATACCACAAACAACTTTCTCTGTTTCTTTTTCAATTCTTTTTCTAATAACAACAGCAAGTCTTCATCCCCGGGATTGAGACAAGATTCTTTTTCTTTAATAAAATAGCTATTCTCCGCTTCTTTACCGAAAAAATCAATAAATGAATTATTATACCGCTGATTAGAAAAAAAGGCAGTATGGAAACCAGCCTCTTTAAATGCCGTCAATATTCCTTTCCGGAAATAAATAGAATCGAAGTTTTCTGCACAAATATCCGACAGCAACATCGGTACACTTTTATGAGTGGTATTCGATTCTGTAAGAACCTTCGGAAAAGCGACCAACCCGTCCGTTACAGACAACAAAGGATTTGTGTCACGGTCATATCCATATAATTGCCAATTTAATGCACGAGATGTTTCCCCCACAACCATCACATAAATTTCCCGCTCCTCTTCTGCATGGGAAGAATATGCATGAAAAGAAAAGTCTTTTGAGGTCTGGTCATACGACTCAGTCTTAATCTCCCTCTGTACTGCCAAATATGCATTATAACACACATTTACCGGATAAAAATCGGACTTGAATTCATATTGTTCATCAGTCCAAACTGTCAAGAGTAAAGCCAGAACTCCTAAGAAAAGCCCCCATACTGATTTTTTACGTTGTCTGCGAAGGAAATCTTCAGAAACAGTTCTTTTATGTACCACGCTTATTATTCCCCAAACAATTATAGGGATATATAATAAAAACACCACCACCAATGCGGGGATTAAGTTGTCTAATAATTCAAATGCTTCTGCGGAATTAGTCGTTACCAGATTCAGAAACATGTCAACAGCAATGACCGACTTTCCAAACAAATAAAGTAAGACTATCTGAAAAGCTCCCAAAAAAACAAACAAAAACAAATATCCCACCATCTTAGCACTGCTTCTCGACAATGTCATCAGCGTATAATAGCATCCAAGCGGTAACAGAATATTGGTCAGCTTCGCACCAACAGACATCTGCTCGGTGATACACAACAATATATTGGGGACAATTAAAACAAATAAAAAACAGTAAAATAAATTCCTTTGATCTTCAAACCACTTCTTCATATTGCTAAAAAGCTTCATTTATATTAAAAATAAACCCGGTCTGGTGCCTGCCAAATCCTAGATCTAACCTTACATTCACTCTTTTCTTAAACTCCCAACGATAACCGACACCATAATTGGGTAGTAAATGTTTCCATCTCAGAGCAGAAAATTCGGGAAAGACTGTACCACCTCCTACCCATACAGCTATACCATTCCGTTTCCATACATGCTGACGAAGTTCTATTTGTGCATCCATAGCACATTTATCCCGATATCTTCCTTCATAATACCCTCTCATGGAATAAGAACTTCCCAATGTAGCCATCAATCCCCAAAAAGGATCTCCATAATTCAATTGGGTATGAAACTGTCCGGCCAATATACCTCCCTTCCATACCGGTCTGTAATAGTTTGCAGTAAGTTCCGTACTACTAAAAGCGTAATCATTACCTAAGAACGAAGGACTGAATCTCTGGTCGAGACGTACATACACTCCTTTATAAGCATTAGTCAGAAAATCTCTGCTATCATATACTATAGAAAACCCGGGAGTAATGCCAATTGTTTTCTGATCCATTCCATTTAACAATTCCGGCTTTTCAAAATCATACCCCCGAATGTAGTCAAAAGCAAAAGTTGGTCCTACATAGAGATTGGAACTGACGCGGAACATAAAATCCAGTTTAACCTGAGCTTGAAAGCGTTTATATTCACTTTCGTTATCGTCATTAGCTCCATTATCATACCCCGTTCCCCAATAAAGGCTCGGAAAAGAGAAAAAATAAAGATTATAATTAAAGCGATAGCGGTCTTTCGGGAACAAATGAGTACCTCTCACTCCCAGCAAATAGAAGCCTACAGTAGAAACATCTCCGTACAAGGAAACATTGGAAGGAGGAAGAAGAGAATCTGCACGGTCTGTCCGATACAATCCGGCCGCAACCAACCCGATACCCAGTTTGGTATCAGTAGAATAATGAGGTCCTCCAATGATGCTGAAATCAAATTTTTTATCACTTTTTTCCTTGTTGGCATCATTGAAATAAGCTAGAAATTTCTTTAAGAAACCTGTTTTTTCAGTTTGTAAAGAATCATGAGCAGAAATTTCTGCCGAATCAGAAACAATCCCCCTTTTATCAACTTCTTCTATCACATGAGTTTGAGAAAACAAGTTAATAAAAGTGAGGATTGTCAGGCATAATACAGTAAGTCGTAGCATAACAATCGTATATTTATGTAAATATACGATTTATTCTACATTTAATGTTATACTACGTGGCTTTTCCATCGGAAATGCCACAAAAACCGAGAATTTTACAGCCTATAACCTGTTTTTATAAATATCAGCCATCAGTTTCTGATATTGATTTTCTATCTGAATATAAGCTTGAAGATTGCGGTATACTCCGTCTACCTCTACATAATATTCAATAATAGACAGTTGCCCAGCCATAACAGCCTGTTTCAACATATCCAGCGTTTCGTGCATCAAAGGCACATCGTATGCTTTCATTGCTTCCTGCAATTGCAGTACTTCATTATAACGGCTCTGTACCGTTGCTTCTGCCTGCAAACGTGCATTATCCAACTGTAAGCGAGCTCCTACTTCCTGGGCACGGGCAATCTTCACTTTTTTCCGGTTGGAGAACAGAGGAATACTCCCTCCAATAAGAAATCCGTTACTCTTTTCATCCAAAGAGGTATTCCGACGATAGCCAACCGAAAGTTTAGGCAACCAGTTTTGTTTGTTTACACTTACCTCTTTGGCAGCAGCACGAGCAGCCGCATCCGAAGCCAATAAATCAGCATCAGTCAGCATAATTTCATCGTACAAAGCATTGTAATCGCTTATTTTTTCTATCTGCGGATAAGTATCAGCAGTAAACTCCAAAGGTAAGTTACCGTTCATTGCCAACAGCGACTGTAAAGCGGTACGGTGTGCGGCATTATTTTGAGTAACCTCAGTCTGCACATTCATCCGTTCCATTTTTATTTTATTGACCTCAAGTATTCCGGCATCCCCTTCCTGAAGACGCTTTTCGAACAAAGTAAGCAGTTCATCAGCATTTTTCTTACGGGCATCCAGCAGAGCTTTCTCCTGATTCAGACGTATCAAATCCAGACACAGATTTTTGGCATCCAAAAGTATGCTACGACGGACAGCCTGCTGCTGTCTGTCCAATACTTCCTGTTGCAATTTTCCCGACTGCCTGCGTGCCGCATACAGAGTAGGAAAATCAAATTCCTGTGAAACAACCAGCTCCGAACTGGCTACTCCATCTACTCCTTTTGCAAAAAACGGACTATAATCTATCGTTGGATCCGACAGACTGTTCTGTGTCTGAACTTCCATCTTTGCAGCTTCTGTCAGTTGCAACTGTGCCTGCAGTTCTTTATTGTTACGCTCAATACTCTGCAAGACATCTGCTATATTCTGGGCCTGCAAACTGCCGGCAAGAAACAGTCCCACAACCCCAATCATATATTGTTTTCTCATAACATTATTTTTTTACAGTTGACTTTTTCCGATTCATTAACTCATATACAATAGGAATAATAAAGGCATTCAGGAAAGTAGAGGTCAGCAGACCACCCAGAATAACCTTTGCCATCGGACTCTGTATTTCATTTCCCGGCAAATCTCCACGCAAAGCAAGCGGAATAAGTGCCAATGCCGATGACAATGCCGTCATCAGGATAGGATTCAGACGATCCAGCGAACCGTGTACAATACTTTCACGGATTCCCATATGCTGCTCCTCACGCAACAAATTGTAATGGCTGATCAGCAACATACCATTTCGGGTAGCAATACCAAAGAGAGAGATAAAACCGATAATAGCCGGAATACTCATTTCTCCCGTCGTACACAATAAAGCAAACACTCCTCCAATCAATGCCAGCGGAAGATTCAACAGAATAACTCCACTTTGAGCCACATTCTTAAACTGCACATACAATAAAAGGAATATCACCACAATACTCATCAGTGAAGCCAGCATCAGAATACGACTTGCAGCCTGTTCGCTTTCAAACTGTCCACCATACTCGATATGATACCCTTCCGGCAAACTGATTTCCTTATCCACTCTTTCGCGGATATCGTTTACCACACTGCGTAAATCGCGTCCGCTTGTATTGGCAGAAATAACAATCTTACGCTTTACATTCTCTCTATTGATGGTATTGGGTCCCATAGACGATACCACATCTGCTACATACGACAAGGGAACTTTGTTTCCCTTTCCGGTATCAATCATCAGGTCTTTCACACGTTCTATTTCTCCTCTGTCTTCTTCTGCCGAACGGACTATCAGATTGAACGCTTTTCCCTTTTCATACACTTGCGATACCACCTCACCTGCCATGCAGACAGTAACAAACTCATTAAACTGCGGCAACGACATACCGTATTTGGCCAAAGCTTCGCGACGGGGAACAATCTTCAACTCCGGACGTTCTATCTGCTGTTCCACGTTCAGATCGGCAATACCTTCCACATCACTGATGGCAGCCTTTATCTGATTACCCAAAGCAAACATCCGGTTCAAGTCGTCTCCAAACAACTTGATGGCAATGCTGGCCTGTGTACCACTCAACATGGCATCGATACGGTGACTGATAGGCTGTCCTATTTCGATATTGGCTCCGGTAAGTACAGAGAGCTTATGACGAACTTCCTCCAGCAACTCTGCATGCGAGCGATCCTTTAATTCAAAAGGTGCTTCTATTTCGGATACGTTTACTCCCAGTGCATGCTCATCCAATTCAGCACGACCGGTCTTACGAGCTACTGTCTGAATTTCAGGAATTGTCATCAGCAATTCTTCCGCCTGGCGTCCAATCTTATCCGATTCCTCCAGTGATATACCTGGCATGGAGCTCACATTAATTGTGAACGAACCTTCGTTGAACGGAGGCAGGAAGCTACTTCCTAATGTAAAGAAACTGCCTAACGCAACTACAAATAAAGCCCCTGTAAATCCAAGCACCACTTTCTTATGTTCCAATGCCCAGCACAGACTTGCTTCATAATGCTTCTTCAACCAGACTGCAAGAAAAGCCTCCTTCGGCAACCCTTTTTCCAAGGTCTTACCTCCCAGCAAATAACTGCACAAAACAGGAGTCAAAGTCAGAGCCACTACAGTAGAAGCAAACAAGGATACAATAAAGGCAACTCCCAGCGGAACCAGCATACGTCCTTCCATTCCACTCAGGAAAAACAGAGGAACAAAGCTGACTATAATAATCAGAGTAGAATTCAAGATAGGCATACGTACTTCACGGGAAGCATTGAAGACAACCTCACGTATCGGACGGCGCTCTGCCACAGGCAGCATTCTGTTTTCACGCAAATGCTTCCATACGTTTTCTACATCCACTATGGCATCATCGACCAGCGAACCGATAGCAATAGCCATACCTCCCAAACTCATGGTATTGATACTAAGTCCCATGTAGTGAAGTACCAAAATCGCTACCACTAAAGACAAAGGCAGTGTTACCAAAGAAATAAGTGTAGTACGTGTATTGGCCAGGAACAGGAAAAGCACAATAATTACAAAGATGGCCCCCTCGTACAAAGAGCTCTGTACATTGCTGATTGAGTTTTCGATAAAACGAGACTGACGGAATATGTCGGTAGAGACCTTCACATCGGGCGGAAGATTCTTCTGCAGATCCTTCAAAGCTGCCTCCAGTTGTTCGGTCAGTTCAATGGTTCCGGTATTAGGCTGCTTGGTGACTGTAATCAGCACTGCCGGTTTACCCTTTTCGGAAGCGAGTCCCAGCTTTGGTTGCTGTGCACCAATCTGTACATCAGCAACATCTTCCAACATGACAGGATCTCCCTCCACATACTTCACCATAGTACGCTTCATCTTCTGAATCTCATCGGTAGAAATCACTCCGCGTACAATGTATTCATTGCCGTATTCGTAAATTACACCCCCGTTTGTGTTCTGATTCATCGAGCGGGTTACCTCCATGACTTCTCCCAAAGTCACTCCATAATGACGCATACGCTCCGGATGAATCAGAATCTGGTATTCCTTGATATCTCCTCCCAACACAGCTACCTGCGCCACACCTCCGGTAGACAGCAAACGGGGACGGATGGTCCAGTCTGCAATTGTACGCAAATCGAGCATTGAGGTACTGTCTGCTGTAAGTCCTACAATCAGCAACTCACCCAGAATAGAAGACTGGGGACCTAAAGTGGGATTTCCTACATATTCGGGTAAACTCTCACCCACTGCAGCTATCTTTTCCGACACAATCTGACGGGCAAGATACACATCGGTATCCCAGTCGAATTCTACCCATACCACGGAGAATCCGGTAGTAGATGAAGAACGCACACGACGTACCCCCGTTGCCCCGTTTACAGCTGTCTCGATAGGGAATGTAACCAACTGTTCCACCTCTTCGGCTGCCATACCTCCGGCTTCTGTCATGATAACTACGGTAGGAGCATTCAAATCAGGAAAGACATCCACTTCTGTATGAAAAGCCGTATAGGTTCCCCCTATCAGCAACAGCACAGAAGCAACCAACACCAAAAGTTGGTTATGCAATGAAAAATGTATAATCTTATTCAGCATAAATATTCTGTTTTTAGTTTTTTTAAGCGTGTAAGTTTATGAGTTCTGTTCATGCTCCTACAAAGAGAAGCACGCGTAGCTCATCCACTCACCTACTCCAATCAATTGCTTTCCCTAATCATTAATGATTATGAGTATGTCCTGGAATTGCATTCGAAGCCGAAGCCAGTTTCACATGAATGGCACCTTTTGTCACAACCACATCTCCACTCTTCAAGCCGGAGAGTATTTCTACACGCTTGCCGTTGGTTGTACCCAGTTTCACTTCCTGTTTTCTGTAGCACTCCGCATCCATACGGACATAGACAAAATACAATCCTTGCTCCTCGGTCAGTGCACTCTGAGGAATACTGATGACATCAGGTATTTCATTGGAAAGAAGGTAAACTTCTACAAACGAACCGGGAAGGATATTTCCCTGATTGTTGAATTCAAACGTAACCGGAATATAGAAAGAAGCATCGCCCAGCGACTTGCCATAAGTAAGCAAACGGCCATCCATTTTATCCAGTTCAAACACACGGTCGTTATAACAGGTCTTGAAGTTGGCAGAAGAAATGGAGCTCAACTGCGGGTAATAACGTTCGGACAAATCGGCACGCAGTCTCAGACGACGGGTTTGAGTAATACTCATAAGCGGCTGACCTACCGTTACATAATCTCCTTCTTTTACCAGACAAGTTTTTACATAACCTGCCAGCGGAGCCAATACAGCTACTCCTTTTCCTTTTTTATCGGGAGAAAGCGCTTCATAAGCAATACGGGCATTCTCATACTTTTCACGGACAGCCTCAAAATCTTTCTGCGACACAATCCGGTCTGCTACCAACTTTTGAGCACGTTCGTACTCTTTCTGTGCGGTTTCGTATGCTACCCGTGCACGGGTAACCGGATCTCCATCCTGCACATTACGTGCCGAGATACTCATCAGCTCTGCTCCTTTTGCCACCTGCACACCTTCTGCTATATTATGCGTAAAGGTCACGATACCCGATACTCCTGCTACCACAGTCGCCTCATCTCCTTGTGCAGCCAGAATCTGTCCGTGAGTCAGAATACTCCGGCGGAATGGTGCAGGCTGTACTGTTTCCACTTCTACACCGGCAGCCTCAGCCTTTTCGGGAGTTAATACAATTTCATCGGAATGATGTTCGTGTGCAGCCTCTACTTTTTCCCCCTCATGTTCATGCTCGTGATCATGATCGTGTGACGCATGGTGCATACAAGAAGCCGACAGGCATACCATCAGCACCCCTCCTAAAATATGTTTCTTTTTCATAGATTATAATACAATTAAATTCAATAGAAAACGATATACGCATCCGAGCCTGCAATCTCCAATAAGAACGCAAACACTCAGAATAAAAAATGATTTGAAATACAGAGAGACATAAGACTCTGTATCGAAATTAATGCTTAAACAAGTACAGCAGGAGGTGCACGAAGTCCCGTACTACGCACAAAAGCGCACGTATACAGGCTGTTTACATAAGAGAAGACTGTTTTCTCAGGTTTTCTGTTCGCCCAGGGAGCCAGAAGTTCGGCACAGTCTAAAAATGAATAAAAAAGAAAATAAAAAGAATGATCGGGTGCAATATGCACAATATCTTTATTCGAAACCGAACATTGGAAATTCGCAATACAGTCGGCTCCGCATGTATGCCGGTCGGTATCATCGGAGTGATGCATGTGGTCGGCACAAGTTTCTGTACGGGCCGCTTGTACCAGATCGGGAGCCAGACAATAATAACCTGCATGATGATGATGCGGAAAAACCTCGGCCACTTGCATCAGGATGCAAACGGTCAGCAAAATATAGGCCCACATTCTTTTCTTCATACTTCGGTTATCTTATTATTTTTTCACACGCAAAGATAAGACTTTCGTTTTTGCCCTCCAAATAAAAACCATGCAACGGGGTTGCAATGTGCTGAAATATCCAATCAAATACCATCTGTTTACGTGACTTGTATCGTGAGGCAACGTGACTTGTATCGTCAGCTCTCGATACTTGTATCGCAAGCCCACGATACAAGTCACGTTTTTTACCTTCAAGAAGGTTTCAGACAAAAGACAAGAATCCGGTTTTCCTCTTTTCCTTTCCTCGACAGGAAAAAGAGAAAAACCGGATTCTTATTATTTTATTAAAGTGAGTATTACTGTTTGTCTTCGTCCGACACGGCAGCTTTCAGCTTCCGGTCATCCGGACCTGCAGGATGAGTTATTCCATCCAGATAAAGGTCGAACACCAAAGTAGTATAACCCGGTATATCACCCTGTCCGTATACACCATACCCCATTGTATAAGGAATATACAGTTCGGCTCTTGTACCCACAGGCATATAAATCAGTGCAGCAGCCCATCCTTGAATCAAACCGGAAAGTGCCATTGTAGTAGGCTCTGCTATTTCCGGATTAAATTCACCGGAATAGTTACTGTCGAAAACTTCTCCAGTCACATACTTACCCTTATAACTGATCTTTACAGAATCTGTATACAACGGATAAATACATTCCTGAGGATCCTCACGATAATCTTTTATCCATTTGATATACACCTGCTGCAATTTGTTAGGGGTAAAAGTAAGATCTTCTTCCGGCTGGACAGCATAGCTCTTAATACTCCACTTATCCTTTTCTATGGTTGTCACCTTACTGTTGTTCAAATCTCCAGGCAGTCTGTTAGCCTTTGCTTCGGCAGCGATAGAATCCAGATAATAGTCATTGAACAAAGCCCATTCACTATTAGAATCCGGAGTTTCGTCATCGTTGTTGCATGCCACAAAGACAAAAGAAAGCATGAAACATAGTACAACAAATCCAAAAATCTTCTTATTCATGTTGCAGTATCAATTATTGCAATGTTTTCAGCAGACTGGTAATGCTTACCTTGTCGGCAATAATATTATTCAAATCGGCAATAGCCACACGTTCCTGCTGCATAGTATCGCGGTTACGCAATGTCACGCAGTTGTCTTCCAGTGTCTGGTGGTCGATGGTAATACAATACGGAGTACCGATTGCATCCTGACGACGGTAACGTTTTCCGATACTGTCTTTTTCATCGTACTGACAGTTGAAGTGGAACTTCAGGTCGTTGATGATTTCACGTGCTTTTTCAGGCAGACCGTCTTTCTTTACCAACGGCATTACGGCCAATTTCACCGGAGCCAATGCTGCAGGCAATTTCAAAACAACACGGCTTTCTCCGTTTTCCAAAGTTTCTTCTGTATAAGCAGCACTCATCACACTCAAGAACATACGGTCTACACCGATAGAAGTTTCGATTACATACGGAGTGTATGATTCGTTGATTTCCGGATCGAAGTACTTGATGCTCTTACCAGAGAATTTTTCATGCTGGCTAAGGTCGAAGTTAGTACGGCTATGGATACCTTCTACTTCCTTGAATCCGAATGGCATCAGGAACTCAATGTCGGTAGCGGCATTGGCGTAGTGAGCCAATTTTTCATGGTCGTGGAAACGATAATGATCATCACCGAAGCCCAGTGCCTTGTGCCATTTCAGACGAGTTTCTTTCCATGTCTTGAACCATTCAAGTTCAGTACCCGGTTTTACGAAGAACTGCATTTCCATCTGCTCGAATTCACGCATACGGAAAATGAACTGACGGGCAACGATTTCGTTACGGAATGCCTTACCAATCTGTGCAATACCGAACGGAATCTTCATACGTCCAGTCTTCTGTACGTTCAGATAGTTCACAAAAATACCCTGAGCTGTTTCCGGGCGCAAGTATACTTTCATTGCACCATCTGCAGTAGAACCCATTTCTGTAGTAAACATCAAGTTGAACTGACGTACTTCTGTCCAGTTCTTAGTACCAGAAATAGGGCAAACGATTTCTTCATCAATAATAATCTGACGCAATTCATTCAAGTCGTTTGCATTCATTGCAGCCGCAAAACGTTCGTGCAACGCATCGCGTTTAGCCTGGTGTTCCAACACACGAGGGTTGGTTGTACGGAACTCCTGTTCATCGAATGCTTCACCAAAGCGTTTCGCTGCTTTCGCTACTTCCTTATTTATTTTTTCATCATACTTTGCAATCTGGTCTTCAATCAAGACATCGGCACGATAACGTTTTTTCGAATCACGGTTATCAATCAATGGGTCATTGAATGCATCTACGTGTCCGGATGCCTTCCAAATAGTAGGGTGCATAAAAATAGCCGAATCAATACCTACGATGTTTTCGTGCAGCAACACCATGCTTTGCCACCAATATTGTTTGATATTGTTTTTCAGTTCCACACCCATCTGTCCGTAATCGTATACGGCACCAAGTCCATCATAGATGTCGCTTGACGGGAATACAAAACCATATTCTTTACAATGTGAAACCAGCTTTTTAAAAACGTCTTCTTGTGCCATTTTCTTAGTTTTATTTAATTTCTTATAGTTATTTGTCTATGTAGTAGGGCACAAAGATAAATATTTATAAGTAAATAAAAGATGTTAGTCTCTTAATTTATCTTTTTTTCCTACTTTTGCAAGTAGAAAAACGATCTTATGAAACAAAAAAACATCGATAAATACACATTGATGACTACAGCTCCGGTCCCTCGTCTGATTGGTTCGCTTGCTGTTCCCACCATCATCAGTATGTTAATCACTTCTTTTTATGTAATGGCCGACACCTATTTCGTCGGGAAAATCAATACCCAGTCTACCGCAGCTGTTGGTATTTCTTTTTCTGTCATGGCCATTATCCAAGCTTTCGGATTCTTTTTCGGACATGGTTCCGGCAACTATATCTCACGCAAACTGGGTGCACGCGAATATCAAAGTGCTGAGAAAATGGCTTCTACCGGTTTCTTCTGTGCCTTCATCGCCGGCACGCTTATTACTGTGTTTGGACTGATTTTCCTGAGTCCCATCTGTAAAGCCTTGGGGTCTACTTCTACCATCCTCCCCTACTCGGAAACTTATTTAGGTATCATCCTTTTAGGTGCTCCGTTTATGGCTTCTTCACTGGTATTGAACAACCAAATGCGTTTTCAGGGCAATGCAGTATATGCCATGATTGGAATCATCGTAGGTGCTGTACTCAACATCGGACTGGATCCGCTTTTGATTTTCGTCTTCGATATGGGAATTGCCGGAGCCGGCATTGCAACTTTGGCAAGCCAGATATGCAGCTTTATTATTCTACTCTATATGGATAGAAAAGGAGAAAACATCCGGATACGTTTCAGTAATTTTACTCCTAAACTTTCTTTATTGAAAGAAATTCTATATGGAGGAAGTCCTTCTCTCTGCCGTCAGGGTCTGGCCAGTACAGCTACAATTTTACTGAATGTAGCAGCAGGAAGATATGGTGATGCGGCAATTGCCGGTATGTCTATCGTAACTCGTATCTGCATGTTTATCAACTCTTTTGTCATCGGATTCGGACAGGGATTTCAACCGGTATGTGGTTTCAATTATGGAGCAGGATTTTACACTCGTGTACGACACGGATTTTGGTTCTGTATTAAGCTTGGAGTGATTTTTTTAAGTATCTGTTCCATTATCGGCTACATCTACGCTCCGGAAATTGTATCGTGGTTCAGAAAAGAGGATGCACAAGTGATTGAAATTGGCGCCCGTGCTCTACGCTGGCAACTCATCACCCTCCCCTTAGGCACATGGGTTATTCTTTGTAATATGTTGTTGCAAACCATCCGTAAACCGGTACGTGCCGTAATTCTGTCATCGGCCCGTCAGGGATTGTTTTTCATTCCATTTATACTGATACTTCCTTACCTTCTTGGCTTGCAAGGAGTTGAAATGTGTCAGGCTGCTGCCGATTTATGTTCATTCCTTCTAGCCATTCCACTCACCATAGGAGTATTGAAGGGAATGAGAGAGGATCATCCGCAAGCCATACAAGAGAATGTGGAAGGGTAATGACAAGAGAAATACTGTTATTACTTTCTGCCATAAATTACAAGCTATATCCAACGTCGTCGATTTATAATCCGTCGACACTGATTATATAATCGGCGAGGTTGATTATACAATCGCCGCCGTCAATTATAGAAGACAACTAATACAATTAATATATTATATTAAGATAGAGTATAATTCACATTATAAGACCACTATCTACAACTTAGTACATCACAACTTTCTTCAAAAAAATTCGTCCTACTCTTTGTTTTTCTGTATCTTTGCTTGAACTTATATTTTTTGAGCAGATATTTTATGAGCGAAGACATATTGGATAGAGAAGAAACAAACACACCTGAAAAAGAAGAACATTCAGATTACAAGCCGGTAGACCAGACAGACGAAAACGTAAAACATCAGTTGAGCGGAATGTACCAGAACTGGTTTCTCGACTATGCATCGTATGTGATTCTGGAACGTGCAGTACCGCATATAAACGATGGTCTGAAACCTGTACAACGCCGTATCCTACACTCTATGAAGAGACTGGACGACGGACGCTATAATAAAGTGGCTAATATCGTAGGTCACACCATGCAGTTTCATCCTCACGGTGATGCTTCCATCGGAGATGCGTTGGTACAGTTAGGACAGAAAGAGTTACTGATAGACTGTCAGGGAAACTGGGGAAATATTCTCACGGGAGACAGCGCAGCAGCTCCCCGTTACATTGAGGCACGTTTATCAAAATTTGCATTGGATGTGGTCTTCAACCCCAAAACTACGGAATGGCAGGCTTCGTACGACGGCCGAAACAGAGAGCCGGTTACTCTCCCTGTCAAGTTTCCGCTCCTGCTCGCTCAAGGAGTGGAAGGTATTGCCGTTGGTTTATCTTCCAAAATTCTGCCTCATAACTTCAACGAACTGTGCGAAGCAGCCATTGCTTATTTGCACGGAGAGTCTTTTCAACTTTATCCGGACTTCCAGACAGGAGGTTCCATCGATGTATCACGCTACAATGACGGAGAACGAGGAGGTGCGGTACGTGTACGTGCCAAGATTTCAAAGATAGACAACAAGACATTGTGCATCAGCGAAATTCCATATGGAAAGACAACTTCTTCACTGATCGACTCCATATTGAAAGCCATTGAAAAAGGTAAAATCAAGGTACGTAAAGTAGATGACAATACAGCCGGAAAGGTAGAAATTCTGGTTCATCTGGCTCCCGGCGTGTCTTCGGACAAGACGCTGGATGCCTTGTATGCCTTTACCGACTGTGAGGTAAGTATCTCTCCCAACTGTTGTGTGATAGACAATAAAAAACCTCACTTTCTTTCGGTGAGCGATATCTTAAAGAAATCAGTCGACAATACCCTCGACCTGTTACGCCAGGAGCTGAACATCCAGAAAGGAGAAACTCTGGAAGCTTTGCATTTCGCTTCACTGGAAAAGATTTTCATCGAAGAACGTATCTATAAGGATAAACGCTTCGAACAGGCTGAAAACATGGATGCGGCTTGCGAACACATTGACGAACGACTGACTCCTTTCTATCCTCAGTTTGTACGTGAAGTAACCAAAGAAGACATCTTGAAGCTGATGGAAATCAAGATGGCACGTATTCTGAAGTTCAACAAAGATAAAGCTGACGAACAAATTGCACGACTGAAGGCTGAGATAGAAGAAATTGATAATCACCTGGCTCATATCACAGAATATACCATCGACTGGTACAGACGGATTCAGGAAAAATATGGAAAGAATTATCCGCGTCGGACCGAAATACGCAACTTCGACACCATTGTGGCAACCAAGGTAGCAGAAGCCAATGAAAAACTGTACATCAACCGCGACGAAGGTTTCATCGGTACAGGACTGAAAAAAGACGAATTCGTATGCAACTGCTCGGACATAGACGACGTCATTATCTTCTATAAAGATGGAAAATATAAAATTGTACGTATAGCCGACAAACTGTTTGTGGGCAAAAACATCTTGTACGTTAATGTGTTCAAGAAAAACGACAAACGTACAATATATAATGTAATCTATCGGGATGGAAAAGATGGTTTCTACTACATCAAGCGATTTAACATAACTTCTGTAGTACGCGACCGCGAATATAATCTGACACAAGGAACACTTGGTTCGAAAATTGTCTACTTTACAGCCAACCCTAACGGAGAAGCCGAAGTCATTAAAGTGATGCTTCGTCCTAATCCCCGTATCAAGAAACTGGTATTCGAAAAAGATTTCAGCCAGGTCAGTATCAAGGGAAGACAGACAATAGGAACCAAACTGACCCGCTTTGAAGTACACAAAATTACATTAAAACATCGGGGAGGATCTACCTTGGGAGGACGTAAGGTATGGTTCGACCATGATGTATTGCGACTGAACTACGACGGACGCGGACAGTTCCTTGGTGAATTCCAAAGTGACGAACGTATTCTGGTCGTGCTGAAGAACGGCGAGTTCTATACTACCGATTTTGACTTGAACAACCATTATGATGCCAACATACAAATTATAGAAAAATTCAATCCGGATAAAGTCTGGACCGCGGTAATTTACGATGCCGACCAGCAAAACTATCCGTACTTGAAGCGTTTCTGTTTTGAACCGGTCATCAAACGACAAAATTATATCGGAGAAAACAAACGCAGCCAACTGGTATTTCTGTCGGGAGAGGTCTATCCTCGTGTAAAGGTTGTATTTGGAGGAGAAGACAGCGGCAAACAGCCGGTAGAATTTGAAGCAGCCGATTTCACCATTGTGAGAAGCTTCAAAGCCAAAGGTAAGAGAATAACCAACTTCAACACGGAAAGTATTGAAGAACTGGAACCTACTCGTATGCCAGAACCTGAAGAAACAACAGAAGAAGAGAATAATGCTGCGCCGGATAACAGCGAGAGTGAATATCCTGCCGAAGAAAACGGACAAATGAATTTATTTTAACAGCTATCCGCATGAAACAAACCTTACTTGCTTTTATACTGGGATTGCTTTTCTTCCTTCCGGCCCATGCACAGGAAGACAGTCTACAAGCAACCCGCTACGTCATGCGCTCTACACTTTTTGGAGCTGGATATAACAATGTACTGGACACTTATCTCACTCCACTGGAATATACAGGCCCGGAAATTCGTATTATGCACGAACGGATGAGAATGACCCGCTTAATGAAGGGAAACTTATCTACACAAAGTATCTTTCAAGTCCAAGCCTCATATACGGAAAATATTTCCCAGACAGCCAAAATGTATTACGGACTTATTAACTGGAGTTATGCCCTGCATTACCAGTTCCGCATCAGCGATCAGTTCAAGATTCTGGCAGGTCCCATGATCGACCTGAACGGAGGAGTCATCTACAACGAACGCAACTCCAATAATCCGGCCCAGGCCAAAGCATATGGAAGTATTGCTGCATCCGGAATGGCCATATACAAATTCCATATCAGACAATACCCTTTTGTATTACGCTATCAGGCTAATCTTCCTTTGATGGGTGTCATGTTTTCACCGGAATATGGAGAATCGTACTACGAAATATTTTCACTGAATAATGGAGGGAAGAATGTATTGTTTACTTCCCTGCATAATGCCCCCTCGCTCCGACAGCTCATCACGCTCGATTTTCCGATACGGAAAACCATTATGAGGGTCGGTTACCTGTGCGACATTCAGCAATCTAAGGTAAACAATCTGAAGACTCACTCCTACTCACACGACTTCATGATTGGTTTCGTACGCAACCTTTACTTACTGAAAGGAAAAAATAAAATAAGCATGCCCGAAAAAGTAACTCCTTTTTAACTTATGAAACATATATTGCTCCTATTTATATTCGTATCCGGAATGTTTTTCCCTTCATGCATTCGTGAAGATGTATCCGGTAATACTCCGGAATCTAATTTTGAATCGCTTTGGAAAATCATTGACGAACAGTATTGTTTTCTTGACTATAAAAATCAGGAATACGGATTAGACTGGAATGAAGTGCATAGCCGCTATGCACAAAGAATCACTCCTTCGATGACTTCTGCCGAGTTGTTTGAAGTACTCTCGGATATGGTGAACGAATTACGCGACGGCCATGTGAATCTGAGTTCCGCACTGGCTACTTCGCAATACAGAGCCTGGTTCGACAGCTATCCCCGAAACTTCAGCGACAGTATACAAAGCATCTATCTGAAAAAAGATTACGTAAACTCTTCCGGACTGACTTATCAAATACTGGAAAACAACATAGGCTATATTTATTGCTCAAGTTTTTCAAACGGAATAGGAGACGGTAATTTGGACCAGACTCTATACGAACTCCGCTTATGCGACGGACTGATTGTTGATGTACGAAACAACGGAGGGGGTAATCTGACTACTGCCCAAAAGTTGGCTGCCCGCTTCACCAACGAAAAAACATTAGTAGGCTACATGTGTCATAAAACCGGTCCTGGCCACAATGATTTTTCAACTCCTAAAGAAGTGTATATAGAGCCCTCCGACGGCATACGCTGGCAGAAAAAAGTGGCTGTACTGACAAACCGCAGATCGTATAGTGCCACGAATGACTTTGTGAACTCCATGAAGCAATTTCCTAATGTCACTATAATCGGCGACAAAACCGGAGGAGGCTCCGGACTTCCCTTCAGTTCCGAAATCCCCAACGGATGGTCTATCCGCTTCTCTGCAAGTCCGATGTTCGATCCTCAAATGAATCAGCTGGAATTTGGTATCGACCCTGATGTAAAAGTAGACATGACTACGGAAGATATACAGCGCGGGAAAGATACAATTATAGAAACTGCATGTAATTTATTAAAGAAATAACCTCAATATTTGGTAAAAATAAAAATATCATCTATATTTGCACTCGCAAAAGAGAATTTCTAGCGCATGTGGCGTAATTGGTAGCCGCGCCAGACTTAGGATCTGGTGTCGTGAGACGTGTAGGTTCGAGTCCTATCATGCGCACGAATTTCAGATAAAAAAATCCTAATAAACAATTGTTTATTAGGATTTTTCTTTTTCACCGCATATATAGTTTATAAAAACGCTTCCAGCTTTACTGGCCGGAAGCGCGCAACAAATCTTTTCGTAATACATCCACTCCGGGAAATCCTACGTAACGATCCTGTAATTTCCCATCGTAACTGATAATGACATAACCGGGAATACCTTTTATACCATATGTCCGACATAAATAGTCCCACTGACTTTGTGTCAATCTATAATGTACACCTTTTATCTCTGTAATCGCTGTTTTCCAAATATCTTCCGGAGAAGAGGGACCTGTAACATACACATATACTACATCCTTAGAAATCATATCCTTACGCAACGAACGCATCGCCCACATGCTTCTCCTACAGGGTCCACACCATGTAGCCCAAAAATCAATAAGAACAGCTTTCCCTCTATAAGAAGATATAATAGACGGTAAAATATCTGCCCCAGAGACCAAAGAATCAAGTTCCGCTATCACATATCCGTCTTCTGCTTTATTCTGACGGGTGATAGATTCTATGATTTCTGCTTTCTTATTAATATAGGTACACAACTCTGTCTGATGAAACCCTTTCATCACCTTTTTATCAGATGATTCTAATTTACGGTTTTTAATCAGATTACTGCATACTGATTTAGCCAAAACCACTTCCTTCCACATTTCAGACTGGGGTTGTCTATTATTATACAAAAGAGAAGCATAATCAGCATAGTCATATCCATACCATGCATAAGGAGACACAACTTCCTCTTTCACCTCCCCCTGCTTTGTTCCACGAATATAACTATCGAGCAGAAGATTCGTCTCCACATACTCCTTATATCCTTTTCCGGCCTCCTTATGATGATGAAGAGAAGTCAACAATTTATTCATATGTTTGTCAGAATCGGCCACAAGCGGATATCCCCATCTAGCCAATTCGGTATTCAAATTTTTCTCTCCCCCATCAAACCAGGCTTTCTGCTTGTCACGATAAAGATGCGACAGAACCCGGGATGCAGACATGCTCAAACGAGGCAGATGGATATACACAGTCATCTCCTCACCCGGTACAAGAAACAAATCCAACTGAGCACGATTGATTTGCAACTTGGCACCACCTGCCATCAAAAGTTCTGCTTCAATATGGAAAGAGCCATCCTGACGTACTTTCACATTCCTTCCCCAATCATTTGGAAAAAGCCAGTCGGCATGACGGAAGACTACCTCCATTTCCATCTCTTCCGAATAGCCCAAAATATATCCATTGATAATCGTTCTTCCAGGCTGCAAACGAGGTTCCGGCAAAGAGGAAGTAGGAGTTAAATATTGTGTTTCCAGAAAACTGGGTACATATACATAAGGTTCCGCTTCGTTCAACTGTATCCCCCATATTTTCCAGCCTTCTTGTTCCGACACAAAATCTACAATCTGTACATCCCTTGGAATCGGCTCAAAAGACAAAGTTACTTCCATTCTCCCCGATTCAGGAATCCGCTCCGGCTCAGTCTGTCCGTCAATAGACAAACGATCGGACTCCCGAAGCATAAATTTTTGTGTTCCAGACGTCAAATAAGTATCCGATGAAATCACCGCCACCTCTCCTGGGGTTCCATAAAATACGGCATCTGCCTGAGTCTGCTCCTCAGTCAATATCAGACGCTTGAATTCTATGCGCGAGGTATTTGACGTTACAAAACAAGGATTATTTATATCGCGTTTATGATAAATTCCAGCCTGTGTATGCAAACAAATCAGGCACAAGACATAATATATCCAAGCCCATTTCATAACTTTAAACACAATTATTCTTCGTCGTACGTTTGGTAAAGAAAGTCATTGTAAGGGTACTTCTGTACATGAAGTTCACGGACTTTCTTATAAAGAATATTTCTCAATTCTTCAATATTTGTTTTATTACGAGCTGAAATAAAGATACAGTTATCATTCATTCTCGCCATCCAGGTATTCATCAGCTCTTCCAAAGTGATGTTTTCCTTCGTTTTCGGAGTCAAATCATCTTCTGCTTTTTCCACATACGTGTATGCATCAATTTTATTGAAGACAATCATAGTCGGCTTACCTCCTGCCCCAAGATCAGCAATTGTCTTGTCCACCACCTGAATCTGCTCTTCGAAATCCGGATGAGAAATATCAACTACATGCAAAAGCAAATCAGCCTCACGCACTTCATCCAATGTCGACTTGAATGATTCTACCAAATCTGTTGGAAGTTTACGGATAAATCCTACTGTATCGGAGAGCAAGAAAGGCAAGTTTTCAATAATCACTTTTCTGACTGTAGTATCGAGCGTAGCAAAAAGCTTATTTTCTGCAAAGACCTCACTTTTTGCCATCAGATTCATCAGTGTAGATTTTCCCACGTTTGTATAGCCCACTAAAGCTACACGAATCATGCGTCCGCGATTCTTTCTTTGCGTAGACTTCTGCGTATCAATCTCTGCCAAGCGTTGTTTGAGAAGAGACATACGGTTCAAGATAATACGACGGTCCATTTCCAGCTGAGTTTCACCCGGACCACGCAAACCTACCGAACCTTTACCTCCACCTGCACCGGAACCACCTCCCTGACGTTCCAAGTGGGTCCACAAACGCTGCAAACGAGGCAACATATATTTATATTGTGCCAGTTCTACCTGTGTCTTGGCATTGGCAGTCTGCGCACGCATGGCAAATATATCCAGAATCAATGAAGTGCGGTCCAGTATCTTTACTTTCAATTCATTTTCGATGTTTCTAATCTGCTTGGCAGATAACTCATCATCGAAAATCACCATACCAATTTCATTTTCTTCCTCTTCCTGAGCAAGCAGATATTCTTTTATTTCCTGCAATTTACCTTTTCCGACATAAGTTACAGAACTGGGAGTATCCAATTTCTGGGTAAAACGCTTCACAACCTCCGCTCCGGCTGTTTCTGCAAGAAAAGCCAGTTCGTCAAGGTATTCATTGGTTTTACGTTCATTTTGGGTTTGAGTAATCAAACCAACCAACACAGCCTTCTCGGTCTGTGCTTCTGATATCACAAATTCTTTCATTCAGTTTCTTGTATTTCTTTGTCTTGCAAAGATATAATTTTTTCTTTATACAATCATCAAACGTTACTTGTATCGACGACTTACTGTATAAGTAACATTTCCTCCTGTATGAGGTATAAAAAAAGGAGTTAAAGTAGTCAGAGTATTTTTCAACTCCAACTGCTTTAACTCCTCCTATATTATTAATCCCCAATTCTATTAGAATCCAGGATTCTGTTTCAATGCTCCGTGAGAAGCATTGATATTAGCTTGTGGGATTGGGAACACAGCATTATAAGCACCTGGTTTAACCTCTTTTGCAACCGGGTTATTAATTGATTTTCCATTACGCCACATATCCCATGCCATATGTCCTTCACCATTCAACTCCAGACGACGTTCTGTCAAGATATCATCCAAAGTTACACTGGTAGTAGAACCTGCTACATAGTCTGCAATACGTTCCTTGCGCAAATCATCAATATATTTGGCAGCTGCTGTTCCATCATTGGTTTTCAGAGCAGCTTCTGCAGCGATCAAATACATTTCAGACAAACGAAATACTTTTGCATTGTTTACGTAAATCTGACCATCACGACCCGGATATTTCTGAGTATAGAAAGCCTTGTTGTAAGAACCATCACTTTCTTCTTTAATCATACCTGTGCTCACACGAATATCCTTCGCATAATCCGGATTTTTCACAAAATTATCCACAAATGAATCACTCATACCTGCTTCTGCATAACCTGTCGGATCTGTATAATATCCCAACGAATTACGCTGTGGGTTATACTGAGAAGTTGTCTGGAATTCAAAAATACTTTCGTCTGTAAATTCTTTAGCCCATACAGAAGTATAGTCTGCATATTTGTACAATGAATACGGACCTTCTTCAATGATTTTCTTAGCATCAGCCAAAGCCAATTTATTATGCTCAGTAGTACCGTTTACATTTACATTATCCAAATACAGGTTGACACGAGCACGCAAAGCCAAAGCTGCCCAATAGTTCATATGACCAGTTGTACTATTCTTATCGTGTGTACTTTCAACAGGCTCCATCAGTTTAATGGCTTCATCCAAATCAGCCAAGATAGTTTCGTAAGTCTGCTTCAAAGTCGCACGTTCCGGTACAAATGTATAATCAAGAGTTTTTGTGGCCAATACGATACCCATATCGTCCATGCTCTTTGCTACAGTAGGAAGCTGTGCATATACACGAGCCAGGTCGAAGTGAAACAAAGCACGTAAAGCATAAAGTTCGCCCATATATGCATTTACCTCATCACCCGTCAAGCCTGCAGCCTTAGTCTGTTCCATTACTTTATTTGCACGAGCTATTGACTTATAGAACAAATAATAAATTGCTTCAGGTAAATTTCCAGTTGCTGTTGCCATATATTTTGAAATCTCAGTAGCTTGATTATTATTACCTACACACTTATAATCACTACCTTTCATATCAGCAAACAAACCAAAATCACCTGTATAGTTACCAAACTGACTCACATTACCAGTCTGAGTTTCATACACACCGTTAACGGCATATTTCAAGTCGTCCACAGTCTGAATAGCAGAGCCTGAATCCCAAGAATCAGAAGGCTCCTTATCCAGTATATCGCAAGAAGCCAATGCCACTGCAAACGCAAATGCTGCTATATATTTTAATTTCATAATTTCTGAACAAGTTTAAGATTAGAATTCTAAGTTTACACCAAACACACAGCTCTTCAACTGCGGAGTATCTACCTGACGGTAACCGTTGATTGCTACATCCGGATCAACATTATCAGTCTTCGCCCAGATCAGGAACGGATTGTTGGCACGGAAGTACACTCTCAGACGATTGATGTATTTCTTCACCGGAATGTTGTATCCTACAGTAAATTCACGCAAACGGATATTGTCTGTTGATTTAACCTGACGGCTTGAGAACTGGTCTGTACGACCCTGAGTAGACAGAGCTGCATAAACAGGTTTCGGATTAGCAGCGTTATCACCCGGTTTAGTCCAATAATCAGCAGCATCAGCTTCAGGAACAGTGCTTCCTAAACGAAGACCATCATTGTGAGTAAAATAGCCCGGATAATCGAACATATCACCACCGAACTGATAAGAAATCAGGAACGACAAGTCAAAATCTTTATAAGTAAAGGTGTTAGTCAAACCACCCATTACATCAGGCAATGCCTTTCCTACGATACCCCATCCAGCTTCTGCATATTTATTGGTAGTACCTTTCGAGTGGTCTGCTGGATCAACATACCACAGTCCTTCTCCGTTATCAGGATTCACCCCTGCCCATTCCGGTAAATAGAATGAATACATTGATTCACCTTCGCGGTGGATGTACATCTGACCGTCACCATACTGGATATCCTTACCTTCCGGCAGTTCCTTAATAATAGCCTGCTGATAGGTCAAGTTAAAGTTAGTTGTCCATGAGAAATCCTTTGTAGTAATGTTCTGTGAATTCACTTCAATTTCTACACCGTCATTCTTCAGCTGACCCAAATTAGCCCAACGACTAGAAAAACCTGTTTCAAAAGCAGTCGGAACCTGGAACAGCAAGTCTGTTGTATTCTTCAGATAATATTCAGCAGACAAAGTTACCTTACCGAACATGTTCCATTCAAAACCAACGTTCAAGTTCTTTGATTTTTCCCAAGTCAGTTCGCTGTTTGCCAACTGTGCCCAATAAATAGCTGGATTATTTCCATATCCAGAACCTGCATAAAGGTCCATGTAACCATAGTAATCTGTAGGCAAGTTACCGTTTGTACCGTAAGAAGCTTTTACTTTAAAGTCTGTAAACAACGGCATATCTTCCATGAAGCCTTC
>ENA-UERU01000062-UERU01000062.1-human-gut-metagenome-genome-assembly--contig:-NODE-62-length-95755-cov-18.999352_pt1 | contig 95755 bp, 85 predicted proteins | sample MGYA00242988_ERZ507989 | MGnify/ENA primary metagenome ERZ507989 (study PRJEB26167, sample SAMN06115519) | human gut metagenome | host: Homo sapiens | place: China:Hunan | collected 2015-08-21 | study...
TCTTCAACAGGCATCAAGAAAGGTTTATCAATATCACGCGGAGGCAATGGAATCCAAGTATCAACTGCATCCATCAATTCCATTACTTTTTCTTCCCACTGAGGAACACCGTTCAATGCGCCCAAAGCAGAACCACGGATGATAGGAGTATTATCGCCATCGAAGTCATAGAATGACAACAATTCACGCATTTCCATTTCAACCAATTCCAACATTTCTTCGTCATCAACCATGTCGCATTTGTTCAAGAATACAACCAGACGAGGAACGTTTACCTGACGAGCCAACAAGATGTGTTCACGAGTCTGAGGCATAGGACCATCAGTAGCAGCAACTACGATGATAGCACCATCCATCTGAGCAGCACCAGTAACCATGTTCTTAACGTAGTCAGCGTGTCCCGGGCAGTCTACGTGAGCATAGTGACGGTTAGCAGTCTGATATTCTACGTGAGAAGTGTTAATAGTGATACCTCTTTCTTTTTCTTCAGGAGCGTTATCGATTGAATCGAAAGAACGCAATTCAGAAAGACCTTTCTTTGCCAATACAGTTGTGATGGCAGCAGTCAAAGTGGTTTTACCGTGGTCAACGTGACCAATAGTACCAATGTTAACGTGCGGTTTCGAACGTTCAAATTTCTCTTTAGCCATAGCTTTACTTGTTATTTATTTTGATTAATAATCAGCTTTACAAATCCACGAGCTGTTACCGGGACTTGAACCCGGGACCTCTTCCTTACCAAGGAAGTGCTCTACCGCTGAGCTATAACAGCAAAAGAAGAAAAAGAGCGGAAGACGGGACTCAAACCCGCGACCCTCAGCTTGGAAGGCTAATGCTCTATCAACTGAGCTACTTCCGCAAATCAAAAGTGGGCAAAGATGGATTCGAACCACCGAAGGCGTAAGCCAGCAGATTTACAGTCTGCCCCATTTGGCCACTCTGGTATTTGCCCTTTTTTCGCATTAGCTTTGTTTGAGCCTCTTGTCGGATTCGAACCAACGACCCCGAGATTACAAATCACGTGCTCTGGCCAACTGAGCTAAAGAGGCAAGAAACTTTGCAACCAAAGCTATTTTCATAACTTAGCGGCTGCAAAGTTAGATATTATTTTTTAATCACAAAATAAATCGTGCATTTTTTTATTTTCCTTGTTGTTTTTCTTTTGCTTTCAACAACTGCTTGGAAAGCGCATCCATGCACACATCTATCGATTCTTCGAATGTATCACTTATTTTTTCAGCGTAAAACTCTGTATTCAGCGCCAAAACACGCACCCCAGCCTCTTTATTCATAGCTGTTTCAGGTTTTACAACTTTTAAAGACACCTCTACTTTCTTTATATTATCACAAAACTTCTCGAGCTTTTCTGCTTTCTTTTGAATAAAGCCTTCTAGCTTTTCAGATGCATCGAAATGAATTGATTGAATTCTTACTTCCATAAATACCTCCTTTTCTTTACGCTCGGGGATGAGCTTGTTCATAAACTTTTTTCAACTCTTCAAAAGTTGTATGTGTATAAATCTCTGTTGCCATTAAATTTTCATGTCCCAACAATTCCTTTACAGCTTCAATTTCCGCATCATGATTCAACATCGAAGTTGCGAATGAATGCCGCAAAACATGAGGACTCTTCTTCTTTAATGTAACAACTTTTGCAAGGTTACGCTTTACTAAAAGGTATACTGCCGTCGGAGTCAGCATCCGCCCATCCTTCCGGACAAAAAACGCTTCACACACCCCAGCACAAATTTCATTTCTCAACGAAAGATAAAGCAACAAATCTTCCTTTAATTGCTCCGCAAAAGGAATCAAGCGCTGCTTATTTCTTTTTCCTGTCACTTTTATCACACAAGCCGAAAAATCGACATCCCCATCTCTCAGATTAACCAATTCAGACCGACGCATTCCTGTCAGATAAAACATCTCTATAATTAAACGATCCCGCACTCCTTCAAATCCAGAGCCAAAATTCGTCTGATCCAGCAATCGATCCATATCAGCCTCCTTCACAAAAACAGGCAACGGCTTTTTAACCTTCGGCCCCTGTACTTTTGCAACAGGATCCGCCGTCACATATCCTCTTTTTAAAAGGTAGCGATAAAACGACCGGAGCGAACTCAGCTTCCGATTTACCGACGTAGAAGCAAAACCACGATCCATCAAGCTGACAACCCAGCCGCGTATCAAATCCGCATCTACAGCAAGCAAATCCAAATCTTCGCTCACCCCCTTTAAGTATTCTTCAAACTCACGAAGATCCGACTCATAGCCTACCACAGTTTTATCGGAATAATTCCTCTCAAGTTCAAGATACTCCAAAAAAGATTCTTTCAGCATAAGAAACATCGCCTTTTAATGTCAGCAACGAATTTATGAAAAAGAAATCAATAATTCAAGAAATTTTGCAGAATTATTACTCTTCTACTTGTTGCATTTTCTGAACGTAAACGGCACGTTCCATTTTCAGTCTTTTCAAAACAGACGGTTTATCATACTGCTGTCTGCTTCTCAATTCTTTCACAACACCTGTTTTTTCAAATTTTCTTTTGAACTTTTTCAGCGCTTTTTCAATGTTTTCGCCTTCTTTTACTGGAACTACAATCATGTTTTTAAAATTAAAATATGTTGTTAATTAATTATTTGCAGTCAAATTGCGGTGCAAAATTACACATACTTTCTTTATTTACAAAACTTTCCAACACATTTTCTTGATAATTACACAGAAATACTATCTTTGTCTGGTCAATACAACTTTTTTTAAGACAATATCAATATGAAAGATACAATAAAAGAAAGAATCGCCTCCCTGCGACGCTTCATGCAAAAAAAACAAATCAACGCTTTTATTATTCCCAGTACCGATCCACATGCAGGAGAATATGTACCGGAACATTGGGAAGCCAGAAAATGGCTGTCTGGCTTTACCGGATCTGCCGGAACATTAGTAATAACAGAGAAAGAAGGTGGATTATGGACCGATTCCCGTTATTTTCTCCAGGCAGAAGAGCAACTGAATGGAACAGGCATTGATTTACAAAAGGAAGGGCTTTCTTCTACTCCGTCTATAGCAGAATGGCTGGGAGAAAAGCTACAGGCTGGCAGTAAAATAGGTATAGACGGATGGGTAAACAGCATTTCTACAGTAGAAAATCTCAGCAAACAATTGCTCACACACCAGCTCACTCTTATTTCTACTGAAGATCCATTTACTTCTATATGGGAAAATCGTCCATCTATCCCAGAGAATCCTATATTTATTCTACCACTCGAATACGCAGGAGTTCCCTGCCAGCATAAAATATTACAAATACAGGAGCTCTTACAACAGAAACACACCGAAGGACTTCTTTTATCTGCTCTCGACGAAATAGCCTGGACACTCAACTTAAGAGGAAATGACGTACATTGCAATCCTGTATTTGTAAGTTATTTACTGATTACCAACAGGCAGGCTACACTTTACATTTCTCCCAAGAAGCTTACCGATGAATTGACGGAGTATTTACAACAGAATAACATTATCATCAAAGATTACAAGGATATAATATCCGACTTATCAAACTATAAGGAGAAAAATATCCAGTTATCCCCTTCTACCAATTATGCACTCTATCAGGCAGCCTCATCTGCTACACATATACTACAAGAGGTTTCTCCTGTCGTTTATCTGAAAGCTGTTAAAAACGATACAGAAATATCAGGCATACACCAAGCCATGAAACGGGATGGAGTAGCTATGGTCAGATTTTTGAAATGGATTAAAGAGGCTGTACAGCAAGGTAGTGAAAGCGAAATCAGTATCAGTAACAAGCTATATGAGTTCCGTAATGAACAGGCCCTATTCAAAGGAATCAGCTTCGATACCATTGCCGGTTACCAACAGCATGGTGCCATCGTGCATTACGAAGCTACTCCCGATACAGACATCCCTTTAAAACCCGAAGGACTTCTGCTTCTGGATAGTGGCGGACAATATATGGACGGAACGACTGACATCACACGTACAATTACATTAGGAGCTGTGAGCCAGCAACAAAAGATAGATTACACTTTGGTATTAAAAGGATTCATCGCTTTATCGCAAGCGGTATTTCCACATGGAACATGCGGTACCCAGCTCGATGTACTGGCTCGTCAGTATATGTGGAAAGCAGGTATCAACTACGGACATGGTACCGGGCATGGGGTCGGACATTTCCTGAACGTACACGAGGGTCCACACCAAATCCGCATGAACCACATGCCTTCTCCTCTCCTTCCAGGAATGACCATTACCAACGAGCCCGGCATTTACCGCAGCGGAGAATATGGCATACGTACCGAAAACACCATGCTTGTGGTAAAAGACAATGAAACCTCCTTTGGAACTTTCTACCGTTTTGAACCACTGACTCTCTGCCCAATAGATAAAGAAGCTATCTGCAAAGAAATGATGACAGGCGATGAAATCCAATGGCTTAACGACTATCACACTCGGGTATACAAAGAACTTAGCCCATTACTCTCTCCGGAAGAACGAATTTGGCTGGAGAATGCAACCAGTGCTTTATAAACTTATACTATATACTTAATATGGCTCTAATCAAATCAGTAAGAGGGTTTACCCCTCAAATCGGCGAGAACTGTTACCTTGCCGATAACGCGACTCTTATAGGCGACATCGTTATGGGACGTGACTGCAGCATATGGTTCAATACAGTGCTGCGTGGAGATGTTAACTCCATCCGTATTGGCGACAGAGTAAACATTCAAGACGGAACCGTTCTTCATACATTATATGAAAAATCAACAATAGAAATAGGTAATGACGTTTCCATTGGACATAATGTTACTTTACATGGTGCAAGCATCAGAGACAATGCCTTAATTGGTATGGGCTCTACTTTACTTGACCATGCAGTGGTAGGTGAAGGTGCCATTGTGGCTGCCGGCGCTTTAGTTTTGGCCAATACTGTCATAGAACCTCATACCCTATGGGGAGGCGTACCGGCTAAATTCATCAAAAAAGTTGATCCACAACAAAGCAAGGAGTTAAACCAGAAGATTGCCAATGGCTATCTGATGTATGCATCCTGGTTTAAAGAAGAAGACAAAGACAAATAGTCTTGCCTATATAGAATACTGTTATAATACCCTATCTAATGATACAAGACCATCTCAAATCGTTTTTTGAGATGGTCTCTTTCTTTTTTCATTTCGGCTACACGATTTATCTGTCAAGAAATAAAAGCTTTAATTCTCTAGCTGTCCGGCAAGCCTGCATCGAGTTGTCCACCTGCAACTTCTCAAGAATATTCTGCCGGTGGCGATTCACTGTATTCACACTAATGGATAAAGTTTCTGCTATCTCCTTGCTGCTTTTCCCTTCTTCTATCAACAGTAATATTTCTTTTTCCCGTTTGGAAAGCAATCCCTTGCACGTTTCTTTATCCCATTCAGTCATTGTACCGTCTACCGAATTAATCACCATACAGTTAAAAGAAGAATCCGGCGAGAAACCATACAGACAAAGAGCCAGCCAGACATTACCATTGGCATGGGCAGCCACATAATACATCCGATGCCTCACCCATACATAAGAACCTTGTGCATTACGCATCCGTATCCGGCTATCTATATAATAATCTGTACGTTTCCCTTCGGGCAAACCTTTCAAGAACTGGAAAAAGCGGAGTTCCTGTAAATGTTTGTCCAATAAATCATCGGGATGAATACGAGCAAAAATTTCCTCCTCCCAAATAGAATGAAGAATTTTAGAGTCGCCCCGTTTACCCATTCCCAATGTCTCTGCTATCCCACCATAATATAAATAACTTGTATTAGCCTGCATATCACTCAATACAGCAATCACATTTTCGGTTGTTGCATATCCTGCGGCTATCTGGCGGAACTGATTCAATCGGGTATCGCTGCAGTTCTCCTGAATAAATTCCTGATTCAACAATTCATTGCTAAGTTTCTTCCTTATATCCATATCACAGAAGAAGACAAAATGGTTATTTTTAAGTATTGTTCACCCTGACACAAACCTCTACTTTTGCAAATGTAAGTAAAATAGACAAAACACATGAGTACAGAAAAAGAAAAAGCCCAAAGAGGTGAGTTATATGATGCGAACTATGACGTAGAACTTCTTGCCGAACGTGATATCTGCAAAGATATGTGTTATGAGTACAATCAATTACGCCCTTCTCGAAAAGCCGAACGACAGCAACTCATCCGTAAGCTATTCGGAAAGACAGGTCAGAACTTTCTGATCGAACAACCTTTTTATTGCGATTATGGATATAACATAGAAATAGGAGAAAACTTCTATGTCAACGTGAATTGCGTAATGCTTGATGGCGCTAAAATCCATTTTGGAGACAATGTATTTATTGCACCTCATTGCGGTTTCTATACAGCGGGACACCCGTTGGATGTAACGCAGCGAAACCAAGGACTGGAATATGCCTACCCCATCCGAGTAGGAAATAATGTATGGATAGGGGCGAATGTATGCGTGCTTCCCGGAGTCAGCATAGGAAACAACTGTGTAATTGGAGCCGGCAGTGTAGTAAACAAAGACATACCAGACAATTCTCTGGCAGTTGGCAATCCTTGTAAAGTAATCCGTACCCTCACAGAAGAAGATAAAAACAAATATAAATTAGTATGAAAAAAATTCTTTTAGGTTTGTTTGCTTTTTTAAGCGTACAAAATGTATCCGCACAGACATTAGAAAAAAGTGCAATGGTTTAATGAACCTGAACAGTGGGAAATAAAAGACAACACCTTGTCGATGTTTGTAACTCCACAGAGTGACTATTGGCGTATTTCACACTACGGCTTCACTGTAGATGATGCTCCTTTCTACTACTCTACTTATGGAGGAGAATTTGAAGTAAAAGTAAAAATCACAGGCGATTATCAAGCCCGGTTCGACCAGGCTGGTCTGATGCTCCGTATCGACCACGAAAACTACATCAAGACCGGTATTGAATTCGTTGACGGAAAATTCAACCTCAGCACTGTAGTAACTCACAAAACGAGTGACTGGAGTGTAATTGCTTTAGACAAACCTGTTCCTTACATCTGGATTAAAGCAGTCCGCCGGCTGGATGCTGTGGAAATTTTCTATTCGTTCGACGACAAGAACTATACCATGATGCGCAACGCATGGCTGCAAGACAATACTCCCGTAATGGTTGGAGTAATGGGAGCCAGTCCGGATGGAAAAGGCTTCAATGCAAAATTCGAACATTTCAAAGTAACACATTTACCAGACCTTCGACGACTGGAGTGGCTGAAAAAGAATCAAGAAGCACAATAAAACAGACTTAATATCTTTTTGCAAGCATTTTTCTAACTTTATATTAGTTAGGAAGATGCTTGTTTTAGCATATTTCTTTACCTTATTAATTCCATATTCATCAGAAAAAAAATAAACATTATTATTTGTTTTTTAAACATTAATTTAATTTATTTGCAAAGCAATTACTACAAATAGTCGGTGCAATAAATACAAACAATAGGAAGAACGTCTTTTAGCCTTATATCAATATAAATTGAGTAACATTTCTGAAATATGACATTAGAAATGTATATTTAATTTGGCCAAAACAGTTTCCACGTTTTTCCATACGTAAAAAATCCGTCAGGGGAATTACGGACAATTTTTCATTATATGAAGAAACATTTATTTTCAGCAACCATCGCGCTATTACTCAGTATTGGCTTTGCACAGCCTATAATGGCACAAAAAGGAGAATACCGCCAATCTCAAAGCCGTATGATCGAACCGCAACAGGAAGTATTTGTTCGACCGTTGGTAGTTGATCTTAATGTCATCACTGACAGTAGACAGAAAGCTTCATGGAATTTCCCCGAAGCTGATATTACAAAAATGACAGTACTTGACATGAGTAACTTGAAAGCTAATGCTCTATACTTAACTGCACAAAAATTTGATGCAGATGTAATCGTTGCAGCTTCTTTCGATATCCGTTCCGTAAAAAAAGGATTGGAAATCACTGTAATAGGATTCCCTGCTAAGTATACAAACTGGAAAGTAGCTTCCAAAGAAGAAGATTATAAATGGATTAAAGAAATCTATGGAACTCAAAACCGCTACAATCCAATTAATATGACAAAAGCATTGGAAGAAAATGCAGCAAAGAATTCAGATACACAAAAATAATTCAAGTATTTAATCACTTATAAAACATATTGCTCATGAAAAAAATTTTATTCATGCTGGTTGCAGCATTTGTATGTACTACAATCAGCGCACAATTGGTAACAAGTACTACTTACAGAAGTGAAAAGCCTAAAACACTATGGTATGTAAAAGGTGGATTAACCATGAACAAATTTACCGGTGATGGCGTAGAAGTAGATGGTAAAGCTGGTTACAACATTGGTATCGCATTTGACCGTCCAATTGGAGGAAGCGGTATATTCTGGGGTATGGGATTACAGCTGGCATCGAAAGGATATAAAATAGATGAAGAAGGTTATGAAACAAAATTGAAAGCTAACAAGTTGGAAATTCCTCTCAATATTGGTTACAAATACAATGTTAACGATGATATTGCTGTTGACGCACGTATCGGAGGATTTGTAAACTATGATGTTTTCGGAAAAATGACTTCAAGCTATGAAGGAGAAGAAGAAAGCATTGATTTAGGAGATCTTGAAGGTTACGATCGCTTTGGTGCAGGTATTCAGTTCGGAGTTGGAGTATGGTATCAGCGTATAAATTTCAATATTACTTATCAGAAAGGATTAGTATCACAAATCGCAGATACAGCTAAAGAAAGCAACTGGATGCTCAGCGTCGGATATGCTTTCTAATTGTTGCCACAACAGATAGCAACATATAAAACTCAAAGAATCTGACCGCCTTCTTACTCGGACCGCTGTCAGATTCTTTGTCTTATCTATACACAAAAATAACTATACCAAAAACCAAACAAGAATGAAAAAAATACTTCTTTTCATATCCTGCCTATTCTTATGTTCCCTCTCTATACAGGCACAAAAAAATAATCCTTATTCAGAAGTCAAAGGCAAACGAGTAATCTCCGAATTCCACTCGCTTGATAAGCCAAGTACTTCACAAGCCATTTTTCTCAATGCACTCTTATGGGTTATCAACAAACAAGAATTACCCCAAGAAGAAGGTGTTACTGCTCCAGTACGAGAAGTTGATTACGATAATCAACAATTAAGTGCTGAATTTTCTCTAATATCTCCTAAAACAGAGTCATGTTATCGCTATATCTTTACAGTCAAAGTATCTGATAACATCATCACGTTGCTAGCATCTGATATCACACAAGAGGCTGCAGTTTCTGTAATCAAAATTACAAAGAAACTGAATTTCAACAAACTGCAACCTGAGAAGAAGCCTAAGCATCAGGAATATATGGATGAGTTCGCTTCTCTGTATGCTGATTTTACAAAAGAAATTCTACAGGCTGTATCGAACAACGTTGCACCAGTTGTAACACATTGGACTGAAATCAAGAACAAAGAAGTTGTAAAAGGCATGAATGAAGCTGAATGCCTCATGGCATGGGGAAAACCTATCTCTATGCAAACAAACGGAAATAAAACAGAATGGATGTATGACAGTTATACTTATGCCTTCTTTGAAAATGGAGTAGTTACTACTATAATCAAATAAACAATGTATCTACCTTAAAAAGCAAAATAACCACAAATATAGCTCATAACGATACAAAAATACTCACCAGTCCTTTCAGGTAAGTACTGCACTCCTCATTAGAAAGTACTGCACTCATTTCGAGGAAAAAACTGACTCATTACCTGTAAGGACTGGCAAAGCATTTAATCGTATACTGCAACTTTTCTTATACCAGCATCAATCCTACTCCTTTGACAGTTTTTATCTGAACTGTTTCATCGGCTGCAAACAGTTTACGCAAGCGCGACACAAATACATCAAGGCTACGTGATGCAAAGTAATCGTCTTCCGTATCCCATAAACGGGCTAGAATCTGTTCCCGCTTTACCACCTCTCCCTTCTGCTCACACAGCATCCGCAAGAGTTTTGCCTCACGCTGTGTAAGGCTTTTTTCTTCTCCCCGCACATCGTAAAGCATCTGTTTCTCCGCATCGAACGTAAACAACTCCCCAATATGAAACACGTTTCCGTGTGCCGTATGTCCTGTTCCTCTCGTCAGTTTCAATAAAGCCGTAATATGTGCATTCAGCTCTTCGGCAAGAAAAGGTTTCTTGATATAATTGTTCACCCCCAGTTCATATCCCATCACCACGTCTTTGGGAGAGACGCGTCCCGAAGTAAAAAGGATAGGAGTATCTCCGTCGGTTTCCCTAATACGGCGTACCATTTCGTACCCGTCCATTACCGGCATTTCGATATCCGATACAATGACATCGGGCTTCTGCTCACGCCACACGCGTAATCCTTCCTCGCCATTGGCAGCAGTAGTGACTTCATATCCTCCAATCATATCTTCCAGTCCGCCTTGAATAATATAGCACAGATTGGCATCGTCCTCTACCAAGAGTAGTCTTATCATAGAATCAGGTTTTATTTTGTTATACATTCTTCTATTTTATCCCCATGCAACATCCGCTTTTATTCTGTAGCGTCAGTCGCTTCTCTGGAAGTTTCCGGTTTGAGCTGCGGAAGGAGAAGCGTAAATTCACTGTATTCTCCCTCAATACTTTCCACTTCCACTCTACCTTTGTGCGCCTCCATCACCCGAAATACATAGTTCAGTCCCAAACCGAATCCGGTAGCCCCCCCACTTCGGGTTTGTAATGCAGCGTACGAACGTTCGTATTTTTCGAATATCCGGCTCTGGTCTTTCAACGGAATACCAAATCCATTGTCACGCACTTTGATATAGATGTAACCATCCGTTGCCTTTCCTGAAGAGAATGCTATTTCCACTTCTTCACCGGAATATTTCACTGCATTGTCTATCAAATTACTCAAAGCCTCTTCCAAAAATTCCTCATCGGCATATACCGTCTTCTCCTCCAACTGCCAGCTGTAACGAATCGGCTTGACTGATTTTGCCGCATATTTATCAGCCAATCCCTCAAGTATCCGCTGCAAATCGCAGTATTCTTTCTGCAACTTCAACTGATGATTTTCCAGTTTCGACAAGGTCAGTACTTTATTGGTAAGATGAAGCAAATGTTCTCCTTCTTCCTTTAGAATACGGAAATAGCGTGCTTTCTTTTCAGGCTGGCTGTCCAGTCGTCCGGTCTCCAAGATCTGCGTACCCATCAATATAGAACTCAGAGGCGTCTTCATATCGTGAATCATGGCATACGAAAAGTCTTCACGCAGTTTGGCAATCTTGTCTTGCCGGATAATAATCCGTATCTGATAGACAATGCACCCAATGACCAGAATCATAATCAAGACTGTTGCGATAAGCAGCAAAGTCATACGCTGAAAGATAACCCAATACGGATTGACGATGGCTCCTTGCAGGAAGCGCTGGCCATCAAAATCAATCGGAACTTTTTCTGTCTTCAGTAAAGCATAAGAAGGGAAGTCGCCCGTCACAGAAGAACGAAGTACATTACCCATAGAATCGACTATACACGAACGCACCTTTGCAGGTATGCCTATCGAATCGAAAATATTTGTATAAATAGAATCGAGTGCCGACAAGTGTACATCTTGCTTAAACTTCTTAAGATAAGCCTCCTGAAAAGCAATATGAATGTTCTGCATCAGCCATCCGCTGGCATTGTTCTGTAATGCATCACGGGGCAAGGTATCTCCTTTCAAACCTGCATCCAAATCAACCCGCATACTGGTCACCGTATCACCATGCTCTTTTCTCCATTGGTCCAAACGGTAGAACACTTCTTCCAGAGTTGCATCACGAAAGACTTCATTATTCTTAGCCTGCAGGCTTTCTTTAGTCAACTTATAGGTATTGACCAGCCATACATATTGCAGTTCTACAATGGCAATCAGTCCTACAATGGCTATCCAGCGAATATGATTCATCTTCATCTCTCTTCTCCTTAACGTAACGTTAACCTTGCCTTAACCTATAAAATAGAAAAGGCTCTTTATCTTTGTCTCGTCGAAGATAGAGAAAAAAAACGAATCAATATGAAAAAGCAGAATTTTCTTGTCACATTGTTACTTTGTATTGCTGCAAGCATCGGAACAGTCACAGCACAAACCATACATGGAAAAGTAGTCAATACCGATGGGCAACCTGTAGATGGAGCTACCGTAGTATTGCAAACACCAGACTCCGTTTTTGTGGATGCAACCATCACCGATAAGGAAGGAAGTTTTCTCCTGAATCATACTTTAAGTCAATACCGACTTATCATCCAGCATATTCTGTACCAGACACTACAGAAAGAAGGCCGGGGAGAAGAAGCAGGAGTCTTTGCCTTACAGCCTAAAGATTATGCTTTGGGAGAAGTAGTGGTAAAGGGAGAACGTCCTGTAGTAAAGGTCGAGGGTAGCCGACTGAGCTACGACATGCCTCAGCTGATAAAAAACAAACTGGTGAGCAGTGCATACGACTGCATCAAAGAATTGCCTGGAGTATTGGAACAAAATGAAACACTGACACTGGCAGGAACTTCCACTCCTGTCCTTATTCTGAATGGAAAACCGTCGACAATGACGCAAGACCAGATTATTACTCTCTTAAAGGGAATGCCGGCTTCGCGCGTGGAAAAAGCTGAGGTGATGTATAGTGCACCTCCGCAACTTCACGTGCGCGGCGCGGCTATCAACATCGTACTGAAAGGGTATAAAGCCGAAGAAGGCAGCAATATACAGGGAGAAGTACACGGTGCATACCTGCAAAAAGAAAAGGCAAGCGGAGAAGGCGGATTAGCTCTGGCTTATACTTCGCAAAAGATAGATGCCGATGTGATGTATAATTTTGCAGCAAACCGACACGAACGGCAGGATTTGGACCTGATTACCAAACATACTGTACAAGGGAAAGTGTACAACATGGAACAATATATGACGGGAGCAGGAGACAAACCGTCGCATACTCTACGCACCGGCATCACTTACAAACCCAATGACAAGAATCAGCTAAGTCTGGCTTATACTTCTCAACTTAGCCCGAATGACAAACAAAACACATATACGAAGGGGAATTTGTCTGATGCCCACAGTACAAGCAGAGACGAAAGTCAGATGCACAATATTGCGCTCGACTACACGGCTTCGTTTGGCTTGAAAACCGGAGTCAACTATACTTATTTCACTTCCGACGGAATACAAGACTTTCAAGAAATTCAAGGAGAAGGAAACGACATCCGTTTTATAAACCGTACCAATCAACGTATCGAGCGTTGGAATGTATATGCCGACCAGTCCCACTCCCTCTCAAAAGGATGGACATTGAATTACGGTACGGCTCTTAACTATGTAAGCAATCGCAACCGCCAGCTTTATGAATCAGGCCAAGATATGAGCGACCGGAATACCGAAAGCGGTATTGATGAATATACCTATAATCTGTATGCCGGTTTCGACAAGAGTTTTAATCCACAATGGTCGTTGAGTGCTTCGGCTGCCGTAGAGTATTATCAAATGGAGGAATATAAAAAGTGGGCAGTCTACCCTACTCTTCAACTGAGTTACGTGTATTCACCTCAACATATCTTTCAGCTTACATTCAGTTCGGACAAAACTTATCCCGATTATTGGACGCTGAGTGGGGCAACCGGATATATGAGTAGTTACACCGAATCGCAGGGTAATATGTACTTGCGTCCGTATACAGCTTATTCTACCCAACTGAGCTATATATTAAAAAGCAAATATATTTTCCAGGTAGGCTATGACTATATGCCCGACTTTTTCCAGCAAATGCTTTATCTGGACTCCAGCCAACTGAAAGCAATCTACAATTTCCGGAATTGGGATTACAGCAGTAAATTCAAAATAGTGAGTGTGCTTCCATTCAAGGCCGGAAACTGGCTGAACTCACAGCTTACTTTAGTAGGGATGCATATGCATGCCAAAGCTTCCGATTATTTCGATGCTCCATTCGACCACAAAAAATGGATAGGCATTGTCAATCTAAGCAATACATTTACTCTTTCACAAAAACCTAATATCAAACTGGAGATTTCGGCTTTTGCACAGAGTGAAGGCCTTCAGGGAAACTACGACATCAGTCCTCTCTGGATGATGGATAGCGCTTTGCGCTGGAGTTTTGCCGGCGATAAAGCCATGCTACAACTGAAAGGAACGGATATTTTCAATGGGCTTAACCCCAAGACCACGATCCGTAGCGGCACCCAACATATCGATATGGAAGTAAGGTCGTATGCCCGGAGCCTTACACTTTCTTTCAGTTACAAATTCAACGGATACAAGAAAAAAGAAGTGAAGGATGTTGATACCTCCCGTTTCGGACATTCCTAAAAAAGCAAAGGCGTAAGACTTTCACAAGCCCTACGCCTTCTTTTCTGTTAACCTAAACTAAAACTATTCAACCACACAAATGCTGACACGGTTTTGTTCAGGAGATGAGAACGGCTGTACCGTGTCGCCTTTGTAATCAACAATTATTCTTTCCTGGCTTATACCTGCCTCCTTCAATGCTTTGGCAACTGCCTCATTGTTATTGAAATCATTTTTACCCCCAAAGATATTATTAAATTCACTATATTTGCTTAGTTATTCATTTCCAATAATTCATTATACAATGATAGAAAAACAATGGTATAAAGTAGGTGGATATTCTTTTTGTATCACAGTTGACTCAATTCCCAATTTGCTCGAGACATTAACCAATTGTCATCCGTTCCGAATTTCTGAAGAAGAAGCAAAGTCAACGGATGAAACTATCTTCAACTTAGCTATCAAAGAATCCATACAAAAGCCTATATTTACAGGAAAATTCATTGTTCAGTTCGAAGGAGAAGGAATTTATCTTGATTTATACGAATCCACCAACGGCGAACAAATTTTTGCCATTTCCATGCAAAAACGTTCTATCGCCCTGTTAAAATTGGAACAGAATTCACCAAAGGCATCACTCATACTGGCAGCAGGTCTCAACCATCAACAACAGATTTTTGCCATAAACAATACACTCATGCTACTTTACGCAATTCATACTGCTTGTAAAAATGCGTTATTGATTCATGCTTCTGTCATAGCCTGTAAAAACCATGGATATGTATTTTTAGGAAAAAGTGGAACCGGTAAGAGTACACACAGTCAGTTATGGCTGCAACACATAGAACAGAGTTATTTACTTAACGATGATAACCCCGTGATCCGATTACATGACAACGAAGTGATTGTATACGGTACTCCTTGGAGTGGAAAAACACCTTGTTATCGTAATGAAAGTATGCCTTTAGGAGGAATTGTCCGACTCAGCCAATATCCGGAGAATAAAATTGAACGCCTGACTGGTGCTGCAGCCTATGCAGCTATAGCACCTTCCGCTTCAGCCATTCGCTGGAAACAAGAATATGCAGAAGGTTTACACTCTACCCTATCCAAAATAGTTTCTCATATTGGTATCTATCATTTACAATGCCGTCCGGATAAAGAAGCCGCACTGTTATGTTATGAGACTATTAGCAAGTAAAATAAAATATGACAAACAAAATCATTGTTCCAAACGTTATCCTTTTGTCTGAGGTAGAACGAATGCTAAAAGAAGGCAAGCAAGTCACACTCCGTGCAAAGGGTAATAGCATGCTGCCATTTATCCGAAATGGACGAGACAGCGTTATGCTGACAGGGAAATTTCAATTACAAAAAGGAGACATTGTGTTGGCCAAAACCAATCAGGGGACTTTCGTTTTACATCGTATCATCCGGCTCGATGAACAAACCATCACTTTAATGGGAGACGGAAATCTGAGGGGAACAGAAACATGTGAAAGAAAAGATGTTTTTGGAAAAGTTACCGCCATTTTGAAAAATGGGAAAACGATAAACCCATATAATCCATGGAATTCTTGGAAATCGGTTTGTTGGATTAAACTTCTTCCTCTCAGAAGATATTTATTGGCAATATATCGCCGACTATAAACACAAAAAATAAAAACATATAAATTTAATAGTATAATGAGAATTAAAGAAGGATTTGTATTACGGGAAATTGCAGGAGAAAAGATTGTTTCAGGAGAGGGCTTAAATCAAATCAATTTCAACAAGATGATAACTTTAAATCCTACGGCTGCCTATCTTTGGGAAAATATACTTGGTAAAGAGTTTGATAATGAAATGCTAGCTGCACTTTTAGTAGAAAAATATGATGTGGATTATGACACTGCACTAAAAGATGCTACTGCATTATCGCAAAAATGGATACAAGCAGAGATTGTCTGCGAATAATCTACAAAAAACATGGAGCAATCTGTCACACAGCTTTTCGTCCTTATCCGCAGCGGATTATGGAAAGAGCAACCGAATTTTAATCTATTCGGCAACGATACGAATTGGAACGAAGTATTTCAACTTGCCCAAAAGCAAACTGTATTAGGCTTCGTGATAGACGGACTGTCTATGCTACCAATAGCATTGCAACCCAACAAAGGTATGCAAATAAAAGCTCATTCCCTTCAGATACGCACCACGCAGCACCATCATCTGCTAAACGATGTAATCAGTGAATTATCGTCTCGTCTGAAAAAAGAAGGCATACATTCTGTGCTACTGAAAGGACAAGGACTGGCTCAAAATTATCCTGACCCTTTCAAACGGGCCTGCGGCGACATTGATTTGTATGTAGGAAACCATAATTATAAAAAGACCTGCCAGTTACTCAAACAATGGGGGATGCTGAAGGGAGAATCGGAAGAAAGCAGCCACCATCTTCATTTCTTTTATAGAGAAGTACCTATCGAAATACATCGTATTGCAGGTATTCTTTATGGTTTGTTCCGAAACAAGCGTTTCCGTAAATGGAGTGATACTCTCCTTCAGGGTGAGGAATGTCGCTCTTGTAGTCTTGGAGGAGAAACAGTATATCTTCCACCCATACGATTCGATGCCATGTTTATTTTTTATCACATGTATCGTCATCTGATTACAGGAGGAGTAGGACTTCGTCAGCTTTGCGACTGTGTGATGTATTTACACAGATTCAAGGATGAAATCAATCGTAATCTTCTACACGAAGATTTATGCCGTATGGGATTGATGCGTATATGGAAAATCTTTGGATGTATTGCAGTACATCATCTTGGTTTACCCAAAGAAGAGTTTCCATTCTATTCAGATACTGCAGAGATTAAGGAATTATCTGAATTTCTACTTGAAGAGGTCATTTTACGCAATGGAAACTTTGGACATTATAACCCCGACAAACAAGCACGCCCGAAAGGTTACCTTGCCGGAAAGTTATTCTCTTTACGAAACACACTGCTGTATCTAAGAAAAATGCAACGAATATTTGGCAGTGAGACACTAAATTTCCTTCTCTTCTATATTTATAAAGGAATAAGCAATATTTTGCATGATACAATTTACGGAAAGAAAAAGAAATAAAAAAGTACCCAATCCTTAATTGATATTACCGTTTATAAAAGTTACCTCAAAATAAGATTTAACTAGTATTTTGTCATTCTGAACGAAGTGAAGAATCTCCAAAATATGAGCTGATGCATATAAAACCAGCTTTGCCGACTTTGTTTCTTCACTACGCTCAGAATAACATATTGAAATAAGAATTTCTTACTATATTCATCCTTTTTTATGTGACTTTATTGGCAAAAATTGCCTATAATACTCATAATCTGAAACGAAACAAGTATAAAAACAAGCTACGCCAATATTTATTCTCACATGATTAAAATATCCGCTGGAATAGTTCCAGAGACATCACACAAAAGAAGATATCATGAGAAGATTAAAAGAATTCACTTCCGAAAAGCAGGAGTCTTTATCTCTACTTTCTTCCAATGAGCTGGATAAACAGACTGTATCCGTTCCACGCCTCCTTTTGCAGCAACATCCCATCCGGCAAAACCATAAATGATTGCTTGTAGCACTCCTCCTGCTCCGGTAAGGAAATAAGGGTTGGTACCACCTTTTGTTTCTGCCATAACCCGGAAAGGAGGAAGCAAATAAGGCTCATATGCCTCCCGGAACCAATATCCTGCTTTTTTCTGATCTCCCAAACGGGCATATAACAAAGCAAAGACAGCCTGTGTCATGGCAGGAGTACCTGCATCAGGCACTTTCTGACTGTAATATTCCAAATCAAGTTTAATTTGTACAGAGTCGGTAATCAACTTCAACGGATAGGCAAGCAAATTAACATCTGCCTGCTTGATATGCTGTCCCTTATATGAATCATGCTCCCGAGTTACTCCATTTTTCATTTTCGTAAATACCAGATGCGAAGCAATATACTGCCATGCTGTATCGGCAGGAAGTCCTAACTCCTGAGCTGCACGAGTCGCATATTCCAAATTCAAGCGGGCTGCTGCATTCGTAAATGCATTGTTGTCTACATTCTCTGCCCATTCATCGGCACATACCACATTTTTTATTTCATAGCGTCCTTCCTTGTACACCACCCTACTCTTCCAAAAACGAGCAGTCTGCTCCAACAGTGGCCATCCTTTTTCATGCAACCATTCCTTATCCTTTGTTACCAGATAATACTGCCATGCAGCCCAAGCTACATCAGCCGTAATATGATGCTCGTAAGGTCCGGACAACGAACTAACGGGAGTCTTTTCAACACCAGTTACTGCACTTTCCCAAGGAAACATTGCACCATCGTATCCATGAAGAAACGCATTCTGCCGTGCTTCTTCTAAACGATTTACCCGATATTCCAACAAATCTTTTGCCAAATCGGGATGAAGAACCAATAGTACCGGATACATCCACATTTCTGTATCCCAGAACACATGTCCGGTATACCCTTGTCCAGTCAATCCCATAGGAGAAAGTGAATAACCAGTCCCTTTCCGTACCGATGCATACAGATGATACAGCATATTATGCACATCCTGTTGTACCTGCTTATCACCTTCTACCACAATATCGCCTTCCCATAATTTTTCCCACTCACGGTTGTGTGCCTCTATCAATGCCTCTCTTCCCTGAAGTGCAGTATATACCGACATTCGTTCAGCAGCATTATAAGGGTCGGCAGTATGCATAGAAGAGAGCAGTGTACCTACCAGCGAAAAAGTATACTCTTCGTTTTTCTGTAAATGACGGGTAAACTGCATAAGATGAGAATCTGTATGTCGCATTTCATGAATAACACGAGGTTCCTCGCCTTTCTTTTCAGGAAAAATAAAACTATTGCTTGCCACAACCGTTGTCTTCCCCGAAGGAGTCTGGGCTACCGTTGTAAGCAAAGGGATATAAGCATGAGGAGGGTTCACCTCATTAAAATAGTTTCGGTTGTCACGATAGGCAGCCGGAGTCTGTACGATATTTTCTGCAACAATTGCAGTTTTACGAAGAGCTTTCACTGTAACATCCAACATCACCGAATGAGGTAAATGGCGCAAGGCATAATACGTATAATGCACTGTAGCCACATCCTTAAAACGGAAAGAACCGGTTAATGTCCCATTACGCATATCCAGACATTGGGTATAATGAGATATGTTTGCAGATGAAAGTTCCTCCCAACCGATAAGCAAACGAAAATCCAACAAGTTGAAAGCAGAAATTCGCCCAGAAATGCGCCCTGGCCCATACGAATCATATAAACCAGCCAATACCACTTCTTTCAACTTCAGCGGCTCGGGAGAAGAAACAAGTCCAATCATACCGTTTCCAGAGGTTACTCCATAGTACTGAGTCCGGTCAATACTATCTGCCCGAAGCAGCCAACGGTCTTGTGCCATAGCCGAAGCCAGACACAAGACCGTTGTCAACAAATAAAAAGCAAAACGTTTCATTATAATTCTTTAATACTGATTGCTACACCGCCACTAGGTGCCAAACGTTGTTTCAAAACAGTTTTACTGCTCACCTTTTTGGTTGAAATTACATAGTCTTTAGGATTGGTACGCCAATCAGCTTTCTTTCCATCTGCATAGATAGTAGCCTGATACTTCTTTCCTGCAGGCAAGAAGCTCAAGTCAATTACCGCTTCACGAGCATTCTCGTCCGTAATACCACCAATATACCACTCATTCTTTCCTTTTGCTTTACGGGCAATCGTGATATAATCACCCGGTTCTGCTTCAAGAATATATGTATGATCCCAATCTACAGCTACATCTTTTATAAACTGGAAAGCATCCAAATGCTTTTCGTAGTTCTGATACAAGTCTGCAGCCATCTGAAGCGGACTATACATAGTCACATAAAGAGCAAGCTGTTTGGTAAGCGTACTGCTGAGTTTATTATTCTTCGAACCACCATAAGTAGACAAGTCTCCTTCGAAGATACCTGGAGTATAATCCATCGGCCCACCCATCAATCGGGTAAACGGAAGAATTGTAGTATGGTCGGGAGTAATACCATTGAATGATTCAAATTCTGTTCCACGTGCAGATTCCTGTGCAATCCAGTTCGGATAAGTACGACACATACCGGTAGGACGCACTGCCTCATGCGAATTGACCATAATCCGATAACGCGCAGCCGTTTCTGCCACATAATTGTAGTGGTTCACCATCCACTGTCCATCATGATGCTCACTGCGTGGAATCATTTTTCCTACATAGCCAGTCTTCACCGCATCATATCCATTATCTTTCATAAAACGGAACGCATCCTGCAACTGACGTTCATAATCTGCCACCGAAGAAGTTGTTTCGTGATGCATGATAATCTTTATCCCCTTCGATGCTGCATAACGATTCAGCTCTTTCACATCGAAATCAGGATATGCTTTTGTAAAGCTATAAATTCGCTCTTTACCAAAAGCCCAGTTGTCTTCCCAACCTTCATTCCATCCTTCTACCAGTACTGCATCAAATCCGTGCTTTGCGGCAAAATCAATGTATTCTTTCACATGGGCAGTATTGGCTCCATGATGTCCGTTCGGCTTTAATGTAGTATAATCAGTCTTTCCTATGATGATGTCCTGATTATCGGTATAAGCCCACGAAGAGTTCGTTCCGATAAAATACTCCCACCAAACTCCTACATACTTGGTTGGCTTAATCCATGAAGTATCTTCTATCTTACACGGCTCATTCAAGTTCAGAATCAAGTTAGATGCCAGAATATCACGTGCATCATCGCTCACTACCACCGTACGCCATGGACTTGTTGTACCAGTTTGGATAAATCCTCTAAATCCGTTACGGTCTGGAGTAAGGTGAGCACTCATACGGAAAGTCTTGTCGTCCAGATTCAAACACATAGCTGGATAATCCACCAGTGCAGCTTCATGAATATTTACATAGAGTCCCTCGTCTGTCTTCATCATTAGCGGTGTCTGCACTGCCAGTTCTTTAGGAGGAGCTTGAGCAGCAAGCGGTTCTTTCAATACGGCATCTTTCAAGCCTGCCACCTCCGACAAACGAGATGTAGTTACCGGATACTCATTTGAATCATAGTCAGCCGGAATCCAGAATGCTTTATGATCTCCTGCCAAACTGAATTCTGTATTTTCCTGCATAATGATAAAATGACGCAGTTCTTTTTGTACCGGGAATTCATATCGAAATCCCAGCCCGTCATCGAAGAGACGGAAACGAATATTCAACAGCCAACCAGTTTTTTTCTGACGTAAGGCTACAAACATTTCCTTATGATTATCACGAATCTCCTTGTTTTGTCCCCACACTGTTTCCCATGTGGTATCCGATTCAGCGAACTTTGTATCAACTATTTCAAAATCTTGATTGAACTGATAATCCGGATGCAAGACAAATCCCATCTTACTTTCTTTAATAATCGGCTTACCTTTATAATCCAAAGAGTAAACAGGGGTTTCTGTACCCGACAAATGAAAATCTAATACCAGATTGCCATCTGGTGACTTCAAGGTTTGTGCCCATGCACTTCCTGTAGCAAATAGACTTAAAGCTAATGATAAAATAAAATGTCTCATGTGTATTGTTTAATAGATAGATGTGCGAATATAATAATTTTCAATATAGTTTTTGTCCTACAATTTAAAGTATTTTACCTGAAGCATAGAGTTCATTCTCCTTATTACAAAAAAGAATTCCAGGAAAGCACATAAACCTAGAAATGAAAATACTTATACTCTTTCTCCCTATATCGTAGTTTACAAGAATAAACAATATAATAAAATGATAAAAATATATTGTTTTTCGATAAAATATTTATGTTTTTCTTTTGTAATTAAAAAATAAGACATACATTTGCATATCGAAAAACGATAAATATTTATCGAAGAAACAAATTATAACATTAAACACAACACACACATGAAAGCAATCGTATTGAAATCAGTATTCGTAATGGCATTTGGCGCCACGAGTTTTACTACTGCCCATGCCGAACATCAAGGCACATTTATCTATGGCGAAGATGAACACACACTGTTAGTATCTACTTTAAACCAGGATGGCAAGACACTGACTCCATGCATCAAATACGAATACAAGCGAAACACAGACGGAGCAATCACAGAAAAAAAAAGCGTACCGTTGGGATCAATACTGCCAGCAATGGCAACCAGCCTACCTGCTAACGGTAGAAGACGGTCCCAGCACTACCATCTTGACTTATGTAGAATGGAACAGAAAGAAAAAGAGTTTTACCGAGAACGAACAGCAATATATTTACTATTCAGACTCGAACAATACCTTATTGGCAGTCACAGTCACAACGCAAGAAACACAATTTACTTACACGACCTTTTAACAACAGATTTAATTCACACATAAAAATAGCACAATTATGGGACGCACTATCAAACTTGCATTGTATTTTATCGGCTATCAGTTAGCCTTCGCTTTCGTAGGGATGTTCATCTATGTACTTTCTCTGTACGTTAGTACCGGTACATTGGAGATACCGGAAGCAACCACTCCTACCTTTATCACGGTTACACTCATCTCCGGAATTGTATCCACTTTGGCCATGGCCGCACACATCTTAGGATGGAAATATGTACAGCTGAATAAAGAAACACTCTCCGTATATTCTTACAGGCTATTAGCGGCAAGTTGTGTATTTGTCATCGGCATGGGTATGTGGACCAGTTACCTTAGCGAATGGATTACCACCCTTTCTGAAGAATTTATCCGGACCATGAAAATTATGATGGGTAATCCTTTAGGAGTAATCAGTGTGGTCATCCTGGCACCAATAGTGGAAGAGTTGGTCTTTCGAGGCGCCATCATGGGACATCTGCTGAAAACAGGTAAAAGCCCAGTTTTCGCTATCCTCGTTTCTTCTCTGGTCTTTGGCATTGTACATGGCAATCTGGAACAAGCGCCCTTTGCCTTTATTCTCGGACTAGCACTGGGATGGGTATATTACCGCACAGGAAGCCTTTTGCCCAGCATTTGCATGCATTTCGTAAACAACGGACTGACTACTGTCAACTATTACTTGTCTGACAATCCATTTGCCAGCATGCAAGAAGAGATGGGACTGGCAGGAGCTACCTTATATGCAATAGGAGGAATTTTAATCAGTCTTGCCTGCATCTTTTACATCCGCAAAAAGCTGGTACCACAATCAGCCAAGTGGAAAGAAGAATCCAAAGAATCTGTTTTACCTCAAGAAGTATAAACCATGTAAATTTACCGACCTATGAAACATATTAGTCTTTTAGGAATATTGGCTATCCTCATCATTATTGGAGAGTTTATATTCAGTTTGCCAGATATGAGCAAAGAATTTCAAGAAGGCTTCAACGACGGATATGAACAAAATAAAATAGTAATGGCAGAAAATGGAACTGTCAAGAAGATAGAACATTTCCATCGGGTATCAGTAGAGGTCACACCAATAGAAAGTATCCCAGCCGACACCTTACAAGCTGCCGTACCCTATCAGACCTCGCAAATAGAATGCTACATTGAACCTTCCACCAGCTTTATGATATTTAGTCCAGCCATTCTAATGGGCCTCCTCGCTGTTCTGTACGGAATGTACAGCCTGATACGTCTGCTCATCCGCATCTCACACAAGGATGTGTTCTCACGCAAAAATATCTGGTGGCTGCGATGGTTCACCTATTCATACACCGGATTCTACATGATTCTAAGTTTACTTAATCTTATATTGGAACAGAGTGCTCTCCAACAAATCAATATACCGGGATATACTGTCCATGGAATAACCAGTATAGGAGTCGACTGGGGTACACAAACGATCATGATTCTGCTCACCGAAATCTTCGCTGTGGGCGTCAAACTGAAGGAAGAACAAGACTTAACTATATAATATAAAGCTCAAGACATATGCCTATTATAGTCAACCTCGATGTGATGATGGCCAAGCGTAAGATTTCGTTGGGCGAACTGGCCGAACGGATTGAACTGACACCAGCCAACCTATCCATCCTTAAAACCGGAAAAGCCAAAGCCATCCGCTTCTCCACACTCGATGCCATTTGTCGGGAACTTAATTGTCAGCCTGGTGATATTCTTGAATATCAGCCCGACAAGGACTGAACAAATAAAGATACGGATAAATAGCGTATAATCCGCTAATTATCCGTATCTTTGCCATTGAATTAGATTTTTGAAATAGATGAAAACATTTGAAGAACTCGGCGTTTCACCCGAGATACGGAAAGCAATCGAAGAAATGGGATATGAAAACCCTATGCCTGTACAAGAAGAAGTGATCCCGTATCTGCTGGGCAACCGCAATGACGTAGTGGCTCTGGCACAAACCGGAACCGGAAAAACAGCCGCATTTGGTCTGCCGCTGATACAAAAGATTAACGTAAGCAAACGAGTACCACAAGCATTGGTACTTTGCCCTACTCGTGAACTCTGCCTGCAAATAGCAGGAGACTTAACTGACTACTCCAAGTATATTACCGATTTGAAGATATTACCCGTATATGGTGGCTCCTCTATCGACAGCCAGATACGTAGTCTGAAAAAGGGTGTACACATTATTGTGGCTACCCCAGGACGTCTTATCGACCTGATGGAAAGAAAAGTAGCTCATCTGGAAACCATTACAGACGTCGTAATGGACGAAGCAGACGAGATGCTGAATATGGGATTTACAGACAGCATCAATGCCATCCTCGAACAGGTACCAGAAGACCGCAATACCTTAATGTTCTCGGCTACTATGAGTCCGGAAATTGCACGTATTGCAAAAACCTATCTGCATAATGCAAAGGAAATAACCATTGGTACAAAAAACGAGGGTAGCAAAAATGTACATCACATTGCGTATACTGTACATGCAAAAGACAAGTATCTGGCACTGAAGCGTGTAGTAGACTTTTATCCACAGATATATGGCATTATTTTCTGTCGTACTCGTAAAGAAACTCAGGAAATAGCCGATAAATTGATTCAAGACGGATACAATGCCGACTCTTTGCATGGAGAACTGAGTCAGGTACAACGCGATTTGGTCATGCAAAAATTCCGCCAGCGTCATTTACAATTGCTGGTTGCTACTGATGTAGCCGCACGCGGACTGGACGTAAACGACCTGACACATGTAATCAACTATGGCTTACCTGATGATACCGAAAGCTACACACACCGTAGCGGACGTACCGGACGTGCAGGAAAAACGGGTGTTTCTATTGCCATCATCAATCTCCGCGAAAAAGGAAAGATGCGCGAAATAGAACGTATCATCAATAAGAAGTTTACCATAGGTACACTTCCTTCCGGAAAGGAAATCTGCGAACAACAACTTATCAAGGTAATCGATGATATCGAAAAAGTAAAGGTAGACGAAGAAGAGATTGAAACATTCTTACCCAACATTTACCGCAAACTGGAATGGTTGAGTAAAGAAGACCTTATCAAACGCGTAGTTTCAATGGAATTCAACCGCTTCCTCGATTACTATAAGAATGCTCCGGAAATAGAGCAGCCTAAAGGAAACGACAAGAAAGAAACTGCAAAGGAACGGAAAGACAGAGGCTCCGACCGTGAAAAGACTGCACGCAAGGCAGAAAAAGGATATACCCGTTTGTTCTTGAATTTAGGAAAGACCGACGGATTCTATGCCAATCAGATTATAGAATTGGTAAACCGTAACCTAAAGAAACAGCGAATTCAGATTGGCCGTATCGATTTGATGCAGAACTTTTCTTTCTTCGAGATCATAGAAGCGCAAGCACCTATGGTAATTAAAGCTTTGAACAAGGTAAGCCTCAACGGACGCAAAGTGATTGTAGAAGTTGCCGGAGAGAATACCGGAAAAAGCGACAAAAGCGGAAAGAAGAAAGGTAAAACTGAAAGAAAAACAAGTAAACCCAGCCGGGAAGAACGGGGATATACTGCAGCACGTGGTCCAAAGAGAAAAGATGACTGGAAACAATTCTTCCAAGATGACAATTCATCCAAAGGTGAAAATCCGGGCTTCGAAGAAGAAGGATGGGCACGTCGCAAACGTAAAAAATAAAAACAGGAGACCACTTCATTGCAATGAAGTGGTCTCCTGTTTTTTCTCAATATACTGATATATATTTTACTTTTTCAAATTTGGCCAACCATCCTCCCCCAGACATCAGTGTCAGTGTCAACGGACGGAATGAACGGATTTTCTTCTCGTTTACTACAATTTCCTTTCTCCCTTTATCCGAAGCAACCGTCATCTTATAGGTTCCTTTGGGAAGAAAATTCAATGATAATTCTATTTTTCTTTTCTGCTCTCCATTTAATACAGATAAATACCACACATCTCCTTTTCTTCTTGCTATAGCCGCCAACTGACCTATTTCACTTTCAGGAAGTGCATAATGTTCATCCCATACAACAGGAACTTCTTCTATAAATTTACGTCCCGGACATGACAACATATCTTCCATATCAGCCGCAAAAATCAGCATCGGAGATGTAAACATATAGATAGAGGCCAACTGGTGAGTAAAGGTTACCGAAGGTGGACAGAATGCCCGGAAATTCAGAGGGGTATAATCTGCAGGACCTGCCAGCCAACGCGTAAAAGGAAGTACAGTATTATGATACGGCCATGCAGGTCCAGGCGCCCATGTATCTTCTCCTCCAACACTTTCCAATCCTCTTACAGCTTCTTTTGCCAATAAGTTAGGATAAGTATAACTATCTCCTGTAGGCTTATTCACTCCGTGAAAAATTACCATCAAATGCTCACGAGCTGCATCCCGAAGTATATTCTCCATTAAATTGACAGTATACAGATTTTCCGTATGGAAGAAATCGATTTTCAATCCTTTTACACCAACCTGTGCACACTTCTTCATGAAATCCTTACGCTCATCCGGATCATTCAGGCCAATATCAGTTTTGTTTCCATTTCTTGGTGAAGACGGACGCCATACCCATATATCGACCTGTTTATTACGGGCATAATCCACCAATTCAGACAAATACTCCCATTTGGTTTTACTCTTACCCTCCGGTTCTGTTTCAGGCCACAGTTCCCAACCGTCATCCACTACAACCGACTGTAAGCCTAATTCTGAAGCACCATCCACATATCTCTTATGATTCGCCACACTCAGTCTATTCAGCCCTTCTGCTAACCAAGTAAATACAGAGCGTCCAGGTCTTATCCAAGAGGTATGCTGTCCTTCAGGAAACAATGTTTGATCCGGCTTATCACACACTTGTGCTATAATGCGATTATTCACTAATCCATTTAAATCTTTTGCAAGCATCAAAACTCTCCACGGAGTTCTGATTTCATGCAAACTACTATCCGGATACACAATCCAAGGAATATCCTTTACAACCTCATGCCAATATTTAGATGCAGGAATCCCTGTAATAGTACCTGTTTCCAAATGTCCTTTATTCTCTACATATCCAACACGTACCCGATTTTCTTTTTCTCCCCATAATACAGCTCCATGATATTGGAACAAATTAGCTTCTGTTATAGCTGCATACGTTCCATCCGGCAAACGAAATGTAGCGGGAGGAGCCAATAGTTCATCTTCCAAACTATCTACAGTCCGTTCTTGATAAGCTTGAATCCATCCATATTGAAAAGGACCGCTGGCATACCATACACGAGTAGAAGCTGGAAAAGTAAAAGCCGTTTGTTCTCCATAAATACAACGTGGTCCTTCAGACGGTATACGATAGCGGAAAGCCACTCCATCATCAAATTCACGGACATCTATGTAAAATGAAAGAGTTCCCTTATGTTTAACTTCATAACATTTTCCTCCCTGTTCCTTTGTTTCAACAGGAGTTATATTTACATCCTGCCCTAACAAGACATTATCCACATTCAAGCCTAAAGGAGAAGAATCTATTACAGAACGTCCTTCATAGCTTACATTATAAGAAAGTCTTTCTTTTTCAATACTTAGATTCATCTGAGCCTTTTGTCCCCATAAAGAGTTTGAAAAAAGCATCAGTGCACCCATACACACAATTTTATACTTCATTTCATCAAATATATTAGATTCTTACTCAAATACATACCAAGTATACCCTTTAGCAGGAATCTTGACAGTCAGTTCTATTTCAAGCTCACGGTTCAAGCGGTAAACCACACGCTTTCCTTCCTGTTCTCGTACACTGACTTTTTCCTTCAGCCCAGTATAATACAAAGGAATTTGTATCTTACGAGTCATCTCCTTATCCGTTGGGTTAAAGAACATCGCCAGTCCCTTTTCCTTTCCTTTGGGATCCACATGCATCAGTCCATCCCAGTCACGTGCATCTGGCTTTCGCAAATGAATGATATCACTATTCAAAATCCGACGATACTTCTTATACCAATTTATAATTTCCATTACCACCCGTTTGGTTTCCGGAGTATCATACAAACGAGGTCCACGATAACAGGCTTGCACTCCTGCTCCATAGTTTTGAAACATCAGCATTTTATACTCATACAAATGTTCACTCAATGGTTCAAGAGTAGCAGCCTTGCCTCCCCCATGATATTCAACCAGTGGAACAAAACTCCAAAGAGAAGAAGGAATACGTTCCCAGGTACAATCGTAATTCAACTGACGGGTGTGAATCAATTGCCGGTCACGGGGCAAAGACCAGTTTACCTCCCGATAGCCAATTCCAACTTTAGTTGAGCCATTCAAGAAATAGAAATCCGGCACATTCAGATAGATACCATTCCCACACATCCAGTGATACAACTCGGTAATCTTATAAAACTGATTCCACTGAGAATCTTTCAAGCCTTTGTGATGAGCATGTGTAGTCGAAGCACAGACATCACCCGGATAAGAACCATCGTGTTCAAAACAGCTCATTCCTGTTTTTTCAAAGAAGGTCTTTATCTTTCGGAAATAATCATATCCCCATTCACTACACAGACAAGGCGAACTGCCGAAATGCATACCACCACGTTTTCCAGTCTCCGGATTTATCACATCCACTTCATCACTGATCCACCGACTTGCCAACAAGGCATAGCATCCCATCTCTATTCCCTTGCTCTTTGCATAATCTACCAGTTTCTTCAGATGAGCTATATTTTCTTCCGACACATCTTCTGCATTGGCTCCAGAGCCAAAACTCAGGATAATCATTTCATAACCGGTCTCTGCACACTGATCAACAGCCTGACGCACCACTTCCGGATCGCTTGAGGTGAGATGCATAAAGATAGGATTCTCTGTAGTCCAAGGGGCTACCGTTTTATAGAAATGTCGGGTAAAAAGTCCTTTCCGTTCCCTGTCATCACTGTCAAAAGGCATTTCGTACACCCCAAACGAAGAAAAGCACTCTCCCGTTTTTACCAATTGATCCGGACCTATTGGAGGAGCAACTTGCAAAATGCAAGGTGTCTGTAACAAATAATTACGTTGTGAAGTATAATCTTTGTCTTCGACCCATTTCTCTGTAATATCTGTCTCCTTCTCTGTAAAAGCACCGTTACAAGCATAATCGCTTTCTACATGAATATTGGGAAGACGGAATGTAGCAGGATCACCGGCACCCGGAGATTCCGGTTCAGCAAAAGCCAGATATTCCAATTGAAAATGATCGATATTCAACGGCATAGAGGAGCCATTCTCAACTTCAAACCATTTACGAATGACAGGAATCTTATCATAAATGGCAAAATGCAATTTCACTTTCACATCTTTCAGCTCTTTATCCCCACGTAAAGTAAAGATCAACTCCTTACCGGTGGCAGCTTCTTTATTCAAAGCCCAACGGCTACGTGCCCAACGAATGGATTCCTCTAAAGATTTTACCTCAAAATCTTCTACCAAGAATGACTCCGGAAGGGTATATAAATCATCCAACCATTCTTCCTTCAAATAAGCACGTTCGGGCTGACCACCCAAGCCTCCAAGTGTCCACTTCTTGCCATCAATCCATAAATTTCCCTCACTGCTGACAGCACGAAGCAAACTCTCACCCAACATACGGTTTGTAAAGTCTACTGTAGCCAAATTAGGGAATATACGAAAAGTACGAGAAACCATTGCATTGGCAATTACAATCCCTTTTCCATCTGCCGTACGATACACCCCGGCCTGCGACTTTTCCGGTGTAAGCAACCAGTCGAATGCTGTTTTCTCAGAAAGTAAACCATTCATAACAGGCAAGGATGATAATTTCTTTTCCAGATTCTGAACGACACTTTCAGACTGCGATGGTCCTTTCCCCATGGTACTTACATCCACTAATTGCGGTTTCTCACCTTGATAAGTCAATTGAGGAGAAACCAGCACCACATTGTCTCCACTTGCACCATCCTCCGTTGAATAAAATGCCATCTCCAAGATGTTGCCTTTTTCCAGATTTACATCTATAGTTTTCCATCCATCCGACGGACGAAGTACTCCACTATTATACACTTCCTGCCCGTCCAATTTCAAGACTAAAGACACACTTCCACAATCAACCTTTCCATCTTTTCCAACCAAGGCTCTAAATTGTTTCGTATTATCCGATGTTGTAGAGAATAAAAGTTTTGTTCCGTCAACCAAAGGCTGTACCATAAGAGATGAATCATACACATCAATCTCAGTAGGAACCATCCCTACCTTTGCCGTAAATCGTATACACTTTCCGTCCAATTTAAGTTTAGCCAGTCCATTGGCATGAAAACCTACAACATCACTTCTTATCTTTCCTTCCATTAGGACAGGTTCGGCTGTTACAGATGTCCCCTTTGTCACTTTCCCATACTCCATCCACACTTTTGACAAATCCAGTTCTTCAAGTCCTACTTTCTGTTGCCCATACCCTGCTATATAGCAAAATAAAAGCCCCAATACCCACAAGCTTTTCTTACTCATTATCATCTTATTTTTCATGTTATACATAATAGTGAAAATACTCTCCCCCAAGAATATTTTCTACTACTCTTTTAAGATATAAGGTTATCTCCATGAAAACAAAGTTACATAAGCTTTCCAAACAAAAAGATAGATTATTGTGCAATCATTATGCATTATATTCTGATTTGAATCTATAAATACATCTTTCAGAATACAAAGCCACAATATAAACAATCGATGCTTTTATAAAGAATAAAAAAAATCCTTCATGCTTCCCACCCATAAAAACAGGATGTCCACATGAAGGATATTAAAAATCGTAACTATTATTCTATTTACTCTACAATCAGTCTTAACTTATTTGCACCGGTGCGTGCTTTTAACCAACTACGCATTTTTTCTTTCTCTGCCGTACTTAATTCTCTATTGCAATCGATAAAGGCAAAAGTCAAAGTATCCATACAGGCACTATCGACTTGCAACTGTAAGCCTTTCGAAACAGAAACAGCACGTACAGAAGGGAACAATACTTTCATCTCCTGTCCCATCTTTTTATCTAGCAAATTAGCACCGGAATAAGCGGACAGTTCTTCATGGAGCGAATCCAGTTCCTGTTTTTGGCGAAGCAACTGCTGCTCACTGTTCTTATAGAAGTCTTCCATCACCATCGACTTGATGTTGCTGATATCCATTCCGGCATTATTTACTCCCTGGAATACAACCAGGTTCGTATTCTTCAGTTTATATTGTTCCAGCTTCAGACGCAAGGCAGACAACTGTTCTTCCGGAATTTCTTTTCCTACCAATACAACCTTGATTTCACGCTTGGGATAAGACACCTCTCTACTCAATACCTGCGATTCCGGAGACTGTATTTCTGCGCTAATGAAACTATTTGCAGCACTTACATACAATGTTTCGCGTACAATACTATATGTCAAATAAATGGCAGGACACATTGTAGCAATGGCAATTCCCACGATATAGCGTTTTACCAACTTCTCCCGCGCCTTGTCTACAAACTCCTTTCTCTGGAAATGCATTACACGTACTCCAATGAAAGTAGCCAGACTGATGAACACGGAGTTGATAAAATACAAATAAAATGCTCCAAGGAAATAAAGCAAATTGCCTGTTGCCAGCCCAAAACCAGCTGTACAAAGCGGAGGCATCAAAGCAGTAGCAATAGCCACACCTGGAATCACATTTCCTTTTTCTTTTGTTGCCAGTGCCACAATCCCAGCCAAACCACCGACCAAAGCTATAAATACATCGTAAATGGTAGGGGAAGTACGGGCCAACAATTCCGACTGTACCTCGTCCAACGGAGTAAAAGAAAAATAAATAGTAGCAGTAGTCACACTAAACAGAGTGGCTACCAGATAATTCTTGAGTGAACGCTTCATCAGCTCAAAGTCGTTCAGCCCCACAGAGAGTCCGACTCCCATAATCGGCCCCATCAGAGGAGAAATCAGCATGGCACCAATAATTACTGCTGTTGAGTTCACATTCAAGCCCAAAGAAGCAATGAAGGTAGCAAAAATCAAGACCCATAGATTGGTTCCCTTAAACTCAACTCCACTACGGATGGCATGGACCGTAATTTGCTCATCTTCTTTACTGCGATTCAAATCCAAATACTCATGGAAGAACTTACGAAGAAGGAACTTTCTGTCTTTTCTAACTTTCATCATGTTATTTCTTTATCAAACGGTTTAACACTGGAATATTTCGTACAGGCAAATCCTTTTTTAATACATAAACCACAAACACAATCAGTAAGGCAGTACGGAACGCCAAGCGGAAAAACAGATTTTCTATTATCACATATTGTGACAAGAAAAACAATACTCCTGCTAACAGCAAATACAAAAACATGCTATGCAGCGGATAATGCACCGGATATTTCTTCTGACCGATTACATACGACAATAAAGTGATTACGCCATAACCGGCTACCGAAGCCCAGGCAGAAGCTACATAGCCATAAAGCGGAACCAGCCAGATGTTCATCAGAAGCAAAATAGCACATCCGATAAGAGAGAAATAAGCTCCCCATCGTGTTTCATCGGTCAGTTTATACCAGAAAGAAAGATTGAAGTAAATACCTTTCAATATTTCTGCCAACATCACAATAGCCACCACACTCAGCCCTTCCCAATAGTCGCGTGCTACCATGTACTTCAACACATCCATATAACACATCACAGCCAGAAAGGCTAGCAAAGAGAAAATAAAGAAGTACTTCATAGCCGATGCATATACCTTCCTGTTGTCTGCGTCCTTATTCTTACCGAATACAAAAGGCTCATAAGCATAACGGAATGCCTGAGTGAACATAGCCATTACCATAGCTACTTTACTGGTAGCACTATAAATACCCAATTGCACCAATCCTTCCTGACGATCGTCGAACAGGAACGGATAAATCATCTTATCAATGGTCTGATTCAGGATTCCTACCACTCCGAAAATCAATATAGGAAACGAATATGATATCATCCGTTTCATCAGGACTCTATCCATACGATAAGAGAATCCACGCAGTTCGGGAATAAAGAAAAACATCTGTACAGCCGACATAATCAGGTTGGATACAAAGATATATCCCACCAGATAATCCGGATTATAAAACCACGAAACAGTACTTGGTGCATGCTGAGCCAGATACGGGCAAAGCAGCAAAAAGAACAGATTCAGACCAATGTTTCCTATGATATTGAAAAGTTTGATGGCAGCAAACTTAATCGGGCGCTTCTTGTAACGTAAATACGCAAACGGAATACACTGAAACGAATCCAATGCCACTACCACTATCATCATTCCTACATAATCGGGATGATCGGGATATTCCAAAAAAGAGGAAATGGGATGCAGGAAAAGCATACACAAGGTTACAAAACACAAGGAAAGCCCTCCTACAAACAGTAACGAATTAGCATATACTTTCTCCGGTTGCTCGTCCTGCTTGTTGGCAAAGCGGAAAAAACCGGTCTCCATGCCAAATGTCAACAGCACCAGAATCAGAGCTGTATAAGCATATACATTCGATACCACTCCGTATCCTCCCGATGCTGCCGGAAGCACGGCTGTATAAAGCGGTACCAACAGATAATTGAGGAAACGGCCTACAATACTACTCAGACCATAAATAGCCGTATCTTTAGCCAATGATTTCAGTCCAGCCATAACATTTAATCAAATAAAGTTCGCTCTGTCTGATACAAGTTCTTTCCCAAATGCCGGTAAGCCAGTTCGGTTACTTCTCTTCCGCGTGGCGTACGTTTCAGGAAACCTTCCTTAATAAGAAAAGGCTCGTATACCTCTTCCAGTGTACCGGGATCCTCTCCCAATGCCGTAGCAATGGTAGTCAGTCCTACAGGTCCTCCCTTGAACTTGTCGATAATCGTACAGAGTATCTTGTTGTCTATTTCATCCAGACCATAACGGTCTATATTCAATGCCTCCAACGCATAACGGGCAATCTCTACATCAATGCGCCCCGAGCCTTTTACCTGCGCAAAGTCGCGTACACGGCGCAACAGTGCATTGGCTATACGCGGGGTACCCCGGCTACGCGAAGCAATCTCTCCTGCCGCATCCACATCGCAAGGAACTCCTAAAATACCAGCCGAACGCAAGATGATGCGCGAAAGTACAGAGTCGTCGTAATACTCCAGATGCAGATTGATACCAAAACGGGCGCGAAGAGGAGCTGTAAGCAATCCGCTTCGGGTAGTAGCTCCCACAAGAGTAAACGGATTCAGATCGATTTGAATACTCCGGGCAGAGGGGCCTTTGTCTATCATAATATCAATACGATAGTCTTCCATTGCCGAATACAGATATTCTTCCACAACCGGACTGAGACGATGTATCTCATCAATAAACAAGACATCGTTCGGTTCCAGACTGGTCAGTACTCCAGCCAGATCGCCGGGCTTATCAAGTACCGGACCGGAAGTGACCTTAAAGCCTACCCCCAACTCGTTGGCAATAATGTTACTCAATGTAGTTTTTCCCAGACCGGGAGGACCATGCAGCAACACATGATCCAGTGCTTCGGCACGAAGCCGCGCTGCCTTCACGAAGATACGCAGATTGTCCACCACTTTGTCCTGCCCGCTGAAGTCGCCAAACTGAAGCGGACGCAAAGCGTTTTCGAAATCGCGTTCTTTGCCGGAAGGTCTATAATCACGTATATCAAATTGTTCTTCCATGTATCTCTACTGTTACTCTAAGTATTTAGTATTTTCAAACAAATTCAGTCGTATACTTATGAGAACAAAAGTACAAATAAAAGAAGAATGAAGTACGAAAAACTCGTATCTTTGTTGAAATAACTAACTCAAACAAAGGTATGACAGCATATACAACTACCCGCCTTGTATTCTTCTCCCCTACACACACTTCAGCCCGCATTGCACGCGCTATAGGTGAAGGTATCGGTATGGGACGACGAATAGAAACCGATTTGACACTGGATGAAGAGGATACACCGATTCATGTAGAAAACGAACTGACCGTTATTGCAGCCCCCGTATACGGAGGACGCATTGCTCCGGTTGCTCTACAACGCATCAAACGACTCAAAGCGCAACATTCTCCGGCCATTTTGGTAGCCGTATACGGAAATCGCGACTATGAGGATGCATTACTTGAACTGCACAATACGGCCGTCGAACTTGGTTTTACTCCATTATCGGGTGCCGCCTTCATCGGAGAGCACAGTTACAGTACTCCCGACATGCCTGTGGCAGCAGGACGTCCCGATAGTTCCGATATTCAGAAAGCGTTTCTGTTCGGACAAGACAGTCTGAAAAAACTGGAAAATCATCCGGAGCTCCCGGCACTGACAGTCAAAGGAAACTTTCCATACAAGGAATTCTCTCCGCGTAACTCCAGTGTACCGGAATGTACCGACGCCTGTTGTGCCTGTGGCATCTGTATTGAAGTATGTCCTACTCATGCCATCCGACTCAATGACGGAGGCGATGCAATAGAAACCGATGCAGCACGATGCATCAAATGTTGTGCCTGCGTAAAAGAATGTCCTAACGGAGCACGTACTTACTACACTCCGTTTACACAGATACTGCACGAAAAATTCAGTGCCAGAAGAGAGCCCGAAATATTCTTATAAACTACATACAATGAAAGAGAAAGACAAGCGAGTATTAGTAGGCATGAGCGGCGGAATAGACAGTTCTGCCGTATGCATCATGCTACAGGAGCAAGGATACGAAGTGGTAGGAGTTACCATGCGTACATGGGATATTCCCTCTCATTTCTCCACGCCCGGACAAGCACAGCCCGACGAAGTGCTGGAAGCACAAGCCTTAGCTGCCCGCTTGGGCATCGAACACCATGTAGCCGATGTACGGAAGGAGTTCAAGGAGGTAATCGTGAAATATTTCATCGATGAGTATATGAGCGGACGTACCCCTAATCCGTGTGTCATGTGTAACCCGCTTTTCAAGGAACGTATTCTTTGCGAATGGGCAGACCGCACAGACTGTGCGTGGATTGCTACCGGACATTACTGCCAACTGAAAGATATAAACGGAGCACGCTACATTGTAACGGGCGACGATTCTACAAAAGATCAGTCCTACTTCCTTTGGAAACTGCCACAGGATATCTTGAAACGCATGATGTTTCCACTGGGAGGAATGACCAAGACCGAAGTCCGTGCCTATCTGGCCTCCAAAGGTTTTGAAGCAAAAGCCAAAGGGGGTGAAAGTATGGAAATCTGTTTTATCGATAAAGACTATCGGGAGTTTCTGAAGGAACACTGTCCGGACATCGACGAACGGATTGGTGCAGGATGGTTTGTAGACAGTAAGGGGCTGAAGCTGGGACAGCACAAAGGATTTGCCTATTATACCATCGGACAACGGAAAGGACTGGAGATTGCATTGGGCAAGCCGGCGTATGTACTAAAAATAAATCCGGCCAAAAATACAGTCATGCTGGGAGATGCCGACCAACTGAAAGCAGAATACATGCTGGTAGAGCAGGTAAATGTAATCTGTATGGAGGAACTGCTCCGGTGCAAGGAGCTTTCCGTACGTATCCGCTACCGGAGCCGGCCTATTCCCTGTCAGGTAGCCTTACTGGACAACGGACAATTGCTGGTAAAATTTGAAGGAGAAGCCTCAGCCATTACTCCCGGACAGTCGGCCGTATTCTACGAAGGCAACCGTGTATTGGGTGGAGGATTCATTGCCTTCCAGCAGGCCATCAAGAAAATAGCGGCAGAGAATCAGGAAAAATTCAACCGATAAGCCACTTACTGCCCGTTCCGGTTGTTGCAGAAACCATATAAAAAAGGCGTCCCACTACAATGGTACGACCGTCTCATTGCAAGGAGACACTCGTTTCATTGCAGTGGGACGGTCGTTTCATTATAATGAGACGCTCTTTGTCACTTATTCTTATAAGCCTCAGCAAAAGCTTTCGATACCGAATTGTTCACACTCTTGCACACATCGGCACTAAAATCTTTTCCACACTGTATAATAGCATCCCAGTCGGCTTCTGTCAGTTCTGCCAAATCGTTCCGGCGAATCCGGTTTTTCAACAAGCCGAATACCACTCCAGCGTTGAAATTATCTCCGGCACCGATTGTACTCACTGCCTGCAGAGGCTCTACCGGATAATTCTTCGTAACCTGTCTGGTCCGCAGACAAATATCCTTGTCGGCATCTGTACAGATAAAGTTCTGGCAATAGAACGCTACATGTTTACGATAAACAGCATCGGCCTCGGCCAATCCGAACATATTCTGAAAATCTTCTGTCGAACCACGCAGAATATCGGCATACTCGAAGTTCTCCAAAATAGTAGGCATCAGCTTGATGGCTTCATTGCGGTGAGTACTACGGAAATTCACATCATAATAGATAATTGCTCCGGCTTTATGGGCCTGCTCCAGCAATTCCACTACTTTATCGCGCAATACCGGAGTAATTGCAAAATAGGAACCTATCATGATAATGTCGTCTGCCGTAATTTCCGGCATCTTTACTTCCAGGCGCTGACGCGGATAGTCTTTGTAAAAAATATATTCTGCATCATTTCGCTCGTTCAGAAAAGCGAGTGAAACCGGCGACTTTCCCTCGGGAAATACATTGACATGCTCTGTACTTACCCCATTGTCGCGCATATTCTGCAAAATCATTTCTCCTACGCGGTCGTTTCCAGTTTCGCTGATGAACATTACGTTGACCCCCATACGCCCCAATGAAATGGCCGCATTGTATACCGAACCTCCCGGTACTGCTGCCTGAGGCTGGTTGTCGCGGAACAAAATATCGAGGATGGTTTCTCCTATACCGATTACTCTTCTCATCTATCTGTTATTTGCTAAGTTCACGAGAACGTTCTCCCAAATATCCGCCATGATGACGTTTACTGTATTCTTCGATAGTGAAGTGAGTCTGCTTCATGGTTTCTACCACCAGAATATCACCAATTACAGTCATTACCGTAGTCGAAGTGGTAGGTGTCATGCCCAGCACACAAACTTCATCCGGATGTCCGGTAGCCAGACAAATATCAGCAGCCTGAGCCAAAGGACTATCAGGATTTCCGGTGATGACAATCTTCTTCAAAGCCGGATTCAGACGAGCTGCCAATTGTGTCAGTTCCACGATTTCACGGGTCTTTCCTGAGTTTGAAATAAGCAGCAGCAAATCGTTCTCCTGCAGGATACCCAAATCGCCATGCTGCGCTTCGCTCGGATGTAAAAAGACTGCCGGAATACCTGTAGAGCAGAATGTAGTAGCAATATTCATAGCTATCTGTCCGGCTTTTCCCATACCACTGGTCACCAGCTTTCCATGTTTATGATGTACTTGCTCTACAATCAAAGCAACCGCTTTTTCATATCCGTCTGTTACCGGAATATTCAGTACAGCCTGTGCTTCACGCTGCAATAGTTCGTTAATAGATGAAATCATATTATATCTTGTTTGATTATGCCAATAATTGTATTAATTCTTCGAAAGTATTTGCTACCTGCATATAGTTGTTCAGCGGATGATGTGCAAATCGCTGTTCTTCCAATCCTTTCAGGAAATGAAGGATGTCGTCCCAAAAACCGTTCACATTGTAGAAAATGATTTTCTTGTCGTGATAACCGATAGTACCTCCTGCCATCACATGAAAGATTTCGTCGAGCGTTCCTACTCCTCCGGGCAGTGCCACCATCACATCGGCTTCCTGAAGCATGATATCCTTCCGGTCGCTCAGATTGACAGTATGAAACGTTACATCCAGCAAATCGCTCACCATTCCACGTTCTTCCAGCTTGGTAGGTACCACTCCCATAATCATGGCTCCCTTTTCTTTTGCCGCACGAGCCACTGTTTCCATCAGTCCCCTGTTCGAACCTCCGTAAACAAGCCATTTGCGGTTTTCTCCCATCCATGCTCCGAACTGTGCTGCCTTCTCGGTATACACAGAATCGATATAGTCGGATGCAGAGCAGAATACAGCAATTTTATTCATAGCTTATTGGGTTGTTTTTAGTCTTTATTCTGCAAATATCTGCATTTTTTAAAGAAGGACAATAAGTATTGTTGTATTTTTGCAAGCAGAAACAGATTCTAATAAAAAAACAATGGCTTACAATACTTTCACTTTGTCAAACGGTCTGCGTATTATACATACTCCCAGCCCCACCAACGTAGCTTATTGTGGTTTTGCCGTAGACGCAGGAACCCGCGACGAAATGGAGCAAGAACAAGGTATGGCGCACTTTGTAGAACATCTTATCTTCAAAGGTACACAAAAGCGAAAAGCCTGGCATATCCTGAACCGGATGGAGAATGTAGGAGGCGACTTGAATGCTTATACCAACAAGGAAGAAACCGTCATCTACAGTGCCTTTCTGAAAGAGCATTTCGCCCGTGCCGTAGAACTTCTTACAGACATTGTTTTTCACAGCACCTTTCCTGCACAGGAAATTGAAAAAGAAGTAGAAGTAATCATTGATGAAATACAAAGTTACGAAGACAGTCCTGCCGAGCTGATATTCGATGATTTCGAAGAGCTGATTTTTCCGGAACATGCCTTGGGAAGAAATATCTTAGGCAAACCGGAACTGCTACGCCATTTCCGCAGCGAAGATGCCTTACAGTTTACCGGCAGATACTATAAACCTACCAACATGGTTTTCTTCGTACAGGGAGATATTGATTTCAAGCGGGTAATACGCACGGTAGAAAAGGCTGTAGCTGATATTCCTTATAGTGAAGTAGAGAACTATCAGAGACAAGCTCCACAGCCATATTGTCCTAAAAATCTGACGTTACACAAAGATACCCATCAGTCGCACGTAATGATAGGTGGACGTGGATATCACGCATACGACGAACGCCGTACCGGATTGTATCTTCTGAACAATATTCTGGGAGGTCCCGGCATGAACAGTCGCCTCAACGTATCTTTACGCGAAAAACGGGGATTGGTGTATAATGTAGAATCAAACCTGACTTCATACACTGATACAGGAACCTTCTGTATCTATTTTGGTTGTGATACGGAAGATACAGACTATTGCATTGAACTGGTGCAGAAAGAATTAAACCGCCTGCGCATGCGGGCTTTGACAACAGCCCAACTGGCTGCAGCAAAAAAACAGATTATCGGTCAGATTGGAGTAGCCGGCGACAACTTCGAAAACAATGCCTTGAGCATGGGTAAGTGCTTCCTTCACTACAAAAAATACGAAGACAAAGAAGAGGTGTTCCAACGTATTGAAGCTCTGACCTCTTCTCAATTGCTGGAAATAGCTAATGAGCTATTCAGTGAAGAACAACTCTCTACACTAATCTACAGATAAGATATGCAAATGCAGTCGGGAAATATTACCGACTGCCTAAATCGTCATAAGAGCTTTGCAGAATAGCTTTTCCTCGCTTCAAACGGTTTTCATCGGATTGGGGTTCGTCGAGCAAAACCTGCCCGGAGTTATTGTCGAACAAGGTAACTCCAGTGCTGTCGCAAAAGACAAAACCGTTATTAAAGGTATAATAAACAAACGGATAAGTATATTCCTCTCCCAATACGTTACGGCTGAAATTAAACTCACTATGATCTATTTCCAACTGTCCGAGTAAGGTAGCTGCCAAATCGGTCTGATTCATTAACTTGTCAATAACCATTGGCTGCTTGACGGCACCTCCTAACCACAACATAGGAATATGATGCACCCAGGGAGCATGTCCGTGGCCTGTTGCCGGATAATGGAATCCATGATCGGGAAGACAAATAATCAGCAAATCTTTCCACTGCGGAAGTTGTTTCATCTTATCCACAAAGCGACCTAGGCAATCGTCTGTGAAAGCAAAGGCATTAGGTATCTTTTCCTCCAGACGGTGATAAGGCACTTCAAACGGTTCATGACTGCTCAAGGTAAGGAAAGCAGTATGCCAGGGCCCTTCTGTACGATTCTTAAGCTGGTTGTACAGATAATCAAAAGTGATATCATCGTTTACTCCCCATGGATTTTTACGCTGCTCTGAAGGAAAGTCAATATCTGCCGTCAGATGTTGATAGCCACTGCTCAGCAAATAGCTTTTCATATTGGTAAAATTAATATCTCCACCGTACAGGAAATCGGTTGTATATCCTTCTTTCACTAACTTGCCTACAATTGAAGGCAGAGTACGGCTTTTTGCCGGAATCTTCATTACCGATAAATTCGGGAAACTCTGGTATCCGCTAAAAGTACAGACTGTACCTCTGTCGGTACGGAAACTGTTTGCGTAACAGTTTGTAAAATAAATTCCTTCTTTCGACAAACGGTCGATATTAGGACTGGCTCCAGGTACTCCTCCCAACGAATCTACCATGGTAGCTCCAAAACCTTCCATCAGAATGATTAGAATATTGGGCCGCTTGGTATTCAGGAGTTCCACCGTATTCTTTCCCTCTACCGGATAAAGTCCGTCGAACAAGTGAGCACGTTCTTCTTCAGAGAAGAAATTGAATTGCTCCTCGTAATTCTGCGTTTTGCTTACAGATGAAAGCAGACTAAAGGCCGGATTGACCGCCGAATGATTCAAAAATTCATTGTTGCAGAAATAAACCTGACCGATATTGGAAGTTGATTCTGTCACTCCTCCACGAATGACGATAAACAACAATCCTCCCAGTACAAGCAAACCGGCTGTTCCGGAAAGTTTCTTCGTAGTAGCCGGCAAATGGGGAGGTGTCAACTTATATAATCCCCAGGCAGTGAGTCCTGCCAGCAATATCATTACCAATACACGAAGCAGGACGAATCCGACCGATACACTTGCCAAGGCATTTTTCGGCGAATCCATATAAAGAAAAATAGAGGCATCGAGCTTGAATTTCCAAAATGGATACAAACCCATATCCACCACAAAGATAATAGCCATCAGCAGGCTGATAAGAGCATAATAGCCTACCAGAACTGCACGTAAAGGAAATCTCTTGAACCAGACACTAACCAATACAGCCAGAAAAGGAAGTGCAACCAGGTAACCGGCAGTAGCAGCATCCAATGACAGGCCATGATACATGACTTTGAAATAATCTGTCCACGACACATCAGAACTGGCAGCACTATTGTACAACATAAAGAATGGCTTTTGTACTAAAAATATCAGTACCAATGCCACAAAGAATGAAATAAGGTAAGCAAATCTCTTCTTCATCAGTTTCTTATTTTTTTAACGAACTGTTCAATTTTAGTTACTTTCTCCCGAAATCGGCAGGCACTTCTCCCCATTTCTCTGTCTCCCACTTCAACAAAGGTGTGGTATATGAGTTTTCTCTCAGCCATTTTTCGGCACGTTCTATCATTCTGAAAAGCTCCTCTGTCCGGGAGGTGCGTTCCAACTTTGTCTTACATTTCTTCTGCTTTACCCAAAGTAGCGCATTACGGCTATCGGAATAAATAGGCATGTCTATACCCTTCTGTTTTAACAAGGCAAGACCATGTACTATAGCCAGAAACTCTCCGATGTTATTGGTTCCATAAATAGGTCCGAAATGAAAGATTTCCTGCCCGGTAAGCAGATAAACTCCACGATACTCCATCGGACCAGGATTACCGCTACATGCCGCATCCACAGCCAGACAGTTCAAATTAAAGTTTTCGGGAATCTGACAGAGAGAAGGCTCTCTTTCCTGCTTCTTGTTGATATAATGATGGGCAGGAGTTTCAAAGGCATGTTCTGCCTCTTCCAAAGAATCAAATGATTTATATAAAGCTCCTTTATATCCTTGAATCTGAAGTTGACAATCTGTCCACGAAGTATAAACTCCAGGATTCACTCCTTTCCACACTACATAGAATTTCTGTTTGGGCATATGTTTCTTGTTAATAAGAACAAAAGTACACAAAAGGGTTGACATTCTTCTTGCCTTTCATAGTTTTTAAGAAGAAAGAATATTCAAAGACGGATTATCTCCCTATATTTGCAGGCAACTAAAATCACATTTTACATTATTAAAACCGAAAAACTATGAAGAATATCGTAAATGTTCTATTTTTCACAGCTTTACTAGCTTCCTGCCAACCGAAGGGATATACAATTGAAGGTAATTTATCTGACGCAAATGCCAACGGAAAAGCGTATATCGAATATCCTTCTTTCTTGAAAGGTCCTGTAATGATAGACAGTACTACTATTACCAACGGAAAATTTGAGTTCAAAGGCGAAGTGGACAAACCGGAGCGATATCATATTCTGATTGACTTAGATAATTCAAATGTCACATCTGATAGTTCAAACAAGAAATATCAAAGTGAACTGTATATAGACAATTCGAATATTACCTTTACAGCCGACATTAGTACTGCTACAAAAAGCCAGTGGGATTCGTTGCTGGTTATTCCCAATCCTGAAATATCAGGGTCTCCCACCCATGATTTCTATCTGAGTCTGAATAAAGAAATTGCTTCTCTTACTAATGAACTGAAAGAGCTTAACCAACGTCATTTGGAATTGCAGGCAGACAGTACTGTCAATGCAGATGCTCTGCAACAAAGTTTACAAGACAAAGAAAACAAGAAAGAGCAATTACTGGAACTATTGAAAAAAAATGTGACTTCCATTGTGGCTGTCAACGAAACGGTCAACGTTCTTTCTGATAAATCAATAGGATTCTCTGCCAAACAAATCGAGTTGTTGTTAGGTACTTTCAAGAAACACTGGGCCAATACAGCGCAGATGGTTGCACTGGAATTTACAGCAGCTCTTGCTTACCCAAGCCGCAGCATCACACAATAAATATTATTTTCTTTCTTAAAAAGAAATGCCATTCACAGTACGTTGCAGCACCGTGAATGGCATTTTCCTTTATTTTATCTGTTGTTTTTACATACGTTCCGGAACTTCAATACCAAGTAGTCCCATTGCAAGTTTTACTACCTTACCTACGTTCTGGCTCAATGCAAGACGGAATACTTTCACTGCTTCATTTTCTTCGCGCAAGATGCTGAAGTCATGATAGAACTGGTTGTATTCTTTCACTAAATCGTATGTATAGTTTGCCAAAATAGACGGGTTATAGTCACTACCAGCCTGTTTTACGACATTGGTAAAGTCTGCCAACATCTGGATGAGTCCTTCTTCTTTTGTGCTCAACTCTATTCCAGCAGGAATTACAGCAGGAATAGTCAATCCAGCTTCGGCTGCTTTACGCAAAATAGACTGGATACGAGCGTATGTATACTGAATAAACGGACCTGTATTACCATTGAAGTCGATAGATTCTTTCGGATTGAAAGTCATGTTCTTGCGTGCATCTACCTTCAGGATGAAATATTTCAATGCACCCAATCCTACGATACGTGCAATATCATCGGCTTCTTCTTTGGTAAGACCATCGAGTTTTCCCAACTCATTGCTGGTTTCCTTGGCTGTTTCAATCATGGCTTCCATCAGGTCGTCTGCATCCACTACAGTACCTTCACGGCTCTTCATCTTACCTTCTGGCAATTCTACCATACCGTAAGAGAAATGTACCAAATCTTTACCCCATTCAAAACCTAATTTATCGAGCAGGATAGACAATACCTGGAAATGATAGTTCTGTTCATTACCTACTACATAAATCATTTTGTTGATAGGATAATCCTGGAAACGCAGCTTGGCTGTACCAATATCCTGAGTCATATATACAGAAGTACCGTCGCCACGAAGCAAAAGTTTATGGTCGAGTCCTTCAGCAGTCAAATCAGCCCATACCGAACCATCTTCTTTGCGGAAGAAGAAACCTTTTTCCAGACCTTCCATCACTTTTTCCTTACCTTCCAGATAAGTATCCGATTCGTAATAAATCTTATCGAAGCTTACACCCATCATACGGTAAGTTTCATCGAAGCCGGCATAAACCCATTCGTTCATCTTCTTCCAAAGAGCACGAACTTCCGGATCGTTTGCCTCCCATTTACGAAGCATTTCGCGTGCTTCCAACATCAATGGTGACTGTGCTTCTGCTTCTTCTTTGGTCAGACCCTTTTCCATCAGTTCGGCAACTTCTGCTTTATAATGCTTGTCGAAAGCTACATAATAATCGCCTACCAGATGGTCGCCCTTCTTGCCCGAAGATTCAGGTGTTTCACCGTTACCATATTTCAGCCATGCCAACATTGACTTGCAGATATGAATACCTCTGTCGTTGACAATATTGGTTTTTACAACTTTATTACCGTTAGCTGCCATTACATTGGCCAATGCATTTCCCAAAAGGTTGTTACGCACATGTCCCAAGTGCAACGGCTTATTTGTATTAGGCGAAGAATATTCAATCATCACCAAGGGAGCATCAGCAGCCGCTTCCTGAATACCCCATTTCTGGTCAGCATGAATCTTATTCAGTAATTCAATCCATACATCCGATGCGATAGTCAGATTCAGGAAACCCTTTATTACGTTAAAGTTAGCAATCGCCGGTTCATGCTGTTGCAGATATTCACCAATTTCCTGCGCTGTCTGCTCAGGAGATTTCTTTGACATTTTCAGAAAAGGAAATACGACTAAAGTCAAATGTCCTTCAAACTCTTTCTTTGTCTTCTGCAACTGTACCATTTTTGCAGGCACATCCTGCCCGTACAATGCCTTTACGCCTTCGATGATAGAGGCGGTCAGTTTATCTTCTACTTTCATATCGTCCTCTGTATATGTTTATTCTCGGTACAAAGATAGTGAAATTCTATTAGTTCAACCTATATCTGTACCGAGTTTCTTGCTATTTGCATACACCGACTTCGGCAATGCCCAATACCTTTTCTGCGCCCTGAACACGAGGAGCACGGAATTCGATATAACGCGCTTTCACTGGAGTAAAGTATACAGACTGAAGAATCGGATTATTAATGATATTCGAGAATTCTCCACTCTTCACCAGTTTGTTCACAGCAGTCGGTTCATTGCCCACACGTAGTTCGTATGTCAATGCCATACCGCCTTCTACTCTATCTTGGTTAGGCAGATAGTGGAAAGAAGAAATCATCTGTTCACTTCCCAAATCAATCAGAATCTTATCGCCTTTCACCATACAAACGGTCTTATCATCTTTATCCGATGCCTTGGCAGCTTCTTCTTCATTGACTCCTACCAATGTAAACGGCAAGCTTTCGACTTTTCTTGTTGTTGCAGCTACTCCTTCATCAGCTTTTTCACCTGCATCGTACACACCAATACTGCTCAGACACAAAGGACCACGTGCTTCGGTAATACGAATACGAATAGCTGTTGAATTTACTGATTCAAAACGAAGCAAACGTTTGTAGCCGATAGTAGTTGTTTCCTCATTCATTCGCACAGGCAACCACTGATCACCATCCTTATATTCTACCACAAACGATTTTACACGCTGTCCGAGTGGAATATATTCCTGCAACAGCATACGGTTCATACACTGAGTTTTCGGGAAGGTAAATTCGATATCGGCAGTTGTTACGCTATCTTCTGTGGCCCAATAAGTATCAAAGTTATCATCAGTCAGTGCAGAAGCTACAAAATCACCTCCACGTTCGTTAGAAACCTTCGGTGTCATACCAGCTACCAGGTTAGTCTTCAGCTCCTGAAGAATCATTTCATGGAACTTCACCGCATTGGCAGAGTCAATCGGATGAATCAATCCGTTCCGGTCTACCGGGAAATTCAGAAGCAAAGTGGCATTATGACCTACACTACGATAATAAAGATCTACAAGCTGCTCCGGAGTCTTCACCAGACTATCTTCTTCCGGATGATAGAACCATCCCGGACGGATAGACACGTCACATTCGGCAGCTACCCACTGGTTACCATCCTCATGTCCGTATTGCAACTCATAATATCTGGAATAACCCGGATACACTTCTCCCTTGCGTAAGAACGACCAGTTGGTAGCACCGGCAAAACCATTCTCGTTACCTACCCAACGACAGCCAGGGCCACCATCAGAGAACACAATAGCTTGCGGCTGAATGCTATCCAGCATCTCATAAATCTTAGGATAATTATAGTAATTCTTACGATCGATAGTACGCATATCCTTGGCACCACCATACCATCCGTCTCCACCATTTGCACCATCAAACCATACTTCGAACACATCCCCATAATTAGTCAGCAAATCACGAAGCTGCGCATAGAAATAAGGTAAGTATTCCGGTGTACCATAGTTAGCTTGATGTCTGTCCCAAGGTGACAAATAAACGGCAAATTTCAATCCATACTTTCTGCAAGCCTCTGCCAGTTCTTTCACTACATTTCCCTTACCGTCTTTCCATGGAGAGTTCTTCACACTATATTCTGTTCCTTCGAAAGGCCACAAACAGAATCCGTCATGATGTTTCGCAGTCAGGATAACCCCTTTCATACCTGCCTTGACAAGTGTTTGTGCCCACTGTTCACAATCCAACTTTTTTGGATTAAAAGTTTTCGGATCACTATCTCCATATCCCCACTCACGGTCATTAAATGTATTCAAGCCAAAATGAATAAACGCATACGTTTCCATTTTCTGCCATTCCACCTGCTTTGCCTCCGGTATCGGATATACAGGTTGTGGAGCTTCTACATGCTTGGAAGCACAAGAAAACAAAAGAGATGTAGCCGACAACGCCACTGATAGAGTTAATAATTTCATGATATTGATAGATTTAAATTCATCACAAAAATAAAATAAAAAAGCGGTTCCCCAAAAGAGAACCGCTTTTCATATAACGATATTGCAAATTCAAATTACAATTTCGGACCAGCAGCAACCAATGCTTTACCAGCTTCGTTACCAGTGAACTTAGAGAAGTTCTTGATGAAGCGAGCAGCCAAGTCTTTAGCTTTTTCTTCCCACTGGCAAGCGCATTCGTAAGTATCGCGAGGATCCAAGATCTTAGGATCAACACCCGGCAATTCTGTCGGAACTACGAAATCGAAGTAAGGAATAGTCTTAGTAGGAGCTTTTTCGATAGATCCGTCCAAGATAGCATCGATGATACCACGAGTATCACGGATAGAGATACGTTTACCTGTACCGTTCCAACCAGTGTTTACCAAGTATGCTTTAGCACCAGTCATTTCCATCTTCTTAACCAATTCTTCTGCATATTTAGTTGGGTGCAATGACAAGAAAGCAGCACCGAAGCAAGCAGAGAATGTCGGAGTCGGTTCAGTAATACCACGTTCTGTACCAGCCAACTTAGCAGTAAATCCTGACAAGAAGTAGTACTGAGCCTGTTCAGGGTTCAAGATAGATACAGGAGGCAATACACCGAATGCATCAGCAGACAAGAAGATAACTTGTTTTGCGTGAGGACCCTTAGACACCGGTTTAACGATGTTTTCAATGTGGTGGATAGGATAAGAAACACGAGTGTTTTCTGTTACGCTCTTATCAGCGAAGTTGATTTTACCTTCAGCGTCAACAGTAACGTTTTCCAACAAAGCGTCACGTTTGATAGCGTTGTAGATATCTGGTTCAGATTCTTTATCCAAGTTGATAACCTTAGCGTAGCAACCACCTTCGTAGTTGAATACACCTTCGTTATCCCATCCGTGTTCGTCGTCACCGATCAACTTACGTTTCGGGTCTGTAGACAAGGTAGTTTTACCTGTACCAGACAAACCGAAGAAGATAGCTGATTCAGTTTCGTCCATGTTAGTGTTAGCAGAGCAGTGCATAGAAGCGATACCACGCAATGGGTTGAAGTAGTTCATCATAGAGAACATACCTTTCTTCATTTCACCACCGTACCAAGTGTTCAGGATAACCTGTTCTTTAGTAGTCAAGTTGAATACAACTGCAGTTTCTGAGTTCAATCCCAATTCTTTGTAGTTTTCAACTTTAGCCTTAGAAGCGTTGTAAACAACGAAATCAGGTTCGAAGTTTTCCAATTCTTCTTTAGAAGGACGGATGAACATGTTAGTTACGAAGTGAGCCTGCCATGCAACTTCCATGATGAAACGAACTTTCAAACGAGTAGCTTCGTTAGCACCGCAGTAACCATCAACAACGAACAATTTCTTGTTTGACAATTCTTTTGCAGCCAAAGCCTTCAATACATTCCAAGTTTCTGTAGTTACAGGCTTGTTGTCGTTTTTATATTCTTCAGAAGTCCACCATACAGTGTTTTCACTTGTAGCGTCTTTTACCAAGAATTTATCTTTAGGAGAACGACCAGTGTAGATACCAGTCATTACGTTTACTGCACCCAGTTCAGTTTCCTGACCTTTTTCAAAGCCTTCCAAACCTGCTTTTGTTTCTTCAGCAAACAATACTTCATATGAAGGATTGTGTACGATTTCTACGGTACCAGTGATACCGTATTTGGTAAGATCTAAATTTGCCATTGTTTCAAATGATTAATTTGGTTATTATATCAAATGTTTAGTTTTTACTTTTCAAGTCTTTGACTAAGAGATTGTCTTTTCATCATCTCCTTGTCTAAGGCGCTACAAAAATAGTAGTTTTCTTTCAAACAAAGAAGTTATTACAGAAAAAATTCCGTAATACTGAAAGATTTATACTTGTGTAACAAATCTGCCATTTCCACATAGCAACTATGAAATCATTCCAATCATCGTATCATGGTTTTCCCATATTTTCACAGGCCTTTTCCTTTTCTTTTCATCCGAACATACCACAACACATGGCCTGTTTCATAAAACAATGTGCCCAAAACACCCATGGCAATACCTTTCCACCACCCTGTACACAGATCAAATATACTGATTACTCCATACACCAATCCATAACACCCCAAAAGCAAACAGAAATCTTTAATTTTACCTGACCGTATATACTTCTGCCTGCATAAAAGCCTCTCTATTCTTTTTCCCATATAAATAGTGTGCTGATTCCATCTAAATTAGAAGATTATTGGCAACTACTGAAAGTATATAGTTGATGCCCGCTGCACTATTTGTCATTTGTTTCAATGTCGACATTTACGGTATACAATTTCGGTAATAATCTCGAGCATAACCCATACAAGGATTATTCCGATAGAGTAATATCCAGTGGTAAGGAAAAAGAAGGTGCCCCATAGCACCAATGCACAAATGTAATAAATGGAAGTAAACTTGCTTAATGGCGATGGACATTCAGGTCTTCCATGATAAAGATTTACTAAGCCGGCAATGGTTCCCAATAGAGAAATTCCCATCAGGACAGTGAGATACCAGTCTTGTTTCCCGATACTTTCTACGATTCCATATGCATAGGTCAATGCCAATAAACATTCTATGACCTTTTTTGCCTTGTAGTACATTTTAGTGTTTAACATACTTATAGAATTTAAATGATTCTTTTTAATCGAGAACGTTTATTAAGAATCAGGACGATTAACTTATAATCACCCCGAATTCTTATTCGCTATAAAGTTAATAATTTTAAAAAAGGAATTACCTGTTTTACATAATATTTATAAATCGAATTCTTGCCAATAGTGTGCACTGTTTACGGCTATGGTTAAGGCAAAATAGATGCGTTCTTTTTCTTTTTGGGTAAATTCATCGGAAGATTCAATCCGTTTGAGATACTCATTTGTGAGATATACGATATCTGTCATGTCTTGAGAGTACTGGGTCATTACTTCATAATATAAGCTGTATAATTCTTTTTCCCTTTCACTGATATTTTCAATGGAATTGATTAAGGCTTTGATATCTTGTTCCTCTTCAAAAGATGTTTCGATTTGCCCAACTGCTTTTATACAAGATTGGTCGAATGTCTGATCTTGCAAAACGACTTGTTCTGCTGTTGCAAGTTCCGTGAGGTTTATAACAGTTTCCATTGTTTCGGTCGGCAAAGGGTCTATACCTCCTATTGGAACAGAATTCTTCTTTAAAGGTGTCGGCTTGAATTTTTTGACAGACTCTAAAGTTGTATAAACCAAGCCATAAGAACGCTTTAATCATTTATTCGATATAAAATCTAGTTATAATTCACAATCGTATTGACCTACGCAGATTCAATACTTTCTTTATTTCATAAAGCTACCCCATAAGAGATTTCCTTCTTTATCCTTAATATAGATAGTATATTCCCCTTTCTGATAAGAGCTCAGATCTACATATACAGATTCAGGGAAAGGAGTCGTTATTTCTTTCTGATATGCCACTCCTTCCGGACCGACTACCGTAATGGTTACATCTACTCCATTCAGGAAATGAACACCTAACAAGGAGTTATTCACATCGGCGTGTACCGGTATTTCCTGCTGGTTCTTATTACCCGGTTTCTTTACATTAAATAATGTGATGTCTTCTGCCATTAAGGATAGAAAACACAAAACAAATCCACTTAACAAGATACATTTTTTCATAGTCTTACTTTTTTTTAGTTCAATGCAAACTTACATAATTCCATTCTTTTTGGAGAGGACAAAAGGAGGACAAATACACATCATCAAGTTCTGATTCATTCTAATGCACAAACAGTTATAGAAATAAATTAAAAAAGTTCGTGGACAAAAGGTCCCACGAACTTTCCCAAAACAGTAGCAATCAAGATTATCTCCTGGCATCCTTATAACTGTCTTCCTCAGTAACTCTTCAAGAAATCCTCCAACGCTATATCCAACTTCAGTTTATCGTGTTTGATACGATATTTCCTTTTCTTCAACGTTTCTTCCGTTACTCCCAACAGATAGCAGATATCCTTATTCTTTATACCTATTTTCAACAGACAACAAATATAGATATCAGACTCTTTCAAGGCAGGAAACTCATTCTGCAAACGGATAGTATAATGATGATAACAATCATTGATCACCCTCACCAGATGCTCGAGTTCCTCCAATGACAATATAAGTTTGGAAAGCTGTTTATCTTTTTGCAGCACATTCCATTGTTCCAATTCTATAATATGCTTTATCAACTCATCATTATATAAAGCCTGCTCCTTCCATTGCTGCTCTTTCGAGGATATTTCCTGCTTTGCCTGCCTTAATTCCGAATCTTTCTTTTGTATGCGTTGCTGCCACAACCGATTCTGTTCCCTGATAACAATCTCCTTATTATTTTTTATTTTACGATACACCACATAAAAGAGAGGAATCAGCAGAATCAACAAAATCACACAGAGCAATAATACTATATCTTTTCGCTGACGCACAGTCTTTAAATACATATTCTCATTCTGTACTAAAGAATAATCATATTTCTTCTGCCACTCCATTAACCTCTCATTTTCCTTATGCAAAGCCACAGAATCTACATAATTGACATACAGTTCATGATACTCCAATGCTTTTTCAAAGTTACCGGCTTGTTTTTCCAATGCAGATGCCATTCTGTAATATTCTAGCATCGTACCGATATCCGATTCATCTTTGCCTTTTTCCATATAATAACGAGTAGAGTCAGTTCTTTTTAAATGAAAAAAGATTTTACCTTTCATCATATTGACTTTATTCCGCTCACTATCTTCCACATCGTATGATTTATTCAAATGTACTAATGCACTTATATATTCTTGTTGCAGATAAGACAATATCGCCAAACGATAATATAACCAAGACATCAACTCCTTATCACCTTTCAATTTCTTTTCGAACTGTACAGCTTTAGACAAACAATAATAAGCCGAATCATACTGTTTCTCCAACATATAACTCCATCCTATTCCTGATAAAGAATACACCCAAGCAGTCGTATCACCACGAAGTTGATCATAATACTCAGCCTTTAACAATTTATCGAGGCTTTCCCTATATGGCTTCTCATCCTGCAACAAACATCCCCAGTGGTAATACAACAGACTCAGAAACTTATACTCACTGCATCCTTTGGCAGCACTGCCGGCTTTCTGAAAATAGTCTAATGCACGATGGCGGTCGTAACGATCGCGACAGACCTGTGCCATATAAAAACAGCTTTTCGATTTGCGTAGCGAGTCAGCAGTATCGCTATAATATTCCACGGCAAAGCGAATCAGTGAATCTCCCTCCACCGGTATATAGTTTTTATAACAAGCCTGCGTATAGAGCAAAGAATAAAGTGCACGATTTCTCCCATACAGTCTGTCCGGGTGCTCCATTTTCGTCAAAATCTGCCAGGCACTATCAGCCTGATGCTGCAACAGTTCCTCTATCTTCTCCAGCTGACGATAGATATATTTTTGTCTATATTGCCAACCACCGATTCCTGCTACCAGTACCAGCAGCAACAATGCATATATCGCAATTCTACTTACTCTCATATCTTATCCGGATAAATCCCCTGTATTCTTCAAATATAAGAAATTCCCATAAAAAAGAAACAAAAAAACTCTGTATATTTGCGGCATAAATATGTAGCAATCAACTTATAAAAGAAACAAGACATGAAAATTGTAGAACTAAACCAAAGCAACACTATTCTAAACCGCTATCTGGCAGAGATCCGAGACATACATATACAAAAAGACAGCCTGCGCTTCCGCCGCAACATTGAGCGAATAGGAGAAATCATGGCATACGAAATCAGCCGTGACCTGCCTTATCATCCATTGGAAGTACAGACTCCGCTTGCCCTGGCTACCGAAAACGTACCTGCTATCCAGCCTGTAGTGGCTACCATCCTGCGTGCCGGCTTACCACTACATCAGGGATTCATCAACTATTTCGATCAGGCAGAGAATGCCTTTGTTTCGGCATTCCGCAAATATATCGACGAAGACCATTTCGACATTCATATCGAATACATCGCCTCTCCTCGTCTTGATGGAAAAACACTGATTATTACCGACCCGATGCTGGCTACAGGCGGTTCAATGGAACTGGCTTATAAGGCACTGCTTACCAAGGGAGAGCCGGCACACATCCACGTGGCTTCAATTATCGCAAGCCGTCAGGCAGTAGAACATGTAAAGAAGACTTTCCCAGCCGACAAAACGACCATCTGGTGTGCAGCAGTCGACCCGGAATTGAACGCTCACTCGTACATTGTACCGGGACTGGGTGATGCCGGAGACCTTTGCTACGGAGAAAAAGAATAAAAAAGAAGCGTATCAGCCTTTCTTTCCTCAAAAGACTGATACGCTTCCTTATTTCAAACCTGTCCTCTATAAACAATTGCTATTACAACAATAAATAAAGGTCGAAAAACAACAATATTCTCGACTCAACAATTATTATATAGACAAATCTGTTAAAAAATTGATAATCTGCATGAAAGTCCCTATTTTTAGGGAAAATGCAGATTTATGATGAAACGTTTACCTTTCCTTCTATCTATATTATTAGTTCCCCTACTTCTGTACGGAGCTTCACCTGTACACCTCAAATATGTAGAACAAAAAGTAAAAACCCTTTTGTCAATTGACAATCCAGACAGTGCACTTTGGTGCTCCGTCAGATTTATCACCAGAGACGACTCCCTCAGCAATGAAGAAACCGAACAGCTATTTGCCAAATGGGTTTTCCCGTTTGCCGACACGCATAAAGCAAAAGTTTCAAACCTCACATTTGCTGTCATTTACCGAAGCCGGGCACTGACAGTATCAGCTCTGAACCGTCTCGACGAATACCGCAAACACATGGAAACCTCCTATCAATATATTAACCAAGTGGAAGATAGCGGTTACCAAAATCTACTCCAAAAAGGAGCAATCTGTTACAACTATGGTTACATGCAGCTTACGATGGGAGACATAACGACAGCCCATAAAGTCTTCTATCAATCTATACGGGCCGCAGAAAAAGTTCAAGATTACAATAAAGTGATGGATTGTCTCTATGCCATGGCAATCTACTATAGCCAAACATTGGATACCAAACAATTGGATCAGATTCTTGCAGAGATGCAAAAGTTTTCCATCCAAGCCGGTAATAAGATACAGCCGAGAGCACTTTACTCATGGTATTCTGTAGCAACAGCCCGTTATTCAATCGAAAAAGGAAATCCAGCCTTCCGAGATTCTGCCATGTTATATTCCAAAAAATCTATTGACCTTATTGAACGCAATTGGGAAGAATTCAGGCGAGGCCCTGTAAATGCAGCATGGAGCTATTATAACCATGCTTTGTTTTTTACAGACAAACCATTTGTCAATGAAGACAGTGCTTCTTATTATCTGGAAAAGGCAAGAGCTGTACCATTGCGTATGAAAATGGAAAGACATGAAGTTGCTTTGAATATCCACTGTGCATACGCCACACTCTACAAAAGCCAGAGCCGTTATTCCAAAGCTCTTCAAGAGTTCAAGGCTGCACTCTGCATGATGGATGCCGATACCATAAACAACGGTATTCGACAAGAACGGCTGGATGCTTACACCAATATAGTAGATATCTATTCTATTTTAGGAAATTATAAAGAAGTATCTCTCTATCAACAGAAAATAATCGACTACCATCAAAAGGTATACAATCACCAACTGACTCAGCAATTAAAAGAGATATCAGCCAAGTTCAATGTGGAGAAAAAAGATCTGGAGTTACGCAATATGCAAGAGAAGGCACATCAACAAACCATCATTTCACGGCTATTAACTGCAGGACTCATTGCTACACTCGTCATTATCTTGTTTGTTATCTGGATTTATCTATTACACCGCCGGCGTTTGGAAGACCGGCTCTATCAGGCTGCCCTCGAAGCTGAAATGCATCTTCAGGAACTGGATACAATCAAATCACAATACACCAGTCTGAAAGAAGTAGTCAATGCCCAGCAGATTTCGCATCTTTTTGAAAAAGGTCTTGACAAAATGAAAACCATTGTAACTGAAGCACAGATAGAAGAATCCATTCGTAATGAATACTTAAAGCGCCTTTCTGCAACCAACCCCAACAATCTGGAGCAGCAGTTTGCCACTTCTCTACCTGCCATGACACCCATGGATGTCAAATACATCCTCTGTTTCTATCTGGAATTTGAAGCACGAGACATTGCCACAATCTTCAATGTAGAACCGGCAAGTGTATATACAGTGCGTTACCGTCTACGTAAAAAATTCAGAGACAATCCAGCTTTTCAGTTCCTCATGCGCTGATATTCATAAGCTCAAAACGTGTTTTATCTATATTTGTCTATTTTTTTGACTGGGGAATGGGGCTAATTTTGTTTGCAGAAAACAAAATCAGTCTCTTTATGTCGGATATCTATCATTCTAATCTGGAACTTACCGAGCTGTCAGTTTCAATAATAGCGAAAAAACTAAGCTTAGCCATCGCACATACAGAAACAAAAATCAGCGATGAGCGAAAAGCAGAATATCTTGAGCGGCTTGCATCTTATCAACACAAAAATGAGCTGATCAAGGTAATACAGCAATGCTATGATGTACTGACCAATACCGATATAAGATACTTGCTATGTTTCGCAATTGAAATGGAATATACCGACATCGTCAAACTTTTTCATGTGGAAAGAAGTTCAATTTACACGGTGCGATATCGTATTCGGAAAAAATTAAAAAGCTATGGCGGTGCAGTTGCCTTATTATTATAAAAAGTAAAAACACTTCCTTTGGTATATACTTTATTATTCACTTAAAATACTAATCGCTTATGAAAAAGTCTTTTTTTATCCCAGTTTTAGGATTTGCAGTAGCAACGATGTTCATCTCCTGCGGCGGTGGGAGTAAAGCATCTTCTTCCGGTCCCTTGGGCGAAATACCTGGTTTAATCGGCGAGTTCGAAAACCTTTCAAACAAGAAAAAAGAGGAGCTGAAAAACACTAAAGACCTCAAAGTCGTAGAAAAACTCATGAACGAAATGAAAGAAGCCGAAGGAAAGCTCAAAACAGACATAGAAACCGCCCTTCCCACAATTAAAGGTAAAGAAATTACTACAGAAATAGATCCGGCATTGCCTTTAAAAGTAAGCAAGCCAATGAAAATTGAAGCAGCAGAAGCTACCAGAAAATGGATAAAACTAACCGGTGAACTGGAATTGACTGCCAAAGCTATCGGTTTCCATTCTTACCAACCCACTGATGCATTCGAACTCGACAAGTTATATGCCGTATTTTACGACAATGACGGGAAACCTTTTGCCTCAGACGGTATATTAAAGGATATGAGCAGTGAAGCAATGCCTGCCGGTTCGAAAGTCCCGGCCGAAACCTATATTCGAATCAAGGCATACAACGCAGCATCAATGGGTAAACTATCTAAACTCATTATTACCTTAAAAGACAGTGAAATCTACAAACAGGCGAAAGCCGCAGAAGACGCATTAAAATCTTCTTCTGAAAAAGAAAAATAAGATGAAAGAATTTCTTACTTCCAATATACTGCCTTACTGGCTGATATTTGCCCTGGTAGCAGCTTCCCTGATTATAATGTTATGGGGATTGCGTACCCAAAGGCCCAAAGTTTATCTTCGTCCGGTTTTAGGATGTATGCTCCTAGCCACCGTCCTCGAATTAAGTATTTATTGGGGAATAGGAAACAGCGCATTATGGTGGTGCACCTCCAGTGAGTACGGCTTCTTTGCCAAACTGCTTCGTCTCATTCCGTTTGCCCTATTTCTGACTATGCAGGTAGCCATGATTTGGATAGGCAAACTGTTTATCGAAGCCGCTATTGAGAAAGAATTCTCTATAAAGACCACTTTCTGGGGAATTCTGTTATCGTTTCCTATAACATTGGTCATCGTCATCTTATGCAAACTCTTTGGCATGCCCGACGGTCCATTAAGTATCGTATCTGCGGTACTGTTCATCGGTATTTTATCGGCCGGTATAGGCTTCTCCTTACTTAAGAACATCCGGAAAATTGGTAAGCGGGATGGACTTTTGCTTACAGCTTTCTCTGCACTTTGTGTTTTGTCATTAGGAGCTGGCATCATTCTCTTCTTTGTAGCTTTGCTACAGCTATTTTTACAAGTATTAATGGTAGGAGCCGTAATAGGAGCTGCATTCTATTTCTTCTTTGGCAGTGGTTCAAAGATGATGAGTGCAGAAATGAGCAGACAATCCAGTTCCCGACCTGTTTTCAGAGATAACGACGGACATCTCCATTATACCGCTACAAGCCGGGATACAGCCAACCAGCAAATAGCAGACCGAAAAGCAAACAATTAACCTACGCTCTCTCAAAAATAAAGAGTACCGTCCTTCTCTTCTGGAGAAGCCGGTACTCTTTTCTATATCCAACTTATACAATTGTGTCTTACTGCATGAGTGTAATCAGTATTCTACCTGCAAAAACGGTCCAACCCATTATTTAATTTCCCAAGTATCATTCGTATCCAGCAGTTCTGCAAAGGTATGATACTTCTTCTTGGCTGCCACCTCTTCAATCTGCGCTTCTACTGCTTCTTCATAAGTAGGAGCTTCCACATCACGAATTACCCCCAAAGCTATCGGAAAATCTGGCCCTTCCATCAGTGCCAGTTTCAATTGCAACGTATGGTCTTCGCAATGTGCATCGTGTACAAGAATGTCTTTCTCCGTGATTCCGTTTTCTCCCAGTTTCACAACCTTCAGTCCGAAACCTTCCTGCATCAGTCCAAATTCCTTATTCGGACCAAACAACATCGGTTTTCCATGTTCCAGGTAAATAGCGTTCCGCTCACGGTCTTCTTTCTTTGCCACCGCATTGTGCGTTCCGTCGTTAAATATCACACAGTTCTGAAGTACTTCCACCACAGAAGCCCCTTTATGACGGGCTGCCGCTTTCAGTACCTCCACAGAGGGAGCCATATCCACCGCCACACAACGGGCAAAGAAACGTCCGCGTGCTCCAAAGCACAATTCAGCCGGACGGAAAGGATCTTCTACTGTTCCGTAAGGCGATGACTTGCTGACAAATCCACGTGCCGAAGTCGGCGAATACTGTCCTTTAGTCAAACCATAAATACGATTGTTTAATAGAATCATATTCAGGTCTACATTACGCCGGATGGCATGAATAAAATGATTACCTCCGATAGCCAGTCCGTCACCATCTCCCGAAATCTGCCAGATGGTAAGATTCGGATTGGCCACCTTGGCACCGGTAGCAATGGCTGCCGCACGCCCGTGAATGGTATGCATGCCATACGTATTCATATAGTAAGGAAGACGGGAAGAACAGCCAATTCCCGAAATTACCGCTATTTCATGAGGAGGAATCCCTAACTCAGCCAATGCCTTATGAAAAGAATTCAGGAAGGCATGGTCGCCACATCCCGGACACCAGCGAGGTTGTCCGGCTTTATAATCGGCTGCTGTATATTTTTGTTCGCTCATACTTGCAAATTAAGAATTAAGAATGATGAATGCTGAATGAAAAATGAAGAATAAAGATGACATATCTTTATGCATCACTCTTCATTCTTTATTAATTCCGTAAAAGCCTCTACCAGTTCCTGTACGACAAAAGGCTGGCCTTTTACCTGATTGAACTGATGCAGACGGATACCTTCTATCTTCATACGCAGATAGCCGGCCAATTGTCCCATATTCTGCTCGGCTACTACAATCTTCTTGTAGCGACGCAATACTTCTTCCGTATTGCGGGGAAGCGGATTGATAAACTGGAAGTGAGCCAATGCCACTTTGTATCCACTGCGGTTCAATGTATCCATAGCCGAATGCAAATGTCCGTATGTACCGCCAAAGCCCACAATCAGTAAATCGGCATCTTCCTCTCCTTCCACCTTCAGGTCGGGAATAATATCTGCAATCCGTTCCACCTTCTGTGCACGAAGCTGTGTCATAAGGTGATGGTTTTCGGGCTCGGTAGAGATAGCTCCGTTTTCATTGCTCTTTTCCAGTCCACCAATACGATGCATAAAGCCTTCCATACCCGGTACAGCCCAATAACGTACCCCGTTTTCAGCACGCTGGAAAGGAGTCCACGAGCCAGCCATTTCGGGCTTCACATAAGGAGGAACAATAGACGGATACTCCTTCAAGTCGGGCAAACGCCATGCCGCAGAACCGTTGGCAATGTATGCATCTGTAAGCAACACAACCGGAGTCATGTATTCCAATGCAATTTTACAAGCCATATAAGCCGAGTCGAAGCAATTGGTCGGCGAAGTAGCTGCAATCACCGGCATCGGACTTTCTCCGTTTCGTCCATACAATACCTGCAACAAATCGGTCTGCTCCGATTTGGTAGGAAGTCCGGTAGACGGTCCACCACGCTGCACATCCACAATCACCAAAGGTAATTCGGTAATCACGGCCAGATTCATCGCCTCACTTTTCAGACAGATACCCGGACCGGAAGTTGTAGTAACCGCCAAAGCTCCTGCAAAAGCAGCTCCTACAGCCGATGCACAGCCTGCAATTTCATCCTCACACTGCACAGTCTTTACGCCCAACGACTTATGCTTTGCCAGTTCATGCAAGATATCAGTAGCCGGTGTAATGGGGTAAGAACCCAGATACAACTGCAATCCGGCCTTTTCTGCCGCAGCCATCAAGCCATAAGCCGTAGCCTTGTTTCCGTTGATATCCATATACCGACCTTTTTCCTTCTGCTTTTTAGAAGGCACCGTATAACTTGTCGATACGGAAGCGTGCGTATTTTCACCAAAGTGATAGCCGTCATAAAGCACCTTGATATTGGCTTCTGCAATCTCGGGCTTCTTGGCAAATTTTTCACGCAACAACTTCTCTCCTACTTTGATATCACGATGGAACAGCCAGCACACCAGCCCCAATGCGAACATATTCTTGGTTCGCATGATGGTTTTATTGTCCAGCCCGCTGTCTTTCAGACTCTCCTTGCACATGGTAGTAATAGCTGCTTCTACCACTTCATTTTTAATTCCTAATTCGGAGAAGGGATTTTCCAGTGTGAATTTTGCCTTTTCAAGATCACGGGGTGTAAACGAGTCGGAATCGATGATGATTACCGCCTGCGGTTTACAGAATTTATATTGTGTTTTCAAAGCAGCCGGATTCATCGCTACCAGCACATCGCATTTATCTCCTGGAGTATAGACTTTGTCGGAGCCAATGTGTACCTGAAAGCCCGATACACCGGTCAGTGTTCCTTGCGGTGCGCGAATATCAGCCGGATAATCGGGGAATGTACTGATATCATTTCCCTCAGTAGCCGATATATTGGAGAACATATTTCCGGCCAACTGCATACCGTCGCCCGAGTCACCGGAAAAACGTACTACGACATCTTCCAACTCTTTGACAATCATTTCTTCTGCCATAATATATTATTTAAAGTTCACAAATTCGATAAACGCAAAAATGGCAAAGTTCTTGCTAAAATCAAAATAAATCAACGCTTATTTACAGAAATGGATAGATAAGAGTTTTTTATACAGAATTATTGGGATATCCATAAAAAAAAGTAACTTTGCAGACACATGGCCTTGTAGTTCAACGGATAGAATAGAAGTTTCCTAAACTTTAGATAGGGGTTCGATTCCCCTCGGGGCTACCTTTTTGTTCCAACAAAAAACAGGAAAGTCCGGCAATGATTCGCACATTGCCGGACTTTCTTATTTTTACCGGAAAAACCGATTAAATCACTTTCAGTTCCTTGCCCACTTTGATAAAGGCTTCGATAGCCTTGTCGAGGTGTGCACGTTCGTGTCCGGCAGACAGCTGTACACGGATACGTGCCTGTCCTTTCGGCACTACCGGATAATAGAAACCGGTTACGTAAATACCTTCTTCCTGCATGCGTGCAGCAAAGTCTTGAGAAAGTTTAGCATCGTACAACATCACCGCACAGATGGCACTCTGAGTTGGTTTGATATCGAAACCAGCAGCCAGCATCTTGTCGCGGAAGTAAGTTACGTTGTCCATCAGCTTAGTATGCAAATCGTTGCTTTCCTTCAGCATCTTGAACATTTCAAGGCTTGCTCCGATAATGGCAGGAGCTACTGAATTAGAGAACAGGTATGGACGAGAACGCTGACGCAACATTGCAATGATTTCTTTCTTACCGGTAGTGAAACCACCCATCGCACCACCGAATGCCTTACCCAGTGTACCGGTAAAGATATCTACCTTGTCGTATACACCAAACTGTTCGGCTACACCATGTCCGGTCGGACCTACTACACCAGCCGAGTGTGATTCGTCTACCATAACCAGTGCATCGTATTTCTCAGCCAATTCACAAATCTTGTCCATCGGGGCTACATTACCGTCCATTGAGAACACACCGTCTGTAGCAATGATGCGGTGACGCTGTGCCTGAGCTTCTTGCAGACAACGTTCCAAATCCGCCATATCAGCGTTAGCATAACGGTAGCGTTTTGCCTTGCAAAGACGTACTCCGTCGATAATAGAAGCGTGATTCAACGCATCGGAAATGATGGCATCTTCTTCTGTAAAGAGCGGTTCGAACAAACCTCCGTTGGCATCGAAACAAGCTGCATACAGAATAGTATCTTCGGTGTGGAAATAATCGGAAATAGCTGCTTCAAGCTGTTTATGCAAGTCTTGTGTTCCGCAGATAAAACGTACGGAAGACATACCGTATCCATGAGTATCCATTGCCTGTTTGGCTGCTTCTATCAGGCGTTTGTTGTCGGACAGCCCCAGATAGTTGTTGGCACAGAAGTTCAGCACATCACTTCCGCTTCCCACCTTTATGTCAGCACGCTGAGGAGTCGTAATAATACGTTCGTTTTTATACAATCCGGCTGCTTCTATGCCAGCCAGTTCCTGCGTAAGGAACTCTTTAAATTTACCATACATACCTGTCCAAATTTAAGTTCTATTATTGCAAATATCCGATTTTTTTCCCGAATATCCTCATTCTGCCGGAAGAAAAAGGAAGGGATAAGGAAGGAAAACACAGCCGGTACCCGATTCATAATGCGTCTCCTTGCAGTGGGACGGTCGTCTCCTTGTAATGGGACACTCGTCTCCCTACAGTGAGATGAGTGTCTCACTGCAAGGAGACGGCTGAAAATACCAATACCCAATTACTCCTTCCGCAGAGAAGTATCTTATTTACACTGTAACCCTAAAGTTTTAGGTATAATTCTTGACTCAGACTGACATAAAGACAATTTTTTTCCGTAAGTTTGTATAACTAAAACAAAAACCTACCCAACATGAAAAATATTCTAATTATCGGCTCTACCGGCCAGATTGGTTCGGAGCTGACCATGAAGTTACGTCATATCTATAATGGAAATGTAGTGGCCGGCTATATTCCAGGTGCAGAACCTAAAGGCGAACTGAAAGAATCCGGACCGTCTGCTGTAGTAGACATTACAAATGCACAGCAAATAGCCGATACTGTAGCACAGTATAACATTGATACAATTTACAACCTGGCTGCACTGCTCTCTGCCGTAGCCGAAACCAAACCACAGTTGGCCTGGAAAATCGGAGTAGGCGGATTGTGCAATGTATTGGAAGTAGCACGCGAGAAACAGTGTGCAGTCTTTACTCCCAGCTCTATCGGTTCATTCGGTCCTGGTACTCCAAAAGACCAGACTCCACAGGATACACTGCAACGCCCGAAAACAATGTATGGTGTAACAAAGGTAACCGGTGAATTGCTGAGTGACTATTATTTCAACCGCTTCGGAGTAGATACACGTTCTGTACGTTTTCCGGGACTGATTTCTTACGTAACTCCTCCGGGGGGAGGTACTACCGACTATGCAGTAGATATCTACTATTCTGCAGTAAAGGGAGAACGTTTTAAATGTCCTATTGCAGCAGGTACTTACATGGATATGATGTATATGCCGGATGCACTGCGTGCTGCCATCGAAATCATGGAAGCCGATCCTGCCAAACTGGTACACCGCAATTCGTTCAATATTGCAGCCATGAGCTTCGAACCAGACACCATTTATCACAAGATTCAGGAATATATCCCTGAATTCCGTATGGATTACGAAGTAGACAGTCTGCGTCAGGGCATTGCCGAATCATGGCCAAACTCACTGGATGATTCTTGTGCGCGTGAAGAATGGAACTGGAAACCGGAATACGACCTGGACGGTATGACACGTGATATGATAGAAAAACTAAGAGCAAGAAAAGATCTGTAAGAAAGCGATAAAACCAAAAACTAAAGGAGGCAGGGTTTAGTCATCATTAAACCCTGCCTCCTTTGTTTCCATATTGCAAGAGCAAATTTATATGGCAATAGATAAAGGAAGTATGATAATCCTATCCTACTGAACAAAATAAATAAGGCCCAATCCAAAGATTGAGCCTTATTTGTTTATATAGCTAAAAGCTTATGCTTCTACTTCTTTAGTATCTTCCGGCATTTTGTTACCCATAGTAAGGTAAGCAACCGGAGCTGCAACGAACAGAGAAGACAATGTACCGATTACCACACCCAGAATCATTGCGAAAGCGAAGCTGCGGATGCTGTCGCCACCCAAGATAAAGATGCTCAGCAATACAATCAAAGTACTCAATGAAGTATTGATAGTACGGCACAGAGTAGTATTCAATGAATCGTTGAACAGTTTTGCACGGTCACGTTTCGGATACAAGTGGAAGAATTCACGTACACGGTCGAAGATAACCACCTTATCGTTGATAGAGTAACCGATTGCTGTCAGGATAGCACCGATGAAAGTCTGGTCGATTTCCAAAGAGAACGGCATCCAACCATAACACAATGAATATGCACCGATAATCAGTACTGTATCGACAGTCAATGCAACGGTTGCACCCACACTATACGCAATGTTGCGGAAACGGAGCAGGATGTACAAACCAATTACAATCAAGGCCAGAATAACCGACCAGATAGCTGAAGTCTTGATATCGTCTGCAATACTTGGTCCTACTTTCTGAGAACTGATGATAGATCCACCAGCACGGTTATCGCGGTCGATAAAGATTTCGAGAGTAGTTCCTTCACCCAACAGGTTGCCTTCTTTCAAAGCATTGTACAAGAACTCTTCGATTTCAGCATCGATAGTAGGAGAATCTTCTTCGATACGGTAGTTAGTAGTTACACGGATAGTTTTTCCGTCTGTTCCCAACGCAATAGCCTGCACATTGGCATCACCTACCTTAGGCTGCAACAAGTCGCGCACTGTTTCAGGCTGTACTACCTGTTCGAACTGAACGACAAAGTTACGTCCACCGGTAAAGTCGATACTCTGAGCCAAACCACGTACAAAGAACGATACGATACAAACCAAGATGATTACGCCCCAGATAGTGAACGAACGCTTGGTAATACCCATAAAGTTATAATGTACGTTCTGCATCAAGTTCTTAGACAACTTGGTAGTAAATGTCAGATTCAGCCATTTGTCTTTTGCCATATAGTGTTCGTATACCAGACGAGTCAAGAATACGGCACTGAAGAATGAGCAGAGGATACCGATAATCAAAGTAGTGGCGAAACCACGGATCGGACCTGTACCGAAATTGAACAGGATAATACCTGTCAGGATAGAAGTCAAGTTAGAGTCGAAGATAGCAGAGAATGCGTTTCCGTAACCTTCAGCCAAAGCCTGCTTAGGTCCTTTACCAGCTTTCAACTCTTCTTTGGTACGTTCGTAAATCAATACGTTTGCATCCACAGCCATACCCAGAGACAATACCATACCGGCAATACCGGACATTGTCAAGGCAGCCTGGAATGAAGACAGAATACCCAATGTAAAGAAGAAGTTCACAAACAAAGCACCGTTTGCAACCATACCCGGGATGAAACCATACATAGCGCACATATAAATCATCAATACGATGAGAGCTACTACGAATGAAACGATACCCTGATTAATAGATTCCTGACCCAAAGACGGACCTACGATATCTTCCTGAACGATACGGGCAGGAGCCGGCATCTTACCAGTCTTCAATACGTTTGCCAAGTCTTTAGTCTGTTCCGGAGTAAAGTTACCGGTAATGCTTGACTGTCCTCCTGTGATTTCGTTGATTACATTCGGAGCACTATATACATAACCATCCAATACGATAGCGATGGCACGCTGAATGTTTTTCTTGGTCAATGTAGCCCAACGACGTGCACCGTCGTTGTTCATTGTCATGCTTACAGCCGGTTTGTGGAAGTCGTCGTATGTATCGCTTGCGTCTACTACCACATCACCTTCCAGCGGTGCACGACCGTTACGTTCTGTAGAACGGATTGCATAAAGTTCAAAGATACGGCCTGTCTTGTCGAAGTCAGAAGCAGCTACCCCCCACATCAGTTTCAAATCGCGAGGCATTACTTTCTTCACTTCATCCAAACTCAGGATACGGTTTACTTCAGCAGTATCTTTATAGTCGGCATAACCTACTACACAGCTTTCCTTATACTGATTAGGACTCAGAACAGCGAACAACGGATGTTCTTTTTTCATGCGTTCCATATCCACATTGGCTTCTGCTGTTTCACCCTTCAAAGCAGCAGTCAGGCTGTCTTTTGCAGATACGGCAGCAGGAGCAGCTGTAGCAGAATCTGCTGCAACAGTGGTAGTATCCATGCTCAGCACATCGTATGCACGGCTATCGATTGAAGTCAACAAAGAACCCAGTTCACTTACCTTATAAGTTTCCCAGAATTCCAGGTTAGCAGAACCCTGCAAAAGTTTTCTTACACGTTCCGGTTCTTTGATACCCGGCAATTCCACCATGATACGCCCCATCTTTCCTTCCAATGTCTGGATATTAGGCTGAGCCACACCAAAGCGGTCGATACGTGTACGCAATACATTATATGAATTGTCTACTGCAGCTTTTACTTCTTCACGCAATACAGCTTCTACTTCCGCATTGCTGCTACGGGTAGTAATTCTGTCTTTCAACTGCTGAGTAGCAAACAGTTCTGCCAGACTACCTTCGGGAGCCAGTTTCTTATACTCTCTTACGAACAAGGTAATGAAATCTTCCTGGCTTGTTACCTGAAGACGAGCAGCTTCGTCTACCGCTTTGTTGAAAGCTTCGTCGGTCTTGTGATCGGCCAATGCACGTACAACATCTGGTACAGAGACTTCCAAAATCACATTCATACCGCCCTTCAGGTCCAGACCCAACCCGATTTCCATCTCACGACACTGTTTCAGCGTATAACTTCCCAACCAAACCTTTTCATTCTGTATAGAATCAAGGTAGTGTGCCGCACCTTTCGGGTCTTCTGCCGCTTTATTCATATGATAGCGGGTCACGAATGAAAACGAAAGATAGAACACACAGACAAGGGTCAGTAATATCGCAAAAACCTTTACAAATCCTTTGTTTTGCATGTTACTTTAATTTATGATATTTACTTTTTTAATTAATATACGTTTATTCAAGGTTGCAAATATAGTTTTTTTTTCATTTACACAGGGAATGCATGCTAAATATTTAAACATTAGACAATAAAAAAGAATGAAAAGACAAGATTTAAAGGCTTGGAAAAAGCAAAATAACACAAACTACAGCCTCTAAAACAACAGGACGTAAATTTCAAAGATAAAGGACAGATAAACAGAAGAATGGGAACACCAAGGTTTTTGTCAATACTCCAGTATACACCATACCGGATAATGGTCGGAAGCAATTATACTACGGTCCACCTTGCATTGTAATACCCGGAATGCACTTCCGGCAAAGATATGGTCGATACGAAAATAGAAATGATCACGATTGTAGGAAATACCCAGGCCACTTCCTCCTTCGGCATACGCATCTTGCAGTCCCTGCCCGATTACCCGATGGGCGTAAGAAATGGGAGAATCGTTGAAATCACCGCAAACCAGCATAAAAGGAGAACTGTTCCGGGAGATAAAAGCGGCTATCGAATCGGCCTGTACAGCTCTGATTTTTACGGCATCTGCCAGTTTGTGGAGCAACAGTTTCCCTCCTTTTTCCACATTTTTCTGATTTGGAGACTTCAGCAAATGGTTATAAATTTCCTTGTCTTCGCTATTCAATTTATTAGACTCCAGATGGTTATTGACAACAAGCAACGTATCGTTTTCTACTTTCAGCCGATAAAGCATACTTCCATTATTCAGGCTTTCATAAGAAATACGTTCGGCTGACAAAATAGGGAAACGGGAAAAACATGCAATTCCGTTTTCTCCTGCCAATGCAAGATGTTTGTAGTAAGGATAAGAAGAAAGAGCTTTCTTCACCTGCTTATCAAGCGTACATTCTTGCAAACAGATGACATCAGCCTCACTTTTATTCAGATAAGCCAAAATAGAATCTTTACCTTCAGAAAAATTGAAGACATTGTAAGTAAGAAGTTTCAATGTTCTTTTTTGCGATTCCATCGGTTTGTTGATGGGGCAATAGGTCCATGTCGCATTCCAGCAGACAAACAAGGTCAGTAAAGGCAACATTGCAAACCAGCGTCTGGCAATCAGCCATAAAAGAAGAAAAGCTAAATTCAGTAAAAAGAAAAATGGGAACAACAGACCGGAACAAGCCCAAATGGAATGTTCTACCGGAGAAATATAAGGGCTGTACGAACAACACAAAAAGCCCAATGATACAAGAATATTTCCTCCCAATAAACAGAGACGCATTATACGTCCTATAGATATCATCTTTTTACTCACAAGCTATTTTTTACTGGCATCAAACAAACGTTTTTTTTCTTCTTCACTTAAGCTGCTATAACCCGACTTTCTCAACTTATCCAAAATACGGTCGACCTCTGCTTCACGTTCCTTTTTCCGTGCATTAAAATCATAGTCCTTCTGCTTGTCTCCATAATAAACCTTCATTTTAGGCTTACGCACCGGTTTCTTCCATCCCATACAGAAATCAATGACATAATTAATCCAACGCGTTACATCGGTACCTCTGCGAAGTCCTGCAGCAAACCACCATCCAGCCAATGCTCCACCAAGATGCGAAATGTGTCCTCCTGCATTTCCGGAAGTAATGAGCATCAGGTCGAGTAAAATAATAACCAGTGCGATGGTACGCAAACGTACTGTTCCAAAAAGTAGAAGTTGTACAGGATAATTGGGTTCTCTCACAGCCACAGCTACAACAATAGCTAATACGGAAGCAGAAGCACCCAACAAATAAGAAGTGGGAAGAGCATGTTCAAAATAAGGGAAGATATGATAAGATATCATATACAAAACTCCCCCACAGATACCTCCCAACAAATAAAGGCCACGCAAATGTTTGGATGAGAAGAAACTCAGGAATAACTTTCCAAACCAATACAGCCACAACATATTGAACAGGATATGCAACACATCGGCGTGCATAAACATATAGGTAATCAGTGACCAGGGCTGACGGATGAACTTCTCCCACCAGGCAGGAAGCTCCAGTACATTCATCCAGGGAGAGAACGGGACTTTAAACAACATCAGAATAATCCCGACCAAAGAACAGATCAGAAAAGCTCCCACATTGATGTAAAGCAGGCGGGTCACAATATTCCCCTGCCGGAAGTTCTCTCTCAGATTAGTAATAAAGTCGTCCGCTGCCATTTTTCTTTCTCCAATATAGAATAAGTATCAATCCGAATAACATTCCTCCCAAATGGGCAAAATGAGCGACTCCGTCGCCTCCGGATAATCCAAGGAAAAGTTCCAATACCGCATATCCTATTACAAAATACTTCGCTTTAATGGGCATTGGTATCGGGAAAACGAACATCTGACTGTTTGGAAACAGCATACCAAAAGCCAACAGAATAGCATATACTGCACCCGATGCTCCTACGGTAATCCATCGATTCAAGAACTCTGTCACGAAAATGGCTTCAGCTTCAGTTCCGCTCTCAAGATACTGCGAAAAGTTTACTACATACTCTATATATTGAACGGCTTCTTGTATAAGACCTGCACCTATTCCGCAAAGGATATAATAGAACAAGAAACGTTTGGGACCCCATACTTGTTCCAACACACGTCCGAACATCCACACAGCAAACATATTAAAGAAAATATGCTGGAAATTGGCGTGCATAAACATATAGGTAATAAGCTGTGCGGGATTAAAATCGGGAGCAAGAAAAAAGTGTAATCCTAACCAATTATTAACATTGATGCCATAGCGCTCTCCCACAATAGCTCCGAAAAAGCACAGTGCATTGATAATTAACAGATTTTTTGTTACTGCTGGAATATTATTCATATTGTATTTTTTAATCAATTGCACAAAAGTACAATTTTATTCTCTCTTACTATCACCTCTTATATTTTTTTACAATTTGCCTTACAAGTTTTATCAAATCAAAAAGAAAAAACTAATTTTGTGTTCAGAAACAATCATCTAATCACTAATTTAAAACATGAAGACAACCTTATCTAACATCATGAATAACCTTTGTTATTCATTGGTTGGGATAACCTGTCTGACCGGATTTACACAAACCGCATATGCAGACAACGCTACCCTTCCTTACTGGAAAGATATCCAGACTGTCTCTGTCAACCGCGAAGCACCTCGCTCTGCTTTTATGACTTATGCCGATAAAGCTCAGGCAGCTACCGGTGACTATGAAAAGAGTTCGTACTATCAATTGCTTAACGGTACATGGAAGTTCTACTTCACTGAATCGTATACCCAACTTCCGGCAAATATTACAGACCCGGCAATCAGCACTACCGACTGGAAGGATATCAAAGTACCGGGTAACTGGGAGATGCAAGGTTTTGGTACGGCTATTTACACCAACCATGGCTATGAGTTCCAACCTCGTAATCCGCAACCTCCTCAACTTCCAGAGAATACACCGGTAGGAGTATACCGTCGCGACATTACTATCCCAGACAATTGGAAAGGCCGCGATATCTATTTGCATATCGCCGGAGCAAAATCGGGATGTTATGTGTATCTGAACGGAAAAGAAATAGGCTATAATGAAGACTCCAAGAATCCGGCAGAGTATCTTATCAACGAGTATCTGCAACCGGGGAATAATGTACTGACATTGAAAATATTCCGCTGGAGTACGGGATCTTATCTGGAATGTCAGGACTTCTGGCGCATCAGTGGAATAGAACGTGATGTCTTCATCTACTCACAGCCCAAAGCATCCGTACAGGATTTCCGTATTACTTCCACTTTGGACGATAGTTATCGTAACGGTATCTTCCGTCTGCAAATCGACTTGAAAAATCATCGGACATCAACTGCAAATCTGAGCGTAAGCTATGAACTGACCGACAAAAACGGTAAGACTGTAGCTTCTGAGGAACAACCGGCACAAGTGGAAAACGGCAAACTTACTACGGTATCCTTCAGCAAAGAACTGCCACAGGTAGCTACATGGACATCGGAAGCACCGAATTTGTATAAACTGTATATGACAGTAAAAGAAAACGGAAAGGTGAGCGAGGTAATCCCTTACCATGTAGGATTCCGCCGCATCGAAATAAAAGAAACTAACCAAAAAGCTGCCAACGGAAAGAATTACGTAGTACTTCTTATCAACGGACAGCCTATCAAACTGAAAGGGGTGAACATTCACGAACATAATCCGGAAACAGGTCATTATGTGACTGAAGAGCTGATGCGGAAAGACTTTGAACTGATGAAACGTAACAACATCAATACAGTACGTCTGTGTCACTACCCACAAGACCGCCGCTTCTATGAGTTGTGCGATGAATATGGTTTGTATGTGTACGATGAAGCTAATATCGAAAGCCACGGTATGTATTACGACCTTCGTAAGGGAGGTACATTGGGAAATAACCCGGAATGGCTGAAACCACATATGTACCGTACCATCAATATGTTTGAGCGTAACAAAAACTATCCCAGCCTTACCTTTTGGTCTTTGGGTAATGAAGCTGGAAACGGTTATAACTTCTACCAGACCTATCTTTGGGTGAAGGAAGCAGACAAAGATATTATGAACCGTCCAGTCAACTATGAACGTGCACAGTGGGAATGGAACTCGGATATGTATGTACCCCAGTATCCAAGTGCCGGCTGGCTGGAAAGTATCGGTAAGAACGGAAGTGACCGACCGGTGGTTCCATCGGAATATGCACATGCCATGGGTAACTCTACCGGAAGTCTATGGGACCAGTGGAAAGCTATTTACCGCTATCCGAACTTGCAGGGCGGATATATCTGGGACTGGGTGGATCAAGGTATGCTGACACACGATGAGAATGGAAAACCATTTTGGGCATATGGAGGAGACTTTGGAACTAACATGCCAAGCGACGGTAACTTCTGTTGCAATGGTCTGGTAGGCCCCGACCGTGTTCCTCATCCGGCAATGAATGAAGTTAAATATGCACATCAGAACATAGCGTTCGAAGCTGTCGATCTGGAAAAAGGTACTTTCCTTGTAAAGAACCGTTTCTACTTTACTAACCTCAAAAAGTACATGATTACTTATCAGGTAAAGGCGAACGACAAAGTAATCCGCTATCAGAAAGTATCGCTCGACATCGAACCGCAGGGAAGCAAAGAACTGCAAGTGAATCTAAGCGAATTGAAAGAAAAAGTCGGTACAGAATATTTTGTAGAGTTTGCTGTTATAACAGTAGAGCCGGAACCTCTCATTCCGGAAGGCTACGAAATTGCACATGAGCAGTTCCGTCTGCCTATTGATCCTGCCAAACAGACATTTGCGACTTCAGGTCCTGCTTTGGAATGTGAAACAGAAGGCGATGTGTTTACTGTCCGCTCTTCACGCATGCAGTTCTGCTTCAACAAATCGACAGGTCTGGTGACATCGTATAAAGTAAAGGGTGCAGAGTATTTCAACGAAGGATTCGGTATCCAGCCTAATTTCTGGCGTGCACCAAACGACAACGATTATGGTAATCAGATGCCGAAGCGTCTTCAAATCTGGAAGCAGTCGAGCAAGAACTTCAAGGTTGTAGATGCCGTACTTAATATGGAAGGTAAAGAGGCTGTATTGAAAGCTACTTATCTGCTGGCTGCCGGCAACCTCTACATCGCGACTTACCGTATCTATCCGTCAGGAGTAGTGAAAGCTGACTATACTTTCACTTCAACAGATATGGATGCTGCCCAAACAGAAGTATCGGAAGCTACCCGTATGGCAACATTCACTCCGGGCAACGATGCATTACGCCGTGCAAGCTCTAAACTGGTAGTGCCTCGTATCGGAGTACGTTTCCGTCTGCCGGCTACTATGAACGAAATAACCTACTTTGGACGTGGCCCGGAAGAAAACTACTGCGACCGCAACAACGGTACTATGGTAGGTATCTATAAGAATACAGCCGACAAGATGTATTATCCGTATGTTCGCCCGCAGGAAAACGGACATCATACTGATACTCGATGGATTAAGTTGAGCAAGAAAAACGGAAAGGGACTGGCAATCTATGCCGACCAGACTTTAGGATTCAACGCTTTGCGTAACTCTATTGAGGACTTCGACGGTGAGGAAGCTACACACCGCGATTATCAGTGGAACAACCGTGATGCAGAAGAACTGAAACATGACATCAATACTGCCCGCAACCTGAAACCACGTCATACTCATATCAACGACATCGAACCACGCAACTTCGTAGAGGTATGTCTGGATATGAAACAAATGGGTGTAGGAGGTTACGACAGTTGGGGAGCACAGCCCGACCCACAATATCTGATTCCTGCCAACCAGGAATACAAATGGGGATTCACCATCGTTCCGATGTAAAATTTAAAACCAAATCTATGAAACAAATATATATTATTTGTATTCTACTATCTATCATCGGCAGTTTGCGATTGCAGGCTGCTAATGTGGATAAACAATACCATCTGATTGGTCACAGAGGGGGTGTAACAGAAAACTGTTGCCACCCAGAAAACAGCCTGGCTGCACTTGATGAAGCAGTAGAAAGAGGATATACCGGAGTTGAAATAGACATCAGAGAAAGCAAAGACGGAGTACTTTTTCTTTATCATTATGCTACTCTCGAACGTGACTATACCAGTAAGGCACGTTGTGCAGACTTAACCTGGGAGGAAATACAGCAGTTAAAGCCATTGCATAAGGAAGGGAAGGCTCCTGTTTCTGTAGAGGAATACTGCCGGTATGCACAGGGAAAAATCACTGAACTGATGCTTGACATCAAACTCGACCATCCTTCTCAGGCTTTTTACGAAGAGCTATACCATATTCTGAAAGAAACCGGTTTCATCAATCACTCCTATTTCATCGGACACGGAAACTTCTTTCTCGGAAAAGGAAAGATTACGATGCTTATCAGCGAAAGAGAAGAATTCTTCCAGAAATACGGAGAAAAGACGAAAGATTATTATTTCCTCTTTGCCGGAATTGATGAACTGAACTCCCGCCTCATCCGCTGGTGCCAGGAGCACGGAATTCAGATTATGGCTTGTGTAAACCGTCCGTATAAGCATCCTGTTACCCAACAGGGACTGGAGGAAGCATTCCGCGATTTGGAATGGTTAAAGTCATGGGGAGTTACCTACTATCAGATTGACTCAGACTACGACCGTCCTTTCCGTTCTTCTACCGCTCCTTCTCTCTGATTCATTAGGATAAGATAAATGAAAAAGCTTCAGGTGAAGCCTTTACGTGAGGACAACATAAAAGAATATAGCCGTGAAAAAGCAAAAAACTCTTTCACGGCTATACTCTTTTTTATCTGATTTATTTCACGATACTGTCTCTCAACACCAGCAGACTCTCCGGCCCCATATTGAACAACAAGTCTGCTATACTCAAATTAGGCTGAAAACCTTGCTTTGCATCGAACACCTGATAATAAGGAACTGGAGAAAAATCAGGATCTGCTTCGGTATATACCTTCTTGGGATGAATCCGCTCGCGATAGTCGTCCATTCCCTCCGGAACAGCTACATAATCGTCTGTAGGTATCATTACAGGCTGAAGATCTATCTGCTCGCACATCCAATGACACAATTCCATATTAAAGTCATAAAGAAAGTCATACCGTTTCTCATAAAACCGATGAAACTCGTCGGCATAATAATCAAAGAAAGGGCTATGCTTATAAGCAGCCACAAACGCATTCCAGTGCACATGACGCCAGTTGCCGTGATCGGAAATCCGGATATCCTTCATCAGACACTTCGCCCCTTCCCCTTTCTCCGTAGGAATAGTCAGTACCTGAGGACCTCCTGCCGAAGCAATAACACAACGGTTGCGGTACGTCTGCTTCATGTAACTGTCGAAACGTTCTACATACACCTTGTCGTATGCAAACAGCTTGGCATAGTACTCCACAGGAGCCAGATAAGCCGAACTAAGTATGATTTGATTCATTTTATATTCCTTATTCTATACGTTGAAAAAATCTCCCTTTCTGCGAGGTAAACCACACATAAAGAGCCTTCCCGATAATATGATCTTCGGGTACAAAACCAAACAGCCGCGAATCACACAGATTCACCGGATTGTTGGAAGCCATCCAATAATAGTTCTTGCTGAATACATACATTTTCACTGGCTTTCCCTCTACGAACAATGTATCCCGACGAATCTCAGCCCTTTTATGTTCATGATTACGGATAGTATTACACAGCAGCGCCCGGTTCCACGGATGCACCTCTACAGCCCTTCCCTTTTGCGGCACCACATAAGGATACGCCTTTTCCTTTATTCCATCCTGATACAGCGAGAAAGGAATACGCTCTCCCGCAAGCTGTGTCAGCAGATAATATTCATAATGACTGAAACTCCGTATATATGCTCCTTCCGGTGTATATCCTACCAGTGCATTGCCATTTATTCCCAGCGAATCCAGCATCATCCGTACACTGTCTTCGCAGGAAGCCGGATAACAATAAAGCGATTTACTGTCCGGACTGAATACCTTACCGGCAGTATCAATCAGTTCCCGGTTCAGCATCAGCGTATCTCCTGCCGTACCGATACAGCGACTGATAAACAACTCCCGGCTTTCTATTCTACGGTCTTTATCAGACGGATTCGGATTGTTGAACAGCACGATATCTCCACGTTTCACCGGCTGTTCTCCAATACGATGATATCCGAACACAGAGGGGAAAGGCACACGCAGCCCATAACTCCACTTACTTACCAAAACCCCTTCGCCCTGGTACAACGTATTCTCCATACCCGACGACGGAATGAAACAAGAGGTTATAAGCAGGGTTTTTATCAGCAAAACAGCAATTACAGTCATTGCCATCAGCCTCAGCCATACGCCCCAACGGTTTTTCACTATCCGGTTCTTTATTTGATATTATCCACACACTTCAGCAGACGGTTCCAGCGAATCTTGCCATTCAGCCATCCTCTGTCCTGATCCAAAGACAACCAGATAAAGATAGGCTTACCTACGATATGGTCTTCGGGCACAAATCCCCAGAAACGCGAGTCGGCAGAATCATGACGGTTATCTCCCATCATCCAGTAATAATCCATTTTAAAAGTATATTGACTGGTCTGCTGTCCGTTGATGAAAATCTTTCCATCCTTCACTTCAAGTGTATTTCCTTCGTAAGCAGCAATCGGTCGTTCGTACAGCGGCAGATTATCCAAAGTCAAGTCGATGGTAGCCCCTTTCTTCGGTATCCATATCGGACCGTAATTATCCACCGTCCATCCGGTAAGCTTATTCAGCGGATAAAGTCCTCCGGCATCATCATCAGCCACATCCTGAATACGAATCACCAAATCTTTCCGAGCCAGCAAAGCCTCTTTCGTTTTCTTTGTCAGCGGCATGTTATACACCGATTCATCGGCATAATACATTCCCAGATTTTCCTTGCTGATACCCAATTCGTGACAGAGTTCCTCTGGCAACTGTCCTTTGGTATATACAAAATAACGATACTGCACATTATCCGGCTCCTTGTTGGCTTTTCCGTCCAGATAAATAATGCGGTCTTTTATCTCCAGCGTCTGTCCGGGCAATCCCACACAGCGTTTCACATAATTCTCTCTGCGGTCTACCGGACGCACCAGAATCTTTCCATAATCCTGTGGATTCTGGTCAATGTATTCCCTTCCGGCATGATAATAAAAGTCGAATACCTGACGCTGCTGTTCTACAGTCAGCGAAGCCATATCGACCGGTTTGGAAAGCTGCTTGCCCAACTGATAACTGATGCGATACAAATCATCATTAGGGATGGCACTCACCACACTGTCTCCAGCCGGGAAATTGAACACCACAATATCATTCAGCTGCACCGTACCCAATCCCTTTACACGCTTATACTCCCATTTGGGCCAGTCCAGATACGACTTACAGTTCAAAACCGGCAATGTATGCTGTGTAAGCGGCATATGAAGCGGTGTCTGAGGAATACGGGCACCGTAACTCATCTTACTCACAAAAAGATAATCACCTACCAGCAGCGACTTCTCCAGTGAAGAAGAAGGAATCACATAATTCTGGAAGAAATACAGATTCACAAAATAAATCGCCACCAATGCAAAGACAATGGCATCTACCCAGCTCATCACGGTTCTTACCGTCTGATTCTTGGCAGTCTTCCACCATGTCCAGGGAATCTTCTTCGAAATATACACATCAAAGATAAACGGAACCACAATCAGTCCCAACCAGCTTTTCAGCCATAACAGAAACAAGAGATACAAGGCCAGAATTACTCCGAACTTGATCCACTGCGTACGCGAAGCCTGTATCATAAATTAAAACTTGAATAAATCATTCATACCCAGAAATCCTGTATGTGCAGCCGTATACTCAGCAGCCAGTACAGCTCCCAAAGCAAACCCCTTGCGGTTCTTTGCATCGTGTGTGATAATGATAGAGTCTGCCTCCGATTCATAACGGATAGTATGAATACCCGGCACCTCTCCTTCGCGGATGGCACTCACCGGCAATTCATTGGCAGCACATTCAGTCGTTCCGCTCACAGTACCATCCGGAGCAGTCAGCGTACCCATCACCCACTTATCCTTGCGGTCCAGATTTTCCAGAATACCTTCTGCCAGTGTAATGGCAGTACCACTCGGCGCATCCAGTTTATGCACATGATGTGTTTCCACCATCGATACCTCATAATTCGGGAAATTATTCATAATCTTGGCAAGATACTTGTTGACTGCAGCAAACACAGCCACACCCAAGCTGAAGTTCGACGACCAGAACAGTGTCTTTCCTTCCTCCTCGCACAGTCTGCGCATTTCCTCTCCATGTTCACCCATCCATCCGGTACTGCCCGATACCACTTTCACTCCATTGCGGAAAGCACTCAGGCAGTTATCGTAAGCCACAGCAGGTGCTGTAAACTCGATGGCTACATCTGCCGAACGGAAAGCTTCCGACTCAAAATCCTGACGGTTATTTATATCAATAATACTTACAATCTCATGTCCGCGGGCAACAGCAATCTTCTCTATCTCTTTGCCCATCTTTCCATATCCAATTAATGCAATTTTCATAATTATCTTCTTTTTTCTGTACAAAGATAGTGTTTCTCATTATTAATCATTACTTTTGAGATACATTTATACCTCGTTAACATGGAGCAACTTCTACACTATGTATGGAAACACAAGCTTTTCCCTCTGCAACATCTGCACACCCCCGAGGGAGAATCCATCGAAGTCATCGATCCGGGACTTCCCAACCCACATGCCGGAGCCGACTTTTTCAATGCCAAAATCAAGATACAAGGCGTACTTTGGGTAGGTAATGTAGAAATACACCAGCGTGCTTCCGACTGGTACCGCCACCGTCATCATCAGGATACAGCATACGATTCTGTCATCCTGCACGTAGCTTCCGATATCGACACCGCAGTAACCCGCACCAACGGCGAGCAGATTCCCCAACTGGAACTTCACTGTCCGCCACAACTGGCAGAGAACTACGAAGAACTTCTGCAAACCGACCGCTATCCCGCCTGCTTCTCCCTCATTCCCCGACTCTCTTCCTTCCTACTGCACAGCTGGATGTCACGGCTGCAAACCGAACGTTTCGAAAACAAAGCCCAACAAATAGCCGAGCGTCTGGAACATTGCGGAAAAGACTGGGAAACCGCCTTCTTCATCACCCTTGCCCGCAACTTCGGTTTCGGAGTAAACAGCGATACCTTCGAGTTCTGGGCCAGACAAGTCCCCCTTGCCGCCGTCAACAAACACCGCGACAATCTGTTCCAGATAGAAGCCTTCTTCTTCGGACAAGCCGGGCTCCTGCAAGAACTTCCCCACGACGAATACACAGAGAAACTTATCAAGGAATACACCTATCTGCAACACAAATTCCAGTTACAGCCTTCTACCGACTGTCACTGGCGGTTCCTGCGCATGCGTCCAGGCAACTTCCCCCATATCCGCATTGCCCAACTGGCGTGTCTTTATCACCGCTCCCAGGGAATGTTGTCGCGCCTGCTCGAACTCTCCACCCTGAAAGACCTGCGCGACCTGCTCAAAGGAGGCACCTCCACATACTGGCTCACCCATTACAGTTTCGGTACCCCTTCTCCTTCCCATCCCAAAACCCTGAGCCAGTCGTCTATCGACCTGCTCATCATCAACACAGTCGTTCCCTTTCTGTATGCATACGGCAAGCACAAAGGCAACGAACTCCTCTGCCAGCGTGCCAGCCAGTTCTTGGAAGAACTAAAGCCCGAAAACAATTACATTGTCCGATTATGGAAAGAATGCGGTCTGGAAGCTGCCCATGCCGGCGACAGTCAGGCCCTCATTCAGTTGAAAAAGAACTATTGCGATACAAAGAAATGCCTTTATTGCCGTATCGGCTACGAATATCTGAAACAAAAGAAAGAATAATCACTGCCCATCGGGTCGGTCACACCATCCATCTCCCGCCGGAGCCGGCCCGTCCCTACCCGCCTTATCCATGATTCACTACCAGCTGCCGTTCTATCCCCTCAGCGCATTTTCCACAGCCAGCAGATAGCCATCCAGCCTGTTGCTCTTCACAATCGCCTTACGCGCCTTCTTATCCATCTGTGGCAGCAAATACTCCCACATTGTCTTCAGCTTGCCCAGCAATTGCGCCTCTCCCCCCTCAATCTGACGGCGATACCCTTCCACCATCCGCATGTGCATATGCTCCACCTTCCGATACAGTTCAGTCTGCCCGGGCATATGTCCCGTACGGAACTCATCTGCCAGCGACGGATTTGCCAGCAGTCCCCGTCCCAACATCAGCCCACACAAATCCGGAGCCCTGTCCACCCATTCGTACATATCAGCCACACCACACAAATCACCATTATACACCAGCGGAATACGGCACTCCCTGTAAAACTCCATAAAAGCCTTCGTGTTCACCTCCCCCTTATACTGCTGTTTCCCGATACGAGGATGCAACACGATACGATGCACACACGAGTCATTCAGCAGCGGAAGAATCGCTTTCCATTCCTCCTGCTCCTGCCAGCCCAGCCGCATCTTCACCGAGAAAGCCACCTGCGGATAACGCTCCATTGCCTTGAGCAACGCCCCCACCCGGTCCGGGTAAGGCAAAATGCCCGATCCCTTCCCCCGATTCGCAATCAGAGGAAACGGACATCCCATATTCACATCCACCTTCCGGTATCCCAGTTCCACCAGAAAATCGGTTATCTTACACAATTCGTCCACTTCTCCAGCCACCAGTTGCGGAATAAGATGCACCCCCCGGTTATTCTCCGGAGCCACATCCCGACGGTCTTTATTTCGGAAATCTCCCTTCTCCAGCCTCACAAAAGGGCTGTAATAGGCATCAATACCTCCAAACGCTTCTGCATGCGCATTCCGCCACACTGCTTCTGTAAATCCCTGCAAAGGGGCTGCATAAAGTGTAATCATCCTTTCCTCTGTTTTCGGCAAAGATACGAATTTCAGGCAGATCGTAGGTATAGACACAAAAATCATTAACTTTGTAAAGTCACATAATCAAGAAACAGCATGGAAAAATACGTTTACGAACTAAAAATGAAGGTACGCGATTACGAATGCGATTTGCAGGGCATCGTAAACAACGCCAACTACCAGCACTACATAGAGCACACCCGTCACGAATTTCTGTCTGCTACCGGCATCAGTTTCGCCCAACTCCACACCGAAGGCATCGACCCCGTAGTAGCCCGCCTCAATATGGCCTTCAAGACCCCACTTAAAAGCGGCGATGAGTTTGTCTCCAAGCTCTATCTCAAGAAAGAAGGCATCAAATACGTATTTTATCAGGACATCTTCCGTCTTCCCGACATGAAAGTCGTCATCAAAGCTACCGTAGAAACCGTCTGTGTAGTACACGGCCGCTTAGGAAACAGCGAACTCTTCGACACCGTATTTGCTCCTTACCTATCGAAATGAAACAAGAAGAACTTCTATACCGGCTGGCCCTCCCTCTTTTACCGGGTATCGGCCTTATCACTGCACACCAGCTGATACAGGCAGCCGGCAGTGCCTCTGTTTTGTTTGAAGAGAGAAAGACACTGAAAGAAAGAATACCGGAGCTTCCCGACCGAATCCTTCAGGCTCTCGATGCTCCGGACGTATTGCGCCTTTGCGAAGCAGAGCTCCGTTTTGCAGAGAAAAACCACATTACCTGCCTGACAGCCTTAGACGAGGCTTATCCCTCGCGGCTTCGCGAATGCAACGACGCTCCCCTCGTACTCTTCTACCGGGGTACAGCCGACCTCAACCGCCGTCACATCATCAGCATGGTAGGTACCCGCAACGCCACCGAATACGGCAAAGACATCTGTCTCCGCTTTCTGAAAGAGCTACAGGCCCTCCTACCCGATGTACTGGTAGTAAGCGGACTGGCATACGGCATCGACATCCACGCTCACCGTGCTGCCCTGCAATACGGCCTCGACACGGTAGGCGTACTGGCACACGGCTTAGACCGCATCTATCCCAGTGTACACCGCCGTACAGCTGCCGATATGCTTTCGCAAGGCGGACTGCTCACCGAGTTTATGAGCGGCACCAATCCCGACAAGCAAAACTTTGTAAAACGAAACCGCATTGTAGCCGGCATCAGCGATGCCACCCTTGTGATAGAATCTGCCGAGAAAGGAGGTTCACTCATTACTGCCGGAATTGCTGAAAGCTACAACCGCGACTGCTTTGCCTTTCCCGGACGCATCGATGCTCCTTATTCGGCAGGCTGCAACCAGCTCATTCGTCTCAACCGCGCCGCCCTTCTGCAAGACGCGGCCCAATTTGTAGAAGCCATGAACTGGAACACCCCTTCCGTACAGCCCCCACAGGCCATTCAGCGGCAACTCTTCCCCGAGCTGTCGGACGAAGAAGAAAAAATCATCAGTCTGCTGTCCACTCAGCCCGAAGGCATACAAATCAATGCACTGGTAGTAGCCAGCAACATTGCCATCAACCGTCTCACCGGTATTCTGTTCGAACTGGAATTAAAAGGAATGATCCGCACACTGGCAGGAGGAATGTATAAACTGATCTAAGATTTCCGGAAACAAGCGGCAGACCGTCCGGTTTCCGGAGCAATCAGTAAAGGGCAAAAAAAATGGGAGAACGCTTTCTCCCAACCTTGTTAACCTTAAATCTAATACTATGAAAAAAATCACGACACAAATGTAACACTTTCGCAATAAAAATCCAATAGAAAATCAATCTATCACAATCCGTTTAAAGTTATTTTACGTTTATCAACGTTTGAAAAGAAGCCAGTTCCTTTCTTCTCCCCTTGCATACGTGCAAAAAAAGAAGTTGTGCAGAATTTACATTCCACACAACTTCCTCAAAATTCTATTTCACGGAGAACAAACTCCTATCAGTCTTTCAGTTTAGCCTTGATAAAGTCGCGATTCAAGCGAGCGATGTTGCTGATAGAAACGCACTTCGGACATTCAGCTTCACATGCACGAGTATTTGTACAGTTACCGAATCCCAGTTCGTCCATTTTTGCAATCATTGCTTTAGCACGACGCAAAGCTTCCGGTTTACCCTGAGGCAACAGGTTCAACTGGCTAACTTTAGCAGATACGAACAACATAGCCGAACCATTCTTACAAGCAGCCACACATGCACCACAACCGATACAAGAAGCAGCATCCATTGCTTCGTCTGCGATTGGTTTCGGAATCAAGATTGCATTTGCATCCTGAGGAGCACCAGTACGTACACTAATGAAACCACCAGCCTGCATAATCTTATCGTAAGCAGTACGGTCTACCATCAAGTCTTTGATAACCGGGAAACCGGCAGAACGCCATGGTTCTACAGTGATTACATCACCATCTTTGAAACGGCGCATGTAGATCTGGCAAGTAGTTGCACCTGTAGCAGGTCCGTGAGGATGTCCGTTGATATACATAGAGCACATACCGCAGATACCTTCACGACAGTCGTGGTCGAATACGATAGGTTCTTTACCTTCATTGATAAGCTGCTCGTTCAAGATATCCAGCATTTCCAGGAATGAAGTATCACCCGGGATATCCTTCATCTGGAATGTATCGAAATGACCTTTTTCCTTCGGTCCGTTCTGACGCCAAACTTTCAGCGTAAATGATATATTTTTATCCATTTTGTCTATTATTTAAAGTAGACCAGGTTTCAGGGGACAAGGGAACAAGGTTTTAAAAACCCTTCTTTTCCATAAAAGCACTTCTCTTTGAGATTAAAGAAGTGAGCATTCTGATTATCTCATTATTCAGCCCATTCAACTCTTCGTACTGTTCTTCAGACAAATATTGAATATTGCGAGAAATAATCAACTGAGTTTCCAGTTCAGAAGCGGAGCCTAAAGACATATATAGAAAATGAAGTAATTCTCTGTCATGCCCTCTACCGAATCCCTCCGCTATGTTAGACGGAACGGAAACAGCTGCTCTCCTCATCTGAGAAGTAATTCCATAGATCTCATCCTTTGGAAAAAAACGCGTAATCTCATACAGACGTTGCACAAGAAAGATAGCTTTCTGCCATACAATTAAATCTTTATGGTTACGCATTTTAAAGCCTTGTCAACTTGTCAACTCGTCACCTTGTCAACTGTATTCAACTTAAGATTTGTAATTTCGAGTCTGTACTTTGATTGCTTCGTAAACCAATGGTTCTTTGTACAATACCGGAGCCTTGTCGTCGCTTCCCTGATATTCCCAGCAAGCCACGTAGAAGAAGTTTTCGTCATCACGTTTAGCTTCACCTTCTTCAGTCTGGTGTTCTTCACGGAAGTGACCACCACAAGATTCTTCACGGTTCAACGCATCGTAAGCGATAAGCTGACCCATTGTGATAAAGTCGTCCAGACGGAAAGCCTTGTCAAGCTCGATGTTCATACCTTCTTTTGCACCCGGGATAAACAGTTCAGTTTCGAATTCCTTGCGGATTTCTTTCAACTTAGCCAAACCGGTCTTCAAACCTTCGGCAGTACGTCCCATACCTACATATTCCCACATTACGCGACCCAATTCCTTGTGGATAGAGTCTACAGACTTCTTACCCTTGATATTCATCAGGTGATCGATCTTAGCCTGTACAGCCTTTTCAGCTTCAGCAAATTCAGGAAGATCTGTAGAGAAGCGAGGCACAGTAATCTGGTCTGCCAAATAGTTCTGGATAGTATAAGGCAATACGAAGTAACCGTCTGCCAATCCCTGCATCAAAGCAGAAGCACCCAAACGGTTTGCACCGTGGTCAGAGAAGTTACATTCACCGATAGCAAACAGACCCTTGATAGTAGTCTGCAATTCGTAGTCTACCCAGATACCACCCATTGTATAGTGGATAGCCGGATAAATCATCATCGGGTTATAATATTTCACACCGTTGATTTCACGAGCCAGTTCGCCCGGATTTACGTCGGTGATTTCTTCGTACATATCAAACAAGTTACCGTAACGCTGACGAACAACGTCGATACCCAGACGTTCGATACTTTCAGAGAAGTCGAGGAATACAGCCAAGCCAGTGTTGTTTACACCGAAGCCATGGTCGCAGCGTTCTTTTGCAGCACGTGAAGCCACGTCGCGCGGAACCAAGTTACCAAATGCCGGATAACGGCGTTCCAAGTAATAGTCACGGTCTTCTTCAGGAATATCGCTACCCTTCTTAGTACCAGCCTGCAATGCTTTTGCATCTTCCAGTTTCTTCGGAACCCAGATACGACCGTCGTTACGCAAAGATTCAGACATCAAAGTCAGCTTAGACTGCTTGTCTCCGTGTACCGGAATACAAGTCGGGTGAATCTGCACGTAAGCCGGATTTGCAAACATCGCTCCCTTACGGTAGCAAGACATTGCAGCAGTAACGTTACATGCCATTGCGTTAGTAGACAAGAAGTAAGTGTTACCGTATCCACCTGTTGCGATAACCACTGCGTGAGCAGCGAAACGTTCCAACTTACCAGTTACCAGGTTCTTAGCGATGATACCGCGAGCACGACCGTCAACCAATACTACATCGAGCATTTCGTAACGAGTAAACAATTTTACAGTACCAGCACCTACCTGACGGCTCAAAGCAGAGTAAGCACCCAGCAACAACTGCTGACCAGTCTGACCTTTCGCATAGAAAGTACGAGATACCTGTGCACCACCGAACGAACGGTTAGCCAGTGTACCACCATATTCGCGAGCAAAAGGAACACCCTGTGCCACGCACTGGTCGATAATGTTGTTTGAAACTTCAGCCAGACGGTAAACGTTTGCTTCACGAGCACGATAGTCACCACCTTTTACAGTATCGTAGAACAGACGATATACAGAGTCACCGTCGTTCTGATAATTTTTAGCAGCATTGATACCACCCTGTGCAGCGATAGAGTGTGCACGGCGAGGAGAGTCCTGAATACAGAAGTTGAATACACGGAATCCCATTTCACCCAGTGAAGCAGCAGCAGAAGCACCTGCCAAACCAGTACCTACCACGATGATATCCAAACGGCGTTTGTTAGCCGGGTTCACCAATTTCTGGTGAGCTTTATAGTTAGTCCATTTCTCAGCTATCGGGCCTTCAGGAATCTTAGAATCAAGTATCTTAGTCATAATGTTTTTAATTTAAGTTTGTTAGTTTTAAGTTTTTAAGTTTGTTATTGTTTAGTTGGTTGGTTTTTAAGCTGATAATTGGTTGGGGTTTCAAGTTGTTTCCTTAAGCTGATGGTCATTCCCAAAAACTCAAAAAGTACAAAACTTAAGAACTCCACTCAAGAACTCAAAAACTCAAGAACTTAAAAACTTATCACAGATTTTTCACAAAAAATACAACAGCTACCAGCATGAAGCCAAGTACGATGATGGTAGAATAGATGTTAGAGATGCATTTCCAGCGGTTGATCCAGATTTGGTTATTCCATCCCAAAGTCTGCATAGCACTCCAGAAACCGTGAGTCAGGTGGAACCACAAGGCAGCCAGCCAAACGATGTACAGAACAAAGAATACCGGGTTAGAGAAAGTCTGCATGATGTAACCATAACCGTCGGCAGCATGAAGACCACCCATCATCGGGTTGCCGATGATTTCAGCAAACTGCATTTTGTACCAGAAGTTCACAAAGTGAAGAGCCAGACCCAAAATTACAATGATACCCAGTACCAGCATGTTCTGAGAAGCCCATTCTACGTTTTTCGGTTTTGCAGTCACTGCATAGCGTTCATGACCGCGAGCTGCACGGTTCTGTACAGTCAACCAGAAAGCATAAAGAATGTGAATTACGAACAAAGCAGCCAGTCCCACTGTAGCTACCAATGCGTACCAGTTTGCTCCGAGGAACTCACAAACCATGTTGTATGCCTCTCCCGAGAACAATGCAACAAGGTTCATCGCCATGTGAAATGTTAGAAACAGGACAAGGGCGATACCAGTTACACTCATCACCACTTTCCGTCCAATAGATGAATTACTTAACCACATAAATGATTGATTTTAAAAAATTATTTAATTGTTTTGATTGAGTTTTCAAGCCTTTTTTGAACCGACAAGGTTTCGGGTTACGAGTGAACAAGGTTTTGAATACCTTTGTTAAATCGAGGAAAGCCTAATCCACTTGCCAACTCAAAAAAACATAAAATATGCAGTGCAAAATTAGATGTTTTCCACAGATAATACAAGCGATTACGGAAATAATTCTTTAATATGTTGACGAGGTTTTCCCCTCTACATATACCGGCTGCGCACGTGTGCCGGCATTCCGCAACTTTCCCTCCTCTATCAGCCGATGGATGTATCGGAGAGCCGTTGTTCTGGTAAGAGTAAAAAGCTCCTGAAATTTCCGGCGTGTCAGGAAAGGTTCCGAACGGAAATAGTCGGCCAGCCGTTTCTCCATCTCCTCATCGGTCCATACCTGCGAATGCGGCCTCCAGTCCGACCGTCTGATTTCTGCCTCTTCCAGCAGTTCCTTCAACTCCGCATCCGGGCGAAAGCGAACCGTCTTTACACTGACGCAGGTAGAACGGGTCGTTTTAGGATCGGACACCTCGGGTGCTTTCAATGTAACAGAAAAGTATCCCAGTCCGTCCAGATGTACCCGTTCCCCACTTTCCAGATGAGAAGCAAGCTGTTCGCTCAAGGCAATCAGCACAGCCCGCACATCACTCACAGTCAGCGTGCAGCACTTGTGTATTTCCTGCGACAGTTTTTCAGTATCCACACAGCGCGAGTGTATAACTTTGGGATAATAACGTTTTTTGTGGGTACCGGCAGTAACCGGTGTCCGATAGAATTCAAATTTTATTGCCATAATATAAGATTTAGGTTTATCGGGCGTCCCACTGCAAGGAGACACTCGTCTCATTGCAAAGAGACAGTCGTCCCAGCCCAATGATACGGGTGTCTCCTTATAGAGAGACGCCTTTCGTTCTCCTACAAATATACAAAATCAAATAGCGGAAAACAAGTGTTTTACAAGAAAATCCATCTTCTGCAGACTACTTGTATCACCGGTTTTCTTATTGACAACAAATAGCATATATCCATCCCAATCCTCCCTATGCCGTTATCAGAAACATCCCAGATAAAAAACATAGATGCAGATACTGGATTATGAATATATATATATATTTGCGATACAAAGATTTAACCTAATCGTTCATAATATGAAAAAACTGCTATTCATCGCAATATTAATTACACTTACAGGCTGTTATAGAATCCAATCATTTGGTCTTTATAATAAAACAAATGAACCTGTCAGAATGTATTGCTATTATGATTCCCGCAATCATATAGACTCTTCAGTCTATATTCCCCCATCAGGCTATTATAATTTACCTTTTATAACTGTAAAGCTTAAGATTGTGAATGTTGCCAATTTATATATGAACCATATGGACAGTGTCATTCTTAAGCTACCCAACAGAGAGATTGTATACAAAGACAGCCTGTCTATATATAACTTTTTCTACATGAGAGACACATCAGTTATTAAATCAGTTCCCAAAAAAGGGCTACTATACGACGCTATGAAAGAGAGAGGCATGCCGTTACGAGAATTTGAACCGTAACATCTATTATTTTATTCTCTATCATGGAAAAGGCAGGAGATTGGGAGATTATGCTGCTGATACTCAAGTAGTACAATACAATCATAAAAACATAAAAATATTGGAAGAAGTGGAGGTATCGCTGACTTTATTGACAAACTTATTGAGGGAGCAGGTATTACATTAGGAAGAAATATCCATGTCCGATCTGACTTGAATGCAAATAAACTAGAAGAAGCTAAATATCATGAGAACTATCATATACAACAACAAAATCAGATTGGATGGGCCAATTTTTATGGAAGAACCCTCTACGAATATATGAAATATGGAGCTGATGTATATAATGTTGAAGGAACATTGGAATATGATGCAGACGCCTATGCTTTACAAATGATATTTAAATACTGAATTATAAAAACAAAGGAGAGAATTTTTCTTCTCCTTTGTTTTTCCATATGTATTATATATATTTGCAATACAAAGATTTAACCTAATCGTTCATAAGATGAAAAACCTGCTATTCATCGCAATATTAATTACACTTACAGGCTGTTATAGAATCCAATCATTTGTCCTTTATAATAAAACAAATGAACCTGTCAGAATGTATTGCTATTATGATTCCCGTAATCAAATAGACTCTTCAGCCTATATCCCCCCATCAGGCTATTATTATTTCGCTTTTATAAAGGTAAAGCTTAAGATTGTGAATGTTGCCAATTTATATATGAACCGTATGGACAGTGTCATTCTTAAGCTACCCAACAGAGAGATTGTATACAAAGACAGCCTGTCTATATATAACTTTTTCTACATGAGAGACACATCAGTTATTAAATCAGTTCCCTATAAAGGACTACTATACTACTATATGAAAGAGAAAGGCATGCCGTTACGAGAATTTGAACCGTAACATCTATTATTTTATGCTCTATCATGGAAAAGGCAGGAGATTAGGAGATTATGCTGCTGATACTCAAGTAGTACAATACAATCATAAAAACATAAAATGGATAGATATCTATTATCATAGGAATAAATCATCAGCCATACAATAAATCTCTGTAACTTTAGACTATGGAAACATAGTGGTAATTGTTTAAATCTTATAATCCGGTGCTATAAGTTTAATACATTTATCACTATATTATTAATTATCAGCAAAATATATTTATCTGTATTTCGAACTCACATTATTTTACTTTATCCACAATGAAAGAACTACAAAAACAAATTATACAAGCTTTAGCAGAACGTTTGGCACCGTATGGATTTGTAAAACGAAGTGGAAACTGTTTCACGCGGGATATAAACAAGAATGTGTGGCAAAGAATAGAATTTCCTCCCTCCTATTATTATCCTAGTGTAAAAGCTATATATCCAGGGATTGCAGTAGGCTATAAGGATGAATTCGATTTGCAACGAAAGTTCTTCAACTTTCATTTCCCCTATCCTCGTTATAGCTATAGCACTTTTTACACTATGCTGCTCAACCTTGTGAGAACTGATGACTTATGCTGGACATTCCGAAAAGAGGAAGATATAATTCCACAAATAGACGATATGACACAAACGGTTGTTAAAAAAGCCATTCCCTATTTGGACTATATATCGGACAGAAAAAATTTGAAACTGAGTTATCCGGTTATATGAAAGAGGATGAAAACTCCCATTCTACCAACGGAGCAAGAAACAAATTGCAAGATTATATGGAATTTGCAGAAAAATTGAAAAAGGTGATGGAAGCTGAATCCAGATAATACTACTGAATACAGAGGAATACAACAATTTAACCAAATCATTCATAATATGAAAAACCTGCTATTCATCGCAATATTAATAATTACACTTACAGGCTGTTGGAGATCCCAAGCATTTTTATTTTACAATAAAACAAATGAACCTGTCAAAATATACTGCCATTATGATGTTCATAATCATATAGACTCTGTCTATATACCCCAAGCAGGTAGATCTTATTTATTGTTTTTAGCTGTAAAGCTTAAGCAAAAGAAAGTTGCAAAGTCATATCTGAACCATATGGACAGTGTCATTCTTAAACTACCCAACAGAGAGATTGTATACAAAGACAGCCTGTCTATATATAACTTTTTTTACATGAGAGACACATCAATTATTAAATCAGTTCCAGAAGAAGAAGCACTAAACGAAATGTAAAAGAAAAGCACACCGTTACGAGAATAAAAACGGAAATCTTACTCAAAAGTAAAAACAGAAACATCATAGAAATAAGATGAAACGAAAAAAGACAAGAAACCCAGATAAAATAGCCTTACGTGAAGAAAAACGTATTCAAAGAAGAAATGCACGCTTGCTTGAAAAGAAAAAACAAAAGAAAATTTTCACACGTAATAATATTATCATAGCCATTATAGTAATATTTATTGGAGCGATAGGCATAAACAATTTTTATAAAGGATACTTACTAAAAAGAAATGGACAATGCATCGTAGGAACTATTTACGAAACTGGGAGACGATTCACCCAATATTATAAATTTAAAATTAGGGAAAGGTATTATTATGGGCACACAATTACTGATAATGACAAAAAAGTTGGAGATTCATTAATAATTGTATATCTACCATCAAACCCTGAGATTAATAGTAGTATAACTGGATGCGATTTTAAATAGGCATAAGATGAAACGAAAAAAGACAAGAAACCCAGATAAAATAGCCTTACGCGAAGAAAAACGTATTCAAAGAAGAAACATGCGTCTACTCAAAGAGAAAAAGGATTTAAAGCAAGGGAAAATAATATTAACTTGCTTTGTTCTACTATGCTTTTTTCTTCCTTCTTTCAATCTTATTACAAAATATATAATATTACCAATATATGGAAAAGAAGGAAAAGCTGTTTTAGGCGGTGTATTAGTACGCAATAAGCTGAGTAGATACTCTGTCAAACCTCATTACTACTATGTATTCCAAAAAGATGGGAAAACCTATGAGTCTGGTACTGATATCTACGAAGAAGATACGACATATCATATAGGAGACACTATTAAAATTCTATATTTGAAGAGGTTTCCTTCCATCAGTAAACGCATAACAGATAAATAGATGACTAAAATATGTTTATCAACAGTTTGTATCCAAATCATAATAAAGAAAGTCAAATAGATAGAAGTGAATTTAATAAAGCAAAAAAAGAATATTGGAAAAATGAATACGAACAAAAATGAAATGAAAAAGGAAGTTGATCTAATTATAGCAGAGTTATTAAGATTCTCACCTCACCTTTTAGAGATTAATAATCCTGTATTAGAGGAAGAAATAGCTCGATTCGAATCGAAGTTTAATTTACCTCTCCCTGAGGATTATAAATATTTATTAAGTATTACAAATGGATTTAGCCTGATGGGAGATGAAGTACTTGGTATTGCAAAAAATAAATATGATTTGGTGAACGCGTATCAATTTGAACATTACGAGGTGATAAACCCTCAATATGAATATCTGATACCTTTTAGTCCTGATGGCTTCGGAAACTCCTATTGTTTTGATACAAGAATAAAAACAAACCAAGGATTTTCCAATCAGATTGTCTTTTGGCAACATGACTATGAATATAGCGAAACTGATTTGCCGGAAATCACAAATAATAGTCTTATTGATTTTATCAATAATTGGATAATTGGCAATACCTTAAAATATTATGATTACGAAGGTAATGAGAAATTATAAAAGCATCTCCGTACCTTATCTTCACTAAAGAACCTGTTTTAATCTATACTAAAATGAAAAGACTATTACAAATATTATTGCTAACCGTCGTCTTTGCAAGCTGTCAGAATCATGGAGCAAAAAAGGCAGACTTGTCATCTGCCGACTCTGTACTGGTAGATTCTCTATTTAAAAAATACCAAAAAGAATCTAAGCAATATATTTTTATGTACCAAACAACTTCCCCCAAACATAAAGAGTATTTAGACTCGGCTCTCTATTTGGTAGAAGAAGCTATCGAAAAGGGGTATTCAAAGTATTCTTTCTTTGAACTGAGAAAGTTAGGAATTTTAGCAGAAATGGAAGAATACGATAAAGCCGTTAAATATGTGTATTCTTTGAAAAATATTGAATTCGCCCAAGGATATCCTTATTTGAAAATTATAAGACATCGTTGCGAAGCCATGCGATGCCACGCCCAAAATGATAAGGAAGGTGAGGTACTTCATTTAAAAAAGATAATTGCTATTATTAAAGACTATATAGAGAAAAACAAAAAGGACATTATAGCATTTTTACATTCGGATGATTTAAAAGTTCTACTAAGAGGAAATTACATGCTGGCTATCGGATCATACTGCCATTACTGCATGTTATTATATGGAGAAGAGGGAGCTACAGAAAGACTCATAGAATTTTCATCCGAAATGTCTGAAAATGCGAAAAAATGCTTTATGTTTCCTCCAGACGAAGATGACCTTAAAGGATTTTATGGATATTAGATATCAATTATTGCCATTTTGCTAATTCAATCCAAAGCATAAACGCAAAAAGTAACAAAAGACAATAAATGGAAAAGATACACGACGAAACATACGAACAGAAAAGAAGAAGATTATTTGGCAAAGTCAATTACCTACCAGAGTATTTAAATACTCTAAGACGAATTCTAAAAACTGAGGTTACAACCAATCAGCTATTAAGCATCGTAGATACGGATGATTTTTTATCACGAAATAAATCTTGGTTATGTGTATACAAAGAAACAATTCCTTTTGAGGACAAAAGGAAATTGTACACTCTATAACTCAAGATGAAAATGTACCATATTTCATTGGGTTGGACCAAAGTACAAATTGTGGATTATACATGATTCCAAATCTATCTGCTTTTAATTGGGATTTCAAATTTGATGATGATCCAAATGGAATAGTCATCCTCACAAGACAAGATGGTAGAGAAGAAATTGTATTAGACTTTTATGAAGAAGACGACCAAAATCTCTTAGATATCAAGTTGAAAATAAAAATGGAATAAAGAATTTGAAACTATATGGAAAGATGATTGATAAAACAAATACTACTCCCTTCGTACAGAATACGAAAGGAGTAGTATTAAATTACCGGGAGGTGCATCCAGCGCACTTGATGCTCTTCAACCCCAAACATCTATTGACGTACAGGGAAATCCATTCCCAGCTTCTGGAGCAATTCCAAGGCTTTTTGCATGCTGCTGTTCTGTGTATTAATCACCTGGAAGTACTCACTCATATTCCAAAGATCGCGGGCTATCAATGCCTTCATCTGTGTTTTGAGAAGAGGAAGAGCGGTTTGATACTCTTCTTCCTTATAAACGGCTCCCACAGACTTACCTATTTCCTTCAGTTCTTCCAGCATGGCAGGAGTTATCTGAAACTCCTTGTTAAAGCGTTTAAAGGTTTTATACTGTTTCAGCCATTCGGTACGATGACGGTCCATCAGTTTCAGATTGAGTTGCATGATGGCTCCCTTATCGCGCAAAGCCAGATAATAATCGGTATACATCGTAGTATCTATCGGAACAAAATAGTCGGGCATAATACCACCTCCCCCATATACAGTCCGTCCCAACTTATGAGTGGTATATTTGAGCGAGTCGGGAAAATGAATGCTGTCTGCACTCAACATTTCTCCGCGATTGTAACGGTCTATCAAGTCGCGGTTGTATTGTTCGATGCTTTCGTAGGGTTTCTGTATGCAGCGTCCCGAAGGTGTGTAATAACGGGCTACTGTAAGGCGTATCATAGAGCCGTCTGGCAAATCGACCGGACGTTGCACCAGTCCCTTTCCAAAGGTACGACGGCCTACAATCATTCCACGGTCCCAGTCTTGCACCGCACCCGACACAATCTCGCTGGCAGAAGCCGAAAACTCATCAACCAATACAATGAGACGGCCTTTGCGGAAGCGTCCGTTTCCTTCGGCACGGAACTCGGAACGGGGGTTTCTCCGTCCTTCGGTGTAAACTATCAGCTCTTTCTTGTCCAAAAACTGGTTGGCAAGGTCGATAGCGGCATTGAGATAACCGCCTCCATTGCCTTGCAAATCGAGAATCAGATCTTTCATTCCCTGTTTTTGCAAAGAAGAAAGGGCTTCGGAGAATTCTTTTCCCGTAGTAGCTGCAAAGCGGTTGATACGGATGTAGCCTGTTTTATCGGTAACCATGTACGAGGCATCCAGACTGTATACAGGTATCTTGTCGCGCTTGACGGTAAACGAAAGCAGTTCGTCTACTCCCCTACGCATAATTTTCAGATTGACTTCTGTTCCTTTCTTTCCACGCAAGCGGCGCATCACTTCTTCGGTACTCATCTTGACACCTGCTATCAGGGTATCGTTTACCTGAATGATACGGTCGCCTGCCAGAATACCTGCTTTCTCGGATGGACCTCCGGATACCGGCTGAATGACGAACAGGGTATCGGTAGCCATATTGAACTGGATGCCGATGCCGTCGAAATTGCCTTGCAACGGTTCGTTCAGCTTACGCACTTCCTCGGGATTGGAGTAAGTAGAGTGTGGATCGAGTTGTTCCAGCATACTGACAATGGCTGTTTCCACCATCTTGTCTTCATCTACCTTATCGACGTACAAATTGGCTATGGCAAACTCTGCCAGCTGGAGCTTGCGGGAAGGGGAATCGAGAAGTTTATTCTGGGCCAGAAGAATCTGGCTGAACAAACAAAAGAGAAAAAAACAGAGATATTTACTTGCTTTCATACTTTTATATCTTGAAGTGAGAGCGTAAAGGTACAATAAATTCAAAATAGCAGCGTATATTACAGAGAATAAAATAAACACATAGCGAAAAAGTAAATTTGGGTAAAACGTAGCGAATTAGCTGATACAGCGTTCGTTACGCTTTG